>Ga0179593_1271791_pt1 | contig 13267 bp, 15 predicted proteins | sample CZODoug2_1_08_16_FD_185931 | JGI IMG/M metagenome (GOLD analysis project Ga0179593, IMG submission 185931) | Vadose zone soil fungal communities from Angelo Coast Range Reserve, California, USA - CZODoug2_1_08_16fungal (PacBio error correction) | ecosystem: Environmental > Terrestrial > Soil >... | reverse complement strand
ACTGTTCACCATGGTCTTCCTGTATTCCGAGGTTTTTGATTCCCCGACTTTTCCGAAAAGAGCTTTTTCCCCCCCGACCCCCCCGCCCACCTCCTACGCTTCTACCCTAATAAGCCCCCCCCTACCCACTACAACGACCCCCCCTTTTTGATCCACCCTGCCCCTCCCCCCCGACAAACCCGACCCTGGACACTCCCAACTTTGAAAACCCCCGCCCACAACTACGCAACTGGTCCCCACGGAACACCACGCAAAACACTCCTCCCCACACTACCCGGACCCCTCCGTTTTCCCCACTTGCTCCATTTTTTCGCCCTCTTTGTCGCCACCCCATTCGTGTACCCAGTCTTTCTGTTACGTTAGTGTGGTCCCCCCCCCAACCCCGTTTTTCTCTTTTCGCCTTTTCACCAGCTCCCCACCCCCTTGGTGGTTTTGGGAGGTCCCTTTTTTCCTTCTTTTTTTCCCACCCTACCCCTTTTTTTTTCCAAGCCCCAACCTCCTCCCTAGTGGGAATGCAGATTATTGTGTCCTGCCTTCTTACGAAAGGACTACCCTTTTATGCTGTTCGACCACGTCTTGATCTTTCTGACCCGTCTATTCCTCCGTTCCCTTTTTTAGAATAGTACCCCTTCGACTTTGGCCCCCCCCTCCGTCCCCCTGAACCCACGCGTTGGTTTTTTTCCCCACCCCTTCCCCCCCATTCTCACCCCCCGCGACCCGCCTTTTCTTTTGGCTCTTCCCAGTAGACCCTCGTTCTTTTTTTACGGCCGCCGCTCCCCTTCATCGTGGGCTGGGTCCTTTTTCCCCCACGGTTCGACCCCACATTTTTTAGGAAACCCCTTTCCCCCCGTCAGTTTCAATTTTCTTTCCAATACTACCGCTCTTCTCCCCCTACCCCAAGGGAACCCAGTTCTTTAGTTCTCCTGGCAGCCTTTCTTAGGGTTGCGCCCCCCCCTTCCTTTTGATCTTAGTGATCTTCCATTAAGTTTGACGATGCAGCCGCTCTTTTGCAGTCCCTAGGGGAGCCCCACCCGAACCCCTTTATTTTTTTTTCACTCCATCGATGGCACCCCCCCCCCCCCCCAAGTTTTTGTAGCCCCGTCCCTTTTTCGGTGTTCTCCCAGCGTCTTCCCCCCCCCCCTGCGGCCTCTGTTTTCAGCCGCCATTCGCTTGTAAGAAGAAGTGGGCCTTGTTTTATGCCCCGCATCCTTCGACGATTGCCGCATATTTCGGGCGGGAAGACTGCCGCCACTTGCCCCTACCGCTGGTAGTGTTCAACGGGCATATTTTTGCCTGTCCCCTTTTTGCCTCCCGTCCAATATTATACCTTTTTTTCTCTTGTTTCGTTCAAACCGTGTGCCCCAGGTTCTCTTTTCACGCATCTCGTCCCCCCGTTGAGATTTTTTTTCAGGGTTTTTCATTGCAAACATCTTTAACGGGCGACTTCCCCCCACCCAACTCCAGGGATTCGCTCTGTCCCAATACCAGGTTTAATTCTCCACGAGTTCTTTTCCTTTCCGGTGTTACCTCACCAAGGGTTGGTCCAGTGTGGACAAACTGTTTTTGGCCCCTTCTCTGAAACATACCCACCCCTTCCAGATGAAGCAGGCCAGAGCCGTCGTGTCCCTTGTTATTTCCTTTCCTTCCCGTCCTTTACCCTCCTTTTTTCTCTTTCCCTTTCTGCATCGGAGGAGTTTCTCATCCGAGAAACAGCCTTGGAGTTCTTGTTTTCCCTTTTTTTTTTCCCTTTTCTGGGTTCCCCCTCCCCTGTTTTCCCGCGCTACATTTTTTTTTTCCCTCAATTTAGTTCTAAGATGGGGTAGGTGCTTCCTTCAAGTCGGCACTCAGCCTCGTGGCTTGGTCGGTCGTCTTTTCATTCCTCCTCCCTTCGTCTTCCCTTGCCCCCTACTTCTTCCCTTTTGCCTCCAGCAACGAAAAGTTTGCCCCCATCATTCTTCTCTATTCCCTTCCTGTTTGTTGTTGTGGCTCTCTTTGTCAGCCTCTTGTTCGTTTTTATCACACTAAGTTTTTTCGTGTTGAAAGCTTTTGTCCCTCTCTCCTGATTTTCTTCTCCATTGCAAGGCCCGGCGGATTGCCGAGGCGGCAGTACCAAGAGGCGTTCCGCTTATTCTTTGATTAGGTGGGAGCGTCCCTGCTTGTCAACCCCTCTATTACTACGATCTTCAAGAGTTCTTCGGACTTTTAGCATCGAATTTTTCTGGATGGTGGCAAGTCGGTAGCTCCGTTTGGGACGTGGAGTGAACTCATTCCCCGACAGTGCGCTTCCTTCTTTGTGCGCGGGACTTCCACATGGCTTGGTATTGCCACTTTTTCAGTTGCAGTCCCCCCATGGTCCTGTCCTCCTGACTTTCGCCCTTGCAAGACATCGATTTTTTCGTCACGTGTCTTTTTTTCCTTTATTGAAGATCTCAGGACGGTTCTTTTTTTTTCTTGCATAAGTTCGTTCCTCCTTTGCCCATGGGACCCCCTGGGAACCCCCCTCACAATTCTTCCGCTTGCCTTTTCCCCCCCCTCCTTGTGGTGCGTGGTCCCAAGACGACGTTTCTTTTTGGACGTTTCCCTCTCGTTTTCAAGAATCTCCTTTTTTTACAGCTTGATGCGTGTCAACAGTTTTTTTCTCCTAGTCAGCCCGACAGTCTTTCTCGCCAATCTCTCTAGCCTACGGTGGTGCACCCCTTCTTTAAATATTTTTCTCCAGGATAACCTCGGGCCTCTTGGGTTTTAGGCCGGAGGTCCCTAGTTGCCCCGGTTTTTTTTTGGTCCCCTCGAAAGTTCTTCTCTGACTTGGGGAATATTTTTTCCTTTTTCTTAGCCCCCCATCAAACTGTGTGCTTTGCAGGTCTTGATCTTGACTCCCCTTGCCTTCCCCTTCTTACAAATTACTTCGATCCTCATCCACCACATTCTTGTCTTTTTCCATCACGGGATTTTTTTCCCCCCCCCCGCGCCCTCTATTGTTACTTTTATCTAACTCTCCCTTTCTCTCTTTGCGGATGTTGAATTGACGGGGTTACGGTGTTTTTCTGTTCGACCCTGCACGTTTCGGTTTTTTTTTTACCAAGCCTAGGGACAATTTTAAAAATTTCTTGTCTCCATTCTACCCTCAGAGGGGTCCGCCTTCCGCCCCCCCCCCCAGTGATTCTCGGGGTTCTTCTTCTGCTTTGTCCCCCCCTCAACCCTGATCTCATCCCGGGGGGCGGTTGGTAGACGTTTTCTCTAGTCCCTAAAGTTACAATTTTCTTTTTTTTCTTTTTTAAGGCTTTGTGGTATTTGCCTGCGGGCCCTTTTCTTGCTGGCGCGACACGTTGATTTCTTCGAATCTACTGCGGGCGGACCCCTTTCCGCTTTTTTTCACCTTTTCCCCCCCTCTGCGGTTTCTTTGGCCCAGGACCCCCGTCGTGTAATCTTTATCTCAACAAGGCCTTCCGTGGATTTTCGTTGTAAAGTCCTTCTTTTTCGGTTTGTCTCACTACGTCAAAGTGATGACTTTGTGTTTCAGATTGGTCTGACCTGCAGGGGGACTTTCTTCCCCCCGTCTTCAGTTCTTTTTTCGTTGGTGTTTTTTTCCGTTGCGCTGTAGGTGTCGGTTGCGTGATTGTCGTGGTTTGTGTTACCTGTGGTTGGTGTGTTCTGGTTCCGTTGTTTTTCCTTTTTTCTTGGTTTTCCGTGGAGTTTTCCTGGGTGTGGTGAGTTTTTTTCGTAGGTTGTTTTTTTTTTTCAGTTCTTTCCTGGGTTTTTCGGTGATTCTCCGCGACTTTGGATCCTCGTTGACTACCCCTTTCTCTGCATCGATGACTGTTCCCAGATTTTCTTCTATTTTTTTTTTTTCCCTTCCTCCTCTTTTGTTGTTTTTTTGACATGATTGGGGAAGCCTTTCGCCGGATTCCGTTTTTTGACTGTTGCCCGCTCTTGACCTTTCGATCCCCCCTTTGCCCCTAAACTTCAGAACCCCCTCTCACCCCGCCTCTGCTCCGACCCCTTCCCCCCGACCCCCCCCTCAAAAGGTTTCCCCCTTTTCCACTTACCCGAACCCACTCACGTACCCCCCTCCCCGACACGTCCCCCCCCCCTTACATCCCCCCCTGACCCAAGTAAAACCCAGAAACGCCCACGGTCCACCGTCCACGAATTCGTCGTCCCCAGGCTATTTCGCCCCTACTTTGCCACCCCCCCCGTACGGACGTCTGTAATTTCTTGTGACGAACCACCCGTGAGTTTTTCCTGTTTTTTTTGTGGACGCCCCCCTTTTTCCCCCTTTTCACTTTTTTGGGGTACTATACTTCGCGGATTTCAAGGAATTCTTTTTTCCTTTGTCCTCCCCCAAAAGGACCTTATCTCGCTTTTCGGAACAGCGATTGTCGGGCCTCTTAGTCGGCTATTCCTTAGGTCCTCCGGCAACCCTTTTTTTGTTTTTAGGCCGTAATACCCTTTTTTTTCCCCATTCCACCCGTTCTTCGGAAAATTCTTAATCGGTACCTTCTTCCTCCCCCCTCGGTTTCCCCCCTCTGATTGAATGGTCTCATTCCCCCCTGATCTCACAAACGTCGTCCCCAACTCCTTCTTTTTTGCTAGTACCCCCGGTCCCCTCTCTCGGATTAACGGCTATCGCAGGTTGACTTTTGTTTTCACAGGATGCTTTTTCCTTGTCCCATTCCTGGTTTCATTCTTCCCCCCCCCCCCAGTCCTAATCGGATAATTCCAACTTTCTACTCCCGTTCCCCATCTGATGAGGTAGATTGTCCTGCTGGAGTTTTTGAATTGTTTCCTGCTATATTCTTTTTTTCGCAGTTTGGACTCCTCCTTTCTTCTGGAATGTCTGATAACTCCCACTTTCTTTTGTGGCTACATCAAATTTCCAGGCTCCACACTCCAGTATGTCACCTCCCGTTACATTTTCTTTTTTTTAGAATTCTGATTTCCCCCCCTCGTCCCCCTTTTTTTGTCGTTCCCCCCCAACTCGCCAGTTGCATCTCGTTTCCCCCCATGACGTGCCCCTTCTCCGATCTTCCTTTTTGAAGAAAGTCATTTGGGGACCCAAAGACCCACACTTGGACAACATCCATCTTTAAGGTTCATTAGGGTCAGTTGACGCCAGTTAAACCCTCCAAGTATTCTTAGTTCCTTCCCCCTTTTTATTGAAACACCCGGCCTTCGAACATCACGACCCAAAGGTTGTTAGGTCTGGGTGTTCGGGTTTTTTTTACCTGACCAAGAGGCCTTCTCCACCCTTCTCCACCCCGAAGTGCGGAAAAATTCCAATTCTTTTGACCTCTTACGTACGATTGTCCGGACCCTATAACAATGCCTTATTCCATTACCAGGGCATAATTCTTTAAACTACCCCCCTTCCCCTTAGGCCATTTTTAGTCATTTTTCGTTTACAAGTGTATCCCCCACTGCCGTCATTAAAGAAGTCGCGCCCTCTTTTTCCCATCGCATTCCGTGCGGGACTGTCATTTCATCCTTAAGGTCAGGAGGCTGAAAAGTCTTTCTATCTTCCATTCCATTGTCCGCGAGACCTAGAATTTACTGAGTCGACTCACTTCTTTTTCAAGATTCAGTCCCCCTTCTCTTCCTGCTTTTCTTTGACATGTGGCTTTGCTTCTTTTTCATGCGCGCTTTCCTTGAAGTCTTGGCCATCTACTCTCTCTCCTCTAGGATCCCAGACCTCAACGTTTTTTTTTCCAGAAACTATATATTCCTTCTCCCTTTGGTTGTTTAGTTCTGAGGGTAGCTATTTGTTTTGTTGGTCACCTTTTCTTGCTTTTCCGGTGGTAAAGATGCAGACATGAGCGCTTCAAGATGCCTCTCTCCCCCCCTTGCCCCTCTACTCCTTCAGTCGGCCGAATCGTCCGTCCAAGAGGAGTTGCTCTTTCCCCCTTAGTTTTTGTTCCTCCAGTCAGGCACTTTCGACCCCCGTAGTCCCTGGTTTTCCGACGCTTCGGGTGTCTAAGATGCGTTTGGACCTCTTTCCTCCTAACTTTTCGGGGCTGCAGACGGCCCTGGAAGAATAAAAAGTTGCACCTTCCCTTTCTGCCTGTGGGGAGAGGCCCTGCCTGTTTTTACTTTGCCCAACCGAAGTTTTGGCCAGACTTATTTTCCCTAAGGGATGTTCTTTGTTCCCCTTCACTCAATCCGTGGCGAAGTGTCCCCCCCACAAAACTTATTGGACTTTCTTTCCTTGCGTGGTGGAAGAAGTGCGATTCCCCCGTTTTTTTCCCTTTGTGGAACCCGGCCCAACTTTTTTCCCCCATGATCTGGAGTTTTTCTCTGTGTTCCATCCCCGCTTTGAACGCCCTCGTCTTTATATTTCCGTTTATGAAGGTTTCCTCATGCCCCCTTTCCACAAGGCGGTTGTCCCACATTAAGGATGGAGCGTCCCCCTCCCTCTTCTTTTCCCCGTATTAGTTATAATTCTTCTTTCCCAGCGTGGCCCCACCTCTTCAAGTGATGTTCATCCGCCCCATTGAGGTTTCAGTGTGTTGGTCGCGCTTTTGAACTCTTGACTGCCGTTCATGTTTTTGGATAGCCGGTATTTCTCCCCCCTACTTCCCAGGGGGAATATCTGCTTTTGTATTCCCCCGATGACTCTATGCTGGACCACCGTTGTTACGTCTCTTTCCTTCTGCTTTTCCCCTCTCCTTCCTCTGCACTCCGGATTTAAAGAGACCCCGTTTCCCCTTTTATTACCGGCTTTGCTTGGGAAGGCCTCTTTCCCCTTGTGGAATTGGTTTCCTACTTGCGCACCTCACTCCCTTTTGTCCAAAGTCCCATTCCTCCTGGCACACTTCCTTGGCGTTAGCACGTAGATCCGACTTTTTTTTTTTTTTTCCTTTCCTCTCCAGACTGGGCCTTTTTTACAGCGTTTCTTCCTCCTTCGGGTGGCTTGCCATCCCCCCCGTTTTCGTTCTGCATTAGGGGACGGCGTTTTCGTTCCCTCCGTCTCTTCTTTCATCACCCTTTGTTTTACGAGTCAGTCCGCGGGGTACTTCTCCTTCTCCATGTTTTCGTAATAATTTACTCTTGCTCTAGTTCTTCAGGCACCCTCGGTCATTCCCCCCTGCGCTTCTTTTTGTAATGGAACCCCGCGTCTTTTCTTTTCAAGCTAGTGACCCCTGTCTTAGCTTCCCTACTTCATGTAACTAGTCACCCCCTTTTCTCACCGTTTTTGGTTTTTTCACTCCGTACCCATTTTTCTCGTACCGGGGTGGCATCTTGGTTTATGCGTTGATCTTTTTTTGGATTTCGTGGTTAGTTTGTGTCTTTTTTATTTCTTTTTTCCTGTTCTCTTTTATGTTCTGTGTTGGGTTAGTTGGTATGTGGTTTTTTTGGTCTTTTCTTTCTTCTTTTTTTTTTATGCGTAGTTCTTTTTTTTTTTTTTTTGTAAGGTTGGCGTTTTTTTTTCGGTTTTGGTCCCGTTTTGTTTGTTGATTTCTTGGGTTCTTCCTCCGGTGGTCGGAGTAGGAGGTTCTTTTGGGGTCGGTTCTCTCGGTATGAAGTTAGTTTTGTGTCTCGGCATAAGGTTTGCCATTTTCCTCTTCCCTCATTTGATCTATATTTTTCCTCCCCTTTTCTCTTTTTTTTGAATCTTTTATCTTCCACTCTTCTTCTGGTGATGTTTTCTTCGAGGTGATCACCCGCCTTTTTCGACCTCGATACACAAAAGGTAACACATCGACTTTTCCTCCCTTTTTCTTTTTCCCGATACTTTCCCTTTTCGACCCCCCTCCCGACCCCTTGACATGACCCCTTACCCGACCCCCCCACTCCCCCTCAAAACACGACCCCCCCCGGACTCACCCTACCCCCCCCAGCCCCCCCACGTCCCAAGAACATCCTTCCCCACCCACCTCAACCCTGACCCCCCCATACCCCCCACTCCCACCTGGTCCCAGCGCAAGATACCCGTCTCAGTTCACATTCCCCCTCTTTTCTTTTTTCCCGATTTCTTTTACGTCTCTTTGACGGGTCAACACCGGCTTTGTCTTTTGAGGTCCCGCCTTTCAGGTCGGATTCCTTTCCTTTTTCCGATATTTTTCAAGAAGATTGTCCCTTTTTTCATACACCCGTGTGCCCTTTCGTTGATATTTTTTCTTTTCCGGTTTTTTTTCCTGGAAAGGAGTCTGCGTCGTTCTTATTCTTTTCGGGCCGCAATCTGAGGGCGCCGTCGAATCCCCCTCTTCTTTTTCTTCTTCCAACTGCACGTTCTTCGAATTCGCGGCTCCCTCCCAACTGGCGGTGAGTCGGGTTCTTTTTTTTTTTCTTCCCACCTTGCCACCTGATGCGTTTCCCACCGAGAAACCACGTCTTGGGCTCCGTCCCAGTTAGGGGGACTCGTTAGGCTTATACGTTGCCGACCTCTCATTTTGCCTTCTTGGCCTTTTTTTCCCCCTCTACTTAGTTGTCCAAAAACTGCACCTTTCTTTTAGGACCTTTGAACCAACCCCCCTTCCCCCCCCCCCTTTTTCCAATTTTCCATCGTCCTACATCTCAGATAGTATGCCCTTACGTTTTTCCCACCTGACTGAGCGGTGCGTCCGGGTCCTTTTGCACCTGTAGTTTCTTCCCTTGAACTTTTTATCGTAGGATTGACGTTTTTTAAGTTAATGTTGTAAGAAGCCCCAAGCGTCCCTGCTTGCAGCCATCGTCCCAACCCGTGTCTTAGTGTCCCCGCTAAGAACCCACCCCAGTTATGCTGTTAGTCTTTTAGCAGAGATTCCCCTCTTTGTTAGTCGGTCCCTTTTTTCCCGTGCCGTCTCTGGGCTCTCGATGCATGAGCTCTTGAAAAACCGATTTTTTTTCCTTTTTAAGGTTTTTACTTTTTTTCGGTTGGGGACTATTCCCAGCCGGCCTTTTTCCACGCCGTTGGACGGGTTGTCGTCTTTTCCTGACCGTCATATAAACGTAGAGGGCGTTCCCCCCCTTTTGCCCCAGTTTGCTGTCCGCAGATTCCGACAGGTGGATTCTTTTTGTTCGGTTTTCCATTTGAATGTACGGCTAACACCCCCTTCCGTTTTTTTGCCTCTTTTTCCCCCACTTTTCCTGGACAACCTCGATTGCTGTTCCGGAGAAAAATGTCGGCCGGACCAGTTGGAAAACTGGCCCCTGCCTCCCATTACACACCCTTCACCTTACAGTACATGTCGTCGCCCGGCAGGAAGACTTTTAGTGTTGGTGTTTCTTTCGCCGTCCTTTCCCTTCCCCCCCTCCTGTTTAGTTGATTCATTCGCCTCCCTTCTGAGCGCATCCCTTCTGCATTTTTATTTTTTGCATCCTTTTTTCCTCTGATTCCGGACGTTTCGCGCTCACCCCTCCTTTGAGGCGTCATTTCCTTTGGTGTCTCCGAGCGGTTTTCCCCCCCGCAGAGTCTTTTCTTGGCTGGATTTGTTTTTGATTCTCATAGTTTGTCTCTCGCCCTCTTGCCCCACCGCACGTAAAGAGGTGTCAATACCAGTCACTCTTTTTTTTTTTGGCATCTTTTCTTTTTTTTCTCCTTTTGTTTTTTCCTTCTTTTTTCAGCGGGTCCCCCTCCCCTCTTGTTCGTGCTGGTTTTTTTTCCTATTAGCGGAGTGTTTTCCATCAGGAGAATTCACCTGATGCTTTCTTCCCCTTCCTCCAACTCCCCCACCCTACGCGGAGCTTGGAGAACCTCCTGCTAGGACCAAGATTTTTGCGATTTTCGGCTCTTCCCTCCGCGGCCTCCTTGCCTTTTTTGAATGACTCCTCCGCGTTCTCTTTCTTCGATCTAAGATTGAGATGTTCATCTTTTCCTGTCCGACTTCCGTTTGGTGCGACGTGACTGAGGCCGCCATAACCTTGCCCTAGTTTTTTTTTTGGCCTGTCTTTTCTCTCCTTTCCGGTGGTTTGGTTTATGTGGTCCCCGTTCATGGAAAGACCTGTTTTGTTTCCCCTCTTCTTTTTCTGGCTTGTCCACCACGGGCCCTCTCGGTCTGCACGGGTCGTTTCTTGGCCTCTTGCTGGTGTGTTTTTTCCAAGTTGCGTTCCTCGGTTTGCCAATTTTTTCACCGCAACCCAATCCTTCACTTTTTTTCCTCTGGTCATCACGGTTTGTGACTGTTTTCCCCCCTGGGACTTTTCTCTTTGGTGAGGTTCCTACCCTCTCTGTACATCTTTGCCAGTCCCATCTTTCGGTGTAACACTTTGGCGTCTTTGTCGTTTTTTTTTTTTCCCCCCCCCCCTCTTTGTTGGACACAGAGGATCTTCTCCCGATTAGGCCTAGGGAAAGAGTTCCCCTTTCGTTTTTTTGCTTCTACCCCTAGTTTCCGTCTGGGGGTCCAATCGCTGCGAACTGAAAGGAGTTTTTTTTTTCCTGGATGTTTTTTTCTCGTCTTGATCCCCCTTTTTTTCCTTCTTGCCTCTTTTCAAGCTTGCGGAGGCCCATAGTCTCATCCCGACTTTCACCCGTCCCCGTGGCGCCTCCCTTTCCCCCCCGCGTTTTTTTTCCGTCTCTCTTTTTGTGGATTATACTTTCTTTTTTACTTTGGGACTTCCTCTTGTCACTGTACCGAGGGGATGGATTTTACCCCTTTCCTTTGAGGTTCAAGCTCGAATGTTCTTAAAACTCCCTTCGTTTGTCCTTTCCTACCCCCCTGAGTTTTCTAATGGGAACTTTTTCAACATGCGTGTTTTTTTTTTTTTTTTTTTTTTTTTTTTCGCTCGCGCTCGGGTTCCCTGGCACCAACGGTCCTGACTCTTTAAACGGCTTTTTACTCAGAGTAGATAGTAACTACCCTTTTTTCTTTACTTTAGTGCAGCAGCGGATTCGCCTGTTTTTTCCCTTCCCTTTGGCTGGCTTTGGTCATTCTACTCGACTCCTCTTACCGGCCGGCCCCTGTGAACAATTTTTTTCTTTGTCAATAAAGAGTTAGCTTTGTGACTTTTCCCCATGTACCCGCGTTTCGTGTTTTAAGAAGTCGTTCCCCCCCATTAGCCTCTTCCCTCTTGAGCTCCTTTTCGTAACCCCACGCAAAACGGTTGTTTTTCGTCCACTACGTACACAGACTGAGATCTACGACCTTTTTTGTCAGAGGGGCGGACCTGGCCGGGGGGACTCTTTTTGCTCTAGGTATTGTCTTTTTTTGGTCTGGTCTCGTTGTCGTTTGTCTTTGTTGTTTTTAGGTTTTGTCGTTTTTTTGTTTTTTTTCTCTTTGTTTTTTTCTTGCGTCGTGGTAGTTCTGGGGGTCCCGGTTTTGAGTTGTTTGTTTTTTTCGGTTTTTTTTTTTGTGTCGGACGTTCCTTAGTCTTTTTCCTTTTGTCCCGGGGGTCGGTAGTCAGGGGCGGGGTTTTCTTTCTAGCGGGTCGACGTCTGTTGATCTCGACTTTCTTTCATACCTATTCTACCTGTTTTTTTCCCCCAAGATCTCTCTCTTTCATCCTAAGTAATTGTTTTGTTTTTTTTTTTCGTCTCTCATCCCTGTTAAAGGTCATTGTATTGTGCTTTTACGTACTTCCGATGTTGCCCCCCGCTTCTCCCTGCCCCTGAAATCTACCCCCGTCCTCGACCTCCGCCCCGAGATCTACTCCCGCCCCTCCCTTTTTCACCCCCTCGACCCACCCGTACGTCCACACCTCACCCCTCCCCCCCCGTACCCCAGGACCACCCTGAACCACCTCAACCACCTCCGAAACGTCCCCACGACCCACTGAACCACTAAACGACCCGACCCCACGTTTCCCACCCCTCCCCGTCACGCCTAGCCCCCCTTTTCCACTTCCCCCTTTCGCACCAATTTCACGGATCTGTTGTTTTACCGTAGTTGTCCGACCCCACCCCAACCACCCTTTGCGGTTATTTTGCCTCCCCCGTGTCGTCCTGGGGCGTGCGCTCTTTCACTGGACTTGTCCATTGTGTCATCACAAAACCCCAGATTTTTGTGCTTGACCTTTTTCGGTCCTCGTAAAAGACGTCCATCGTGTTTTAGCTTGCGAGCCCCGCTTTTGCAGTGCTAAACCCGCTGCTGCTTCAAGTTCCCGTCAACCCGTTTTTTCTTCCTCCAATTTCGGAAGAAAAATCCCTTTTTCCCCTCTGATCCAATGGTGGAACGTCGGGATTTCTGCCCACTTGCTGGCCACCCCCGCCGTATTGGCTCGGCCAGTCTCCCCCTCGTCTTCTCTACTGGTGACCTTGAAGTTGTGTCATTTTCCCGGTAGGCGGTACTTTTTTCACCAACCCCGCCCTAGGTTAGACATTTTTCCCCCAAACTACCACACATTTACGTTTTTACTTTTCTGTAACCCTCTCTGGTCTCCTTTTATCACAGAATCTCCCCATCGGAGGGTGTTTGGGGGGGTTTTTTTTTGCCTGGGAAGCTTCGTTTTTTTTTGCAAGGGTGGAACTTTGATCTTTCTGATCCCTAGTCCCGACTGTGCAGGGGTGCCCCAGCCCCTTCCTATCCCTAGTCTTTTTTTTTTAGTGGTCTCAATCCCTTTTTTTTTTTTCTAGTCACATCCAGTACTGAAGCTTTTCCCCTCGTTCGCCTTTTGATTCCCCCTTTTTCGGTCCTTTTGCGCAAATCGACGTTTACCGATTGGTTTTTGTGCCCTTTTTGCTGATGAGTTTACGATCTTTGCCGCAGATCTGGGACTTATCCAAGCCTTCCACTTGTTCAACGTCATTTTTCTGTCCCCTCATTGTTGTCCTTTCGAACGTCCCAATATTTCCTTATTAAAGTGCGGCGTTCACCTTACCCAGGAGTTCCCTCTACGTCCCCCATGGTTTTTGAGGTTTTTTTTCCAAAATTGTCAACCTCTCTCGCACTTCACCACCTTTTTTCAGGCTAACCAAACTATTGCCCTGTCGACCGCCTTTGCTTTTTGCAGTTCCCTGACAAGGATTGCCCCCCCCCTGGACCACCAAACTTTTTTCTGGCCTCCTTTTGCCCCCAAAAAGGTTTAGTATTAGAGCCCGGCAGGTCATCTCCCCTGTCGTGAAATTTTATGCCCGGAGAACTGTTTGTCTCTTCCCCCGAAGTTCGGCTCGATTCTATTTCCTTTCTTCCGAATCCTCTCCTTAAGGCTGCCCTGTCTCGGATTTCCGTTTTTGACGAGCCATAAGAATTCTTCGCGCCGCTCTTTTTTGGGTCAAGAAGTAGTGTTGCGTCCTCTTTCGTCGTTTTGGCCCTTTCCGGCAATCGTCTCCCCTGCGGCGCTTCAGGTCTTGGCCCCAAAAGAAATGCTCTAACTTTTTTTTACCATTTTGAACTCCAAGTTTCGGGTCTTTTCCTCA
>Ga0179593_1655788_pt1 | contig 13268 bp, 18 predicted proteins | sample CZODoug2_1_08_16_FD_185931 | JGI IMG/M metagenome (GOLD analysis project Ga0179593, IMG submission 185931) | Vadose zone soil fungal communities from Angelo Coast Range Reserve, California, USA - CZODoug2_1_08_16fungal (PacBio error correction) | ecosystem: Environmental > Terrestrial > Soil >... | reverse complement strand
CATCGGGTTTTTCTCTCAACATGGCTCCTCTTGCCCGTATGTCCCCTAAAAACTGAGAGCGTCCGCAGGCCCCCTTATCCTTCATTACTCGCCTGTTCCCCTTTCCAAAACGAGAGGCGATTCCTTCTTTTAGAATCTTTTTGGATCCAGATTTGTCCATCAATGGAAAAAATTCTCCTCGGAAAACCGTTTCTCCGTTCTTTTTGGGAGACTCTCTTTCTTTTTCTTTCGTATTCAGGACGGTCTGTTTTCTTTTTTTTCTTTTGACCACCTGACAATCCGTCAAGAAACTTTGTTATTCCCAGCGTAACGGGCATCCTTAATGGGAGTCCCAGGAAACCCCCCCCTGAGCGCTGCCCGCTTAGAATTTGAACAAAGGTTCCTTTTTTTCCCTTTGTTTTTTAGAGAGTCCCCTTGGTTATAAAACTCCAAGATAGCCTCCCTGGGAACGCGGCTCCCTCTGCGCAACCTTCCCCATTAACCTTTATGATAAAGTTACCTCTGTCCTCTAGAAATTTTCCCCCCCCCCCGGCGAAGACCCTTGCAGGTTTAAATAGGTCCCCGAACGGACGCTGACTATCCCTAAAGATCGTCTTCCCCCTTGAGAAGGCCCCTCTTCCTTGGACTATTCCGTTGAAATTGATTCCCCACCCGGAGTACCCACACTTCCGTATTATCGGGAACTCCTCCCCCGTTTGGCAAGGTCGCGGGTTAAAGGAGATGATTCTCTTTCCTTTCGGCCTCTCCCTTTCTCCGTTTGAGAACCGCCACCCTTCTTCCGGCGCGAAACCTTCTAGATAGAGCCCCCTCTTAGTTTTGCCGAGTTCGAGAGCCGGAGGAGTCCCAGAACGCCTTTTTCCCTTGACATCCTAAAAAGGATTCTGGCCCTAATTCTTTCGGAAATCCCCGCTTCCCCCTTGCGTGATTCCCCCTTAGAACCGCTCCCCTCCCCAAAAGAAGCCACCCCGTCAAGCATGCAAGATCCCAGTTTCGCCCTCCTTCCTCGCAAAGATCCTCTTTCTTTGATAATAGACTTCTCTCATCAAACCCCCCTCGGCGCCCTGCGTGGCTAGATCCTACGTGCTTTCCTTTTCTTGTTCGCTTTCCCTTGAAGGACATCCCCCGAGGTTTTTGAGAAACGATGGAAATGTAGATCGCTCTTAGGAGTAGACCCTTTCCCTCCGGTTGTGTCGACTTCCCCTGATTATTTCTCCCTAGGTCAGGATATGTCCACCTTTTCCTTCGTTGTACTCTCCCTTATTCTCCGGATACCCCCCGATAACCTTCTTGTGTCCATTCGCAGATTTCCCCCCGCTCACCCTTAGAAACCTTTTCTCCCCTTAAACGCTCAAGTTAGTAATGAGGGAATTTTTTTTTTAATAACTCCCCTAGGGCTTCGCCGATAGATCTCTTCAGCACGAACTCTCGGACATAGATTGGGACTATTTTCTCACATCTTCGAGGGTTCTCCCATTATACCTTTCCCCCCCCTTCTTTTCAGTGGTTGTGCTGGGATTTCCCCAGGCTCCCGCAGAGGTTTTTTTTTGGAGGGAGGCTCCCCTTCATTTGAGTGTTTTTTTTTTCTCGTCATAGAAGCACCTCCCCGCCTCAAACGTGACACTTTTCCCGTAAAAGCCAAACTCCCCCTTATGATGACTATAAAATGGGCTCGGTGGCCCTCCCAGATCTCCTCGTCCTTACAGATAACTTCCCCCCTCGCCAGCACGGCTTACTGGATAAAATTCTTTCTCGCTAACCATATTTCCCTCACTGAGGCGGGGGTAAAATCCTCGCGTCAGAATGGAGCTTTCTGCAGATGTTTTCGTGGCTGACCCTTCCCTCGTAATGTTCAGAGGAAACCTCTCTCTTCCTCTCGGCCTTTTCCCAGATGTTCCCCCGCCTCTCAAGATACCGCCCCAGGAGGCTACTCTTGCCCTCCCCTGACCTTCTCGTTAGAGACATTTTTTCAACTCAACCGGTATGAGATCGCGACCCATACTCCCCACCTCCATCATCCTTATCCCGTCCCCATCCTTTCTCTTCTTGCACTATTCCCTCCCATCCCTTCCTCCTCCTCCCCCCCACCCCCGTACTTTTCAGGTCTTATTTAAGGAAAACCTTCTCCACCTTTGCTTTTATCGCTTCAATCCCCCCCTACAGGTCATAGAGAGATGACCCAAATCGCCCCTACATTGTTTAGTCGGACCAGCACTTTCCCGCCCCAGAGTCCCGTCCGTCGCTGTTTTCTTTTTCGGCTAGATTTCACATATCAGTCAAACGATACTTTCGTATTTTTTAGTCGTCCTTCCTCTCGGTTACGAGAATTTTTTTCCTTTTTTAAGAGAACCCTTTTCGGTTCATCAAAAGACCCGTCAAGGTCTGAATTCTTCTCTTGCTGAGACCCTTCCGTATCATAACTACCCTCCCTCCCCCTGTAGGGTGAATCGTTGTTGCCCCCTGTTCAGCAGGTAGGTATCGAACTCCCCACCCGCGTTCTCTTCTAAATGGTGTAAAGCGTCACCCCAACCCCTGTGAGAGAGCTCCTATCGCGTTTGCACGCGTTTCCCTCGACCAAAGCCGGGGTTAGACGACTAATTAGAGAAATCCTCCCTCCAAATAGGAGATGATCTTTTTCGTAGATCACTCTTAAGCATCCGTCCCCCTGAATTTCACCACCTGCCCGGCCCCTGATCCCCCCTCCCCGCCGAGATGTATTGCCCCTTTTTGGTGCCCGCCATCCCGAAAATGAGACATCGTGATCCTCCTCCCCTTCCCTCCGGATGACCTCCTTTTTCAGGTTAAGCTGTTGATCCTATCCGATTCCTTTTCCGGCGAAAGCATGCTGCGAGCCCTCCTATCGAAGATGTGTACGGGCGGACTTTCTTTCTTTCAGTCAAACTGTCGTTCCCCCCCCTTTCCTCCCCGAGTGTGGAGGAACTTATTTCGTCTGATCCTTGCGGAAGTGTTGGCCGCTTTCGCTTAAAAAAGTGGCCAGAATTTCTTCTTTCTGGGAAACCATCTCCCTCGACCTCCGTCCACTGTTGAGCCATGAATCCGCCTGGCCCTCCTTCTTTTTTGAATTCATGGCCTTGCCGACCATGAGGTTCCCCCCCCTTCCGATCACCCTGTTTCCCTTTCCCGGAACCAGCGCCTCTTGTGTAATCGAAGGAGACTCCTTCCCTCCTCCTTCTTCAGACTTTTCCTTCGTAAGAACCCTTTTTTCTCATGGATCAGTTTTGTTCCAGTCGGTTGGCAAGTTGGTCCCTCGGTGATAAATCCGCGATTTCTTTCAATTGTGTGAGAGTTCTTCCCCTTCCCGGGGCGCCCCGGCTTTCTCGCATCCCTCTGGGCTTATCAGTTCGGAAAGGATGTTTCTTTTCCCGGTAGGTCTCCTCTCCCGTGCCGAACATCGTCTGGTTTCTTAAGATACTTCCAGAGTTGCCGTTTTAGTCGAGCATTGCGGATCGGTAACCCCCACTCTTCTTGCTCGCGAACCCTTCCCCCCTTCTTTTTCGCAGCTTTTCCCCGGAAGTCTCTTTGAGTTTCCTGAAGTGTTTGGCATTATTCCCTTTCGGAGCTATTTTTTCTCAATAAGGAAAAAGGTCCACCCCTTTTCTCCTGCCCTTTAGGACCGTCGCTTAACGACTCGTCCTCTCCCGCTGCCATACAGATACATTTTCCTGCTAAGGTCCTGGGGACCTCTTGACAGGAATGAGAGAACCGTTGCCCCCCCCTCTTTTTCCTAATCCTCGAGAGATGTATTCCTTTCGAGTCCTGGCATTTCAGAGCCTTCTCAGCCCAATCCTGAGTCCTTTTCCTTTGAGTCCAGCTGGCGTCCTCTCGTGAAGAGCTCAGGTCCCCTTTTTCTTTTTTTGCTCATGTTGAATTCCCCTCATCGGTCTTCCCCTTTTTCGAGATTAAAATGCATGACGTCCACTTTTTCCATCTTCTTCCTCCCTGGAGCTCCCTTGCTTGAGGCCAGGACCTTTCTCTGCTTGTTCTTCGCCCCCTTTTTTTCGAATCGGCACAATCATGGATCGAGTGTCTTTCCCCAATTCCGCTTAGGAACTTGCTTTTTTTTTATTTGATCGGAGCCCCCCCCCATGAGTCGATTCCCTTTCTCCGCGAGAGCACAACGATGGATGAGCACGTCACATCCCGTTTCGCCAGTGCTCTCTATTCTTCTTGCGCATATAAAACGCTTCCTCCCTAGAAAGGATCGCGAACCCGACCCCCGGCCTGGCAGCACTGATCCATTTTCGAAGAGTTTGGCATCCCATTCAGTCCTTCTTCCTCTTTTTAGGGCGTAGTCGCATTCGATCCGGCCCGGGCGCCTTTGAATTTTTCTTCGCTCCAGGGTATACCGGACAATGTTCATCCTCCCGTTGAAATCCTGCCTTTTTTCCCAGCAGCATGAAGATTCTCGGTCATTTGCAACATTTTCTTCATTTCCCTCCTTACGAGAGAGAAATTTTATGTTCCCTTTTTTTCCGATTAGGCGAGGTTTTCTCTTACGCTATAAGTTCCTCCCCGCCTCCATGAGGAGATACTAGTGCTCCAGAGCCTTTCCTCCTCCCTGCGACCACCTTTCTAGGAAGGCTGAAGCGCCCTGCCTTTCGCCGGATGAGGAGGCGACTTCGGATGAGTCCCCCCTCACTGACCGGACCTGATAACGCACAGCGTATTCTTAAGGCGTATAGCTTTTTGAATCTCCCCTTTTGGAGGCGGCCACGACCCTTCCTCCTTAGATTGATTCCTCAGCCCCTTCGTTGTTAGCCGCAAGTTCTGTGCGGATGAGTTAAGAGCCTTCTTTCCTTCTAAATGTCCTCTTTTTAATTTTCGCTAGAAATGGCTTCTTGGGAACCTTTTGAGAAACGTTCCCCCCCGCTATAGCGATATAGACTCTTTCCTCCTTTTCTTTTTAAGAGTTACCCAATTTTCTTTCTCCCCTTCCCACGCCTTTGTCTCTAGAATCACCTGCGTCCGATTCCCCGATTGGTAGCGAAACAGCTGCGTTTCCTTCTTTCTGGAGTTACTACCGAGTATAAGCTTGTCCCTTCCTGAAAATCCTTTCATTGACGTTGCTGCCCTCCGATTGTTATCTAAAAAGGCCTGTCCCCTCCCCCCTATTCTTCACGGCACACTACTTTCCCCTTCCTAAATTATAATTTGCAGGACTCTCTTTTCCTCCTCTGAGCACGGTCCCCCCTTTTTCTCGTGCGTTGCCTATCTGTCCGCCCTTGATGAGGGTCAGTTAGGCAACACCCCCTGCCCACTTCTTTCCCCTCTTTGGTAAGCTTTTCCCTCTTCTTTAGAGAAGAGTGGTCCTCTCCTCCCGCTAGCTTTTCTGCGGTTTTCGTTTCAGTATTTCATGGACCATGGCGAGACCCTGTCATTCCTGTTTTTCCTCCCCCTCTTTTCTCGTCGAGCATTGCTGTCTCGAACGGGTGACCTTGTCTTTTTTCCAGCCGTAGAATATTGTTTCTTTTCCGCGTAGGGGCCCTCTTTTCTTATGAGTGAAGACTCTGATCTTTCTCGCGTTTTCCTCCTTTTCCTTTACGATCGGCTCTGACATCCTCAAGACGCATTTATTGAGCATTGTTGATTTGCTTCCTTTCCCTTAGGCTGAATAGAATTGATATTTATGAGTCCCACCATTTATACAGCCCGGTGCTGGAGATGGACCCCCCCCCGCTTTATTTCCTTTTCGTTTCCCTCCCCCCCCAGAGAGATATCTTGCATCCCTCGACCAACCCACCGCACGGCCATTCCTCCCCCTCTCCTGCAAAAGGGTTTCTTTACGTAAACCCATTCCCTTGGAGGAGGTCAGTCGATTCTTTCTTCCCCAAACAGGAATTTCGGGATCTCCGATCTCAAAAACGCCTTTTCATTTACGAGCAGGGAAGCCCCCCCAACCCCGTGAAATTTGGGCTTCTTCCATGCCTAGAAACCCGAGATGAGATTTTTTCTTAGTCCATCGCTCCTCTCTGAGGGGAGGAGCCCTCTCCTTCTATAAGCGAAGGCCTCTCCCGTCATCTTCCCTAAATGGCCTCCCCCCACCTGCTCGAAATGTCCTCTTTCTTTTTCGCGTGAGCAGGTTTCGCGCTTTTTTTATATTCTGCCCTTGAGAAGGATTCTCCTTCTTGGAGACGTCCCTCTTTTCAAAATAGAGGATTTTTCCGCCACCTCGTCGAGCCCCAAGACGATTAGCTCCCCCACTTTTTTTTTCGAGCGCCTTCCCCTCTTCGCGACCGCCCCTCAAGCCGTCTGCGTGTTCTCTGGTCCTCGAGACCCAATGAATAGACCCCTCCTAGCTTCTCACGAAGGCCGAGCTCTTCTTTTTAGGAGATGAGAAGCGATTTTTCCTTCGGTCTCCTCCGTAACCGGTGATCGTTCCCTTTTCTTGCCAGAAAGGGTTGGAGATCATTTTCTGCTCTTTCGTCGTTCCTTACGAGATGATCTTCTCCGACGCTCTGCAAAGTCCCCCCCATTTCCCCCCCAACGTGCTGTTATGGTATATGCAGGCAGATATACGTTTCACCTCGTCCCTTTCCTTCGGGGGGCTTCTTCGAGACCCAACCTGGACGCGCAGGAAAGTATTTTTTCTTCTTCTAACAATGAATAGCTTGAAGGACTGCTCCCTCTACTCAGACTTTCCCCCCCCCCCCTCTCTTGCCCCAAAGAGAGTCTTTTCCTCGGATGGTCTTTTGGGGATCCCCCTTTGGGACCTCAATGTCCCTTATCGTGCAATCCTCTTTCCAGTATGGTGGTCTCCATTCTTTTTTAGGATCTTCTTCCTTCTTCCCTGTGATGAGCCTTCCTTTTTTTCATGGCCTTTCTCGGGCCGCGATCGTCAAGAACCTTTGCTCTCCCGCGTACCGGATTCCCGTTTGATGGGCTTACCCTCTCCCGGTACGGGAGCGCTCCTCCTTTCCTTAGAGCTTCGCAACCCTCAACCAAGTGTATCTTTCTATCTTTCCCCCCTCTACCTTTTTCTGAGATAGGATCCTTTTATCAAATCGAAGATCCCGTCCCAGCCCAAGCCCCATTACTCCCTGCGGCTCCCGTCCCTTGCTTCCTTTAATCCCTTCAAACGTGGCTTCTTCCTTCCCCTTCCCTCCATTTCTTGACCCTCTTCCCTAGCCCTTGGGCCCCAAAATCGGTCCACCCTCCGTCCATGAGAGAGATACTCCCTTCTCCCCAAACTTCCCTTTTTAAAAAACGTTGGTGGACGCGCTCCTCCATTGATGGTAACCCCTTCCCCGAAATTGGTTTCAGAAGAGCCTCCTCGCTCCTTTTTTCCAAGTGTTACATGCTAGATTCCTCGATCGAATCTGCGGCCCTTCCTCCTCTCTCAGTTTTTTTTTTCTCCCCCCCTTCCCCGGAGAGGGACCCTCTTCCGCCCGGTATATCTTCCCCCCCCCCGATTTTTTTTGCCCCTCTGTTCGAGAGCCGGCAGCCCGAAACATTCCGTGACCGTTTCCTCTGTTCCTCCCACAAAGGATTCTGGCCCCTCCAGCGTTCTCTCCTCAACTTTTCTGTGCTGCCCTCCCTCTCCGGAAACCGATTACGGACCCCACCAACCCCTTTCAACCTTTTCTCTTCCTCATGTCACCACCCTTTTTTTTTCCTCCTATGAGTAGTTGTTCTGCGATCCGCTGCTCAACTCTCATCAAAAATAATAGCTCCTGGAGAATGCGTTTTTATATTATGAGTGTTTCGTCCCTCGCAGGAAAATATAACCTATCCTTATTGTCCTCTTCGCTAAGGTTAGATGGTCCGCCCCGCACTCCCCGGTTTTTTTCTCGATCCTTGCTCGACGATTTTGAGGCTTCCCCAACCCTACTCGAGTTTGATTTCCTTCCGGACCCCTTCCTTTCCGCTAACCTTTCAGCTTTGCGCGAGTCCCTCTTCCTGCAAAACTCCGCCACCGATTTTCCAAGCGGCGGCCTTAGTAATCCTCTCGCCATCAAATAATATCTTTTCGGGCAGAGCCTCCGCTGATATTAGAGTCTCTATCCCCTGATAGAGTTCCCCATCTCCGTGCGCTCGCGCATCTTTCGTTTCTCGAAATTATAAGGGCGTTTCTTGCCCACCTTCCCCTTTGTGGTGGGCTTTACCGGTTCCGCGGTTTCTAGGAGGTCTGCCGGAATCCAGGATGCCCTTTTTTTCATTCTTCTCAGCAAAACTCTACCCTCCCCCTTCCTGGTGTTCTCAAAGAACGTTTCCCTCTTCCTTAATTCGCCATGCCGCTGTCCTCCCCCTCAAGATTAGCCTTTTTTGCAATTTCCCTCTTCCCCAGCAAGAGGCCTCTCCAGCACGCTCCTAGTTCCCATCCGCTCATCATCCATAGCCCCCATCATAGAGTAGCCCCCGTGGTTTTTCCCCCCTTGCATTTCTAATGATTCTTTTTCTTTTATTATCTGACAAGGCAGACAAAGCGTACTCTTACCCTCTCTCTTCGCTTGCAAGCTGCCCCCCCCCTAAAGATGTTACTTCCCGACAAGGAGGGGCTCCGGCTCCCCCTTCCAGCGCAACTATTTCTTTCGACCCCTCTCTCCTTAGTCCGGACATTCCCTTTCATGTTATTATTTCACGGCAATTCCCCCGCGTGAGCGAAGTCTCAAAGTTGCCCCCCCCAGGTAAGAGTCCCCACCCCCGCAATTACTTTGTCTTTTTTCCCCGAAAAGCGGAAACTCCAATCATGGCCACCCCGCCCTCACGCCTTCGCTTTCCTTCCTAGGATGAGATTAACCATCTTCCCCCATTATTTCGGGTCTTCTCTTTTTCGTCTCGCAGTAGGTATGAAGGTAAGACATTCGTGAAGCGTTCCTTTTCTCCTTTGTCGAGTCATTCAACGTCACCTTTCTTCTTCGACTTTTAGGTCTCCCTGATTCGATCGTCCTTCCCCCACTCTTCCTCGCGAGGAGGGTTTTTTCAAATCCCGTTTGCCCCCCCCGTTCTTTTTTTTTTTTCTTGACCTCGACTCTCTCTCTGACCCAAAATGTGTTGTAAATGTTCAAACACCCCCCCCCCCTGTGAATGAATCTTTACTCCTCTCGAGTTTTTCCTTTCCTCGTAAAATGTTTCTCAAAGACTTAAATGTCAGAGTCATGCCCCTGCAATATTTTCGTCTTCGAAGATGAGCTCGTCTTTCTCCTACCAGACCTTCCCCCCGCCCGGCCATGCGCTCTGAGTACGAATCCGTCCCCCGTCTATCTTTCTTCCTACCCGCAAGCTCCCTTCCCCCTTCGAGTCCTCCGCGGCTCTGACTTGATAAGGTTACCCGTTCAGTCTTCCGATCTCTTCTCCTTCGCAGCCTACAGATTTTCCTTCGACACACTGCGAGACAGCCTCCCTCCCTGGGCAGATGGGCTAGGCCGCGCCGCAAACCTCTTCCCCCGCTTCCCTACCCGTTAGTGGAGGAACTTATAGGCCTCTTCTGAGGCCCGGCTCCTCCCCCCTTTCCAAGCTGGAAATGAAAATTCGACTTCTTCATCTCCCCCCTGTCGCCTCCCCATGCATCCGGATCTTCAATGAATGTGCTTCTTCTGGGTTTCAATTTTTCCATGAGTCCCCCCTCCTTAAACCCTTGTTTTAAGCGATTAAGGTCCCCGACCCATCCTCCTCCGTTGTCCCTCATGCGATCCATCCCTCCCCCTTTGGACAAATGGAATGACTTGCGAAGACGATGCCCATGGGCCTGCCATACACCTTGGCCAGTTCGGGTTTCGCATTCAGGGAAACGGTGAATTATGCCTTAGTTCTCGTCTTGAGAAAGATCTCCTACGGGCTCTTTGCGGATTATCCAGATTGGATTTAGAGTTTGCACCCTCGTACTTTTTTTCCTTGGTAGGAGAGATTTTTTTTTTTCCTCCCCCCCTTGCCCTCCCTTTGGTTAGAAGACCCCTCCCATTCGAGAGTTGAAGTGTCGAGACCTCCCCAACCGACACAAAGCCCCTCCTAAGGGATCAGCTCCCCCCCCCCAATGTCCTTTTCCTAGCTGTACTGCGGTGTAGAGTCATGCAGGTGTCTCTCCTTTCCCTTGCGGAGGTCTCTCATTTTTTTTTAAGGAAACAATTCACTATCCTGCCTTTCCTTACCGCTACTCTCTCATAGCGCAGTTGATAAGTCCCTTGTCTTCCCATCTTTGGTCGGATAAGGCGCTGACGCTGCGAGACAGTTACTTCCCCTCTCTCCCTTTTTTCCTCCTACCTTCTCGAGATGTATTCAACTCTCTCCTTCCTGTCAGAGCCGTCTCGACCTCCGATCTTCGTAGCAGCGGTCCCTCTTCGTCCCTCACTCCGGTCCGAACTTTTCCCTTTTTCCCCTGGTTCCTTGCAATATCATCGTTAGCCCTCTCCCCCGTTACCTCTCCTTCCCCTTTCTAAAAGTCCTTATCTCGTCTGTCTTTCTAGAGAGCCTTTTCCCCTTCGCTGATTTGTTCTTCGATGATATTTTCTGAATTCTCCCCAATGGATAGAGGATATTCCCACCCCATCCTATGTTTCCCCCTCGAATAAATGGACTCTTCTACTCCTTCCATAGATTGAGATCCCTTTTCTGGACCCCCCAAAGCCGTGTGCCTGACTTCTTTCTTTAGCTATAACCGTGAAGGGATCCCCCGTGCAGGATTTCTCACCTTCTCTGAAATGATCCCCCCTACCGTGCCCCCTTTTAATGGCAGTCATCTCCCATGAGAGAAGGAGTGGCAATCCGTTCTCGCATTTCTCCCCCTTTTCTCTTTTTCTTCGGGCTTAGTCGCTCCCCCCCCCTCTTTCCAACGGCTTTTATGGTCCCCTTCGCATTAGCTGAAAAGTTACCGTCCAATGTGGTGGAACTTTCGGCAAGTTTTCTGCCCGGTCTCCGCAGAATGAATTGCAATTATCCTCGGCTCTTGCCCCCCCCCAGGGCTTCTTCCTCCCCTTCCGTTTAACCCATTCCCAGAGAGAGAATGTCTTCTTTGGGAAGCGGCTCGCTGGTCTCATCCCTGAACGATCAGGCTATAATTTCATCAACGCCGGAGGAACCTCCGTCCTTCTAACTACTCCGAAGAGCCCCCCCCTGCGAATCACCTTCTGCAGAGCTCTTTTTTTTCTCCGTGAAAAAAGAGGGCCGAGAGCCCCCCCATCAGATTCCCTTTCCCCATGATAACCCCTCTTCTCTAAGCTTCCCTCATCTAATTGGGGGAGCTTCCTCTTCTCGAGCCTAAATATCCGCTTCCCCTCCGCTGATTTCCTTTCTTTGTTTAGCCTGTCCATATCTGGCGTTGAGGCGAGTAATATTTCCTCGTCATATCATAGGCGTTTTTTCCCCCCCCTTGGATCTCTCCCCGCTGCGAGGAGAACTCTCTCTTGCTCGTGCCAAACTCCGACGCTATCAGAGCTCGTTAACAGTTTTCTTTTCTCCCCCATTTTGGTTTCATTTCTTTCTTCCCTGCCCGACGCCCGGTAGCTCTCTCACCACGGAGGAACCTGATGGTTACTCGCGCTTCCTTGAGGGGAGCGTCTCGGCATCCTTCCCGGAAGCCTAACTTTCGAAGCACGAATATTGCCCCTGAACCCTTTACACCATGGACGTTCTTTCGCCCTTTTCTTCGGTACGTCCCTTTTCGACAATCTTCTTACCCTCTTTTTCCCTGCTTTGAATCTAGCCTATGAGCACGGCACAAGGAGGCCTGGGGGACATTCTTTTTTGCAACGAAAGCCCTCCCCAGTATGTCTTTTTCTCTCGGCACTGACCTGGTCCTTTCTTTGGATTGCAGCCCCCTTTTTTTATGCCCTTTTCCCTTTTCATTAATCATGCCTTCTCTACCAGGTTACCGTCCCCCTCTCTCGATTTCTCCGTCGCGGCATTGAGGTAATCACCTTGGCTTTGTAGCCCCTTGTCTTCTCTTGGAAAACAGCGTGCGTCTCGTCCGTGAAGACCCGAGGATTCTTCTTCGTTTCTTTCCCGTACCCGCTTCGGCATTGACATCCTCCCTACGCTCTTTCGGACGTCCGCCTTTTACCCGAAATCGGCGCCCTCCTGGGATCTCGGCTCGGATGGAACCCCTGATCCCCCTTCTTCTGGCGATGGCCGTGCTGGTACTGGATCTTTCAACCGCCCAAGCGCCTTCCTTGAGGGCGACCACCGCGTCCAGGATCCTCACAGTTGATTGGCCTTTCCGTTGGTCTTCTTTTTTGCTTCTATTTTGACGCGTCCACCTCTCGCGGGGCCTCCCGATCAACATTGCCCTTGCCTGCTCCCCACCTTCCCTGGGCGCGGAAACTTCCTGATTTCGATGAACCGTCTCCTTCGTCTTTCTCCCGAGATCTCCTTATCTAGGGAAGCGAGACAGTTTTTCCGTCTCCTAGAGCTCCGGCTCGTCCCGCTGGATTCACAATTCCCGCTCGTCTACGACATGGATTCGCTTTTTTGCTTTTCCCTTGAGCGTGTGTATTCGGCTGCTGCCCCTCGAATCTGCGCTTGGAGCGTCGGGAAGTCGCCCTCCTCGGATTGCCAGCAAATAGTCGTTTCCCGAGCCCCCCTCGCAAAAAAGGTTCGCCTTCTGATCAATAGAACTCCCTCCCCTTAATCACTTTTTTCCTTCGTAGAGGGTGAGTTCGGACCTTTGATCTTCTTTCTTCCACTCTTCCCCGGCGATGTCCCACGCTTTCGACGCGCCTTTATTGTTGTTTATAGTTAGTGGTCCGTTTCGTGGCGGGCTTCACGTCTTGCGAACCGTTTATAGTGGAATGTGTTTTCCCAGGGTTATCTTTGTTTGAAGGCCCCCCTTTTCTCACATTTTTTTCGCACGCAGGTTCTCTCGTGATTATCGAACACCTTTTTCATCCTTTTATGTACCTCTTTCAACGGGAAAAGCCCTTTCCTTTTCAGATTTTTCTCACTCGTTCTCTGGGTGCTCTCCTAGAGAATCCCCTTTCTCCCCGTCGCGTCTTTTTCCTCCTTTTTTTCCGTATTTCTGTCCAACTGTTCGCAGGCCGCAACTGCTCTTCCTATCCCTTTCTTTACCGCGACCTTTTCAAACTTTTCGAGCGAAGTCCTGCTTCCCTCAGTCGTGGGTCCTCTTTGGGATTTGCCAATGACGCTTTTTCTTGGTGTGGATATGAGCGTGTATTTTCGGCGTCGTGCTGCCTCTACACTGCCCAATGGCTCTTTCCTTCCTCTGTCAATTCCCTTTACCGGGAGCATCCCACTTTGAATGGGCTTCTTCCCCCGACTGCTTTTGCCAGTACTGGCTGGGGTTCTTCTCTCCTCCGTTGAGA
>Ga0179593_1571502_pt1 | contig 13268 bp, 15 predicted proteins | sample CZODoug2_1_08_16_FD_185931 | JGI IMG/M metagenome (GOLD analysis project Ga0179593, IMG submission 185931) | Vadose zone soil fungal communities from Angelo Coast Range Reserve, California, USA - CZODoug2_1_08_16fungal (PacBio error correction) | ecosystem: Environmental > Terrestrial > Soil >... | reverse complement strand
TTAACTTTCTGTCCCGGCCTTGTTTTTTTTCTAAGAGATCACCTTTCTTATTTTACTCCACAGGTCTTTTCCTTCCTGAGGTTGGGTAGATAGGCATTCTGAGAAAGGCTTGCTTTTTTTCCTATTCTTTCCCGTAGCATCTTTTTTTAAACGGCAGGGAAATCTGCCTTCTCCTTTCCCCGCCCTTTACAGAGTCCTTCCCCTCCCCATCACGTAAGCACACTTCTTTCATATAGGTGTACCTAAATAAATGGCCCAACGGACGCCGGGTTTTTCCCCCTCACGGTTCTTCTCCACTGACCCAGGATGATCCAACCAGAGAGGAGGAGCGTCCCCCCCCCCCCCCCCCCCCCCCCCCCCCCCCCCCCCCCCCCCCCCCCCCCCCCCCCCCCCCCCCCCCCCCCCCCCCCCCCCCCCCCCCCCCCCCCCCCCCCCCCCCCCCCCTCCCCCCCCCCCCCCCCCCCCCCCCCCCCCCCCCCCCCCCCCCCCCCCCCCCCCCCCCCCCCCCCCCCCCCCCCCCCCCACCCCCCCCCCCCCCCCCCCCCCCACCCCCCCCCCCCCCCCCCCCCCCCCCCCCCCCCCCCCCCCCCCCCCCCCCCCCCCCCCCCCCCCCCCCCCCCCCCCCCCCCCCCCCACCCCCCCCCCCCCCCCCCCCCCCCCCCCCCCCCTTCCTACTCCCTGAGGCCGCTTCCTACTTTCTTCGGAAAGGCTAGAACGAAGATTCCGTCCCCCCTTCTCCCTGTCCTTTTTCTGATCGCGTCAGACTCGGTAATTGGGTGCCCTTTTTTTCTGTCAGGTCGCGGGATTTGAATGGACATTTAATTTTTCTTCCCCTATTGCTAGATGCCCCGGCTGCACATAATAGTTCCGACGTTGTCCCCCTCAACTTTTCCTTGCCGTTTCCGACCGTTTTCCGAGCGCGCTTTTCTTCCCTTTCGAGCAACTTTTCCCTTCAAACTCCTCCCCAGTTTTTTAACGCGTTGCTCGGTCTGTCACCCGACAGAATTTTAATAACATAGTCCTCTTTTTTTTTAGGTCGTCGTCTGATCAGCCTGTCCCCCTGGCAGCTTTCCCTCTTCTTCAGCGGAGTGTTGGCAAGGAGGGTGCCCACACTCCCTCTTGACGGTTCTTTGCTCTCCGCTTAAAGTTTCGCGGCCTGTTCTCCCCATTTTCCTTAATGAAATGCAGCGCTTTCGTTGGTGTAGAGGGTTCGCCATTCATCTCTTTTCATTCTCCGATACCCTCCCTAAACGCCTTGAGTGATTTTTCTCCGCGAAGAAATGAGGTACTTCCCCCCCCGTTCCCCTCCTCTCTGGCGGTTTTCTCCTCTTGCCCCGGCGCGCCACGAATCAGGTCCCCGCCTCATAGTCCCAAAAAGTCTTCCGCGCGTTTGCGTCAGGAAGGTCCTAAGTATGTAGTTTCCTGAGAAGCCAACGGAGTGCTCTTCCTGGCGTATGGCGCTCTTTTGTCCCACCCGTACTTCCTTGCAGATTATTTCTATTTTCCCTCTTCATATTGTTGTTCCCGATGGCGGTTCTCCATACCTTGTGGACACGTTTGATCGAGACACCCTTCAAAAGTCTTACTAATCCGGATAATCCTTTATTAGACTAAGCAGAAATAAGAAGGAAGGGTTCCTCGCCCCCTTCCTGCCAATTTGTTGAACCTTCTCCCCTCACCATGCGTGCCAATGAGCCCAACTTCCTTCAGTTAGTTGTCTCAGAAGGATTCGTCTCCTGAACAGAATATTCCCTTGTGTTTAATTCCTGCCTTAATCTCCTCCCAAGGTGGTTTTCTAGGGATAAAATATACAGATAGTCTCAATGATTTCTCCCAACGTCCAGCCGGTCTTTTCACCTATTTTGTCTTTACCGGTCGGAAAATAGGAACCGACCTTGATGAAGGTACTTATTTGTCCCCCCCCGACTCGGTCAAGGCCACTTGGCCTCGACCTCCTTGGCCTAGCGCTTTCCCCCAGGCCCCGCGGACTTCTAAGCGTTCAGTTCCTCAAAGGCTACTTTAGTAAAAGTACTCTTGTCTCCCCCCCCGCCCTTTTTCCCCCATTCCCCAAGTTTCTTTTTTTTTTTTTATGGACGTCGAGGAGAGTCCCCTCCCCTGCTTACCTTTTTACGCCCTTTCCCCCTTTCCGTCCTGAACGCAACAACCCATAGGTCCCTTGATCAATAGTCGTAACCTCGTAGTGCATTTCCTCATCCTTGCAACTGCTGTCGTTCGTCTTCACGCTCCAGCTTGATCCCTTTTTATCAACCAGAGAATTTCCCTTTCCCCTCCCCCACCTCTTCGTTATTTAGGGAATCCCCCCCCCCTTTCCGGTACCTTGGAATGTATGCTCTTTAGTCTTCTTTCTCCCCGGTAACCGCCATTATAGCCGATTCCTAAGGTAAAGGGGTTAATTCTGCCACACGGCGGCTTCTTACCTCACCCGGACTTGTGGTTACTCCTGGAAGCTCTCTGCCTTCCACTTCCTTCCACGACCCTCTCCTTGACTCCTTAGTACCGGTTTCCCGTCGTCCTGATTGCCGGCCCCGCAAGCCTCGACTCTGCTTTCCAGTGCGCCGGCCAGGTCCCTTTAGTTTTCCCCCTAGGAGATTTCCCTTTGAAGCATTACCGTGGGATCCTGCAAGAAAGAGGAATCCTTTCCCATTTCCCCTCCCAGTCCCTCCGGGAAGCTCCCGCACAGGTGTCGCCATCTCCACAATTTCCTCTTTTCAGCCCTCCTCTACGTCCTTCCCTTCGGAAGTTCAAACGCTGCCCATTTCTTCCAGAGCACTTGCCCCTAGTTTTAGTTGAGCCCCCTTGTTCTGCCTTTTGATTTGAAAGACGGCGCACCCGGCTTCCCGCTTTTTTCATTTGCCTCTCTTTTAGGATTTCCTTATCGGACGGCTTGTGTCACCCCAGAAGGTTCCTTTTTTCCCCCCTTGTTCCCTTTTATCTTTTCGTAGGACATGGAAGGGAAGGAAGCTTCATCGTCCCCCCCCCAACCCGTAGACCTTCTCACATCCACCCTTTCCCCAGCGTCCTCCACCATCCCTGTTCCCTTCCTCCTCCGTTCCCTCTTATTTCAGGGGGGGCGTTCACCGGCTTTTGGAAAATTAGACCGACAAACTTCGGTGCCCTCCCTAGTTTCAAGATCAACTTCCGTCTCTCCTGATGGGGATCTTTTCTTCAATTTTTTTGCACGCTGTCTGGTCCGCCCTCGGACTGCGATTGCCCTCTCCCCCGCCGCGCCGTCCCCGAAGTCATCCCCCCAGTGTTCACTCCCCCATCACCTTTTCGTTCGGATCCATAACAAAAATTGTACTGCCTTTCCCTTCCACGGGCCCCTTCTTTGATACGAGGGCAACAGCGCGGGGGTAACGCTTCTCCCCCTCTCCCCCCTGGACATTCTTTTTTCCCAGAGTTGTTTTTTCCCCCCCCCTTTAACGAAGCCGAGTCAACCCCACTGACCTTTTTAGGAGGATACGTAGTTCCTTTTTCCCTTTTTTTTCTTCCACTCTTTTTTGGACGAACAGGTGCGGTTCGCACGGAGGATTCAATTTGTGCGATCGGACCCTCAGATTCCACCCTCTATCTTCCTGCGGGTTCCTGAGGCATTGACCCAACTTATTCAATCATCCATGATAGAATAGTTTTTAAGCCCCCTTTCTTTCTGCTTAGCTTACGTTGATCTACGGCCGACTTCGCCCCCCTGGTTCCCCTTTGGGTTCTTTACTTCCATGGTGAGAGTTTCTTGCACCTTCTCCGCGGGAGAGTTCAAACAGCTCTACTTTGTGTACTCGGCCCTTTTTCTTTAGGTGAGTGAACACGGTGGCAATTTCCTGGTTTCGTCAACTTCCCCCCCGTAAGGCAGTCGGAGTGTGTGGTAAGGGTTAGATGTCATATGGATCTATATACCTAACTCCCCTTTTTTTTTTCGACCTTCGAACCCGTTTCTTTTATCACCCTTTCCAGCTTTTTTTCTATGTGTGTCGATTCCCGAGATTTAAAAAGTGTGAATCTTCCCCCACTTCGAACAGATCGAGTTAAAGGGTCGGTTTCTCTCTCCTCGTTCAACTCCTACACCCTCTTAACGTTTGAAACGACAGCGACTCCCCTTGATTCGCTGTCGCCGTTTGTTGCGACCCCGGTCCCCTTGGCGCAGAATCCCCCTTTTCCCTAGCCTCACTCTTTTTCTTTCTGCTGGAGGCGTGTAGTGACTTCCGCTCCTAATGAGATGATGTTTCCCGTGGTCCTTTCCCCACCCAGAAGTCCTAGCGACGTTGACTTGCCGCATTCGGGTTGTTTTCCTGGCGCACTTTCTTTCTGGCCTCTTCCCCCAGGTCGTCCCCCGAGTGACTTCCCACCCTTTTGGACTCGTGAAAAAATTCCGAGAACGTCCTCCCCTTGCTCCCTCTTCGTTTTTGGTTGGAATCAACCACGACACTACTTTTGATTTTTTCCGCGTACCCACGTTGTGCCTAGTCTAAATGAAGCTCTCCTAGGGGATTTCCTTTGTCCCCGTTACAAGTTGGTCTTTGGCTCCCCTGTGACTTTTCCCCCTTCTGGATTCCTGGGTCTTTTTATGATTCCGAGGAGCGAGGGGGACAACTTTGGCTGATTCCCTCCTTCTGGTTCATTTCAGAAGAGAGGGGACACCACCCCCATAGATCCTCTCTCAATTACTCTTGGGGCCCGGGAGTTCACCAGGCCTTAACGGCCCCAAGAGTTAAGTAAACCTCCCCATTGTCTTAGTACCTACGGTTCTCCTCGGTTGTCCGCTGCTGGTACAGGATTTTTTTTTTTTTTGGCCCTCCTCCTTAGGCTTTGGCCGATTCCGGCCAAAACCGCCACTCGTCCACTTTTTTTTACCTCAGGTCTTTTCCCCTAACCTGGGCCTTTCCTCCCCTTGAGGGCGATTATGTTGGGTGCGAAGGTCTCCCCAACTCTCCCCTCCATGCGGCCACCAGCGGGCTGCCGAAGATTTTTTTGGTTATCTTACCCCCCTGAGGAGTTTTCCCGATTATGGCTATGGAAGAGAGTGTACCAATGGTGGGAATTATTAGCCCCCCCCCCCTTAGGGGGTCTTGACCGTAGGTCTGGGCGAGCGTCTTCGTCCTTTTTCCCGGCCTTTCCTGTGTCCAGTGGCAATAGAAGAGCGGGCCCTCGAGTGGGCAAGTCATGGCCGGCCGCCTTTCCGCGTTTTCGGTTCCGTGCATGGATGGTGAAAGAAGAAACTACCACCGGGTCCGTAATGTTGTTTTTCCTGGTTCCCCGCAGACGGAGTCACTTCGGCTCGCTCTTTTTTCTTCCACGCCTCGAGTTTCCTCCGGATACGGCTCTGTTGTTGGAAAGATTTCCCCGTCTTTATCGTCTTCGACCTCCGGGACTTGTTTCCGAGGTTCCGCCGTTACTCATTGTAGTTATAGAAGCTTTTTTGAAGAATCGTTTGCCTTCTTCCTTGTTTTTTGAGCCGGCACTGTTTTTCAGCCTCCCCTTGGGCACTCCGCGTTGGGAAAGCAGTCTGCGCCTGAATGACCCATCTTTTTTCTGTCCATTGAACTCCTTTTACCTCCGGTCGGCCCCCTTTCTCCTTCGGGAGAAATGAGGAGTCGACGTACGCCGCCGCGCCCTCACCCTCAAAGTTGGACTTTCCTCGGCAGGTCCCGTTCCCAGAGACCATAAAAGCTCCGGCGTTCTTTCCTTCTTCTCGAATGTCGGGGCGTGTTTCCCTCCCCAGCCCCCCCGACGGCCTAACCTGAGTCGTGTTCACCCTGATTAAACTTGAGGGAATGTTATCCTGCGGTGAAGCTCTTTTTTCCCTTTCTAGCATGTCCGACGTTCACCAGAGCTTCTTTCTGCATGACCCGGGACCAGCCTGGCCGTTGGGCTTCCAGTTTTTCTTTCATTGCGGTGACCTTCCTTTAAAATGGAATTTCTTAGGAGCGATTTTATTTTTTACCGCGGCCAGAAGGCGCTTTGTCGTCGCTTCTAGGTGGCACGAGAGGACGCCCGCTTGCACCCTCTATTAAGGGAAGAGTTTCACACATTTTCTTCGTTTTTGTGGCCTGCCATGCCGTATTTTTCGCTCTAACGATGCCTAGGAGGAATATTTTCGCGGACCGGGAGCTTACAGTTCCACCCTTAGCCTTCACTTCGACTCTTTTTCTATTTCCTAAGTTTTGAGAGATCCTTTTCCGTTTCTGTGGCAAAGGTGATCGCGCATGCGCCCAGGCCTTCACTCCTTCCCTTTTTCTTAGCTTCCGCCCCAGCATACGGTCCTTCATATAGTAAAGCCTTTAGTTCCCCCCTCTTCAATTTCAATTTTCCCCAATTTTTCTCACCCTTACTTAACTCCTGCGCTAAGGATCCCCTTTTCGTGCCTCGAACGCTTCCTTCTGTGACGCCCCGGTGGTCTTCCTTCCTTTCCCGAACTGCCTTAAGGGCAGGAGGTGGATACGCTCCCCTCTAGTAGACTTTGAGATTCATCGCTGCCTCCTATTCTTCATGCGTTCCTTTTTTTCCCGGTTTTTACCAGGGCCTCGATCTTTCTTGAGGATTTAACTCCGAAGATGTTTGCAGGGACATTTTTTTTCTTCCCTCCGCGAAGGCGTGGGGCACCTTCCGCTTTCCATCCTTTCCCCGGGATTTTCTACCTAAGGCCCCTGCTAGTAGGAAGAGGTAGGAAAGTTCCGGTTTCCTCCCCTTCTTCGTTGTTCCCCTTGCAGGATTTGAGGAGTCCGTCTGTGTTCTTTCTGGCTTCCCGGTTCTTCACGCATTCTTTTCTGCTCCCGTCCCGCATTGTTAATACATCTCCTTTTCCCCCCCTTCATATTCAGTCCTGGCCGCTCCCGAGGTGACCTTCCCCATGCCGTGTCCCCTCCGACTCCTCCTCGACGGCCGCACCAGCCCCGTCTCCCTCTTCGGGTCATCTTCCAGATAAGAACCCCCGGACCTGAACGATGATCTGTCGTTACGAGAGGTACTGAGCCTCTAAGAACGTCCGTCAGTTAGTCCTCAACCGAGAGTCTAAGCCCGACCTAGGGCAGTTTTATCCTGGCCGATCCATCCTCCCACAAGTGCCCTCCAGCACATTATAGTAGAAGGTGGAAACCTCCCCCCCCCCTATGTTCCCTTTTTTCGGTAGTGTCCAAGAGACACTTTCACTTTAAGCCCATATTTAAAAGATGGGGTACCTCTCTACTGACAGGGTATTGACATACCCTGGGCCCCTCCCCTTGAAGGTTCAAGGAAAAGAACCGCCTCTATTTCCTTTACACTATATTACTCTTCGCCTCTGTGACTCTTCCCGCGTCCTTATAGAACAGAGAACAAGAAACCTCCCGGCCTTTCCCCCCTTCACAGCCGTCTGCACCCAGCTGGCCTTCCTGGACCCCCTTTCCGAGACCCTCTCTTAGGCATCCGACTGTCCTGGTGAATGGACCTGATTCCTTTTACTTTTCCCCCTTGAAACTGAAACGGCCCACCCGCGCACTCACTGTTCGTGTTTTCTTCTTCGACTTCCTATTGTTCAAGAAACAGGGGAATGACCCCCCGCCTTTTTTCCATTTTTCTCTGAATCGCCAGCCGTTCTCCCTTTCCGACACACGCAAAACCGCAGCATCCCCTCATCGGGTATCCCGAGAGGAGAACAGCCTGTTTCCGTTCCCGCAGCATTTAACTCTCCCCCTAGGTTTTTATTTACCCCTGTGCATTGTAGCCAAAGATGTGCATTGTTCCCAACCCAAATGCCGCAAACTAGACTTTGCATCTTGTGCCTATCTAGAGAACCTGTTTCTGTAATGACTGGCTTTTTTCTGAAGCTGCCTTTCCCGCTCCCCCCAAGGCCGCCACCAAGTCCCTTAATCCCCTTTTCTGTCCTCCAATCACCCCCCCCCCTTGTAAGAAGCGGTGCTACCAGCTTTTCCGGGGCAGTTGCTACTGGCAAAAGCGGGGTTTCCCAGCGCAGACCCACCCGCGCAGCTGACCGAAATGGACTTTTTTTTTTCGCCTGTGCTTACAAATGAACCCTTTGCCCCCCCATTACGCATTGTTATGCTTAGGTGACCGAGCTTCTAATTGGTCCCCATCCCCTTGACGACCCTTTTTTCCTCTGGTCTACCGGCTTCTCGACCTGAAGTGAGCATTAGTGAAGTCCCCCTCCTTAGGCAAAGCAGTCTCGCCTGGGTTAGAGGAGTCCCCTCTAACCCCTCCAAATTTATTTCCTACAGGAGGACTTTCCCCTATCCCCCCCTTCAAGAAGAGATACATTTTGTGAGGCCCCCCCCGCTTTCCCTTCCTCTTCTCGGAAAAGTTTAAAAGAGGGTATGCATCTACCCCCCCTGGATTCGGTACCCCTTTGCGAACCCAACCCCAAACCCCCCCCTTGTGGAGATTTTAAAAAAGCTCCCCTTTATAGTTTTTGATAAGGGTCACTTTTTTTATGGTCCCCAGTGGACGTTTGCCCTGGCACCTTAGAATTGCCCCTCCAAAGAAGAGGAGGTTTGGGTGGAGAAAGTTCATTTCTCGGGTCATTTCTAGTTCCTTTCTTCCGTCCTTCTTGTGGCCGAGAGATTATATTCCCCCCTCCAAAGTAGAAAAAAAAAAAAGTCAACTCCTTTACTTTATTGAGGGAATTGTACCCATTCCGTTTCCACCGTTTTGCCCTCCGAAGAAGGTTTCCGTAGCAAGATACTCCTCGTCTCTTATTTTCCACCATCTCACCAGACCTCACGTTGAAAGAACCCGAGTTTCTGATTCGCTGTGTCAACAGCCGTGTCTTCCCCGGTTCGTCAGTCGGACTCCTTAGATTCATCTTCCTCCACATAACGATTGTTTGATCTTTTTGGGAAGTCGAGTACGAGCCCCTTTTCCTTCGCCTATTTTTTCTTTCATCGAGATTTCTCAAGTGTTGCCCTCTTAGAACCCCAGGACTAGAGTTTCACCGCCGCTTGGTACTTTTCACCATTCGCATCCCTGGAGAAGTCAAGAAGTTGTCCCTTCCCAGTGTCGTCCCCACCTCTTCCCCCCGGATCCCTATGGACCCCCCCGAATTTTACCCTAAGTTCCCCTAAAATGTTGAGGAAGTTTTTCGTTTATGGACTTTCGTTAGGGTGGGAATGACACCCCCCCTCCCCCCCCCCTTGGTACGTGATTCCCCCTTCGGAGCCTTATGGTCTGAAAAGAGTTTACACCAAATCTATGCCCCCAGTATCCCTCCCTTCAGGGACTCTGGCCCTTTCCTCCTTTTCCCAGTGTTTCGTGAGAAGAAGAACCGTTCTCTCACCCCGATGTGCTCGGTTTGCCGTTTGACTCCCTCGGCTGAGCCCTTTTCCCTTTCGACCCTGGAATGCCGCAAGAGTTTACTCCTTTTATTTAGACCCAACCCCTCTCGCTCTGAAGTGATTTTTCCTTCTGCTTTCCGCCCCGGCACAGAGTTTCGCCCCTGCCTTTCCCGCTGTCTTTTCATCCCCAATCCTTCTTCCCCCTCGTGTGAAAGGAGTGAGGACGCAATCTTTATCCTCCGGCGGGGACAGAGGAGGGGCCTGGCTATTCTTTTTCCCAGCGTTCCCCTATTACTGACTTCGTGTAAAGTTTAAAGAGAACCAAACTTCCTTTTTACGCTTTGCACAAGCGTGCAGGTTCTATACTTTTCTATGTAATCCTCTCTATGTCTGGACTTTTTTTCGCCGTTATGCACCAACTCCCATTACGTCACAGAATTAATCAAAAGAGGCTGGTTTCTCCTCTCCTCTCTTGATGGAAATAAACTGAAGGAGTCCTCTATTTGCTGACCTTGAGGTCTAAGATTTAGTCCTTGGGTCACTGAGACCCCCTTTACGGTGACCCCTTTTTCCTGTCGCGCTTTCTACTCCAGATGAATTTAATAGTCTGCTGTCCTTTTTCCAAGTCGATTTCCCCCCGGCGTGTCCAAGAACCTGGAAGTTGCCTTCCCTAATAGAACGCTTGAGTGACTTTTTTTCACCGCACGTCAAAAGGAAGTCAGGGTATGCCCCGTATTGCATCCGGCCTTCCCCCTTTTTCCCCCCTGGCCAGACGTTTTCAACAGCCGAGCTGCGTTACGACGCTCTTTTCCCATTACGCACACATTTCATTTTTTCTGCCTGCCTCCTCCCTTTTTTTCACCGATCCTTATCTTCCTTTCCTATTTTGGTTGATGACGACCGGCCGACTCGTTTTTGTCTTCTGTGTGCTTTCGTGTTTTTTATTCCTAATAGAGGTCTGCGTTCCCCTTGCATGGAGAGGTGGCACCCAGCTCCAGGTCCTCGGTGGACTCAGGGTCGTGCCACAAGTCTCGATAAGCTTTTTCCGGGTCCTTCTTCTTTTCCCCCTTAAGGAGTCGACACATGTTCCTCGAAGAGACCCTAGCTCCCCAGCTGAACTTCCTTCTCTTCCTCAACATAGCCCTTTAGAATCATCCGTCTCCGTTAGGAAGGGTACGGCCTGCCCTCCTTTGGTCCGGGTCTGCTGCAGTTCAGCCCCTTCTTCGATGCCATTATGGTTCGGAAACATTTTCTTTTACTCGAGCATCCTCCTCTTTTCTTTAGCCGCAGCTCAGCCCTGCATGAAAGGGGACCCCCGCCTTTTCTTGTCCCCTAGCTGCGTTTAGTTCTACGCTGTGCACTCCCCGTTCCCCGAACCGAAACCGCCTTGTCCTTTGATTCTCCCCCTAGACGACGGATTTCCGCCACCTTACATACGGCCTCTGCGTTTTTAGCATCTTCTCCCTTTGCCGAAGCGGCTTTCCGTTTACCTGGTTGCGACATTTTTCTGCTTTTCCCCAAGATGGCTTTCGCTTTTCGTATGGTTGTGCTGTAATGTAGATAACGCTCCCTTTAGGGCGTCCATGGCGGTTTTTCTGAGGGCTACGAGAAATGGTCAAAACAGCGAAGGCCATATATCTTTCCCCTCATAATTTTTTTTTCCTTGTTGATATCCTTACTGGATATTCTGTGGGAAAAGGTTACTTTTTCGACGACTACATAGCAAGGCATCTCCCGTCTTTTCCACTAATAAGAGTTTTTTTAGAATTCATAATCCCCCACGCAGTGCTGGAGAGGACGAGGCGGAAAACTTTTTGTGTTTTCAAAGCAACGTTTTCCTTTAGACAGGATAGTTTGAGACCGTGGCAGGAGGGCCTCTTCCCTCAAGACCTCTCAATTTCCCTCGTGCTACAGGCCCTGCAGTATATCTACTAGGTTAGGCGGGATTCCCCCTCTACTTCCTCTCGTTCCCAATTAGTAAGATCACCTTTCCCCCCCAGAGAGGTCCTTCTCATTCTCGGTTACCCCTTTCCCGACTGGAATGCTGAGATGCATCACCCCCCCCCTCTCTGTGGCCGGCACCTGGCGACCGCCCTGATTCCGTCGGTACCTCGATGATGCAGCTTTTCACCCTCCCTCTCCCATGATGTATTGATAGGAAGGAAAAGTACCTTGACCAGCGCTTGACCTTCCTCCTTTTGAATGAAGCCCTGCCGTCGTTCCCGGAACAAGGGGTTCGGGTCAAGCGAGTCGGGCGGTCGGATTTACGACATTACAACGGTGTCGCGTTGAGGAAGACTTTACTCGCTCCAGGGCAGAGCAGATTTGAGTCCCGTTCTCCACCGTAGTGCGGCCCTTGCCGGAGAAGACTTTTGGGACACACGGCAATGCCCCTATGTCGTCTGGCGCTCTCCTGCCCACAGAAAAGCGGCCCCTGTGTTTTGCCTCCCGATCAGCCCCCTATTTTTTCGTCTCACACCAGGAGGTGACCTGCCTCTGATTCTGTCTTGCGAGAAGTCCAGGGATTTCTTAGTCTCATCCTATATCCTCGCCTTTTCGTATTAACCCCCCCCCCTGCCCCGCTAGGAGTTGCGCTTTTCTCGCTCCTATGTTGACGTTTCCGACCCATTATAGTCACTGGTCCCATAAAAAATTGGCGCACTTTGTCCCAGTTAATTTCGTTTTAAACCCATTCTGGCCCCCTGGGACTTCCCCTCCTCCTAGTAAATTGGCTTTTACCCCCTTCCGACGGGTATGTCCCTCGACGTTGGACCCCCCTTAGAATTTTTCCCCCCAAGCACCCAATGCTGATTTCCATCCGAAGGAGGACGTCCTTAACCCTTTTTCCCCCTGCCTGAAAACCTAACGCAGCGGCATAATCGTTCCCAGTCATTGCCCAGGTCAATCTCTTCTCCCGACCGTTCTCCTCCCCTCCTTCCGGCCCTTCTATAAGGCTTTCCCATCCCGACGATCTTTCTGATTAAGCTCTTTACTGGACATTTCTTGCCAGTTAGTCTTTTGACATCCCGTTTTTTCACCTTTAGAACCCCTTGAGGAATTTTCAGTGAGCTGGTGGATGTCTCCTTGAGACCCTGAGATCCGCTCCACGTTTTCCCCTTGCCCCGCGTTTTCCCTTTTTTTTTTGAATTCCGGGCGCAGGGACCGTCCGCTTCACGAACCGCTTGGAGCACAGCCGCGTTCCCGTCTCCCCCTTTCGGTGCTCCTGACCCAAGAAGTTAATAGATCATGCCTTTCGTTCCCAGGATTGTTGAGCGAACTGACTTTTTGTGCTGACACGACAGTTTGAACCCCCCTAGAACTGTAGGCCCCCTCACTACTTTTGCGACCCCCGCTGCGCCGGTGTGCGGCTTTTTTCTGGTTCTCTTGCTTGCCCCTACCAGCATCCTCTCCCCAACACTTAACACGCCTTTGGTAACCCCTGGTAGGTCCCTTTTTCCAACTTGTTTACGAATTTTTGATACCGCTCCCCTCTTTTTTTTCCATTCCCCCCCTCAGAATGGTTCCCCTCTTGAGACCCCACAGTTCCTTTCCAGCACTGGACTTTGGTTGTCTTTGTGATTCCCCCCGACCCCTTCTCACGTGTCGCGGCTGCCGGCCCGGGTGACACGAGGTCATCAGTGGTCTTTCAATTTTTTCTCCCGTCGCCCCCTTTTCGCAGGGAGTTTTCATCTTGTACACCCGCCCCGAAGTCCCCTTTGAAAAGAGATCCTTTTTTGTTAAGGGAGGAAACCGTTTTCGCCCCTCCTCCTCCTCCCCCCGAGATCCCTCGTCGTGCGGACGTCTACTTTTTTTCTTTAGACCCCATTTAGCCAACTTCTTGTTGCAGCTGAACTCATGGATGAGACTTCTTCCCCTTTCTTTTCAGCTCGCCTCTTGAACCGTTAATAGGATATGTGTCCTGTACTTAGGAGGCTTTCATGCCTGACCGACCTTTTCCCGGTCCCGGAAGGTTGTGTTTCTTTTAGA
>Ga0179593_1401518_pt1 | contig 13268 bp, 16 predicted proteins | sample CZODoug2_1_08_16_FD_185931 | JGI IMG/M metagenome (GOLD analysis project Ga0179593, IMG submission 185931) | Vadose zone soil fungal communities from Angelo Coast Range Reserve, California, USA - CZODoug2_1_08_16fungal (PacBio error correction) | ecosystem: Environmental > Terrestrial > Soil >... | reverse complement strand
TCGGAGGTATTATCAGGCGTTCGAGCTGCAGCCGAAAGGCTTCACGTTCATGATGGGCGTCGTTGCCGGACGATGCCGCGTGAAGCGCCGGGGTTTTGTTGATATCGTCCAAATCTTCAAAGTCGCCGAGGGGTGTCGACATTTCCTGGAGCAATGGGAATGGGAATGCATCACGGGTACTTATTCAATCACACTGGCGATGCCGATCAGGAACGAATATTATACTTGAATGTCCGCTTCAGCAGCGTAGGCATGGACGATTATAGATACGCCATTGCCCGTCCGCACTCATAGCGCGTACGACACGATCCCAGTCGTCGATCTCCTCCGGATGACAGGGCTGATCGCCACCCAGCCCTGGGAATGGAGCGCCTTGATCGTCTACCTGGCCTGGCTCATTCAAGCTGATCGGCTCCGTGCGCCCCATCACAGGATCTGATTCGCCTGTATTCCGCGACCCTGGTCACTGAAAGCACGCATGAGTGGATCCGGTCCACCCTTCACGCAGCCGAAGCCCCTTGATTCGAAGACCGGCGAGATGGTCGTAATGCAGAGAGCTGAAATGAAACCTTAAGCCGCCTTCGCCGCGGCGAGGAGATTTCCTCGTATGGTCTAGGCACATCGTGCCGAATACTGTCGAGTGCGCAATTGGATGATGCCCCGGAAAGTCGCCGCCTAAAGATGTATGGGTTTTTTGACATACGGGCTGCAACAACCTGCAAGAAAGCGCCACACAAAAGGACATGAACCGCATGACGAGTATGCTACTATCGCTGCCGCCAATAGCTGCAGGGGTGGGAAAAAGGGAGGCGACGAGACAGTCCCAGAGATGACAATCTATAAGGACGGAGGGCGTGCTAGCCTCCGTCATCCAGAAACGCACATCGCGCGTCATTCGTCAAGGGCTCGCCGAACCCGGGACCACGTTCAAGGACGACGTCCGAGGTCAACGCCTGCGGGCTGGCATGCAAGGCCCAATCGAGAATGCGGCGAACGCCGAACTCTGCCCGTGCTTAGTCACGCACTAACCGCCTAGGCGGAGGCCATCCGAGTTCACCCAGAAGAAATCGGCGGCCTTCGACTGACCAAAGTCACAGCGATGGACGGCAACCTGCGGATCACTCGTCGCGTCCGTCTAATGCCAGAGCCCCGCCGATTTCGCTGCTCACCAGCCTCGCTACGCGAGCGGCCTGCGCCGACCAGCCGGCATTGCGGAGATGACCCGCCGATGACTGACCCGACCAAGTCATCACATCCGCACACTGAACCTACCCCCAGAATGCAAAGTCTACGGAGGCGGCTGCCTCAGGTCGCCGCCGCGCCTGATCCGCATGGTTGACGTCGAACGACGGGCGGCCCTCAAGCTCCACTCGTCAACAGGTCAGAGGGAAGCGCCCCCCCACCCGGTAGCGCGCAGAGTCATCGTCCCGCATGCGGAGCAGTTCAATTTTGCGAGGAACGCTATGGCGAGACGGATTAGTACTTCGAAGGACTCGCTCAAGAGACTGCGATGGGCCAGCTAGCGCGCCACCTAAAACCGCCGCTGCTGGACACCGCGTAGGGGCGGCGGCCCCTCCTATCCTATAAATCCATCAGTACTCAGTATATCTGGATTCGCACGAACAGGGGAACTCAGCGAGTAGCGTGCGCTCGATTGAAGGGCAGGTGAGCGCTCTCGCGCTCGACAGCCGATCTGATTACTTCTTCCAACTCCCTTCGAGAAGTATGCCTCCTCCAGTATCGCCGGACCGACAAGGCCGCACCGGCACGTCATGGTCGACTCCCCTCCGTTCTGGACCTCTCACCCCTCGCGCCGGTGCCTGGCCGACCACAAAATGTTAGAAAAAGAACTGTCATTCACGGCGCCCGAAAACGACATACATGCGCCTTGAAGCGCGAACTTCAAGTTCGAGTTCGCTATCGTCGCGTCTTCGGACACCCAAGGCTGCGCCGCACCGTTCGCGGCTCGTCTGGAGCTCGGCCTGCAAGGCGTCCTGGAGACGGAATTCGGCGATGGAAGCTCTCCAAGAGCCTGCAGCGCTGGCGGCCCTGGTTCGCCGCCCGCCCGTTCCACGAGCAAGTCACGGCCTGTCTATGCTGCCCGAGGAAGTGCGGCACTGATCCCGATCCGGTAGACCGCCGGCCTCCCCGCGCCTCCCGCGGAACAGCGGCCGCCGACAGCATTGAGCCGCGAGAGGGCAGGACGAAGGTCGCTAGCGAGACTGGAGCCAGCTCCCGCTGCGCGAGCCCTGCCTGACTTCCTGAAGCCAAGGGCGAGTGGGACGATGACGAGTGCCGCCCCTACTCTGAGGAACGTGATTCACTGCGTGAATGTTAGTTCGACAGCTTAGAAGAGACGGATCCTCGATTGAGCGCGCGCCTAACGCCGACATCCCGCACTATTAAAGATCAGTGCGGCCCCGAATGAGCGTTCGCTGTACCCGTGACTGATCGCGATCCGACAAGCCGAGAGGTCAACCCGCGCGGTTCTTAGAGTCCGATCCGGGCCTTTCGCTGCTCTCACATGGGGCGCCAAGTACGGAACCCAGTCGACAAATGAGGCTGGCCGGCGATCGACCGCGGCGACAGCGGTGCCCGAGCAGCACAAGCTACCCGTGCGTCCCCACATGAAGAATTCATCGCCCCCAAGCCCGTCGGCTGGTCTTATTCGAAGCGACCGTGGACCCGCCATCCAAGGGCGTCGGCGTGGTGCGAAAGCCTGCGAAATAAGTGCCAGCATGGAGCCCTAGTCCCGCTGCTGCGCTCAGGAGGCTCATATGAACAGGATCCGCGATTACGACGCCCACCCGCACATGGCCGCCCTTGGCCCTCAGACGATTTCCTCTGGAGCTAGGATCCGCGCTGCGTGCGCCGACAACTTCGCTGATTGCGCAGAGCCTACCAGCATAGCCCATGCCCCAATCCTGATAAACTTCGCAAAATGCACAGGATTAACTAATCGCTTTGCGAAGATCTACTCCACGACCTCTGCATTGTGTGGACAGCTCCTCATAGCATTCTTCACTCCTTAGTGAGCTGACTGTCCCTCAGAGTAGCGAAACCGCCTTCCGTCATCAAGGTCATCAACGAGGTAGAATACCCGCGTGAGTTTCGCTATCCTTCGGAATGCGTCGGATTTCACGTCGGCCGCGCCGATCTTGTTTTGTCCACAGGCCTCAAGCGACTCAGCCATTACGCCGAACAGGTATACGGCCACTCGGATTCCATGTCGTCTGCGTCGCATGCGCCTGACACGTTGTTTCGATATCCCCTAACCCTTGCTGGCCCGGCTTCCCTGGCCGCACCTGGACAATACTCAACGTGAGGGACGTCCCACGGGCACGCGAAGTCCCTTCGGAGCTAGATCGCTCGAGCCCCACTATGTCCCTCAGTCTCCGGGCGCATGCATGCTTGAAGACTGCGTCTAAGACCCTTGTCCCCTTGCCGTTACTAGGCTCCCCCAAGGCATTGTAGTCGATACCGATCGAACATCCGCGACCCACGACTACCATCATGGTCGCAATGCCCGTTATGTTCATTGGGCCCATCTGGGCGTCGAGATATAACGCATTTGAGACGAAGGCCGATCTGTCATCTAGGATCCTGACCCTGCTCGTCAGACATCCGTCGGATGGACAACAACTCGGATCCCTTGGACGAAGACGGCTGACCTGGCCGTGCAACCTGCTGCATGTTGCTGCCGCCCGCCAGCCTTTGCCGTTCTCTCGAACTTGAGTAACTCTAGACACAGTCGCGCATATCTTCACTACAACTTACGTCATAACGAAGACGAGTCGGGAATAACTATCCAGAACACCACGAATGTTAGATAGGGCTCTTACCACTATTCAATTGAGGGACGCATGCCGACAGTTACTTTGCCAGTAGTGCGCGCGCCACCCAGTCACAATGCCAAAGGCTATCAGATTTCCGCACTCTCCATTAGGACGGAAAGACCAGCCGGCACCGACATAATCGAAGGTCGTATCTGCCCTCCAGACTAGCTCCCCTTGCTCTGACCACAAAAGCAGGCGAGAGGTCGTATACAGGGTCGTGCTGTCCTAGGTAGACGACGAGCTCTATCAAGCGGCGCGCCGCCTTTGACCGTGCGATGACGTCTCTTTTGTAAAGAATTGGCATTTCTTTCGGCCGCACCCACATTGTTAACCCTGCTGCCAGAGCTTAGCTTGCCAGGGCTGAGCTCGACTCGATCTGAGTACAGCGCACGTTAGCTAACCAATATTTATCCCCTTCGCCCCGAATGCCCTCTGCCAGCTACTGTTCTACCAGCTCTCTAACGATTAGTCTTACCTTCCGCGAGAAGACGTCCTCGATAACCGCTCCCTTGTGTGCTCCTGCGCTCGTCGAGAGGCGACCCCTCTCCGCAGCCAACGAACAGTATTCTCGTTCCACCGCCCACTTAACTAGCCACAGTCGCAGTTCCCTCGCTCCCCCCTTGAACATGCGACACAAACTGAACTCGGGAGTTTTGACTAGCCGTACCGACTCCGGGCAGACGCGGGATCAGAAGATCTTCAGCCTACCGAGACTACCCGGCTTGAGGAAGGAGCGCTCGGGTTTCGGCTCCGTAGTCTCCCATCCATTCGTATAAAGCTAGGGCCACGAACCTGCGGTACAGCTACTGCGGAGTAAGGTCTTCAGGCGACGACAGTCCCACAGCGCGTGCATCTATCCGGATCCCCGCGGACATTTCACTCTTCAGATACGCGAACAATCTTGTGCGCGGATTTCGGCCCGCCTACGAACGCTGCCGTTCTTTACTCAAGTAATTCTGTCATCGCGCCCTGCACTGCACGCTCCTAAGAAATCATCGGAAGTGTAACAATGCAACATCTCGAGTGCTCGAAAGTTCATCCAGCCCCCTGCATCGGTCGGGGACTCAGTTCGCGCCTAGGCTTCACTGAGATCTATCGTCCGACTCTGCGGTAACTCGCTTCTCAGGCGTAGCTCTTGGGTGCGCCCTGAGCCTTTTCTGTTAGCACATGGGTACTTGATACGCACGGAATCCAGCGCAAGATATCGTCGAGAGCAATGGCAGAGACCACTTGTGCACCCTGAAATAGCCCAAAATCTGCCGCTGTAATTGTTCTGATGCAAACCATGCCACTCGCGCCACAGAGCGAAGACTTAAAAGATATTTACCGGATAGCTAGGTGGGCTCCCATGCGCATGACACTGAAAGACGCAAAATCTAATTTGCCGCTTCCAAAGCTCCGGACCGAGGGTGAATCCTTCGCATCTACCAATGACCCTTTTTTTTTTTTTTTCCCTCGGGCGACTTCTATTCTGCTTATTGATTGTCGCATGTAACTAGCACCACTGCGACCTTGTGTTCTGAGAAGTATTACCGGATAAGACACTGGGAACGCTCTTCGCGGCCCTTTGCGAAGCTCTGATGTAGTGAACTCTTCTGCATCGGCCGCGTTCCTCTCCCGACGTCGCCAAGATAACTGAATTCGCATTGGTTGCCAGCCCGGCTATTTCATTGCTGCATACTGCCGACCTGCCTTTTTCATACGGCCGTACCATAAGAACCCGACGCGTAGGACTCGACTTCACTCTGCAATGACGATCGCGGATAGCTATTCGCACTACTATGCTTGAGATATTTCACCAGCTAGAACATGACGTCACGTCGCATCTTCTTCATCTACTCACCGGGAACTAGTGAACAAATCAGTTTATTCTTGTCTGCACTTGACATACCCGTCCCTGTCAACGCGGCGTGGCTCGCTCGGTCTTGATCAAGACTGCTGCCCCTCTTCTAACATGACCGGAATTTTGTGTGATCCTCGCTGCTCCGTTCCTCGCCAGCTTGGAGAGCCCGGCATGAAGTGCGTATCGCTACATCGCGGCATTCTCTCGAACTGTCAGCCGTAAGCTGCGATCATCCGGGCTGTGATCTCTGAACGAGCACTCTGGTATCGTCGAGCCTGAATTTGTATTCACTGTCGTCCCAGGAGTCGACTGAACTGGATTGCAGAAAGTTGCCGACATTTCAGATACGCGCCGTAAATGACGAACATCTGACCTGAGCGCTGTATTAGAGGTTCCATCTTTTTGATATCGTTCTATGCAGACATTCACGAGCTCTTCACTCCAAGCTCTAAATCAGTTCCGCCCTTTTACGTAACTGGACAGTCTCGGTTTTCAGTTTCCACATGGTATACGTGATTTCTGATCCGTTAACGCAGATAAAGACTGGCTAACAACGGACCCAAATGCCGACTCAAATTGCATTTCTCTCTAGGTATCCTCTAAACTTTATTGTTCTATTTCCCCCTAACCTGTCATGGCTCTGATATATGCTTCTGTGGAAAGTCATTATGTCCAGATTGCGCAAGTGCCCTGGCTGCGTCGGTGATGCCCGAGGATGAGTCATTTATCACTGTGCGAATAGCAAATCCCTGCCCCAGAACGGGTGACATTCCTATCTCGCAGCAAAGCCTTGACTCAGTTTGCCCAGACCATGACGTTCGAGGCTGGAAGCTGGTCCACTCTGCTCGACGCAAGCACCTATAAGAGTCTGTCAGCGTTCGTACTATTTCGGCCACTAAGATTTCGGTTCTTTGACGTGTGCGGCGCGCACCGTATTCGGCCTGAGCACAGCATGCGAGTATCGACTTTTTGATCACGCTACACTATCCCGCGACAGCTAGCTATTGCGCCTTAATGATCAGACTGCTAATATGAGAGTGAGGTTTTCTCGAGCCCACTGTTGCCACCCCGCCCGTCAAGGGCCGTGCCATCCGATCATGGCGCCATCTCCAATGCTGCGCGCCAGACCTGACTGCATTGAATTCGACCGAAGCTCATACCGCGCGTAGAAGTGGCGGTCACAGCACCAGAGTTCTGCCTCGGAGTATTGAGATACAGCTGCCGGAACATCTGATTTCAACATAGATGATCCCGCCAGTCGCCACTCCGCTTCCGGTGGATTGACCAAGTTTTGATGCTCTTGCGTTTTTGTTGATCGCTCAGATCCGACATCGTGATCAGTCTACCACCCATGTCCTTCACAACATTGCACTACCTGATCTTTTCTTATCTCCAATAGAACACCGCAACAGCAAACCTTCTACCGCTTCATACCAGCCCAGCGCCCGGCCTCCTAGTGTTAGACGGCGCAGTCATTCGCACTACGCTGAGCGATTAGGGAACGACCTGCCCCCTTAGACCAGCCGTGAGCGAAAGAGTTCCATGGCCGTCGGCAGCCGCCGGAATACGCAACAAATACTGCAAAGGGAGAGAAGACCCAACCCCAGTGATCATCCGCCCCCTAATATTCGAAAACCACTGGCCATAAGCAGACGCCGCAGGACCCCCCCCCCCCCCTTTTCCCCTCCTCGCCCTATCCCTGCAACTGAAGTATAGAATGAGGTCATACACGCCATGCACCAACATCATGATCGTACAGTGTACCTTATTAACCCAAATGGCAAAGAGAATTAACTTCGACGCAGGGCTTATACATTAACGAATATAGAGAGTAATTCGTCTTCCGCAACATTTTTGCCCCCTGTTTTCGATCTGAATGCAGCATACAATCTATTGCTTGCGTACCTCCAGTGAGCCTTGAGAGGTTCGAGGCATTTCGAAATCTGCCGAGCAACGCCCTCGTATCCCTTGGCGTGAGAAAATATAGATTCCTCGCATTGCCCCCCTTAGATTGGCCGCTCTACTCCATCCCTCTTTTCCCGCACCCCCAGATCCTTTCAAGCAGAATATTCTCTCATAGCGTCAGCCTGGCCACTAGCCACTAAAGTACCGTATTCAATAGGAGTCGCCGCATGCTTACCGCTTGAACGAGCACTGCGCGCGGACGTCAGCTGCGAATTCCCAAGCGACGCTCGAGATGTCCTTAGTCCAGAAGCGAGGACGTGTATGGAAGGCGCTCTCTGAGGGCTGCGGGGTTTTACGGCGCCCCTTCGTCCCGATTCCCCCTGCACCCCCCCCCCACGCCTGAGACCGTAGGTATGGCATAACGCAGACGGTCGTGCAGGTGATAGAGGTGCATGTCTGGCGCCTTCACTCTTGCCCTATGTTATGCAAAGACTATTTAGCATAATAAACTTCGATCACGAGTCTGAGCTGTTCCAACATTTTCTGTTGAGCTCATGAGTTCCCCTATATTTGTCTGCTTCTTTTTATATCATGTAAATGGCCCACTGGGACTCTTTAGGCGGTTTTTAACGCATCAACCCCTTTTGTTCTCCCCAGCGTTAAGCATATTATGACAGATTACTTGCAGACTGTCCTCTTGGCCGAAGTGTAAAAAAGAAATCTGTCCATCTACCTGGAGACGTTTCCTGATTTGCAAAGAATGTCTACCCTGAAGGAGAGGGAGCTCTGTTTGTCAGCTGAAGCCTCAGGACTTCGGAAAAAGAACTTTCCTCTAGTATAACAGACAGAAGAAGGTTTCGCCCTTTGCCTTCCCTGCCGGTTGAGTGCTCTCAATAGTGTTACTGATCATCGCCAAGGCTCCCCCCCCCCCCCCCTTCTACGTCTATCTGCGTTATGTCTGTTGGTTGGCGCGGGCAGCTTCTTGACGAGGATCCCCCCAGTGTCATTCCAAGTCGACTCCATCTTTGTCACTTTTCCACCCCCATCGGATCTGTTATTCCTCCGCCAACATGTTAGGGGTATCCGATGGCGGCGTCTTCGTGCTGCTGATCGGACGCTTGCCCACGGCCCGCCTGACGGCATGCTATTCATACGCGGAAGAAACGATTATAAATCGGGTAGCACGGCGCTGTGGACGTTAAGCGCCCCCTCCCTCCCCCCCCCCCCCCCCCCCCCCTCTTCCTTACTTCGCAAGAGACTCAGACGACTCGAGCCTTGACACTTAGCGGATTAGTACTCTCCTATCAGAGTCTTTCGACTCTGCGCACTCTAGCGACTAGTGCCACTCGCCCATCACATTGTAATCCAGGTACTGCAATAGGTCATGGTACCCCGACAGTATTCGTTTCCACGGCGTATGCAGCAATGACATGTTAACGCTCAGAACGTTTGTCTACTGTGTGCTGACGTCCCCTCCCTCTCCGAGGATTTGGCTTGATTCCTTAACGTCATCCCGCCCGAAAATTATGACGTCGCTCTTTACTGCCCAATTGTCGGATAATTGAGAAAGTGTGTATCTTTATGCTGAACGTAGATTTAATGCGCGCTCAATGGATCTCTGGTTACCTGCCATGGGCGGGCGTTTACTTTTCGACTGAATCCTGTGCTTACGCTCCCCTCCACACTTCTACAAGCATGTCATTTCTAGTCAGCAATGTGGGATATTAGCCTTACGTCTTCCACTATACGGGACCTAAGAAACTTCAACTCTACGATTGCCTGGCGTCCAGAATCTACTTCCATATTATAATTTTTCTTCTCTTGTTAACCTACGTCACCATATTGTCCGTTTCAATCGGGCATATCTTCGTATCCCCGTACATAGGTTCAGAGACGTAATGCAATTGTACGCATTGGTGAAAACGTAGCCCATACCGGACTCGCGCGTGCCAGCAAGCACCATCGCGACTTAAACCCTCTGATCCCACGATACCCTCTCGCCACCGAACAGCCACAATTTTGTTCGTCTGCACGAAGACCGCTCCAGCGTAAACCGTAGGTACAGAAACTCCCTGCATTGCGAGATCCGCGCCCAAGGCATACTAACTCTGAGTCATGCCAACTGGGTCGGCTCGGCGCGGCGATCGATCGTATCACCAGCGCGCATCCCGGTAAGCCTAGAACAGGCCCATCTTCCATGCCTCCTCGGCACTGAATGAGACTTAGGCCCGGAGCCGCTACGAGCTTCCTGCCTCGGACGCCTTCGAGTGACGCGGCGCGCGCGCCGCGGCGGCATCGCTCGCGGCACCGCTGACTCGATCCAGTCTTGCTGCTATCGCTCTTCCCGATTCCTAAGGCGCCAACTTAGGACAACGAATCCGCGACGCATGCATACCATAGCGTTCCGGCCAAAAAGTCAACCCAGCTGGCATCAGGAATATATGACATGACGCGGACCGACAAAAGGAGAAACGCTTTTGGTAGCCTCCCATGCACCGCAGAAAGATGCCCCCTTATAGATAGGCAGACCCTACGAAACTATTCAATCGCGTCAGATGGATAGTTATTAAAGATCGTCAAGTCAAACGAACTGGGTCATCTTTCTTTTTGGTCTTTACTTCTTATCGCAGGAAGGTAATACGGTCCCACCAATTCGTGCCACTGACAAGCGTTGCCCTCTGTGTTACCGCGCTAACTATCTCCTCGCAGCAACAGGTTGGAGGCATAATGCGGAATAGACACACGCCTGCATCGGCCTTTTTTCTTTTTGTTTTTTTTTCCTTTTGCTGGAAATACTCAGAGGGCAATATACTGCGTAGGCGTTGGACAGACGCCGCCTACTGTAGAACAGAGAGAGCAATAACAGAGCCGGCTCGATGTCACCGTTATCAGCAATAGTAAATATCGTTCTAGTATGTACAGGCAGATATAGTGAGGAAGATAGTAGTCTGACATATGCCAGCAGAGATATAGAAATGAAGCACATATTTAGAAGATCCATTAAAAAAAAGGGAAAAAAAAGACATATTGATTAGAAAGGAAAAAAGAGAATTAAGAATAAATGAAGAAATATTAGGGATTAGAAGAGGATTGATTCAAGGCTAGCTGGACGGAGAATTAGATCCGATAATTTAGGGAGACAACCGCTTAGAAAGAAGGAGGATAGCCGCTACAGGAAAAAGAAGGAAAAGAATAGCCCCACATCAACCTAACGCCACATTAGAGACTCATGGGATTTCCTTCTTTTCTTCTTTGGTTTTTCGGGACGGGCTGTAGGTGCGCGACGAAAGCGCCGCGTACAGCGCGATTAAGACCGTCGTGGTCTTCGCTTGGTCGCCCCCAACTGCGCGCGTCACCAGCGGACATCGATCGCCCACGATCTTGAGACCAGCTGGATGCGGTCGGGCGTTGCGCGCATTCGTCTCTCGCGCGAACCACCTCACGCAAGCACGACGCCAGAGTGCGGCCTGTCCAGAAATAACCACAACAAGTAAATAACGTCCCACGCCGCCCTTGGACTTTCAGGAAGCTCGGAGAGGCCGCCCGCCCAGCGGGGACACGGCGCTCCAGTCTCTGCGAGCGCATCGCCTTCCTCCGGGCAAGGCTTCGCGGCGCCGTTCGCGCAGGCCGGGGACGCAAGGCGCGTCTCGGCGGCGGGATCAGGTGAAGCACGTCCTCGGCCAGCATAGAAGGACTGCGCTCGGTAACGCGGGCGGACGCGACCAGTCGCAGCGCGCAGGATCTTGGAGAGCTTCACGCCGAAGCCCGTCTCCAGGACGCCCGCAGGGCAGAGCCTCAGCCGTACCGGCGAAGTCGGGCAGGGCGACCCATGCGCTGGCGAAGAGCGACGCGACTCGAAATTGACGCGCGCTTCAGGAGGCATGATGTCGTTGTCGGCCGCCGTGAAGGAGTTTTTCAACTTTGGGATCGGCCATCACCGGCGCGAGGCGGGAGAAGGTCGCGGAACGCGAGGGTCGACCCAGGACGCGCGGCCCTTGTCGTCGGCGATCTGGAGGAGGCAGACCTTTCGAAGTGTGAAAGAAAAAATCAGGATTCGGTGTCGGAGCGACGAGAGAGCCTCACCCCTTCAAGCGAGCCGCACGTACTCGCTGAGTTCCCCCGGTCGTGCGCAATCCAGATATACGGATACTGATGGGATTGAGGAGAGGGGGCCAGCCCCCGACCGTGTCAAGAGACGCGCGGGTAGGTGCCCGCAGCTGCCCAGCTTTTGACGAGGTCTCGAAGACAATGCCGCCGACGTTCCGCGGCAAACTCCACAGCGCGCGAGGCGCTCGCGCCGGGCGTAGGGCGCGTCCTTGGACGCGCTGACGATGAGCTTGAGGCTCCGCCTGTTCGATCGACCAGAACCATGCGGATAGCAGCGGCCGGCCTGCGCGACCTGGCGCCCCGCCTCCTGTAGACTTTCTTCTGCGGCGGTCCGAAAGAATACTGACGCCATAGGATCCTTGCGGGTCAGGAATCGCGCGGCCGGCATCTCCGCCTAAGACCTGGGCTGGCTCGGCACCGAGGCCGCAGACCTCGACGAGCGCAAGGCTGAGTGCTACGCCAGACGAAATCGGCGGAGGGCACTCGCCTTCGAAGCAACCGCGGACGAGATGCCGAAGGTGCCGTCCATCGCGGTGAACTTGCGTCACTTCCCCTGTCGAAGACCGCCGATTTCTTCCTGGCTGGTGAACTCGATGCATTCACGCCTGGCCGGGATCGTGAACTAAGACGGCGCAGGTTCGCGTTCGACGAACCTTCTCGATGTGAGGATTGCAGCCGACAGCGACCTTGGCGGACGGCGTCCTTGAACGTGGCCCGGGGTTCGGCGCCCTTGCACGGGAGGCGCGCGAGGATCCGCCCGTTTCCTGATGACGGAGGCTACAACCGCCTAATTATAGGAGTCCTGAAAGACTGATCGTCGCCAATTTTTCCACACACCATGCCCCAGATATTGGCGCACGAATAGTAGCATAATATCATGCCGTTAATGTACTTTTGTGTGCTCTTGCTCGAGAGTTGCAGGAGACCAGCCCGGAATTCAAAAACCCATAAAGACGTACGGACTTTCGGGGCATCATCCATTGCCACTCGAAGTATTAGCACATTCCAAGGGGACCTACTGAGGAAATCCTCGCCCCCGGCGAAGGCGGCGAACGGGGATTTCATCTGCATGACGCGACAATCCGCCGAGGGCGGACAAGGGGCTGCCGCTTGCGGGAAGGTGAGACCGAGGATCCACGAACACGGTTCGTGCTGTTCATCCAGGGCGCGGAATACAGCGATCAGATCCGGGATTGCGGGCTCAAGGAGCCGATCAGCGGGAAAGGACCGCCGGGAGACCGAATCAAGCGATCAATGCCAGGCGGGTGGCGATCGCCTGTCATCCGGAGGAGACGACGACTGGGAAGCGTACGCCGAGGGCGACGGATGGAGATATATAACGTCCATGCCACGGGCTTGAAGGCGGCAATTCAAGGATAAGTCGTTCCGATCGAAGCTCGCCAGGTGATGAAAGAAGACACGGAGCATTCCTTCCAATTGCTCCCGGAACTCGACCCGCGATTTTGAAGAAGATGGACGATAAATATCAAAAAACCCGGAGCTACCGGCATCGCCGGCAACGACGTGCCCATCAGAAAGGCGAGCTTTCGGCTTGCAGCTCTGACCCTTATCACCGA
>Ga0179593_1755941_pt1 | contig 13269 bp, 12 predicted proteins | sample CZODoug2_1_08_16_FD_185931 | JGI IMG/M metagenome (GOLD analysis project Ga0179593, IMG submission 185931) | Vadose zone soil fungal communities from Angelo Coast Range Reserve, California, USA - CZODoug2_1_08_16fungal (PacBio error correction) | ecosystem: Environmental > Terrestrial > Soil >... | reverse complement strand
TCCCCGTGGTCAAGGGTGAGGTTTTCTAGATAGAGGCGTGCGGGTTCATCGGACTTGTACAAGAGCACCTTTCCGGTGCCCTGAAGCGGGCGGAGCTTTTCTCGCTTCCCCGTTTTTCTCACTACACCCCTTTCCGGTGAGTAGCGGAAGTCTGTCGTGCCGGCCGACCGACGGTTTTCTTTACGCCTCAGTTTCAGCGATGTCCAGTCTCGCTCCCCCCGTTAAGTAGGGAGATGGCTTGCCTGGCCGCCGGGGCGTGGGCCTTGTGTTCGTTCGCGAAACTGTTCCTTTGCCCCGTCTCTTCTTATGGCCTCGTTCCGGGCTATTTCATACTCGCAGGACTTCGACGCTTGAAGAGAATGAAGAGAGGCGTCCTAGGTGATTTTTTCTACGCCCTTTTTTTTTTTCGAGAAGGGTCCGTGGGATGATTTTCACCTTTTTTTTCGACCATCAAGGCTCTTCCAATATTATTACCCTTCCCGTGACACTACATTAGCAACGCGCGTATTTTTCTCCTCGGACGAGGTGTTTTTTCCGGCCCTCTTCGATCTCGTTCTACTTTGCGAGCCCCCCGGTTGCTAGACGACCCTTCCTCCCTGGTGTTAATGATTCATTAACTCTCTTCTGTTGCGGATGAATTGACTAAAGCCTCTCTTTTCTAGCGGACTTCTTCGCGTTTCCCGTCGGCTGCTCTGTTTCGTGGTGCCTAGATTTCTCTCCCCCGCTCGAGATGGGAGTCACTTTGTAAAGAAGAGGTATTCCCCTCGCCATTCGAAGACCTTTTCTGTTTGCACTGCCGTCTTTTTCCACCTCTTTGACGCGTCCTTATGGCGGAGCGAAGCGTTTTTGGCAGGAATCAATTTAGGAAGTTCAGTCTGGTTGTCCGGACACTTCTGTTCCAACAGCTTTTCATTTGCCGTCGGAAACGTTCCCCTGACTTGTTCTTGGGGGATTTTTTGTGAGGGAAGAGGGGTACTTCTATTGTACAGCTTTCCCCTCTTCTAGGTTTGCCTCTTCAGCCGCTACCTGAGTCAAGAATCGTTTGCTCTCTCTGGTGCGCGTGTATCCTTAGAAAGGCGTAATAGTTTACAGCGATGCAGTTTTCTGGTCTAATGTTCCCCGTCAGAACTTACGACTCTTCGCATGCATCTCCTGGCCATCCCTCCTCGATGACGCTCTCTAAAGCCGATCCTTTTCACTGCACGTTTTCCCTTGTTTCGCCTGGCCTCGCTTTTCCGAGGGGCGATTCCCCAGAAAGGCGGCGCGGACGATGGATCTGCGGCCACGCTCGAGTGGATCCGCTTCCTCCTCGGACGGGCGGCTCCGGTGGCTGATCCTCTGGCAGATGAGCCTGGTTCCCCGCGAAGCGGTAGATGTTCCTGCTTGCGCAGGCTCGCCCCGCTTTTTTTTTGAGCGGTTTTGCAACTAGGCGTCCCATACGTAGGCTGTTTCAACAATGGGAGTCCATGGTCTTCGAACGTAACGTTCTAAACCTTTCGTCAGTGTTCCTCCATGGCCACGCTATCAACGGTGTTTTGGAAGAGGTCTCCCTGAATCCCGGCAGCCCCTCCATGCCAATTATCTGCATTCCACGGAGCTTGATCACCCGTAGTGGCCCGACCCCCTATCTTCCTAGGGCCTCGGCCGTTACTTTAGCCGAGATGTTTCTCTCTGCCCTGAGCCAGTTTTTGCTAGGCCAGCAAGTCATGATTAGCGAGCTCTTCCTTTTCTCACACGGGCTGTCCTTGAAAAAAGATTGTCTCGCGCCGCCGCTTACCTTTTCCTCGTGTGTGCTCTCTGGCTAAAGACGGTGATAAGAAAGGACTATTCTTCAATCCACGATTTTTCCCCGCCAGGACCCTGAAGAGATTTTTCGTTGACGTCTTTGTGAAAGGATCCGGAGGTGTCCCTCGTTTTGAGCGACCACCCTCTTCTGGTCTTGCCCCCAAAGCCCTTGACTTACAAACGAGTAGATCTCTCTTTCAATTAATCTCTTTTTTCTGATAGATAGACTCTCGGCTGGTCCGAACTCCTCTATAAAGAGCCGTGATGTGTGGAGTGCGCTCCCAACTCAAAAGAGTCCTAACTTCCCCTCAGGCACCGCCGTCATAACAGTTTTCCAGTCAGGAGTAGAGAAGGTTTCTTCCACCAAGTACTCGATCTCTTTCTGCGCCCTGTTGAAAGACGCGCGCATAAGGAAACCCGTTCTTACTCTCTCTTGCTTCTCCCTGTCGCAGAGCATTCCCTGTTTTGTGTTTTGCCGGGTGAGCCCGTCCTGTTTTTTTGACGCTTCTTTCCGGATTAAGGACCGGTAGTGTTTTGCCGAGCACGACGTTTGGCGACCCTTTGAGAAAGTTTACCTTTTCCAATGAATTCCATTTTTTCCAACTTTAAGGAGTCTCGACCGGGCGATTGTGGGATTACTGCCCGCTGAGAGTTACTCCTTAGAAGCCTCCGGGGGGATATTATGCGATGTCGTTATTGCCCGTGAAAGAAGGCCGGACATGCACCCGGGAGAGAGATGGAAAATGCCGACCAAGACGACGGAGATAGATCTTCTGATTCGAGAGACATGGGATCCTAACCAACCCAGGTGTTTTTTTCCATAGGTCCGGACCTGAGGAAAGATCCTTTTGCGTTCCTATCCTGGCGCTTTTTTTTTTTCCCTCTTCGCGTTACCCGGTTTTCTCCTTCGCGACGCGTCTTTCCCCAAGCAGAACCCGTTCCGCGTCTCTCTCTGCTGATTCCACGTGAGATCGGGAAGAAAAGATCCTCCTTCCCCCTGCGACGCTCTGTCGCTTTTTTCCGTTCCCCGGACTGTTTTTCTCTCTCCCCCCGCCGACACCTTTGAAGGGAAGGGGGACGTCTTCCTTTACTCCCAGATCTCCGGATTTTTTGGGGCTGCTGCCCTTCCCGCAAGTCAGCGACGCTTTTTTTTCGGTGCGGGTCTTTCCCATGTCCTGGTTAAAAGATTGACTCCTTGTGAATAAGACAGCACCATCCCTCGAGCCCTTCGTTTATCAGGTGAACCGATTTTTCTCCCCGACTCCACGTGCCTTTTTATCCGCAGCTAGAGCCTTTACATCGAAGTTTGTTCCGCCCCCACGCGCCCATTCTTCATCCTCCACCGGTTCACGTCTCGTCGGGCATGAAACTGATTACTCTCTTTACGTAGAGGAAGGCGGCTTCTCACTACTTCCTCTTTTCTTTAGTCCCCTTCGCTTTCCCGTTTCTCGTCCCATAACCTGCCCGTTCCCTGAAAAAGAGCGGCCTTTCGACGGGAAGAGAAGTTCTCCCCCTCCCCGGTAGTAGGCGGAAGATTCCTTCCCGGACCGGTTATCTAGTTGACCCCAGCTAGAGAGCTTCCCTAATCGCTCTCATTTTGTCCTTTGCGTGTTTTTTTCCTGTCCCCCCCGCCCTTTGCAGATCGCCCCCCGAGAAGAAGAACAGCGTAGTGGCTTCCTCTCCTAAGAAGAGCGGTCTCCGGAAACCTTTTTAGGACCTTCCCCCTCTTTTTGGTATGCCGGCTTTCGTCTGGTTGAGATTACGCCTCCTTGAGAGGAAAGCTCTTCTTCCCCTCTTCTGGTTTCCCCCTTGCAGCGCTTTTCCTTCCTCGGGCCTAGCCTCTCGAGAGTTGCGTTCACGATCGTGGACGTCCTTGGAAACATTGGGCAATTGAGGGTCGAACCCCCCCCGGTCCGATCTCCCTCCCATAATCTTCGGTACACCAGGCTTTTCTAGACTTTTTTCTTTGTTTCTGATCACCTGAAGTCCGCCTTTTGAAGTCGCTTTTCTCTTTCTTGAAGTCCTTTGATGATCCTTCCCCTCGTTGCCAATCCTTTCTAGCGGTCGAGACTTCCAAGGAAGGAGGGAGCCACCTTTTTCGCGAAAATGGTCCCCATTCTCAGGCCAAAAGAACCGTCCTGTGTCAATATTCCCCCCAATCTGTCGTCTCGACGGTATTCCTTTCCCAACCTGGAGCCCTCCTTGCTTCCTTTGGGATCTCAAGAATTCTTGAAGGCACTTCCTCTCAAGCGTATACCTCCCTTGGTGTATGCACTCCCCTTTGACTCGGCCCTCCCAAGAAGGACGCTTTCCCGCTGCCTTTACCCTTTTGAAGGACCCTTTGTTTGTGCCCATTGCGCTGGTACCGAAGTTCAGCCCTTAGCCTACGATTTCTTCACCCCCTTCCCTCAACGTTCACAGGCTTGGACGTTGACAGCGCCTCGGGCTCTTTATGACCCCCGGATATGGATAAATCTATTCCTCCTCCCCCAGTCGGCTTTGCTTTCTCTCTCGGTACTTTCTCCCCTTTCGGAGACCTCGTCCTTTTTCCCCCCGCAGCAGGCAAGTACGCCTCCGGGCGGTCTGGAAGAACTCTCCTTGTGATCGAGGCCTCTCTTGCTCGAGAACCCTTTCAGATTCCTTTTTTTCCTGCGAGAACAGAGTTCATACCGGTTCAACGACGTCTTCTCTTCCCCTCGCGCCTTTTATTTCCTTGACACAATTCTTTTTTCCTCTTTCCCCGCTCATCTTCCCCCGCCCCTTTCTCTTGCCGGCCAAATAGTGACGCGCTCGATGAGCACATGGTTCTTTTTCAAACTTTATGTTACGGGGCCTTTTTTTACGCATTCTTTACGCAATGGTTGTCTGGGACGGGGCTCTCCCGCGCCACGCCAGAGGCTTCATATACGTTTCCTCGTGTTCCTGTGCTTCTTTTTGCAGCCCTTTTTTTCTCCAGGGAGTAAGTTCACGATGACTGTTCCGCCTCCACGTTAAAGCTCTCCCCCCCCGCTTGGCTGAGACCGATGTTTTCTTCTTTCTTTTTTTGGTCCTAGTTTTGTTCTTCCTCTTCTAGAAGCTACACAACATTTTCTTCCCCTTGGTTTCCTCAGGAACATCGGGTCATTGTTTTGGGCAATATGGGTCTACCGATGGCGCGGCACGTTGCTCCCTCTTCTCGTTTCTTTGCAGTCCTCCCTCTCTATACTGCCCCATTCTTTCCCCCCCCATGTGCCGACCGTGTTTCTCCATCCAAACTAGACCGGACACAAAAATATGCCCTCCAGGCAGAAGGAAGTAGAGACGTTCCCCTTCTTCCTTTTCTTTAGCCATAGAGCTCCTTCTCCATGTTTTCTCTCTCTGTGATTTCCCCCCTCTCTGTGGCTTGGCGGACCCTTTTTTTTCTTCCCTTTCGGGCGTCGCGCTTTTTAAAGACGAGGGAGTGGCTTGATCGCCAGAGTAAAAGCCTCCTTTCTTCCCGTCAAACAATCCACTTACAGAATTCCCCTTTTTGTTCCCCAATTTTTCCCTGAGTGCGCTTCTGAGTCTTTCCGCTTTCCATGTTAGCGCGACTCTTTTTTTTTTTGTATTAATGTAGAGCGACAGCGGTGCAAGATTAAAGAAGATTCCTTATTGGTGTCACCTTTTGGATGGCTCCTCCTTTTCGTCTTCGGGTCCCCCGGCCTGTCTTTCCTTGAAGGGCCCCCTATCGGAAGGGTGGCTTTTTTCGAGAGATCGATAGGAAGAGGGCTTTCTTTCACGGAGGGTTTTCTCTTTATTCCCCTTCTCCTTCCTCCCAGAAGCCAAGCCCCCCCCCCAGGCCCGAGTGCCTCTTTTCGTCGCGAGCCCACCCTTTTTCAGCGACGAACGGCGCTCCTTCTTTCTCCGTCGGCGTCTTATTGAACCTCCCTTCGGGCCCGACGCGCCTCATCCGCAGCCCGTCTCTTCTGTGAGGTGCTCAGTGAAGCTTTTTTGCCGAGGGAAATTCATCGACTTTTTTCCTCCCCCCATTGTGCACTCCCCCCACTTTTCTTCGGTCCCCCTTTTCAGTTCGGCGTGTTTTTCGTCCAAAGTCGTTTTCCGTTGCCGAACAAAACAGGTCTTTTTCTTTTCTTGAGTACGCCGTCGTTCTTTTCTTGCTCCCCCTTCGCCCTTGCAGCCTCCTTTTTTTGAAGGCCCCTCCCTTTTTCCCCACGAATATCAGTTTTTGTCTGGGAGATGGGGATGGAAGGTTGTCCTCTTCCCGCTTTGGTTACCCCTTTCCCCCCGCGTTCTTTTTTCTTTACCTCGCCTCTGGTCACTCTTTTCCGGCGCGACGAGGTCCATTCGAGAAGGAATTCGAAGCGTCTTTTCCTTCTCCTCTCGTGAGTCGGACTCCGGCAAGCCTTTCTTGGCTTTTTCCCCGTGGTGGTGTTCCTTTTTCTCGGCCCGGTGGTGTTGTCGACTTTTGACACAGAAGTGTTCTTACTCTCGTGCACTACTCCCCGAGTTCTTGGTTAGATCCACTTTACGGTTGAAGCTCCCATTTTTTTGAGCTCAGCTAGCTGCGGAGGAGGCGCACCGGTTGTTTTGCATGGACCACTTTTCTACCTTACTTTTCTTTTCTGATTCCTCATTTTACTCCTCTCTTTTACATCACGACCGTCTTTTCTTCTTGGGCATTCGGAGGCGGATGGAGTCTTTTTTCACCGACTTTTGTTCGCTCGAGCTTTGCTTGATCGATACGCTTTTTTCGGCCTCGGCCATTACGAATTTTTTTTCTACTGCGGGATGTTTTTTTTTCACCCCTTTTTGGCTGTATGGTCTCTCCTCCCCCCTTTTTTTTAAGCGCATCTTTACGGAAGGTCCTCCCGGAAGGAGTGCCTTCCTTCTCTCCCTTCCCTGCTAGGTCTGTATCCTTCTTCATCGAAGATTTCTTCTTCATGGTCCTATGGCTTTTTTAGGGGAGGAAGGACCTTCCCTTTTTCCGTGGGGTGCTCTGTAATTTTTTCTCCAGGTACTTCCCTGTCAGCCGTTTCCCCCCTGATCCGGCGCGACGCTTTTCTCTAGCCTTTTCTGAGGATCCCCCCCTTGTCCCCATGCCCAGTTTTTTCCTGCCCCCTCCCCATTCAACCGACGCTTTTTTCTTCTCGGAGAGGTTCTCTTCCGACTGGCTTCTCCCCCCTTTCTCCCTCCCCGGCCCTCGCCTACCCTTTTCCTCTGACTGACGCTCAAGCCCTCTCGAACGACGGGCCACGAATTTGTCGGATTTTCCCTTAAGATCGGTTTCCTTTTGAGATTGAGCCAGCCCTGAGGAGAAGGTTTTCTTTTCTTTCCCTCCTCCTTAGGCTGCTGAGCCCGACGTTTTCTTTTTCTTTTTATCTTTTTTTGTCAGTGACCACGCGCCTGGCGAGTCCGTAAGGGACGATCTCCCCGTGGAGGCCTTTTTTATTATTTTTTCTAGCCCTTCTGTCTCCATTTCGGCAATGGTCTCCTTTTTAGGAGTTGCACCATCCCCAGGCGCGGCAATCCCCTGGGTGAGTACTTCGCAACCCTCTTTTCTTTCCCTGCCTTGTACCTTCGTCTATCTTTTTTCTTGCAGAGGCAGGCGGTCTGAATACCGGAAGGTCCCTCTATCATTTTTATGTCTTCCTTTCTGTCCTTCCCCCCCTGGGTATGCGCCCTCTCTCCTCGAGATACGGCATTTTCCTCCCACCCAACGGTGCGGCACTTGGAAAGACTCAGTTTTCGCGAATTTTCTGTTTTCGTTCCCTCAATGCTCAGGCTTTTTTTCTCTCCTCTTTCCATGGAGAGGTGTTCACTTTACATCAGGCTTGCCCGGTGATGCGAGAGAACTTTCTCCCTACGCCCACCAGTCCCTAGTGTTTTTTTTGCGCCTTTGCGTCCCGTCCTTTAACGGCCTCCCGCTCTTTCTAAATGGTAAGCCCCTACCCCGGAGAGAACTCTTTCTTTTCCGCTCTTTACGTTTTTGTGCCTTTACTTTAGTCCGCGTTTTTTTTCTTCGAACCCACACTCAGAACTTCCGTAGAGTGGGCCTTCCTGCCCCAAACGCCTTCCCCCGTTCTCCTCTTTCTTCCTTCTTTCCCCTTTTTGTTGTCTTCCCCCCCCGGTGTGAATTTTTTTTTGGGGAGGCAGCGGCCCCTTAAAGGAAGTGAGAGTTTTTTTTTTTCCTTTCTCACTCCCCCTCGCTTCCCGCCCCCTTTCCGTAAACTATCCCCCCAACCCCTCCCCAAACCCCTGAGCTGTAGGGCCGGGTTTCCTTGTTTGAATTTCCTTTCTTCTTGCCTTCCTCTTTCTCCCGTTTCGCTGCCACTTCCACACGAGGTATTACCGCGAGGAAGTTTTCGCCTGGTGTCGTCTGCCTCCGGCGTTGAATTCCGGGTGGCCCCTGTACGAAGAGCTCTCCTAGAACGCAGGATTCCTTTTTCTTCTGTTTTTTTCAGTAATTCTTTTCATTCTTTTTTTTTCTCTCTAGTTGCACCATTTTCTCTTGATCCCTCCATTCGTCGAGGTAGCAGGGAGGTTTTCGGTCTCTAACTCCTTTCCCTTTCCGCGAGCCTTTCGCAGCCTTTTTTTTTTCCTCCTCTGTTTGCCTTCTTTCCTTGCCTCGGCCCACCCTCCCCGCAAAACGGGATAGACGAACTCTTCTCCATGTCGATGCCGACCACGCTTTCTCTGTTTTGCCCCATGGGATATTTCAATTGGCCGGCAAAGCCTATTTAGGAAAGAAATTCCCCCTTTACCCGCTAAGGTGCGTTTTTTTGAGCCTGCTCCTTCCCGGCTTCCTCTTCCCCCTTAACCTTTCAATTTTTTCCTGATTTTTCGCAAACGTGAGAGTAGGGACCCTTTCCTCGCCAGTAAGATCTCCTAGGCACTTTTTATATCCCCTCCCTCCTTCGGCCCTCAGCTCAACTCTTTCCCCTAGAAAGCCGTGGCGCAGGGGGACCAAGCTGACACAGGACATTTCTTCCGTCGAAATTTTCCCCGTGACTCTTTCTCTGAGTGTGACCCCTCAGTCTCTGGTTATTGCCGTCTGGGAAGGGCTTTTTTAAATGGGGTTTCCCGAAAGTTTCTAGCCGCGCCTTATTCGTGTTCGTCGTTGAAAGACGGCCTGGCGTAAAACGATGACCGTTATAGTGCTTCCCTTCCATCGAGCGGAGACATATCCTGTTCTTTCTTCAGGACATTTCCTATAGAATAGTCAGCGCTCTCGCAGCGGGGACTTTAAGTCGAAAAACCCTTTTTCCTCACTTTCCCTTCCTGCTGCAACATCGTCTTCCTAATACTCAACCCGTCCACCCCAGGCGTTTTTCAACTGATTTTGAAGCCGAGCCGGGGTTCGCTTTTCCGCACTCCTTCTACTTTTTTTAGCACCCTCGATCCGCCATTGCGGTTTTCTTTTCCCCTTACAAGCCCTCACCCGAGATTTTCCGGCAGCTCCCGAGGCCGCAGTATCGGCTTGGCCGTATACCTCGGCTGGAATCGATTCCAGGTGCCTTTCGATTTCCGAGAGTCGGCGTTTTGATTTTTTGAATAACGCCCATTCCGCCGCAGATAGCCCCAAGCGAAGAATCGTCGTGATGTTCGTTTCGTCTAGGCTCCCAACGCTCTTTTCTCATGATTTATCCTAACACCTCCCTCTTGCGAGCAACCTTTCCGACGCATTGCGAGAGAGCCGCGCTCGATTGGGAGATTTCTCGGCTGGATCATTCGCAGTGCGAGAGCTCTTTTCTCCCAACGGTTTTCTGGTAAGGCTCTTGAAACTTATTGTTCCGCATTTTTAGAACAACCCCATCTCCTCTCCTGGTTCAAGCAACACCTGAGGGGCCTCTTCTCGCACGTCGTTTCTGTTTCTTTTTCTTTATTCCGACTGTGGAACTTTCTTTTTCTGCGAGAGTAGAGGCCTAGTCGGCGCAGGCCCCTGCAGCCGTCTTCATTTCTTCTGGTGCAAATTCTCAGTTTTTCTCCTCCCTTATGCCGGATGCTTTTCCCAAGCATTATCCCACTGGATAGGTAGTGGTAGCGAGTTAGTGGCCGCAAAAACCCTCCGTGCTTGGCGCTGAGCCTTTTTTCTTCTTCGTCGGTGCGGCAACGAACGGCGATGCATACCACCGAGGATGTTTTCTTCCCACTAGTTCTCTTTCTCGGCGACACCCCTCCTGCTTTGCCTTGAGCTGTTGTTTTGTTTTCCCAGTCAAAGTTTCTCAGGTTTCCCCCTTTTTTTTTTTGTTCTAGGACTCTAGCGGCAGTCTCAAAAGACTCCCAGGGAAATCAGCTTGGCGGGAGTGTTCACTCTTTGGCCAGCCGGCGTTTACTTTGAGATCCTTGACCCGTCCCCCCCTGCGTCGGCAACGCAGCTTTTGCCGTTCTTCTTTTACCCTGAGTGGGATCTTCCTGGCGGCGACCTTTTCTTCTTTAACAGTAGTCGGTTTTCCTTCCCCCGAGCTCCAACCTTCGAAGACACAACGCTGCCGTCTCTTCTCGACGAATCCCGCCCTCGGGTGGTCTGGAAGCCGGTTTCCCCCTTTCCGCGACGACTTCCTTTCGTTCGTGACACCCAATTATCTCGTCGGGAATCTGACATTGACTGCTCGACATGACTCTCCTGCTCCCATTGCTGCCGCGCCAGCTCCTCTTGGTTTCTTTGAGTTGCAAACTCCTTTGCTTTGAAAGGGATTGGCGGCGTAACCGATTTTTACGAGAATGTCGGTGGATGTCCTTTGCGATCATTCGCTGGTACCCCTCCGAGACGTGTCTGTCGGGGCACGTTCCTAGGTGGCCGCTCTGACTAAGTGCGTCGGTCACGACCCTGAAGCCGCCTCACGTGACAGATCCCTTCTCCTATGGTCGAGACCGATCTCGGCCTTTTTTTTCCATGTCCATATTGTGTAAGGCTTTTTACCAAACTGTTTTCCCTGGTGTTTTCAACATCGGGTTCATCGGGTGTTTTTTTCCCCTCGCGCTTTTGTGCAGGAGGCCCTTTGATTATTTTAATCTTCTTCCCCTGGCAGCAACCCTTTTTCCTTTTTTCCTATGCCACACCGATGAAACCGAGTTCATCAGTCCCCTTTCTTCCTACTTTTTTGTGGTAGCTTCTCATTACTCGCCTGACCGATGGACCTGCACATCGTCGTAAAGGGTCCCTTCGTTCATCTCTCTGTCGTGGCCTTCTCCGTACTGGATATGTGCGGGCGGCCACAGATCTTCTTTTTTGGGCGCAAGTCTCGGGCGTCGTTTCCTTTTGTTTTACCTCCAGCTGGGTGGCCGCTCTGCCGCTTCACAAGACCCCATCTAGGTTTTCTCCCTTCCTTCCATCACAGATGCCGAGTGGTGGCCTTACATCGGAGCTTGGTTCCTATTTGTTCCTCTGCGAGAATGGGGGCGGGTGATAATGCGGAGTCCCTCCGGTGCAGTTTCCTTCTCCCAGATTGGTTTTATGGCGCTTCTTTCTCTTCCTTTAACGGCGTGAACGTGACCCTCCTTGTTTTTTCTCGCCACCTCTCGGAAGGTTTTTTTCTGCAGCTCGATCGGCTTTTTCTTCTCACCTCTGTGGAGCGCGAGTCTCCCTCCCCCTTTCGTCCTTGTGTTTTCCAGATTCTTTTCCTTTTTTTTGGTAGAATCGTAGCGAGCCTCTTTCCCTAACGGCGACGCCTCTTCCTTTCAGGAGGAGTCGTTTTTTCTCCTTCTCTGCAAGACATAAGATTCCCTCCTTTCTTAAAGGTTTTTGCATCTTTTTTTTTCTCCCACGCTGCCTTTTTGACGGTAGTATAGAGTGCCTCCGTCTTGAACTTCATAGAAGTGTCTAGCAATTTGAACTACCTTCCCCCCCCCCCTGGGAATTTCCTTCCCTCGTCCCTTTTTTTTTCCCCCCCCTTAGGGGAACGCGTTTTACTTACCCCCGTTCGGTGCGTTGCTGAGTACGCCTCTTTTTAAAGGGTAGTGAGGATACACGTCCTTCGCGCACATCCAAGGAGAAGCCCCTTTTTTTTAAGGATCCTCTGACCTCTTTCTTCTCCGGGAGGCTGTTGTTCATCTGGGGCGTTGGCCTTCGGTGTCATCTTTCTAACTCTTTTCCTCCTCTTTTTTTTCCCCTTCTCTACTCGAAGGGCAGCGGCTTCGGTTCGGCTCTACTCGTTACTCTACTCGGCTTGACTTCGTTCAGCGACGTGATTTCTCCTCTTTCCCGGACTCCTTTTCTCGAATCCGTTCCTGACGTCCGGAAGGGCAATTGCCTCGCCCTTTTCCGGGGGCTTCTTTTTGGCCAGTCTGTGGTTTTTTCGACCCTTTTTTCTGAACCAGAAGGGTTCTCCTTACCCCCAGATTGACTACTCGCAACTGCTGCTGCTAGCACGGCTGAGGTGCTTTTTGATGGATCCATCTCTTCCCGATACGCCTCTTTTTTTTCTCGCGATGGCGGCGTTTCCGCGTTGCTCGCGTTGACCTACCGGGGAAGGTATGATTCCTTAACTCTCTTTTTTTTTCAGCGATGACTTTTTTGGCTCGAGCTTCTTCTCCCCTTCTCTGCGCGTTTTCTCGGAGAGGTCGGCGGGGCTTTCCCTTCTAGCCGAGCGAAGATTTCCGCCGCGATTTTCGCTAGAGCTGGGAGTCAACTTCCCGCCGCGGCTCCCCCCCCTTTCTCAGACCTTTTCTTTGTAGGGAGCTGCCAGGTTCCTGGCCGCTCGTGTTTCACCAGGAGGGCTGGTATGGTCTTTTTGCAACCGCCTTTCGCTGCCTCTGGTTTCCTTGATCCATCGGATGAGTGCTCTCCGCAGGCCCCCACAGATCGACCTTTTTTCCCGACGCTCCTTTTCTTTTTTTAGGATTATGGACTCTTTCTTTTAATTTGACAATTTCGCTCGGGGGTTTACTTCGATGTTCTTTCTATTTCTCCGATCCTTTCTGGATTAGATTCATTCTCATGATCGGCGCGACGCCTCCCCTGGTGCTCTCGAAACAGGTCATAGTTTTAACCGATGCAGTGGGTCCCTGACTCCAACTTAACACGACCTCTAGTTTTGCTAAGGTTTCCCGCAGCAGACCCCCTCAAAAGAAGGAAATCAGGCCCCCAGCCCTTAGAGACGAGCTCCCCCGATCGCACGCCGTCCTCACCCCGAGAGTAGGCGGTTTTTCGGAGTTTCTCCGGGGTCGGGGAGATCGTTCCTCCCGAACCCGCGGCGATTTTGACGTGCTGGATTTGAGATCCTTCCTTTCTCGACCTGTCCCGAGTCCGCGCCGGTTTTCCCGACGCCTCCCCCTCGCCTTTGGACGTGAGCCCGGTCCCCGCGCCGAGTCCTCCTGCTCGGCTCGATTTCCGTGGAGCTCGACTCTTCTCGGCCACCCGTCTTTACTCCAACATGGCTCCCCCTGTCTCTCGCAACGATTCCAGCCCATCTTTTTTCGTCATCGACAGCTCCCTTCCCTTTTTGATGCTGGTACCGAATACTTTTGCCCCTGCGTCCCCTTCCCTGATCGAACGCGGCATTCTTC
>Ga0179593_1584125_pt1 | contig 13269 bp, 21 predicted proteins | sample CZODoug2_1_08_16_FD_185931 | JGI IMG/M metagenome (GOLD analysis project Ga0179593, IMG submission 185931) | Vadose zone soil fungal communities from Angelo Coast Range Reserve, California, USA - CZODoug2_1_08_16fungal (PacBio error correction) | ecosystem: Environmental > Terrestrial > Soil >... | reverse complement strand
TACAATTTTTTTTTCCTCCTGAATGGAGCGCAGACGGAGTGTCCCCCTTCCTTTCCTTTTTTCTTTCCTTCATAAGAGGTGATTTTCGGGGGGGGCAAATTTTTTTTTTTTGGGACAGGGGGGGGTGGTTTTTTTTTTAATGATACAAGGGTTTTCGAGTTCAGTGGCTCATGGATCTTTGAAGGGCCCGAGAGTCCGTGTTCCCCCCTTGTCGGGTCGTTTTTTTTCCCTTTCCGCGAACCCATATTCGGGGGGGTTTTTTGGGGGGAACAAAAAATCTGCTTAACCTTGCCTCCCAAGCTAGGTGTAAAGTTTTTGTTCAGCGAGAGCAGTCTTGCTCTTTGCGTTGATGGAAAACAATGAATGCCTTTCTTTTTCCTCCCCCGACATTACAAAACGCTCTGCCGCTTAGTCCTCTTTTCAGGGGAGTAGGTTTGTGTGACGCAGGCGGCGCTTTTTTTCCTTTCCCTTTGAGATGCGCAGGTCGTTCCCCCTTCTCCTTTCTCTTTATCGGGGGGACTGGCGGCAAGCGCGAGCAACCTTTTTGGCATAGTCATTACCCTTTCTCCCCCTTCCGAAAGGCTCGAATTTCTTTCTCTTTTTGTGAATCTCGGTATCCTTTCTCACTTCGGGATTGGCGAATTCTTTTTGCGGCGGTGACTACATTCCTTTTTTTTCCCTTCCGCAGATTTGCGTCGGTGCCCTTTTCTTTCCTTCCAATAGGGCAGTTTCCAGTGCTTAGTCCCTAGGTCTCCCCCTTCAGCTCCTGTGTGCAGGCCTACGCCCCCTTAGGCAACAACTGTTGGCGCCCTTTTTTCTTTTTTGCTCAAGGTCTTGTGGGGGGCGCTTTTTCCCTCTTCCCAGAACGGGTGAAGAGAGCCACGCTTCTATGTCGGACCCCCCCTTCCTTTGGTCTGCCGAGCTTGGAAGTGAAAGCCTTCCTTTCGTATTGGACACTCCCCCCTGGAGCTATTAGTGCTGGTTCCCCCCCCCACTCTCGTACGCCGTATTTTTCCCGCTTGTAATATTTAGGGGTTGCGGATTACCACAATCGGTTTCTCTTCTCCTCCGGTTGTTGTTGATCTCTCCCTATTTCCTTTTGGTATCCTTAACGTTCCTCCCCAATATTACAATTCGAGGGTCCTTTAGTTTCCTTGATCCAGCACGGCCTCTTTTTTCCTTTTTGTAAAATCGGACCGGTCACTCCCGGCTCCCTTTCCTTTTCCCCCAAATAGTGAGTTTCTGTCAACTGTATCCCCCTTCCTCCGGTGGCTCGATTCAAAGGTTAATTGGCGATTTCCTCTCGCCCCCGCACAATCTTTGCTTCCTCCTGGGTGCGTTCCATCAGTTTTTTTTTTCTTCCTCCTTTTTGCTTAGCATGTAACAAACCTCGCGTTTATTCCTTCCCCCTCCCTGGACTGCAATGTTGCTTCTTTCCCCTCAGCTTATTGGCCCCGCCCTCTCTTTTCCTTCCAGACCGAATATCGACTCATTGCCACCCTCCTGCCACACATAGGTCTTCGCCAATTCCACAACTCTGGCCTGCAGCAAAATTCAACAACGTTTTCTGTGACTTCTTCAGACCCTTGTACATTAGACACAAAATCTCTGACGTGTAGAGGAAATAGGCCAAGATCTTCCCAGCCCGAAGGTTGCTCGGCCTTTTCCCTTTTTCTAATAGAATCCCAGTCCCTGTCGATTCCCCGACTTCGCATCGACCAAGTCATTCCCCCCAGATCCTTTTCCACCACGACGCCGGCTACGCTCTCAAGTCGATAGGGTGGAATGTCGGGTCGATCCCCTTTATTTCCCCTGCCTGAGGGTCCAGCACGCGTCCTCTTTTCCCCCCTTCATGGATCATAGAAAACGGAGTGACACGGGTTCACATCTTCTTTGTTTTGCCCAACTGGTTCGCCTTTTTTCAACCCACTCTATCGGTGAGAGGCCGTGGCCAAAGACCCGCTCACCGACTTCCTTATTACTCCCTTTTCAGAGGCCATGGACCGTCAGCCCTGTTCCAGTTCTTTTCCGCCTCAAGAAAACTGGCCGCAATTTCTTTTTTACTTTTTTTTCCTCCTTTCGATAGGGCCGGTAGAGGCCGCCCCTCTTCCCCCTTGTAATGTTCACCACGTCACTCTTCTTTTTTTTTTTTCGAGAGATGAGTTTGCTTGAACCTCCCCTTTTCCTTCTTTTTGCATTAAGACCGGCCGTCTCCTGACTTTTTTTCCTCCTCTTGCGGGCAGTTGTAGGGATAGTTATACTCTTTTTTGACGGTCCATGGCCTCTTTGAAGGGCAGGCCACTCTTCGTCGCGGCGTTGTCTTTTCTCTGGAAATTTGACCGCAGGTCGACCTTCCGCAAGCTAGTATGTTCAAAGGGTTCCTTTTTTTCACTCGAGCGCAGTTGGAAATGTGTTTCCCCAGTGAAGGCAGGTGGCCGCTTTTCTCCCTTGCCACCGATTTTTTCCCCTAGTATTTCGAGGATGCAGGGGCGTAGGTGGTGACTTCCCAGTTAGCTGGTTCAATGGACCTTTGGCGATGCGCTGTTTCTCCCTCTTTTCTGCGATTGATCGGGGGACGCGGCAAGTCCCCTTTTTCCCCCCTTGAAATGAGGAATCTGGCCTATGTTTTTTTCTAAGGCAAGCCGACAGTAGTACGCTCTTCTGCCGGTGGTGGAGAATATGCTTCTTTCACACACAGGGATGGCGGAAGACCGCTTGTGACTATCCGCTTTTTTTTTGGAACTGTGTCCTGAAGTTTCCCCCTGTGCCTTTTTGTCCGCGTTGAAAAACGGACAATATTGCCTTTTTCTTCCATGAGAGATATAACGCTCTTTGTAGGCTAAGCCTTGTCCACGTTTCCCATCACATACTTTCGTGGAGACGGAGAGCCTGCGCTCCTTATTGCTGCCGGTCTTTTTTCCCCGCGGAACTAGCCAATGACTTTTCCCCTTCGGTGTGGATATGTACGGGCCGACCCTCACTCTTTCCTCGCTGGAAGTGAAATTTTTCCCTTTTTTTCTTTGACACCGACGCCCCCCCCCTGCTATCTTTTTCTTTTTCCCCCTCAATTCGTTACGATCGGCCCTTTCTGCCGCGGGTTTTTTCTACCAACATCGGGACGGAACTTCCTCCCCTCCCGTTGTTGATTGTTAGATGAAAATTTTCCTTTGTGGTATCCGCACGCCCTCTGCCCCGAGCACCCCCCCTTCCCGGGGAACGACGATAGGACCTACTCTCCCACCCCTTCCTAATTAGATACGTTTTTATGTTTTTCTTTTTTTGGTCCCTCCCCGGCTTTCACTTCATTTCCCCCTTGGTTTTATGTCGGCCCTTACCCTCCGCCGGGCTCGCTTCACCCCTTTTTTTTTTTCCCTTGGGAAAGCCTCGCTCCCACCCTCTTTCTTTTGGCTCGCCGCGCCAGCTTTCCCTTTGTTGCAACGTGAACCGGCTTCTTCCCCCACCAGTTTTTAGCGTTGTCTCTCCCCTCCCCTGGGACTGCATTCTTGTTCCTTTAGGTTTGGCACGACCGCAAAGCTTCGTTCCAGCCCCGAACGCTTCTCCCTTTCCCCCACCTCGGTCTCGCCAATCCCTTCCTTCCTGCAGCATTTCACCAACCGAGCTTTTTCTTCGACGCCTTTCGGCTTGCCTTTCCTTTTTCTTTTTAGGCCAGATCTCAGGTCCCGCTCTTCTTCTTGCGTCCCCCCGAGCAACTAAAGCTTTTCTAAACGGACCTGCGCCTCCCCTTGAGTCAGAACGCCTTTTCTCCTCTCTTCCTTCATCGAGAACCTCCTTTTTTTTTTTTTTTCCCCGGTCGATCGGACACCTTTTAGACGCTTCTTTTCCCAGCAAGCGACGAGAATTTACAGATCCCCCCCGAGCACACCGGGCTTCACACTTCTTTTCCCCTGTTCGCCGGCGGTCAAGTTCTCCTTTTTTTTTCTCTTCCCCTTGGACCAAAAACGCCTTCAATAAGATGCCTGCCTTCAAAGAGGCCATGGACCGTCCTTTTTTCCCCTTTATCATACAGCCTCCGACAACTGCCTCCCCCCTTTTCCTTCCGCTTTTCAGATAAGAGGCCGGTCCGGCTTTCCCCTTCCCCCCCATCACCAGATGGGAATGTTAAAGACCAACTTTCTCCCTATTTTTTGGAGCGGATGACTTTTTTTTTTTTTTTCTGAATTGTGCGCATGCCGACCGGCGTCTCCCTTCTTTCTCAGATGGGCGGCAGTTGTCGTGATTTCCCCCCCCTTTTCGTCGTCCGGTGGGCTACGGTCCTCTATTTTCCTTTCTTTCCCCCCAGATCTCCGGATCGGTTCTCCTTTTCCTTCCCCTCTAAACTATCGGAATTTTTTTCTTTCCCCTTTGGAACCCCACTTCTTTTTTCCCTTAGTGGGTTGGTTTTTGACGCCCTCTTTTGGGTTTTTGTTCATCGAAGAGCAGTCTTGCCTTTCTGGCCCCCTGATCCTTTTTTTTTATTTTCGATCGAACACGACCCTAAGTATTCACTATTCTTTTTTGCTTCTGTCTTGGTGCCCCCACGTCCGTGGTCGTTTCTCTTTCCTTTTCCCTTTACTGGCACCTTTGGCGTATGTTTGCAGGTTACTTTATCTATTGTGCCGATGCTCGGGGGATCGCGGCATACTTTCTACCCCCTTAGCTTATTCTACTGGCCTCTTGTCATCTTCTTACATACTCCGTTTTTCCGAAAGGCGTCACGATCCCCTCCTTCGCCCGGGGTGAATCTGCTGTCCTTTCAATTTTTTTTCGCGCGGGATGGCGATGACCGCTTGTTTTTTCCCTCTTTACGATCGCTACATCGGGGCTTTCACTTTCTTCTTTTTTCCCAAGACTGGCGCCTTGCGTCCCGTTCCCGCCCTAGACCTACCTCTCCGCACGTCCCGTTTTTTTCGTCTTCCCTGAGCGCATTATCAACCTACATTCTGCTCATTCTCACCGAGGAGTCAGTTTGATTCAACTGTTGGACGCCGTCTTTCTTTCCTATCAATCCCCCTTTTTTTCTTCCTGTCGTTCCCCCGCCCCCCATCCCCCACTGAACTGTGAGATCTCTCACTGGTCCATCTTTACGGGCCGACAGAAATCCCCCTCTAACACCTTTTGGTTGTCACCGCGGCGGAGTGGACCGGCTTCCATTCCCCGGACCCCCCCGATCGCCAACCCCGTAGTCTTCTTTTTTCTTGACCTTCCCCTTTCGGATGGCGTGACGTGCTTTTATCCCCGGCTTTGTTGGATTGGAACTACCAGTATGCAATCGCGCCTTCCTTTCCACCTGCCCACGCCCCTCCGGTCCCTGTTTTTTGTCTTTAACTGTCCTTTTTCCAGGCCGCTGTGGTATCCCTCTCAAGCCACCAACCACCGAGACCGCCTCTAGACACTCTTTTATATTATTTCCCGGCACGAATTGGACGTTCCGTCTTCCGTTGCCTTTTTCCCCGAGTTGGCCGATCGTGGTGTACACTTTTTTTTCGAAAAGACTACCACGGCACACTTCCCGCTCCTTTTCCCCCGGCCAGTTTGTATTCTGCTCGGCCCATCCATATCCCCAGAGAGATCATTTTCTTTACCGACTTCACCATGGTCATGGCCCTTTTTCCAGCGCCTCGCCCCGACACACGTCCCTTTTTTCATTCTCCCTCCGGCGTCCAACAGTGTTGTCCCCTTTTTTCTTTTTGCACCCCTATAGCGTGTGATATCTATGACCCTCCCCGTCAAAGTCTTTTTTTCCGGTTTTTACACGGTCTACTGAACTTCTCTGGTCCTGCAAAAGCGGGACTTGTCCTTTGAGTTTCAGTACACAATATGAAAGGCAATGTCTTTATCCCACCATCATGTCTATTCGACCAACCTGAGCGTATTCAACACATTTTAATTCACCATCCTTTTCTTGGGAATTAGGACGAAGTTCGGCTTGCCTGTCGATCCTTCTTCCCTTTTTTTCGTTCCCGCGATGGTCATAGGCCGTCTCCAATTCGCCTCCAGTCCTGTCGTTTTTCTCGCCAAAGGGCCAGTCCCTGGTCTTTTTTCCCCCCGCGAAACTGCATCCTCGCTCCTTTTTCCCCTTTCCCCCTCCCTGCTCGGGTGGCCATGTCTGGTTCGTTTTCATTTCTCTTCCCGTGTTCCACAGCACGTCTCCTAGCTTTTTTCCTTGAAACACCCCCACGAGCACACGGTCGTTTTTGGTGTGGTGTGCCATACTGTTTCTTTTTTTCTTTGACAGCTGCCTTGGCCAAAAAATCACTCCGACTACGGACTCTCTTTTGGTCTTCTTCCGAGTCACACCGAGACGATCAGACCCTTGATCCTTCCCCTCATCCCCCCGGATGCCGACAGAAGGGCCGCCTTTTTTTTTTTTTCCGGCCGGATGCTTCCATTTTTCCTTCCTTTTCCATGTGTCAAGCCAACGTCATCTCCCGTGTTGTTTTTGAGAGAGATGACGTTGGCCTTTCCCCTCTTTCTTTGGAAGGAACTGTTATTTTCTCATTTTAAGTAATCTTCTTACATTATCCCTTCTTTTTAAGGAGTTGGAGTGGAGGCTGCGACTTCCTCCATTTTTGTTTACTCAGATCCATGGCCTTTTGACTTTCGCTCGCTCTTTACCTTCTTTCGTTCATCGGTAGTTTCACCCTTTCTTTTTCTTTCGGAATTGGCCCTATTTGAGGCTCTTCCCCTTGCGACAAGCTAGGTGTGTAAGCTACCTCCTCGGTCAGTCTGGATCATGCTAGTCGCGTTTTTCCCTTCCTTCTTTTGTTGCCTATGTGCCGATCGACCCCCCTCCCCCCCCCCCTTCGTCGAGTCGATATCGGTTACGGTATGTCTTTCGTTGTAGTGACGGGCAGGCGGCGATGCCCCTTTATTGGTGACAGGCAGGTCGTTCACCTCTCCCTGGGTTCTCACTTTTTTTTCTCGTAGGGGACGCGGTTTTCAAGGCCTCCCCCCCCTCCATTTTCACATTATTATCTGGCCACTATGGATCATACCCGTCAGTCATTCCCCTTTTTCCGAGCGGACACGAGCAAGTCCGCCTGAGTGTGGGGAATATGCCTGCAGGCATTCGTTTTCCTCCTACCCCTATGTGTTGGCGGTTTTTCCTTTTTTTCTCCGTTTCGGGGAACTGTTTCTGTTCTTTTGTCGGTGCCAAGCTGGCGATTTCCCGGCACTAATATTACCAGCCACGGCCAGTGCTTTTGTCCCACCGCTACGGTCCTTTTAGTTTACACGGTGTGCCCCATTTTTTTTCTGGGAGACTGGCGCGGCGAGCTGCGCTTTTCCCCCCAGCCACACCCCCCCCCCATGGTCTTTGCGTTTATTTTCCCCCGCGAAACTCAGCCAATCCCCCCCCCTTATTTTTTCCTGTCGACCAGTCTGTGGATGGAAGTTCCCACCAACGCTTTGGTCTGCCGCGCTGGCCGTTGCCTTTTCCGGGCCGATTGGACACCGATCGCCCCCCCCCATCTCCTTTTTCTGTTCAGGAACTGTGACAATTCGTTTTTTTTTCTCCTTTGTTATATCGGTGATCTCACTTTTGTCCGGGCGGATACCACAATCGGCCCCTTCTTCCTTTTATGTTTCCTCCTACTCAGGCATGTTTGTTGCTTGAGCTCTTTCCCTAATGCCGCTTGTGTTTTCTTCCCCTTCCCCTGCGGGACCGACCTTATTCAACCCATCCCTCCGAGCTACGGAAACGAATTGTGATCCTTTTCTTCTTTCGAGGTTTTTGTCGCGGCTTCTTTCTATTACCCGGTCCCTCCCGGCTTCCACTTCCCGTCTGTTAGGAATCGCCAGAGTTATCTGTCGGCCCTACTTGCTTTTACCCCCACCCTTGGCTCGCAGTCACCAGTTCCCCTTCCATTTCTTTTAGGGGAACGCCTCTGCTTTCCTCTTCCTTGCTCGTCAGAGGGCTCGCCGCGCCATCCTTCGCCCTGTGGCACTTCCCGGCGTAGACTGCACCCCCCTCCTCCCTTTCAGGTACTTCCGCAACCTTCCCATGATTGTTGCCCGTTTCCTGACCCCGCCTTTTTCCCTCCTCAAAGCGGCGGAAACAGTTCCTCTCAGGACAATGTAGTCCCCTTCCCCTGTGTTCCTTCGCCACTCCCGGGCTTAACACTCCTTTTTCTCTTCCCCCATTTTTTTGTGCTGGGACTTTCGAAGCCTTTCCTTCCTCTTTTTTTCTTTTAGTAGCCTTCCCTCCCGTCTCGGGGTGCCAGAAGAGGTGCCCCTTTTTCATTCCTTTAAGAGTCCCAGATCATAGCTCTGTCGAGTGTGTTGAACGCTTCCGCATACGCCAAAGGTCCATTCCCTTTTTTCCGTTGTTTCAACTAACACCGGCGACTCCCACTTTCCCCTAAGCGAACTCCGTTTCACTTTTTCGTCTAGGCCCCTAGGCCCACTGCCTTCATTTTTTCCTTTCGTTTGCCTTTCACAGGCCACCCTGAGCCTCGTCTTCCCTTTTCCCAAGAGCTGCGCATTTTTTTGTTTCGCCCGGCTTTTGTCCCCCTGAATTGTGAGATGCCTTCCTTCCCTTAATTCTACCGGGAACACGTTTTTCCACCTCTATTTGATAGGTCTTATTCAAGAGTTCCCCTTTTTCTTCCTACTTGTCCCCACTGTATCATTCGCACTCCCCCGGCCCCCGCCCGGTCGCTCTCTTCGATACGGGGGCCGGGCTTCGTGATTTATCCTCTCGTGCTTTCCCACAACAGTTTTACCCAGTTACCCGCCTCTCTCTTTGTTGCTCTATTTTTTTGAAGTGCTTTCTCCTTATTAGCCTTTGAACACTTTCATTTTTTTCATGCGCGGCATGGCCTCTTTCTGCCCATTCACCCGGTCATCGAGCACTTCTTTTCTGTTTCTGTTTGTTCGGGATGGCTTGTTTAGACCATCGCCTTTTTGTTGTTGTACGTGTCACATGGTCTCTTTGCTCCCCCTTTTCCTGTGATTCGGTCGCGGTCAGTTTTGTTTTCTCCCCCCCTCTTCGTGAATTGGACCGCCGGTTGGCCCCTTTACTTTTTTTCACTCTAGGTGGGAAGTCCTGTGCATTTTTTTTCATCGAGCGCAGTCTGGTCAATTCTTGGCCCCCTGACAGCCCCGGTGGCGCCTCTTTTTTCTATCCAACGATCGAGTCGCTTTTTTCCCTCTTTATTCGGGTGGTAGTGACCGTCCGGCCCCTTTTTTTGCATGGACCTTGGCGATGCGCCTCTTTCCCGGGAGGTCCGATTGCTCTTCCATTCATTTCACTCTTGACGAGCACCCCTCCCTTCCTCTTTCTGCTTCCCTTTTTTCCACAGTCGAGCTCTCCTCAGTCCTCCTCCCGGTCGCACGCACCTTTTTTTTCCTTTGTAGGCTGCGGTTGTGTTTTTTCACCCTTCTTCTGACGTGTCGGCGGCTTTTCTTCTTTTCTTGCTTCGCGGGCTGGAACTGTTTCTCCTTCTTGTCTGTTTACTCCTTTCCTACTCGTGAAACAGGCCAATATTTCTTTTTAAGTACCTGCCCCTTCTCAACCCCGCTACTTGGTTTTTTTTTTGTTCCCAACACCTGTATTTTGCCCAGCGAGCCTGCGAGCAAGGTTTTTCTTTTTTACCCCGCGAACTCGCCCCCTCCCATTTTCTTGCGCCCGAGCGTTGGAATATGTCTTCCCCTGCTTTGTCTGCGCGCGGTACTTTCCTCTGTTAGGGAACGGTGCCGATTTTTTCCCCCGTCACAAACGGACTGTTTTTTTTTTATTATGTCAGCGACTCCCCCTTTTTTTCTTCGAGTTCGGGACAGATCATTCGGGGCCTCGGTGGCCCCAATCGGCCCGTAACTCACTACTCCCTCCTCGTTGTTGTGTTCTCTATTTCTTTCCTGATAAAGTCCGTTACTTCCCGCACGCCAAACCCTCCCTCTCCCCCAAAGTCGCCTTTTTTCATTTCTCCCCCCGGAAAGACATTGTCTTCATCTTAGCCTGATGCCCTTTACCCTTTCCCCCAGTTATTCCCAGTAGATAGGGTGTCCCCTATTGCTTGCCCGGTCCCTCCCCGGCTTCCCACTTTTCCCCTGCAGAGACGTAACTGGTTTGTTCCTCCATATATCAAGATTTCCCCAGACGTGGCTTCTTTCATTCCCTAGTTCCCGGGGTTCTTCCCCGCCCGCCACACACAGCCTTGATCGCCCTTTTTTTTCTCCACAGCCGGCGTCCCCCCCCAGTGTTTTTCCCTTTCTTCTCCCTGCAAAACCGTTGTTTGCTTTGCCCCCTATCATCCAGGCAACTGGGCCTGTTTTTTACGGATCTGACAGCCGCTCATGCCTTTCCCTGTCCCCCCGAAGAGCATCCGTTGAGTACACAGTTGTGCCAGCCCCGACCACCTTAGTCACCGCCGCCCAACACATCGGTTTTTTTCCTCCACCAGAATGGCCTGCCGCAGTAGATCCCACCCCGGACCGCTCGCCTTACTTTCGCCTTACGCTGACATGTCGCTCCCTTGCGCTACTAGTGTTCTCCTTCCGCATATTTAAGGTTCCCGCTTTTTTTTTTGCCGCGTCCCCCCTGATTCGATTCCTTCCCAGTGTCCCTGTCCGAGTGTTTTCCCTCCCTTTTTTCCCCCATTCCCTGGTCAGCCCGCCTTTTCCCCTCCCACCGAAGCCCCTGATCCTCGGCACTTTTTTTTCTGTCCCCCTTGTTAAATGTCGGGGTTATTTGAATATTCTATATCCCAGGTCAACGCGACGTGCCTTTTTTTCGATTTATACTTTCCTCCGCACGAGCACACATGGGCTCCCCTTTTTGTTTTGTGCCAACTGTCGCCCGTCCCCTTCCTTTCCCCTTTTCTTTCCCTTGGACCAAGAAACGGCCTCCTATCTTTTTCTTTTTCCTTCCAAGAGGAAATGGACGTATAGCCCACCTTCCCGCTTCGTCTATTGTCATAGGCCCTCCCTGACCCCCTATTTTTTTACAGCAGAGCGACGCCTTCGATCCGGGCCCTTTCGTTTCCTTCCCCTCATTCCAAGCATCCACCTTGTCTCTACATTGGCATACACTTTTTTTTGCGAGAGATGACGTTGCTTGACCTACCAATTCGGTGCTGGAAGGACTTCCCTTTCTTTCAGCCGACCGGCCCGTATCTTGAAGCTTTTTTCCGATATTTGGGCAGTTGTCTGCTGTTTAACACCCCCTTTTTTGGTGGAGGGACGGTCCATGGCCTTTTTGCCTTTTTTTTCCCCCTCTCGTCGTGAGTTTTTTTTTACCCCAGTGCAGCTCACCTATTCGTCCTTTCTCCCTTTTTCCCCGCCACCTGCTTTAGGTTTTTTTCTTTGGGGGGTGTTCATCGACGCGCAGTCTGTCCTCTGCGCGTTGCTGGGCAACCCTTCCTACCTTTTTGTTCTCTACAGTTCCTATAGACCCGACATTGCCACCCCCTTTTTTTTTCATTGCTTTTTTGCTCGCGGATGCAAGGGGCGTCCTGTATTTGCGGCGCTTGATCCCGGGCCTTATTTTTCTTGCGCAGGGTCGTTCGTACGCCCTTGTCTGGCAGAAATTGCTCGGGTTCCCCACCTTTTAGGGCCCACGCTCGCGGTTCTTGCCTTTTTATTGTCAATCTATCACGTCATGGACGTCTACATGGCGTCGAAGTACTCTTGTGGGAACGTTGGTGGGTGAAATTTGGCCCCTGCGGTTGACTCCTCTTGACCGACCGATGTGTTGGCTTCTTCCCCTTGTCGGTCGATATCTTTGTTTGTAACTTTTTATGTCCGCCATTTATCGGTGCCAACCTTTTTTCTGCCGTTGACCTTATTTTAGGCATCGTCCAGTTGCTTTTATCCGATTCTTTCTCTGTCCCGCAACGTGTGGCCTTGCCGCCTCTTTTGCCACCAACTGTTGGACGCCGGCTTGTTTCTATCTGAAGGCCCTCTGTTATGTTGCGAGGTTCAACCGCGGGTCGACGACTCATACACTTTCCCCCTTCTGTCTGGAATATGTACGTTCTGGCCTCTTTTGGTATGCGCCGATTAAGTTATCAACAGCCGGGGAGGGACTTTTTTTTGTTGACATCCCTTTCTCCTTTTTTATTCGCTGCTGGTCCCCAATTGTGTTCCGATCCCTTCGTATTGCCGTTTCATTTCGGGACCGGTTTAATTTCTTTCACACCATACAAGTCTTCCGCGAATTCCCTTCGTCTCACGTTGTTCCTGTTGGTGACCGAGCTCTTCTGTCTACGATGTCCCTGGTCTCTTCACGGCCGTGACGGCTCGAAACCTCATCTTTGTCACTGCCATCCGCTTCTCGCCGTCTTCATTCCTGATTCCATGCTACTCCTTGGTGTTGGCCGCTGGAGTGTGTTACGCCGGTATCCCCCGCCGTCCCCCCTCGCGGCAGACCAACTTTTTTTCGGCCCGTACATATCCAGACCGACCTTTTTTTTTCCCCGTTCAGTGGCGATTTTCTTTTTCTCCCCTCCCTTGAAGCGCAGTTTGCGGTCTCCTTTTCCCCCAGTTCGGTTTGCCCCTTTTCCCCAGATAGCACACTCCTCGACTTGCACACGTTCGTCTTCCCACAAATGGAATGCGTATTTACTAGACGACGACAATTGCCCCCGACGCAACAAGTTTCGGTACGCATTTCAAACAGTTCCATGTCCCTGGACTTCACCGACATTTTAAGACCAACACCTCTTTCCTTGCTTCAACAGCCGTCCGCATTTTTTCCACTACAGCCGCGCTTTGCCGATATCACGTTCGAAGCCCTTCGGCTTGGGCCTTCTTTTTCGTTGTCGAGGGACATAGGACAGCTCCCTCCCTTATTCGGTAGTATACCCGTCTTTTTCCCCCGTAGCTTGATCGCCTCCCCCTTTTCACGGACCCTGCGCCCTCGCCCCCATTCCCCCTCGACCGCCTGACGCTCAATACCTTTCCATTTTGCTCTTCCGACAAGCGATTGTTTTTTTTTTCCGGCACCACGCAGTGCTTTTGTTCTTGTTCCACAGTGCAACGTGTGACGCGCCCCTTCCCCCACCCCACAAGAGCAAACCCCTTTTTTTTCCCCCCGACTAGCTGCCGGGCACGTTTTTTCAGATTTGTGGCCGACCCCCCCGGCCCGGAGAGGTCCACCTCCCCTGTTTTACGCACAAGAACGATCCTGCGACCCTGCCTTTGGCGCCTGCCCTTTCCCCGCTGCTTGGGTCACCCTCTCCGCTCGACCCTTGTATCATTCCAGCGTTACCTTCTTTGCCGACAGAAGAAGGAAGCTTCGCCTTTTTTTGCCCATCCTTCCCCAGCACC
>Ga0179593_1413013_pt1 | contig 13269 bp, 18 predicted proteins | sample CZODoug2_1_08_16_FD_185931 | JGI IMG/M metagenome (GOLD analysis project Ga0179593, IMG submission 185931) | Vadose zone soil fungal communities from Angelo Coast Range Reserve, California, USA - CZODoug2_1_08_16fungal (PacBio error correction) | ecosystem: Environmental > Terrestrial > Soil >... | reverse complement strand
TCGTGGTTCCTTTCTGCCCTCGTCCTGTCTTTCCCTCGTGTGCCTTGGTAGACAAGACAAGGTAGTTGTTTTTTTTTTTCTGACCGTGTCCCTTTCCATATTGCGCCTTCTTGCCGCACATGACGGTAAGGATCTTCCCTCTAACCCCATTCCCCCTGTTTTATCTCTGCTGAGCTCCCCCTTCTTCCTGCTATTAAATAAAGATCTTCTTTGGTATCTGTGCCTGTTTTTTATGGTGGGTTTCCATCGGGGGTTCATTCCGAGCTGGGGCCAGCGATGTCCCCTTTCCCTTGCTGGATGAAAAGTCAGACACAGCCCCATCGCCACCCTGCTGCGGGGGCTATTTTTTTTCCTTTAGAATGAGGCATGATGTTTCTTTTCCGCCATTTGTCTCTTCCTTAACTATATTAGGAGCTTTCCGGCGCTTAGGGCATGATCATTCTCTGCGATAGAACTGAGTTTTTCACGCATCTTTTACTTTTCCTCCCCTACGCATGGCGGGGACGAAATATAAATCTTTAAGGCACTGGATGCCTCTTCGCCCTTTTCACTGGCGTCCCTCCAGATTTTTAAAGCAAACCCCTTTCAAGAGGGTTTCGTGTGACCGTAGTCTACTACTTTCTTTTTTCGAGTCGTAAACCCCCCGCCTTAGATTAAGGTGGGGACAGAGTTTCCCCTCGTGTTTCCTGGGCGACCTTCTGGTTATGTTTGGTTGCTGTTTCCCCTTGCGCGCGTCTTTCTGCGGAGTCCAATTTCTCTTTTACCAACCACCTTCGCACTTTTCCCGCAGCCGGTGGACAAGTCGTAACCTTTTTCCCCTTTGAGAGTTTTTAGTCCTACACCTCTTCACACACGAGTGTTTGCTCTTGCAGAGGTGCCCCCCGCAAACCTTACGTCACCACTGTTCGCCTCGAGGTCATCTTGCCTTTTCCATATATCCCATTGGGGCCGGTCTTTCGATTTCATTTGCCTCGATCGTTTCGTTTTTTTTTCTTTTTTCCTTTTTCGGAGTAGGGTGTAACTCCCGTCTGTTCTGCTTTTTTGAAGTCTTTCCCCCCTTTCCCCCTTGTATAAACCATTTCCCCCAAGATAAGCCTCAGCCAACTACCTGAACTTAAGGGTTTATTTCCCCCCCCCCTTTTAGCCTTTCCCAGAGTCCAATCCCCAATTTTTTCTTCCAACACCCCTTCACCAGCTCCCAAGGCCATGTTGGGTGTAGGTTTGCTGCTGGTCCCTCCTTTTTTTTTCAGTACAGGAGACACTCCCCCCGCAATCCTCAAACCCCCCCCCCTCCCTTGCAGAAGGCGACCCAGTGAGAGTTCAAATCCCCTGTTTTCGCAAAGCCTCCTTGGGCGTACTTACGGCGTTAGTTTTTTTCGCAGCCTTTCGATTCTTGTTGCGGACCATTTTAGCGTTCTGGCCGTGACTCCTTTCTTCCTCCCCTCTTTGCTGCCATTTCTTTTTTATTATCAAGGCCGAATTTCCTTTTCTTTCCAACTGGGAGAGAATCCAGTCTTTGCTCCCAACTTATTCCCTGGCTCCCTTCCGACCCCCCTGGATTTTGGCTTTTGGTTTTTCCCCCTTTTTGCTCACTTTTCCAGTCCCCTCTCCCGAGACTCTTTTTCTTTGGCACCTGCAAAAATACACCTTTGTTTTTCTGTCAGCGTGATGGGCCATGTCACCCCCCCATGCAGATCGGAATTCGGCTGACAAATGTTGAGGTCGGACCCCCTCTTTTTCTTCTGTGGGAACTGCTTCCCGAACACGTTCCAGACGATGTTTCCTAGGCAACCGCAATTTTTTTGCCCTACAGAATATCCTCTAAGTTTTCTCCGAGTGACCTTCCTTCCTCCTTTTTATCGATCTTTTCCTACCCTTTTTTTTGGTGAGGAAGATCCCCCCCCTCAAGGCCCATCGTCCTTCTAGCTCTCTGTCAGCCCGTTGCTTCTTCCCTTCTGTCTTTCTCCGTGTTCGCGCGTCCCTTCATCAGCATGTTTCTCATCTGGTTCCTCCTTTTTCCTTCAGTGCCTCATGTGGGACAGGGCCCATCCCCCCGCACTGTTTCTTTTGCATTCACAACTTTTCTTCGCGTCGCGTTTTTCCCTAATCAGGTTTTGAAAGTTATTCCCTACCAAAATATTTTTTATTCCCAAACTTTATCGCTGGTGCCAGCTTCTCCCCACTTCGTTCATTTTTCAGATCTTAACCCTTCTTCTTCCCCTGAAGGAGGGAACGAGGGATTCCCCCCTTGTCACAGCCCAGTCCAAAAGACAACACCCCCTTCTGCCGGTCTTCCATTTCCTCTCTATTCGCTTCCCCTTTATGAGTTTCCCTCTTGGCTTTGACTGGACCTGCTTCCTTCTTCAGGTTTTTTTGCTGTGGTTTGCTTCGCGTTTTTTTTTCTGGGAATGCCCCGGTCGCCGAAGCCTTCCCCATTCACCCCCCCCCCCACCCAGAGGCTCCTCCTTGTTCCTTCTGTTTGCCCATGGCTCTTTGGGCGATCCCCTTCCTTTTTTATGGGAAAGAATCCCCTTTCCCGTCCCATTTAAAACTGAGTTATCCTGCTTTTTTTCCCTTTTCCGAAAGCGATACTTTGGAATTCCTCTTTCATCCAATCTTCCACCGCCAAGATAGACTTCCACCTGACAAGAAAGTCCCGCATGTCTTTTTCCTCTTCTTTTGACCTTTCCGTGGTATGCCTCGAGAGTCTCATAGTCCAGACCTTCCTCTTTTCGGTGAGTGCAAATTCTGCCCTTAGCCCCCATTGGTGTGGCCCCATATTCCAAAATCCCCTATGCTCATGTTGTTCCTTCCTTGCCCGGCTCTGCTCGTCTAATTTTTGTCCCTTCCTTTTTTCCCTCTTCAGCCCCCCTGTCGCCTCCTCAGCAACTTTTTTCCCCCCCTCGCCCTTTTTTCGCCCAGTCAACGATTTTCTTTCCCCAGTTAGGGAAGGCTCTTGTCGCACCTTTACTCCTGCGCGAACTTTTACCCTTTTTTTCTTCCCCCGCCCGTCCCTTTTCCGTTGATTATTTCCTGAAGGGGTACAAGTGCCCTTTCCTGCCCCTTAGCTTTCCCTTGAATTTTTTAAGCTCTTTGAGTTCTTCTTGTGGTTTTTTTTTTTAGTCCTGTCTGTTTCTCCCTTTTTTTCCCCCCCTCCCGCAGGGGAGTCAATCTTCAAGACAGGATCAGAACGCGGATCAAACCATTTCTTTTTTCCTCCTTCCTTTCTGCTCCCCCCTGCGTGGCTACATAACCCGTCTCCCTCCTTCCAAGTCTGTGCGAAGGACCCCCACTCGGCATCGGAACTGGCGCTGAACGCTGTTGCTATTTTCCCCCTCTCAGGGCAGCTTTTCCCCATGGAGGAATCCCCCTTTTTTCTCCACCTAGTAGATCCCCCCCCAAGTCCCGAAGACAACTATCCCCTTTTCCCCCCCTTCGCTTCAGATGCGCTGGCGCAGGCGCGTCCTCCGAGTTTCGCAGCTGACGATGTTTGTTTGAGCCCTAACTCTTCGAAAATCAGTTTACTTTTTCCCCTCTTACCTGCCCCACAATCCAGGTACCGATTACAATGTTTTCCTCCACCCCCCCCACGAAAGGGGATGTACTACAAAATTTTCTGCTCCCTTCCTGGGAAGTGAAGAAGACCGTCTATTTTCTCTCTATAATTTTCCTACTTCTTTTTGTTTTTCGAGTTGATAGACTTTGCTCGGCAATGGAGAAGCCTTTTATCACTTGGTTTTTAGGTTGTTTTTTTATGAAATTTGTAATGCCCTTCCCCTTTTTCATATTTTTTCCCGAATCAGCTACCTTTCTTCCTTCAGATGTATTTCCCCTTTTCAACTATATTTTGCGTCCCATATTTCCCCGAGAGAGCGAACAGTCTTTCAGCACCGCGGCCAAAGAAAGACTCTCGTTTCCCCTCTAGTGTCCGGGGTGGGTGTTTTTAACGTTTGTTTGCACTTCTTCCTTTTTTTCCGTTCTGATGCAGGACTCCTGCCGGACCTCGAGTGATTCCCCCTTCCCAACCTTTCATCGCCGTCCTCCCTTTTTACGCTTGGGTCTCTTTTCCTGCTCATCTCCTTTCTGTCCGGGATTCTGGTACTTTTCTTCATTTTTTTTGACGGAAAGACTTGATCCTTTTTCCTTATAAGCTGTCCTCTCGTTCTCTGCGGTCCTCCCTTGCGCTTTACATTTACCCCGCGATTGTCCCGAGGAATGCCTTGGTGCGCAAAGAGCCCTCCAGCCTCCCTTTCCTCTATGCCTTCCCATGTTGTCCCCCCCTCCTTTTTTTCCCACTTCAAAGATTGTTTCAACGGACACCGCCTTTTCCCATGGGCGACCCTTGCCCCCTTGTTTTCGTCCGCGATGCTTTCCCTTTGTGGGTCTCCACTGGCGCCTTACACTCCGTTGGCCACAAATCTTTTTCCCCTTCTACCGCTCTTGCCGGCGCGACCCGGGATTGTTTTCTAGGCATTGATTTCCCTAAGAGGCTTATTAACCCCCACCCCCCATTTCCTTCAACCAAACCTGATCGCTACGCCTCCGGGGCTGACCCCTTTCCTTCCCCCCTCACCATTAGAGCGGTCCCCTTTTATATACCCACTACTCTTTTTCCCCCCCACCTTTATGTGTGGCCGTTTTTTCCTCTCCAGACTTTCATCTACCCTCTCCCCCCCTCTTTCTGGGAGGAACGGCGTGCGCTCATAAACTGCGCCATTGCAGTCTATCGCTGTAGACCGACCTTTTCTTTTCCTTTCTTTCAGGTGTTTCTCTCCGTTTGGCGGATTGAGTGCTCCTTGTAGGAGGGAAACTTCCCTTTTTTCAGATCAATCTTTGCACTTTTGCTCAACTCAGTCACACTTCCTCTCTTTTCTCTCACAACCGTGGACCGAACTCCTGTTGTGATTAGTTCCCCTTTCGCCTTTCCTTGCAAGTCCAAACCCCATCCCCTCGCAAAAAGCCCGAACCCCCTCTAGGACCTGGGGTGGTGTTGGATTTTCTTTTTTTCCTCTTGGTTTTGCCTGCCCTGTTTCCCTCCCAGCAAGACCTCACAACCCCACTTCAGCCGGAGAGAGATCAGAAGGTGGCTGTTCACTCTTTCGCGGCCGCGAATATTCGTTTTTTCCCCTCCCGCGTTCTTTTTCCTTGTTTCTTGCAGTTCGTTCCCCCGAGGTAAGTCTCTTTTTTCCTTTTTTCCGCCTGTTGCCATGACAGTTCGTTTTTTATCAAGGACGAGTTTCCGAGTGAGCGAAAGTAGCTCTTAGGCCCTGGCCCCCCTCTATTTCAATTAGAATACCCCCTACCCCAAAAAAATTTTTTGGAGTGGACAACTTGCTCCTCCAAGCCAGCCAGAGCCCACGGCCCCTCCTCTCATTGCCCATTGTCCCAACTTGGAGGTTTCCGACCCCGGATGGTCTCTTTTTCCCCCTTCCAGAGGCCACTGGAAGGTCCTCGAGGAGTTCCGGACCCTCCCCCCTGAGCATTATTGCTGGGATCTACCTTTTTTTCCTGAATCTAGGAGGCTTTCTCCCCCCAAGCACGCTGAAAAGACTCTTCTTTCTTGTCGAGAGGACCCTCCCGCTTTTCCTTTTTCCTTGGCATCTATTTCCTCCTTTTTTTTTTGAGTTTGAGTACACAGCCATTTTATCCTCCCACTCGTCTTTCCCTCCTATTCCCAAATCATCCTTTTCTTTTTCCTCGTTGTTTGAATAGCCCCTCCTGATTTCTTTGTGTCGCGCGTTCTTCCTAAGACTTGCTCATCTGGGGTTCTTCCCTTTTTTTTTTCCTGCTTGACTTCCACGTGCTTTTGTCCCTTTCGCCACCGCTTGCCAGCTCCCCCTGTTCCTTTTGCCCCCCCCTAAACAAGCTTATTAGTTTGCCTTCGCGCTGCTGCTGACTAATTTCGCCCATTGACGCACCCCCTATTTTTTGTCTGCTTTGGAGCGCCACCCCCTTTCCTCTGGTGCGTCTTGCTACCGCCGTTCGCCTCTCCCTTTCTTTCTCCAAAATAGGCGCTTCCCTCTTCCGCCCCTTTCTCAAGACAACAGAGAAATTGACACTCTTTTTCCACATCGTGGCTTTCCCCCCTGCACCTCATCCCTCCTCCGATGGTTCTCCCCAGATTTTGACCTGCTCCCAGGACGGCCTGCTGATTTTGTTTTTTTTCCTCTTGATTGTGTGTTCCTCCACCCAGGTCGTACCGATCCCCCCCCTCCAAAAAGAGTGATTTTTCGAGTGAATTGGGTGTTTTTTCCCAGATTTGTTTTTTTTTTTTTTCCTGGACTGAAATCTCCCTTTTTTCCATAATCACCCCCCAAGTCAAAGAGTTTTAAAATCTGAAGTGTGCCCCCCCTTTGTATCGTGTGCCTTTTTTTTTTTGCATGTTGATGTTGCCCTCAGACGGACGTTTCCCCCCCCTAACCAGTCCTTTCCCCAAACCTCCCTTCAAAGAAAACAACCAAACAACTTCCCTCTCCAAATATAATCCTCCACCATACTGTTTCTTACGTAGGATTTTTGGGATTTTTCCTCCTCGTAAGTCCTTTAGATGTCGGTTTCTTCGTCTGTAGTCCTTACGTCTCTTTGTGTCAAATATTCTTCGAGTTCAGCCCCCCCTAAGATGATAATGGTTTGTTTCCCTTCCTTGTCCCCTGTTTTTCCGGTTTTTTTTTTCTTTTTTAAGGAGAAAGGGGTCTCTCCTTCTTCCCCTCGCTCCCAGGAATAAAGCGTGCACTCCCCAGGTTGGCGCGCCTCCATCCCTTATCCCAGGAACCCTCCTGAATACCTCGTCCGCGCGGCTTTCGTTCTCCCCCTTTTAAAATCGCGGGGTTTTTTGGGTGGGGTGTTTTTGGGACAAACGGGGTGCACCTCGTCGCCCGGGCGTGTTAGTGTCGTTGAGAGTTTTCTGTGTCCCCTTCTTTCCTGGCTCAGGCATTTCGCGGCCCCAAGTTGGTCCCCGATCTTATAGTTAGCTCCAGTTCAGTATTCCCGTTCCTAGCTTTGGGCACCTCATAATGTTTCCAGCGACCATAAGACATTCTCAGGCCCAGCAGTTCCGTCCAACCAGTTCTCCTCCCTTTTTTTTTTTTTGATAAACAAACCCCCAACTTCGTAAAAGTAGATCCCTCCCCTTCCCTGTGCGCTTGACATAGAAAGGACACCCTGCTTTTCCCCCCTCTTTATTGAAAGATGTTTCGATTTTCCATTCTAATCAGAAGGCCCTTTTTTCCTTTTTTCCAAGCTCCAGTGATCCAACCCCACCCCACAAAAGAGACACTATCTACCACCCCTCCTCACACCAAATCTTAATTTACCTTTTGGGAGTCCCGTACCCCCCCCTCTTCCTTCTTCGCCGCATGAGAGCGCTCCCGAGGAACCCTCCTGAACCCCTTTAGACGTCTCCTTTTGATGGCTGCTTTTTTTCAACAAAATGGACGCGAGCCCCCCTCTTTCCGAAAAACCCCACTTGGTTTACCACTGAGCAGCCAGGCCCTTCTCCCCCTTAAGACGATTTCCCAGCCTTTTTCCTATATCTATCTTTACCATCGTTTTCTTTTCTCTTTTCTCTCCTAGATTATTAGGTTCCCTCTGGGCAAGCCGTTTATAAGGTGGTACCCCCCTCCCCAGTAGGTGCTCTTAATTGTACTATTGCCTGGCCCTTTTGTTTTTTACCTTGCCAGAATTCCCCTTTTTTTCCGTGCGGGTTCTGCTTTTCTTCTCCCTTCTCATACGCCCTCTTGGCGTCTGCGGCGTTTCTTTTACTTAACCAAGGTAGCCCAGCGGTTTTTTCTTTCACATAGCTTTGTCTCTTGTTTCGAGACCTTCGTTGGTGGGTTCCTTCCTTGGAGGATTTCTGCGATGGTTTGGACCCTTCCTTTCCTTGAGATTACACGTAGCCCCCTTTTTCCTTTTATCCCGCATACGTTTCCCCTGCTTGTTCTTCTATTTCCTTCGTGCTGGCGGTACTCTTGTTGGTAGCTGCTTTTTTTTTTCAGACAGGACACTTGACCCCTTCTTTCCTTGTCCTGTTTTTGCTTGGGTGCTCCTGTTCTATGTGCGCTGCGTGGCCCTGCGATCCTGACATTTGATGCCCCGCCCTCCCCGCCCCCCCGCACACTCTCCTCATGCCTACCTTGGCAAGATATTCCTCCCTTTGAGGGGCCCTCAAAGAGTCCCCCCCAGCGGTGAGCCTTTGTGACACGTTGTGCCGATTCTTTCTGCGGAGGCGGACGCCGCTCGCTGGTGTGTTCCGAGTTTTTCCCCCCTTCGTCCCTTTTTTTCGCTCCGCTTTATGTTTCTTTTTGCCGCCCCCTTAGTTGCGTTTTTTCTTTGGCCATTGCTGAGATTTTTTCCGTCTGCCCTTGCCCCATTCCATGCCCAAAAAACCTCTTCCCACTCGTTTTTCCCCCCCCAGTGGGCCGGTTTGACCATGTCAAATTTCACCCCCCGGCATGGTTCTCCTTCCCAAGTCCCCCCTCGATGGCTTCGAATTTGGCCACGTCTTGTCCTTGTGTGTGTTTTTATGATTTTGGGTGTTGTGTGTGTTTGCTTGAAATTGGCACCCGGGGGGACAGTCTTGACTTTTTTCTCGTTTCAGGTGATACCCCTCTTGTGGACCTCTGCTTGAGGATTTCTTTTAGTAGTTGGTCCTCCCTTGATGTGTTTCAGCGTCCCATGCCCCCGTTTTTACCAGTGATAACCCAGTCCCTCGTATTTGTTAAACCCTTTTCCCTACTCCTGGGTGATTAGGACATTCCCTCCGACAAAGCAAGGCCCCTTTGGCCAAACATTGCCCTCACGCGAAGGGCTCTCTGTTGTTTTTCCCTTTTTTATTGCTTAGGGTTTTTCCCCTTGGCCCCGGCCCTTCTCCCCGCCACAGCAAGAAGCCCACACCCGGCTTTCTGTCAGTCCTCCCTGTTTTGCGACGCATTTCTTTTTCCCGCGAAATCCTTCGTTTTACCCGCAGCATCCCTGCGCTTTTCCCCTGTGCTTGGCAATGGCGCGTTCGCCTTTCATTAAGTCAGATGTAGCCGCCTATTTTTCCCCGCCTATTTTTGGATTATCACTTTTTCTGGACGAGGCTGCACTGATTATTTTTTGTTTTGTGGCGAAGTAATCCCTGCTCCCTCACCAGCCCTTCCATTTTGTTCCCTTCCCCCCCTCCCTGACCCAAAAGATTTGGCTTTTTTTCCTTTCCCATTTTTCGCACCGGACCCCTCTTCCTTTCCCGCGAAGAAAGAAGCAGTTTTTTTCCAAAATACCTGTTCTTCTCCTGGCCCTGTCAACAATGCAACTTCCCTTCCTTGAGCTGACCAGGCGCGGAGACCCCGGCCCCCCTATGCATTCTGCTTTTTTGAATTCCGCGCCGCACCCAGCCGCCCCGCATGAGTCCTTTTAACCCAATCCCCCCAACAAACCCCCCTTCACCGAAAGAAATTCTTTTCTCCTGAGAGGAACTCGAGGTTAGGCCTTTGCCCCTTTTTTCTCTTTCTATTTCATCATCCCCTTTTGTCCAGCCAGGTCCTGCCTCCCCTCCCCCCCCCTCCTCTTCACAAAATCGGAATATTCTGTCAGCTGTTTTTTCCCCTCGCGTATTATCTGTGTTGCGCGAACCTCCTCAGCAGCCTCCTTTTTTCTGTTACCCCTCTTTCCCCCCCTCCTCCCTTTTTCCCCTGACTTCCAAGTGCCTCTTGAATTGTGGACCTGGGTGACCACAGACTCCACCACTCATGGCCCCCATTGCTTCTTTTTTTTTTTTTAATTCATCAGGTTCCCTGTAAGTGCACTCACAACTTTCTTTTGTGGGTCTTTTTTTTCCCCCCAGCTTTAATCGAGCCCTCTTGATCAGTGTTGCCCCCCTCTCTCGTCAACTTTCGTCCTTCTCCCTTACCACGACGCGATGCCCTCTTTCTCTCGTATTCCGGCCTTTTTCACGCGCCCCCATTGCAACCCGGCCAAATAGACTTTGCCCCCTCTCCCCCTTATATCGACCGCGCCCTCCCGTGAGCCCGTCGCTTTTCATCGCTCGGTGCCGGGTTTTTTTTTGTTTTTTTTTTTTATTTTTTTTTTTTCCTTTGCTCCCCCCCCAAGGTTCCGACTTTCCCCACCACCACCACCCCTTGAGGCCATGGGTGAATTTTGAATGTTTTGACTTTGGTTTGGTAATGATGTCAACTTTCTTTTTTCAGGGACCTCCTTCCTCCGTTGTCACGTTGGAGCCCTTCCCTTTTTTCCCATTGAATTCTTTCAAGGTTAAGTTTTTTGTTTCCAGCTGAAAGAAGAAGAAAGTGTGGACTAATACCTTCTTTCCCCCCCTTCCCAACGGCACCACGTTCCCTCCCAGAAATCCCTCCTTCGGTCCACCTCTTTTCCGCACCATGCAGACCTCCCCCTTGACCCTCTTTTCGACTCATTCTTCGCAGACTCCCCTTCCCCGGGTTAGCGTTGCCTTTTGCGCTTCGCCGGGGTTAAAGCTTCTCGCCTTTTTTCCCCCCCCAGTTCACGAATGCCCGGTTCAGCGACCTCTTTTATTTGGAACCTTTTCGGAGATTGTCAGGTTTTTTTTTTTGTGATGAAAGGGGTGCAGCCCTGAGCCGCAGCCCTCCAATGGCCCCTCCTCCCCCCCCCAACCCCAGGGTTGAGGTTAGCGCCTCCATCGCCCTCCTGCCAGGAAAACACGTCTTAATACAACTGCTCCCTGGCCCTTTTTCAGCCCTTCCTGCCCCCCCACGGGACAACCTTCGAGACGCCGGACGAGCCCTTTGCCCAGCCGTGCCTAGGTGCCGTAAAGCTTTGATGGTCAAGTCTACACTGCCGGCATTCCCTCCCCGTTGGGCATTCTAGATGTGAGCGTCTTTCAATTGACAATGTGCGTATTGTGCCCCAACCATAGCGTATCAAGCGCCTATACCCGGATATTCAAGTCAATTTTCTCCAAATTTCCTTCAATTCCCTGTATTTCCAAAATCTTCTTACCCTCAAGAGATCCCTCCTAAGTTCTAGTGAGAATGCCCCATAAATCACAGTCTGCTCAACCCCGTTCTTCTCCCAGAATTGGGCCCTCAGTTAATCCATCGACTGCAGACCGGCCCCGAGAAAACCTCCCCCTTAGCCCCCTCCTCTCCCCCCCCCAAGCAGACACCCTTTTGACAACGTAACCGATCGGCCTGGGAGTCCCTTCCGCCAGAGACGCCATGCGCTATGGTCGTAGGGATCCCGCCCGCCAATTTTCCCCTATGTCAGCCAGGCCCCATGTCCTTTCAGCTACAAGGGCATTCAAAACCCCCCCCACCCCCACGACTGTTTTCACACCCGCGCCGCCCTTTCGCCGCCAGGGCCGCTCATCCTCGAGCGAGGCGATCTCCTTCCCCTAACGTTTTTTCCGATCATCTCTCGCTTCTGCTTTCCTCCTTTGCCATTTGCGGCAGCCTTTTTTCTCTTGGTATTACAGACAACTTTTTTTACCCCGTACGAGTGCCTTTTTCTTCGTGACGAACAGCCTTACCCGTTAGAAATGTCCGTCCTCTTTCTCACTCCCACCCTTTTCTTTTGCGTCCCCTATACGTCCCTGTGTTACCGCCCGCGGCTTCTAAAATCTCCTTTTCTTTGGTGAGCGTTCCCCCCGTGTGGTTCGTTTTGGCCTCGTCCGGGAGAACTGTATCTTTCCCCCCGCCTGGGGCCCTCTTTTGAAGTCTAGTTGATTCCCAGTGCCCAATCGAAGCGCATAGTTTCCGCTTGGATATTTCCCCCGACTTGAGTCCGGATCTTGGAGCCGCATTTGGGGTTTTGTTTTATTCAGACCGGAACTACTGGCAGACTCGACTTTTTGACTTAGGGCTCTTGCATGATCCTTTTTTATGAGGCTTGAGCCCTTTCTTCTTGGCCCCACGCGCTGGACCTTACAGTCCCCTTTCCTTATAAAGAGCTGCCGCCCCCCCTTTTTGACTTCGCTCTGGACCATGTTTGCCGTTGACCCCTCCATCTTAAAAGCCCTAGACACGACTCTTTTTCCAGAGTTTTTATCAAGTCGTCTGCCGCCTTTCCTTTTCCGAGATCGGAGAAGTCGAATTTCCTTTTGGGAAGAGTCCAACTGTTCTGGGCTCCTTCTAGGCGAGACCTGGAGTCTCTCTGGCGGCCCCCCTTGGTTTTTTTTTGTTTTTGGGGGTGTTCGTTATTCGCTCGGAATTTTCCTGCATCGGACCGCCCTCCCCCCACCTGAGCACCTCTCCTAGCCGTTGCCGTCCCAAGCCCCCCCCCCTTCGTAAACCAACCTTTATTCCCTTCCCTTGTGAGATGCTCCCCTCAACCCGAGATGGTGCCCTCTCTAGTACGGCCTACCTCTCCCCTCTTGGTCAATGTTTGATCGGATTTTACTCCTTACCCTTCTGAAGGCTCGACTGAAAAATAGTTTCCTTTGTGCGCGTGGACTTGATTTCTTGATACTCGACGTTTTTGTGCTTGGCTTTCGAGTTGGGACCACCTCCTCTGTCTGATTCTCCCTTTCCAGGCCCCCCCACTGACCCTTGTAAAAATAGTTTCCTCCAGCTAGAGACCCACCCGCCCACTTTCAGGGGTGATTTCCTAGCCCGAAAGTTATCCCCCCCAAGTAAGCTATGGTTCAATTCCCATTCAAATAGCCCCTACTGGCCCCTGTTTTGGTGTTTTTTTTCTTGTTGGCTGCGTTCTTGGTGAGGCACAGCAGCCAGCCCCTCCCCCCCAATTTCACACCCAACCCTCGCCGGCAGCTTCAACCCCTGTCACTCCCTGTTTTTTTGCCAACGCTTGAGGGCCTCTTTATCCGCTGATTTTTCAGCCGGCGATTTTTTTCGTTTTGGCCATGCCGGTCTTTGACGTCGCTCTTCCTTTTTGCGACGCTCTTTCCTCTTCGTTGGATTACACTTCCTTTCCCCTTCGGTTCTGCAACTGCTGATTAGTTAAGATCGGCTCCAAGGGCATCTTTTCTTTTGTGACGACATCCCACTCCTACCCCTCTTGTGCTTTTACTTAAAACTGGAGTCCTGATTCCCCCCCCAGTTCGTCCCGCGACTGTCCGTTCCATTGTCCAAACCCTTTTTCTCTGGAAGCGTTTGATGGCGACCTTGTCCCCCTGGAGTCACTGTGGAAGTAGGACCCTCCCTTTCTAAGAACCCCCGATTATCATTTGATGGTCCCTTTTATCGTCCTTTCCCAAAAAGTTGAATACCGCCTCGTCAGAGGTTCCACAAGACAACGCTTCATGTACGCGATGATTCCCGCTTTCCTGACTGGCTT
>Ga0179593_1368560_pt1 | contig 13269 bp, 12 predicted proteins | sample CZODoug2_1_08_16_FD_185931 | JGI IMG/M metagenome (GOLD analysis project Ga0179593, IMG submission 185931) | Vadose zone soil fungal communities from Angelo Coast Range Reserve, California, USA - CZODoug2_1_08_16fungal (PacBio error correction) | ecosystem: Environmental > Terrestrial > Soil >... | reverse complement strand
TATTCCTTGGTACCGAGTATGCCCCCAGCGCCCCTTATTTTTCTTTTCATCTTTTTGCCCGCCATTTTTTACAAGTCCTCCAGGTTGATGTCTCCCGCACTCGCAGCAGTTACCGCGCAGCGTTTTTCCTGCCGGTACCCTGCAACCTTTTTTTTTTGCGTGCCCCCACCAGCCCCCGGTGTTGTTCGGATCACAGGAGTCTTTTCCCCCTTCTTTTCGTTCAATGCCCGCCCAGCCCCATTTCGTTCTTTTTTGTGCGCTTCAGTGCAATGCTGTGTGTTAGTTTTGAGGGAATCCACCACCCCTTTGGTCTGGCCTCAAGTTTCTTTCTGTACAACCTCTCCCCCGGTCAATTTGCAGGCGGGGCTACTTAGATCCGTTTTCTTTTACGCAGGTTTACAGTGAGTCAGCAGAGCCAACCGTCTCCCCCGTCCGCTCCGTCCAGGCAATATTTAGTTTCTCCACTTTTCGTTTTCCCCGGCGGCCAGCTTCCGTTTTGGAACCTCCGGCTTACTTTTCCCCCGCCTGTCCACGTAATCCCCATCCAAAGACCTAGACCTCCCCCCCCCCCTTGCCGTTCCCCGCCCAGTCAACCCCAACCCGCTTGTTTTTTCTGTAAACTTGTTCTGTGTCCGCCCCCCTGCCCCCCCCTAAGTCTGTTCCAAGCGTGGATTCCCCTTCATGATAAAAAGTCATCCCTTTGCCTGTGCTGACCGACGACGACTCCCATTCACCGTGCCCCTTCATCAGCCGGTTATACACTCCTGTGCCCGTTTTTTTTCCCTTTTCGCCCGCCCGTGGGCACTGAATGACCCTGCGAAGTCGGGTTTTTATCACCCCCACATCCAGTCCCTGTCCGTTCGTCCATTGAATCTGGCGCTGTTCCCCCCGCTGGTCATTGTTTTATCCTGCTCACACCAGAATGGGTATTTGCCCATAGTTTTTTTTCCCCCTCCCCGCTGCTTCCCTATTTCCCTTGACCCTCCCGCCCAGACCCTTGTCTGTTGTTGAACGGAGTTTTGACCCCTCCCCCCCCTCGCCATTCTTCCTTCAGGTTGTCTTTTTCTCGTTTTTGACGCTCCTATCACGACTGCTGACAACGTGTGGTGCACACCCCAGAGCGTCCCCTCCCCCGATCAGCCATTCTGCCTTCGACTTTTCCCCGCCGGCCCCCCGCCCTGGAAAAACGCGACCCTGTGACATTTCCCCCCCTTCATCCCCTCTCGCGTTAACGGGTGCTTTTTGTGTACTTGCCTCCCAAGAGTCCGCGTCCCTCTAATTCCCCGAGTTAGATAGTAGTAGGAGAGGCCGTCTGATCTTGCCGGTCGCGTTCTACCCGTTATCCCTTTTAAGCGGGAACAAAGGTGTGGTGTTCTCTTAATTCTGCCTCTAAGGAGTTTATCCGACTCATACCCCCACCAGCTTAGAGCTTGGGAGTATGGGTTGGGGAACCTGTGTCTTTCCCCCGGCCTCTAATGCGTCCCAAGTCCCCCATCTTTTTTTTTCTAGCAGGGTCGTGCTCCCCCCGACCCCCCCGTGGGCCCCGCGATTTCGTGCAATACCTCTTACCCCAATCACCTTTTCTTCGTGACGAGTGTCGCTTCCCCCCCCGCCGTTCCTAGCCAATGGCGCGCCCCCTTTTTTGTTTTGAGTCTGTGCAATCTTTACGATCCATGATGGGATTTGTGCGTTGAACAATTTGGGTCTTAGTCAATTTTTTTTTCCCTGTCGCCGGGTTTTACCAGTTCCGGCTGGTTTTATCGCCACAGTTATTGGTCGGCCGCAAGCCGCTTACCCCTGGACGCCGTTGCGCCTGTTTTTTTTACCTGGCCTTGGTCGCCCGGGATCGACTCGATTGGCCAGCATCACCCCCCCACGGCCGGCCGTGCGAGAGTCCAGACCAATTTTTGGTTCTCTCTTCCTCACGCTCGATTAGCGAGCTCCTCGAGCGGGCGCCTTTTTTCCCTTTTTTGGCTAATTGGTAGTCGCGCAGAGAGCTGTCGCTGGCCACGGACGCTTTTCGTAAAACAGACCCAGATCCGGCTGTGATGCCCCCGTGCGGTTTTCAGGGTTCCGGCTCCTTCTGCTTCAAACCCAACCCAGTGCCCTCCTTTGTGAATGTCGTCAATCCCGGATGCCTGCATTCCACCCGACCCCCAATTTGTCCTTGCTTCCCGTTTTTTCCTCAACCGACAGCTCTGTTATTGGAAGCTGACCCCCTTTTTCTCCTCCTTGTCCCCGTCCCCAGCCCACCTCTTTTCATCCACCGGGACCCCCATTTTTCCAGTCTACGCTCGACTGGGCAAAACCAGCGTCGCAGTTCGTGGAAGTTGGTTTTTTTATGGTCCTGGAAGCTCTCCATTGGCCTGTTTGAGTCGGGCCCGCGGTTTGTTGTAGACGGTGCATCCCTCGGTTTGTTGGGATAGACGTGATGTCACTTTCTTAGGTACACTTTTGTTTGCCCCAAAATGGGCGGTCTCGTGCGCTTTTTTTGACCTTTCCCCCCCCACCGTCTGGCGATTCGCCCCTTACGCTTCCTGATTTTCCCCAGACCCTTACACAGTGCCACTATCTTTTTTAGCTGTATTTATTTGGACCCCCTTCATGCTTTTCCTCAACTCCCCTCAGTATTCCCCCTTGGAAGACTCGACTGATCACTGCCCATCCCCCACGCCTTTCGTTTTCCCCCATGGAGATAGTGAGGTCCGCGTACTAGCGGGCCTCTTGACCGCCCTTCTCCCGCTCTGTTTCCGATCGGTGCAGGTTCGGCACCCCCCCGCAGTTTTGATCCCCCCCGCGAACCCTGGGAACACTCACGCGGTCACGCGGTCCCCCGTCAGCTGGTTTTCCCAGTCGCGAACCTACACGGATCCAGGTCCCGTACCCTCCCCCCGTACTTTCATTAATTTAGTCCTGAGTGCAGTCATGCTTTGCCCGGTTTTTGGCCCCCCCCCTTGATCCAATGATGCCGCGTTTTTGCGCTTCCGACATTTGGACCTTTGACCTGCCGTGCCGGTATCCAAAAAAGTAATGAGGATGGCCTCTTCTTTTGCTCGAACCCCAACTGCTTCTGTCACGCCGCGCCCGACGTTTTTTTTTAGCGGTCCCCGGTAGATGACCCCCTTTGAAGCTTTTGCCCAGAAATGTTCCCATCCGACCCCCCTTTTAGTGCCCATGAGTATTTACTGCGTTTCTGTGTGCGCAGTTTGATTAACTCCGTTGTCCAGGAAGAAAATTCCATGTCAGAGTGTAAGAGATATTCTCCCTTTCCCCTTCCCCCTTTTCCTTTTGTTTTTTTTTCGAGCTCGATGTCGGACCGATCATTTTGGAGGGGTTTACCTTGAGCTCGAGTGAACACCCATACAACCGCTTCCCTCCCTGTCTCCTGGACATCCCCCCCACATGAGGTTATGTCTTCTCGTTTGCTTTTAAGCAAGGTACACGACCAGCTACACGTCCCGTGTCCTCTCTTCAAGTTTAAGGTGTTGAGCCCCCCCCCCCCTAGGGAAACAGAAGTAATGTGTGTTTCTCCCCCCCCTAGTCCCTGGCACGTTCAACCGGCTGAGTCCATTAGTTTCCTTCGTGGCCTATGAATGGTGCACGGGGCCCCCCTAACGCTCTTGACTTCCCCCCTTTTTCAGGTACGGCCTCACCTCCCCGGAGCCTTTGGTCCTGGTTTTTTTTTTGTTCTTTTTTTTGGGCCTCTGTGTATGATATTTGTCCCTTTTGTGCCAGCTTCAGGCAATCCGAGAGACCGGCTTTAGTATGTTTTTTCGCTGTTGTTAGAATGCATGCGGGACACCTCATCTTTTTTTGCCAGACCTGCCTTCTTTTTTCATTGTCCCCCCTTCTCATTCACTTCGCTTACACCTTTCGAAGCCCCCCCCCGTCCCTCCCCTTTTCAACGGTTTCTTAAGTGGATGTTTCGGAGTTTCTGTCTCGCGTCCTTTGACTGAACGGACCAGTTCTCTGTCGTTTGCTTGTACGGTTTTACAGAAGGGGACAAATAACTAGACGATCTTGCCCTTTTTTCCGGCTGGGGCTTATTTGGTCCGAGTGTCGATTTCCTTCCTAGTAATGTCGTTTGTCCATCTCCTCCCTTGTGGTGAACGATTCCCAACCCACGAGATCTCCTCCGTCCCCCTTCGTTATTCTCCCCCCCCCTACCCCCTGTATCCAAGCACCAGATGTTTTTTATGCCAAGTTCTTTACATTTTCCAACAATACTGGCGAGGACATCAGGACCTAAGGGACTCGATTCTCCCTCCCCCCCCCCCCCGTCTGTGACCCGGATTCCCAAACACCCCCCCACCGGTTTGAAACCCGAGTTTTGCTCGTGTTGTGAGTAGCCCATGCATATGTTGAATGGAGCACTGTGGTTTTTTCCCACGTCCTTGGCAGGACACTTTGATTTGTTTATCTTTTGGTCTTTTTTTCCCCAAGCCCGGAGTGTTGTCTGTTCGCCACCGACTCCGATGTTCCGGTAGTCTTAGGGCTCCCTTGTTTTTATGCCATACCTCCCCCTGATGGTACACTGTTTGTACTAGTGATTTATTTCCCTGCCCCCCCCCCCCCTCACTGTCCAAAAAGCCCGCGATCTTTTGGCTGCTTTCCGTGCCCCCGGCCTCCCCCCCGGGCTGCTTTGCATTTTTTTTGTCCCGTCCCCGAATCTTGGTTGTGAACCGCTTCGATGATTTCCTCGCGAGTCTGTTCCGAGGGACATGTCTACAGCCCCCCCCCCCCCCCCACGAGGGTTCCTGGAAGGTCTCGTTCAGTCCGTGTTGGTGATGGTTTTGATGATGGCCCGTGTTCCCCCCCTGATGAACGGGAGCGCCTCGTCAAGGTTTTCACGTTTTTATTTCCCTGTTTAGAGATTATGGAAGTACCCCCTACCGCTGTGGGCCCCCCCTCTGTGAACCCCCGCTTTCCCCAGTTTTGCAAAGTCCCCCGCCTTTGCCATGCGACCTGCAAGGATAGGTTTCTGCCCCCCTGGGGGGTTTTCCGGCCCCCTTTTTCGCTTCCCCGAGAACTCTTCCTTTCCCCCTTCCCGTGACCCCCCCTTCCTTGGTATGTTTGCATCTAATGCGAGATCAGAGTCCAGGTGGGTGTTTGAGCTTCCCCCACCGCCTTTCCGAGAGATGCCTTGCCATGCAGAAGACCCCCTTGGACTCCCCTGTTTCCCCACACCCCCAGTCACTGTGATGACGTCTGACGGTTTTTTCCCTTCCCTCGTCGGTAACTCATTCGAATATGTAATATTTTTTTTTTTGCCGCCACCCTTTTCCCCTGCTACTGGATTGCCTGTTTGGGACAGTATCTTTTCTCAATTCCCCTCCGTTTTATTAATTTTCTCATGTTACGAGGGCAGTTTGCCTATTTGTATTCTGTCTTGTCTTTTTCCAGCTCTGAGTGCCCTGAGGTTTTGGCGTATGTTAGATGGTCTATGGTTGTTTTTTCCCCCCCCTTCCCGTTTTCCGTTTGCTCCCCGCGCTCTTAATCGTTTTTTTTTTAGGCCCTTCCTTTTGCGTGTTCCTCCAACAGTGCGCTGTTTGCGACTCCGCCTATTCCCCCCTCCGCCACCGCGCGTTAGTCCTGGCGACATCTTGGTGCCACGCCTTTTTTTTTGTCCTAGCCAAGGGTGGCTGTTCCCGCTTCACTTGATTCCCCTCCCCTCCGCTGTCGGACACCGCGTGTTTTTGAGGTTCGGGGCAACCTAACACCTGATTTTTCGACCGCCCCCTGAATCCGGCAAAAATGTTGTGTAAGAGGACGTGCGCCCCTTGGCTGGTGTGAGGTTTTGTCCATTGGTCCCTTGCCTTCAGTCAACGTTGGGGGCTTTTCTTTCGCAAACGGTGTACCCTATTTTTTCCTTACACCCTCATAGGGTGTCACCAGGGCCCCTGCATGCACTTTTTATCTTCCCCGTGTTTCCCTTTTTTCCTCGTTTGCAAAGGTGTTATTGTCTTTTTACGCGTTCTGGGACATAGGGTAGGACAGGCATCCCCCCCTTTCCACTTCCCCCTGGTCCTAAGGACTGTTGGTTGTTTTTGATGGGCGTGCTTGGAGGGTACTTTCTGGAGTGTCTGATCTCTTTCCCGGAGCAACTAGGATGTCTTCGTTTCGAGACTTGATGTACGCGGCCCAAGTTGTTTCTCGCCGAAGTCTCGTTGTTTTTTTGCGCGAGGAATTGATATGAAGCTCCTTGATCGACTCAACCCCTGTAGGTATGACCCATTTACCGTTATTCCTGTAATGGTTTTTTTGAGTAGAACCTCCCCCTTCCCCCTACGCCTTACGCGCGTCCAATCCTTATTTTCCCTTTGCCCCCTGTAGGAGGGCATGAGGATCCTTGTTTGAACAAATCGACCTACTAGTTCATGCCCTCCCCCTGATCATTCTGGTGAGTGCCCCCGGGTTCATGGACCCGTGGCTAGCCGCTCTTTTTGTATGTTTTCCCCCCCACGTTGTGGCGCTGTCAACCCTGGCGGGTTGTTTCCACAGTTACCGTCCTATTTCTGACCCGGACAATTCCACTGCCTGTGGGTCCCCTCCTCTTTTTGTTTTTTTCGATGGACATCGCCGTCTGGATGCCTTTCAGCTGAACATTTCACTCTCCCTTCTTTTCCTACCGTTTTTTTTGGTGTTGAGAGTCCCCCCCGGATTATGTTCCCTGCGTCCGTCGTGCCAGCTCTTTTAGTTGATCTATCATATCCACCCGGCCCATGATTGCTGCACCGAAGTTTTATTATTCCTGTACAACCCCCCCCCCCTCCTCACAGTCCAGCCGCCTTCAAGCGGTTTTTTTTTGGCCTACCTTTCCGGGGGGTCAAAGCCGCTCTTATTTCGATTTCCGTGTCAACCATGCCCCCGCAATTGCCCCAGGAAACGTCCTTCCTTTCCTCGTCAGATTGGTTCCTCCCCCTCGGGAATACAAAACATTTCGTCTTTTTCCCCCTTCCCTGGATATTCTCAAGATAATCGTATCCAGTTTTAACTGATTCGTGGGGTTTTTCCCTTGGACTTTTATGCTTTTTCCCGTGTCCCCATTCAGAACACTTTGGTTGTTTTAAAGTTAGCCCCGATCCAGTGCCCATCTCCGTCCGTACTTGCCCCCCCCCACGCTCCAGCATATCTGTTCAGCAGCACCGGGCCGCCCCTGTACCATCTATGCGTTCCCCCCCCCCCCTTCCTGCTTCGGTGTCTCCGACTGCATTTTCCCCAGCGACAATTCCTCTCCCCCCCTGTGACGTCGTTCAGGAAACTAAAAAGGCCTTGAGCCCTAGAACAAGTGGCGTGCGAGTCCCCTTACGTTTCCCCTTCCCCCCCCTCCGTGGCGAGAAGACACCAACGACGGGTCTTTTTGTCCCCCCCGTGATATGACCACGCCAGATGGATTTTTTCACCGGCCGTCCCCCTCGAGTTTCCCCCCCCGATATGTACACCGTTTTTGTCGTGCTGCCTTGAGCCCCGTCCCTTGATTTCCCCCTATCCAAGTAGCCTACAGTATTTGTTTATCACCCCCCCCACCCGAACCCCAAGAACCCTGCTCTCGTCCAAGGCGAGGACGTCTTTCCCGCGGTATCAGTCACCAGTTACGTTTCTTTTACGCAACTAGCTGTGAATCCCCCCGCGTCGCGCATAAGTGATTCAGCCCAGCATGGAAGGAGTGCCACGACGGTTTTGAAAGTTGCCCTTCTTTCATTTTTCCAGTACGGCAGTTGCCCCTTTCTCTGTGTTCTCTCGCACGAGCGCACTTTGCCAGCAACAGCTTTTTTGCCTCTTTCCATAAGCGATCAGCAGTTGCTCCCGCCCCCCCCCTTGCTCTTACATGCACTGGCGCCCCCTTCCCCCCCCCGCTCCACTCAAGCACACCTCCGTGTGTCTCGATTTCCCCCCAGCGGGTGTCATGAAGCAAATAGGCGACATCTCCCCTTCCCGTCTCTAAGGACGGAGCGATTACCCCGATCTGCGGAGTGTCACAGTTGCCTTCTTTTTCTCATGGTTGACCCGTGTGTTTAGATTTCTCGCATAAGTGTTTCCCTCCTGCCTATCCAAACCCTTTAGCAGCGTGGGCCGTTTTCTCTGTTTGTTTCTGCCAGGGTTTTTGTATCTTGTGTGCCCAATTGCCCCCCCCCCTCCCCCTTTTGGGCCCGTCTTTGGCGTCCCGTCCCCCCTGCACGCCGTATTTTTAGCGCCTCAGTCCCCCCCAGGGACCTTATTGTCCCCGCGCATCGTTCACTTGCGGTTCTTCCCTCACCTTGATGGACAAAGGGGTTAACGTCGCCCACTTTCCTGATCGACCTGGGTTTCCCGGCAACCCCTGGGGCGTCCCTCTTTTGACTTTTGCTTTTTCTGTAACAGGGGCGGTGTTTTTTTCTTCGCCCCCCTCTGCTGGTTCGGTTCCCGCCGCTTACTGTCCTTCGGGTGCACTGGGCATAGTCTGTTGTGGCATGCCCCGCGGCCCCCCCAGTCTCCCACCTTTCCGGGACGTCGAGAGTATAACACCAGTGAAACAACCTACCTTTTTGGCTGCCCCGCTCTCTTATCAATTGTCTCTTTCCTGATCTTTTTTGGGCCAGTTCGCTGTTTTCAGTCTTCCCCGTCAGGCAATGATCTGCAATAATTACCCCCCCCCCCACGTGCTCGGCTGATGTCCACCGCTGGTCATGGTGTGCCGTAATTTTCTCCTATGATGTTTTGACCCATGGTCATCTCCTTGTCTTTTCTTTGCGTCCCACGACCGGACTGTTCCAGTTGCTTCCACACACGGTTTGACCCCCCTTGGATCTTTCGCCGAACCCCTTTTTGGGACTTTGCCCCTCCGGGCCCCTGGTTCCTCAATATCTAAATCAGTTGTCCCCGCCCCCCCCCCCCCCCACTCTTTTTTCAGCACCATTATAGCATTCCATTTGATCTCTCCCGGTTTTTCCCCCAATCGTGCCCTCGGTTGTTCCGAAAGTGTGTGGTGTGGGCACTTGGCCAGGGTCCTTTCAGTTTTGAGAGGCCGGATTGCGGGCCCCCCCTCGTTTTAGTTGTTATTTGACTACTGGGCCCCCGGGTGCTGGCTTTAGACCAGGATGTCCAGGCTCTGGTTCTCCCCCCCTAACCTTGCTGGGATCCGGCCTGCTATTGGTTGGTTTATTAAAAGTCTGTCGGATTCTGCCCCCAAGTACGATTCCCTTTATGTCCCTCGACCCCGGAACCCCCGACTTTCCTGTGTCGCTTCCCTTCGATTTGATTTTTTGGAAAACTCTGGGACCTTTACCCCCCTCTCCGTATCCTTTCCAGAGCCTACGTTCTACACACTTTTTTTCATCACTGTTCTTCCCGTTCCCTGTTTTGCAGTTTTATACCCTTTCCTTTTTTACCTCGTAAGTGGGCTGCGCCTGACCGCGGGCTCGATTTCCCCCGAGTTTTGTTGTGTATTTTTTTTTTTTTCTCCCGGCCCCCCCCTAAGAGGCCACGGAACCCTTTTGTCCCACTCCCTCCCCTGTGTCTCTCTCCCAGTGGTCTTATGGGCCCAGTGTTCCCTTCACTCCTGAATTTCACCAGGTCCCCCTTACGCCCGTTCTTTGTTTCCATTCCAGGGGATGGTAACCCCCGTTAATGAATTTTTGCATTAGTAGTCTCGGCCCTAGCCTTCCTCGCCCGATTTTCTCTTCGCATTTTCTTTTCCACCGTTTTTAAAGGTCCCCCTGGCCGGGATCCCCTCTACTCTTCTGATTTGCGGCCCTGAGGGTCTCTTTCCTCCCCCACTGCCGTCACATTTCCTGTGACTTCCTGTGCGCCCTCACGTCGCGAACTGCTGTTTTTTGAAAAGCTTGACTTCCAGGGTCCACCTCCCCCCTCAATGTGCTCCCTGAGCTTCTTTCTGGCGAGCGTTCAGTTTTGATGGTCCCCCAAGATTTGGTACTGGAAGGATCCCCCCCCCCCTCTTTCTTTATTGTACCAGCCTATCATTAATCCTCCCTAATTTGTTGTTTCTTTCAGAGAAGACTGGACCAGATAATGTGAGGGCTTTTTTGTCCTTTTCCCTCCGGACACTGATGACACCACCCCTGCTCCTGTCCCTCTTCCATGGAATACCATTTTCGTCATGGTGCGTCCCTGGATTTTCGTGCTTCCTTCCCCTTGTTCTTAACCCCTTTTTCTTCTTTCAACAAGGACCCCAAGGTTGACCTGACAGTCAAGCAGTGGTTTTTCTCTGCCCCTCCGAGGGTTTCCCCCTCGGTCTTGTCTGGTTTGATCCCGGCCTTATGTTTTCCAACCCAACCTTTTTTTTGAAGATTCACCAGGTGAGCCGTTTCCTCTGTAGCCAGTTTTGTCCTGCGCTCATTACATTTTTTACCCCTTCGGACGCCCTTTCCCCATCCCCGGATGGCCCATTTTTTTTTTTTTTGTTGCCTGGTCGTCGGGGGACTGGATTTTGGTTTCTTGCGTGGGCCATGGCGTGTCCGGTTGGCCCCGGCCGAGAGTACCCTGCGTGAGTTTTTAAGGATTTTCCCCGTTTTCTGCTGTAGATTTTTTTCTGCTGTTTTTTTTTGCCTACTCACGTATCTCGGCAAGATCGAAGCCTGGGTCCGTCTCCCCTTTTTCGCCAGTCCCTTTCTCAGTCGCAGTTTCGCATCAAACTTCCCCAGGTGATGTTTCGTGTTTCTTTTTTTTCTTGCGTCTATACGGCCAGGATCGAGGCTTTGTAAGGTTTCCTTTCCCTGAATTTTTCCCCCCCCCATCACGGAAGATTTCTGGCGTGCTCCCTTTCGGATGCGGGCTGGGACGACCCGCTGTAAATCTACATTTTTGGCGCCTCTACGCTTTTTGGAACGGATCCCACCCCAGTATTCCTGATCACCTTGACCCTTTTTTGCCCCCCCGTCGCCCCATGAAATAAGAGGACTTTCTTCCAAGTGCCCCCCCCCTAGGTGCTTCGCGTATCATCCTTTTTTTCGGGGGCCCGTTAAGATCCGGGCCCTCGCCGCTTTTCTGGCCCCTTTCTCCACACCAAGTTTTTACCTGATCGTGAGCGCCGGTTGCCTCCCCTCGCGGGGCCTCATGGCCCCACCTTTTTTTTTTTCCCCGAGTGGTCCTTGAAAGTACTAGTTGAGAGTTGTTTCTGTCCCACCGGAGTTTTTGCAGTTAGTTCCCCCGACCCCCTTTCCGGGGTTGAGGTGGACTGGTGCGCTTCGGTCTTTGACGCAATCCCCCCCAGTGTCCTTACCCAACCCCTTTTATTTTCATAGGAGATACAGGCCCCCGACCCTTTTCACCCTCTTGGCATCGCAATCCATTGTGGGAACTCCGTGCATCGTCATTGTTTTCTCTCAGTCCCCTCGACGACTGGGAAGACACGAGCCCTTTGGTGATCCCCCCCCTCCTGCCTTTTCTCCCTCTCGTTTTTATTTAGCGGTGGGACCGATGGAAAGACCCACCTAGTGTTTTCTGGATGACTACACGCCTCCTGGAATGGTTGATCATTCCCTTCGCTGTCCCAGATGAAATGGAAGGTACCATTTTGAGCCCATTCAGGAAGTTTTATGCGGTCCAGTACCTTTTTGTTTTTTCGAGGAACCGCATAAGTGTGTACCTTCAGTCCCTCAATGCCTTTCTGACTTGTTTCCTCCTGCCCATGGCATGACCGGTCGCGGTGCAGAGTCCCCCCCCGGGGGGCGCTTTTCGCTTTTTTTCGTTGTCCCGGTCTTGTCTTCTCGTGCCCCCTGTTGCCCTTTTTTTTTTCTGTCTGTGTGGTTCCCCCCTCCTGATCCCCGTGACTTTTTTTTCTCCGCCCACCCGCCTCCCTGCATCCTATTGCTGTTGGATTCCCCTGCTCGTTCTTTTTTTGCCCGTCACCCCTTGTTCCAACCCGACGCCGGACAATAACCTTCTCTATTCTTGGTGATCGCCCCAGACCCCTTCTTCTCTAGACTCCTTTGCCCGTTTCCCATGCCCTGTGGCTGCAACTGTCGTTTTACAGCGCAGTATCTGTTGAATCATTTCTCCCAAGGACTTCCTTTTCGACTGCTAGAGGTGTTTGCGACTCTGTTTTCTCCATGCAATTTTGTGGCCCGCAGCCGGTTCGGTTGGCGTTCTTCTGTTTTTTGGAAGAGTTTTGTGCCCGCGTGGAGTTAGCGCGATGGCTCGTTGTCTTACGCTTTTTTTCTGGGCGGTACCTGCTGCAGTTCTCTTGCTCGTTCCGCACAGACTCCCCCAAACTTAAGACCCAAGCTCCCGTCGTTTTTTTCTGGGCCGTGGTGCTGGCCATTCGCCCATGGTGCTGGTGGCGGTCCTGTGTCCGCTTTCTTACCCCCAGCGCTGTCGATTCCCCTTCCACACTAACCTGCATGTTATCCCACGCCCCCCCCTGCTCCCCCTAGCCCGATCGCATACGAGATTCAAGTTTGATGTTGTTCTTTGTGTTTTGTTTTTGTATAACGACTTACCTCCGCCTGTTGATGCAGGCTCCCTTATTCCCCCCCCCCCAGTTGTACCCTAGGCCACTCGAGTTTTTACGTTCCTTTTTATCCCCCTCTCCGCTTTTTTCCCCCCTGGGGTGCGACGAGGACGGCGTGAGTTCTACTTCTTTTTTCCTTGCCCCTGCTGGATTGCCAGCCCTGTGTGGCATTTTTGCCAGACAAGGTCCACCACCTTTCTTTTCAAGGCATGGTTGGGTTTGTGTCCTGTACGTAACCCCAGATCGGTTGACGTTTGTTGTGTTTCCCCTTTGCTTGATCGTTAGGTCTATACCTTCCCAGCTGAGGTCCATTCCCTACCGCTGTCCCGCGTGGTCCCTTTGGCCTCTCTTTCAACAATCTTTCTTTGCGCGTGGCCGATTCCCCTTGATAGGACATCTCCTTTTTTTTTTTTTGTCCTCGGTCTTCACTGGTTTGAGTGCCCCGGCTGCCTATGACCCTTCTCCTCCGTCTTTTTTTGAACTCGTTTTTCACCACCCCCCCTTTCGTTCCTCCCCTTTGTTTTCCCAAGATCCTTTTGGATTGCCACCTGCGTGGGGTTTTGGACGTATTCTTTCCCCCCTTTTCCTACGCGCGGCGCCCCCGTTCTACTTTGTCCTTTTCGTGGTGCATTTTCCCGGGTCCCCCCCCGCTCAGTTCTTTTTTGTTTCGGCTTTTTTTTCCCCCCGCTGCTTCACCCTTTTGTTTGACGGCGGCTGCACGGCTGTGCGATTTTCTGACAGGCACCTTTTTGCCGTTTGCAGCCAGTGTTTCCCCTATGAGAAGTCCCTCGTTTTTTTGTGTCCCTTCCTTACTATTTTAC
>Ga0179593_1290778_pt1 | contig 13269 bp, 21 predicted proteins | sample CZODoug2_1_08_16_FD_185931 | JGI IMG/M metagenome (GOLD analysis project Ga0179593, IMG submission 185931) | Vadose zone soil fungal communities from Angelo Coast Range Reserve, California, USA - CZODoug2_1_08_16fungal (PacBio error correction) | ecosystem: Environmental > Terrestrial > Soil >... | reverse complement strand
CTCTCTTCCTCCCCCCTGTTCAACTACCACTCACGTAAAAAACATGTTCAGTTGTTTCTCGCCCATTTCCGATCATCTGTCTTTTCCAGAGTTTGCGTCTCTTTTTGACAGGGTCTCCTTTTTCGCGGTCTTTTTTCGGCTGCTCAACACCCTTTTTGCTTCTTCCCCCTCTCGCCGCAATTCGTCGGCGCTTTCCCCCCAAATGATTTGTTGGTTGCGTGGTTGTCAAAAACCCCGCGACTCCCCATCTGTTTGTTCGTCTTTCACTGCATCTCGTCCATCCGGCGTGGGGCTCCCCCCCAAACGTCCACAATGGACTTTTTTTTCCCTCGCTCTTAATAAGTCTTTCCAAAGTAAGCTTGCTCTAAAGTTCCACAGGCGTCGGCTGCGGTCCATTGTCTCCCAGCCTTCTCGGTTATGCTCCCCCACCAGCCACGCTGTTCCCAATGAAACATCAGGATGCGGGTCCGTCGCAAACCAATGACCTTCCTGTGTTAACCTCTTAAGTTGAGATTTCCGCTGCCGTGGCGCCCCCTACCCCTCTTCTTTTTTTTTTTTTTTTTCATCAGGATACCCGGTTTAGACCCTTGTCCAGGCACCTGCAACACCGTGTCCTGGCACAAAACTGTGAAACCAAACTAATTGGAACTTTCTTTTTTCCTCTCAGGCGTTTAATACAAAAACACCTCCACCTCCTTTTTTTTCTGAGCCACCGAGGCGGCTCCTCCCTTTCTGTTTCTGTCATCTTTCCGATGACAGTCCTTGCTTTTTTGCCAAATTGTCCCAGTGCCAATTTCTCGACTTCCTTTTCTCCTCCGATTTCTGATCCTCAACCGGTGAATCTTTTTGTTAAGTTTTGGCACAGGTGGGCCTTCCCCCTCTCCGGTTTTTTTTTTCCTTTTTTCTTATTGTTTTCTCCTACTCGCGAATACCCCCAGCTGCACTCTGGCCAGCGTTATTTTTTTTTTTGACCTTTTTTTTTTCTGCTTTTATTGACATGCCCCTTTCCCTGTGCGTCTTCCCTTTTCTTACCACCATTTACGACAAACTTTCCCCCCGTGTCCCCGCTTACCTTTCCCCGCTCCCTTCCTGAGAGTAGACCAAAATACTTTCTCCGCGTGACCCGACTAGTCTAATTTTTCAAATTTTACCCCCCTTCCTCCATTCCTTTCTTTTTTCCCATGTTTGGTCCCCCTCCAAACTAGGCCCTCAACTTCCGCAGGATTTCTCTGGTTTTGGTTTGTCGAACCTTTCTCCCCCTTAGGGTTTCCCCAACCTTGCCTGTGAACACCACGTTTTTTGGGCTTTAAACCGGTCTTTTGTTCTGCGACCACAGTTCAGTCCTTTAGGCTTTCAGTGTTCATACTCTCCCTGTCTCCTTTCTCCCCTTTTTGCTCCACGTTTTTGACGTGTTTTCGTGACCCCCCCCATCGGTCCTCCTGCCTCTTTTGCTGCCGGCTCCTGGCCACCCCTTAACTCATAGGGACCTTTTGCGAAGTTTTCCATCAACAATCCCTTCTCAACTTGCTCTTTCCCCGACCTGATCCATTCGTGTGCCTTGTTTCAAAAAAGGTACCCCCTGCTGTTTCAATCATCTGTTCCGCTTTTTTGCGTCCTGTGTTTTTCTCCCACCGGCAGTTGCAGGTGGGTCTGACGTTTGTAAATCCCCCCCCCCCCCCCCTCCCCCCCCCCCCCCCCCCCCCCCCCCCCCCCCCCCCCCCGTTGAGAAATCAGAGGCCCGGCGTTTGCCTTAACCCCTCAAATTGTTCCCTCGAAACCTCGGCCTCTGCATGTCTTTCTTTCCCTTCATGCATTTTTTTCAGGGTGGCCGGGCAATGTTCTACGTCACCTCCCCTGTTGGTAAAACCCTTTTTTTTTTTTTTTCCTCTCTCTTCTTTTTCCCCCCTCTTCCCTTACGTTTTTGGTGTTTTTTTTTCCTACCCCGAGTCTTTCCCCTTTTTCCACCCTTTTTTTTTTTCCCTTTTGTTTTTCTGTGTCCCCGACTTTACTTGCCCCTGGTCGGCATCACCCCACTTCAGTTTTGGAGGCCTCTGTGACATTTCAGAATTCCTTCCCCTCCTTTCTGAGTTCCCTTTTCTTTTACCCTCGTCTTGGGCCATCTTTTTCTTCGTTGATCTGTTCTAATCTTACTTCTTTTTTTTTCTTTTCCCTCCGCCTCCTTCCAAGATCGTTAAGTCCCATTTGTGACCAGCTTTTTTTGCCCCTTTTTGTTCTTTTGTCAGGGAGTACCTGGTTTATAGTCTGAAAACACTCCTCTTTTCCCTAGCGCATTAATGGGTTTTAATTTACCCCAATTTCGCCCGCACCGGTTGGTATTTTCATTTCGAATCGGTTCCACTTTTTGTTTCCCCTTTCACCCTTTTTTTTGTCTAGGTTGACCTCTGTCTCTTCCCCCCCCCGCCAGGCCATTCTCTCGCCCCACGCCCGTTGTTATGAGATTACGCTCCCCAAATTAGCGGTTCCTTTTTCGCTTCCACCAATTTCCTCCTTTGCGTGGTAAACTTCCCCCCTTTTTCTTTTGTTAAATTTCTGCAGGGCGCCCTCAATTTTACAATCTGCACGGCCCTTTCGGAGGGTAAACCCCCCCCTTAGTTAGCTTTTCTTTTTTGGAGTGTGGTAAGTTTGCTTACTTCTTGATTATACTTTGTCAATTTTCCCGTCCCTTTCAGACATTCGCTTCTCCTATTTTCTCCCTCCCCCTCCGGGCGGTTTGTGTGAGTACTGATGGTTGTCTCTGTGCCAGGGGGTTTGCTCACAATGTTTAGCTTTTTTTCTTTTTCTTGATACTTTAGAATCCCCTCTTCACGGAAGTTTCCTTTTTTTCAAAAACCTTTCCCCCCATTTCCCCGCTCTTTGATATCTTCTTTTTTTATCTTTTCCATCCTTGAATCCCAATCTCTGACAGTTAAAAGTCCTGATTCGTGTTTGGTTTTCTTTCGACCCCTTTTCAATGTCCTTAATACAACCAGGTTTGTTTGATCCCTTTTTTTGCCTTTTCCTTGTTAGTGCACTTTTTCTGAGATCTTGGGATTTTGCCCCCCGTGAAGACTCCCAACCCCCCCCAGGTAACTGGCATCGCCGTTTTTTTTGACACCCTCCTTTTCAATTTTTTCTTTTTTGACTGCCTTGAAAGGTTCCTGTTCAGGCTTTTTTTTTATGTTTTTTCCCCTTGAAGACCTTTGTCCGGGGCTTTTTTCCCCCTCATTTTTTTTTTTTTGCGTTGCTCTTGGTGGGTGATTTTTGAGAAACACGGGTTTTGTTTTGTTGTTTTGTCCGTGGCGACCCCGCCTTTATAAGGATTTCTGCTTTGGGGTTTTTCTTTTGGAAGAGGCTCTTGTCCTGGAGGACTCTTTGTTCAATTTAGCACCAGGCGCTTCCTTTTCCACCTTCTTGCCCTTTTTCTGGGGGGAGGGACCTTTTCCCCCCATGCTCTTTTTGATCGATGTTTTTTGTGTCCTCATTTTCCTCTCCATGTTTTTGAACCACCACCTTTGTCACGGTACATGACAAACCGTCAACGATGGTGTTGTTTCGGGATGACCTTCCTGAACCCCTCTTACCTCACGTCGTCAATTTTCTTTGTTTTTTTGACGCACATTTCACAGCAAGTTTTTACGTTCGACACCCCTCGCTGTTGAACTCGAGTCGCAATTCTTTTGCGCCTTTTGGACGCCCTTTTTCAAGTCGCGTGTTTTTTTTTCCTTAACGCCCCCACGTCATTTTGTTTCCCCGCGCGTCTTCTCCCCCCTTGTGGGGTTTTGGCCCTTTTACTTGTCTCCCCGCCCGACAAAAACATTGTTTTTTGCTGCCGCAGTCCTCACTTTTTCCAGGGCCACTTCTCTTTTTTTTTGCTTTGCGTTTCTTTGGAGTTCCTTGGCCCCTCCCTAAGTTTCTTTCTTTTGAAACGGCACTTTTTTTTAGTTATGATTGTTTTCGAAAACCTCCCTGTCACGTTTTTCCCCCGTTGGACCTTCTCGGTTACATGTTTTTTTTCTTTTGACAGTCTTCCTCTTTTTTTCCTTTTTTTTCCCCTCTCCTTTTTTTGTGTTTTTGGTCTTTTCTTGTATCAGTCTTCTTGTCACCTGACCACCTTTCAACCCCCCTCTCACCCCACTCCCCTTCCAGCCCCCCCCTCCCCCCCACAAGCCTATTAGTTCCGTTCATCCTTCTCGCGAATATACAATCGTTTTTTCTTTCGAGGTCGCTGCGAGTCATCTTTTCTTTTTTTCCCTGTCTCCCAGCTCCCCCGCACCCGGCTTTTTTCCTTGCTTCTCAAATGTGACGTTCTGTCCCCCCCCCCCACCGAGTTGCTTCCAAATAGTGCCCCCTGGTTTTGGAGACTCCTGTCCCCCCACCCAGGCGTTTCCCTCTCTCGTTGGCGACCCTCCACCTTTGGCTTTCTCTCATTTCAGTTTTCACCCCATTCTCATTTCTCTTTAGCCAGGCGAGCACCAACTTTTGTCAGGCGGAAACCCATTTTTTTACATGCCTGCGGCGTCATTTTTACCCTCCACCCTTCGTGTAATTCCCGCCGGTGTGACTTTTCCCCCCCCCTGATCCACCCCCCTACACTAAGCGTTACCTTTTTTTTTGCGTCTTCTTCGCGCACAAGCGATTTTGAGAGTGGCTCAAATTTTTCGTCCCCCGTACCCCCTGCCCACACACCCTTTCCCCCTCTGTCCCAACCTGCGTCCCCGTTGCACCCAATCCTGTCAAATCCCGGCTTTTCATGCGCGCCATCCAACAGGAAAGGCCGTACCCAGTTTCGGCCGATAACGTTCCCGGTTTGATGTTTCCTTCTTCTCTTTCCCCCCCGGCTTTTTCTTGGGACTTTTTTGCCTTCCTTTACTAAACCAGAGAGTGATCATACTTTTCTAACTGGTAGGCTCTTTTTCGTCTTTGCACCCTTGTTCTTATGTTTTACCGTTCTTTTTCCCTGTGGGGTAGGCTCGCGGTTGCCGTATTGATTGTGGATTTTTAATCCCCTTTTGCCTACCCCAACTGGCTGAACATCAGTGCTCTTGTTTTGGCCGTGTTTCCCGGGAACTTTTGCATGTCCCCCCTTTCCTTGAGGATAACAGTTTCACTGATTCCAAATTCCTCTTTTTTGAGTCCCATGCGCTTTTCCTCTTCTTCCTTCCGAGTTTCGGAACCCTCTTTTCCCGCGAAGTTTGTCTCTTCTTCCCAATTAACCTTAAGATTCCCCTTTCTTCCCCGTGGTCAAGCAAACCCCCCCCAACCCCTCGGTCCTCCCTGCATTTCCCTTATTTTCCCTTTGGCGCGGTGCCCTAACAAACTTTCACCGTTGGTTTACCCCCCCCTGAAGTTTTTTTTTTTTAGAGTAACTTTTTTGTATTCGGCGTCCCCCTCTGAACCCAGCCCCTTTTTTATTTGCGTACTTCAGGACACCTTTTTGAGTTTTTGTTGTCGTCTTTCATACAGTTTTTGGCTTCCTGAACCACCCTCCTATTGTCCCCCCCTGCCCCGCGCTCCTGGAGTTTTTTTTCAACTTTTTCGTTGTATCATTGCACTCTTTTCGGCGTGATTGTCCCCTTTTCACCCCCAACCGCCCTCCCTCCCTGCGTCTTTTTTTTTTTCCTCTAACCTTTCCCCGTACACCAGTTTTTTCCCCCAAGCTCTTGTCGTTTCATTCCTGAATTGCGTCCTGTTTTTTTTTCAAACCCCACCTTTCTTCTTTTTCCTTTCGCCTCTCCACTTGAAGATTTCCCGCCCGTCAAGGACCCCATTTTTTTTTCTTGCTGGACAATTCTGTAATGTAGCTTACCCCGCCCTTTTGTTGGTTTTAGTGTTTAAATTCTTCTCAGTAAGCGTCCCGCCACCCCCTTGAACTTTGCCCCAGGTCCCCCTTCTTTTTTCATCTCAATAAGTTGTTTGTTTGTTGTAAGTCTCTCGAAAATTTTTTTTTTTCAAATTTTCCCCCCCCTGTTTCTTCGACTTTTCTTTTCGACCGTCCGTCCTGCCACACTTTCATTTTGCTTTTTTTTTAGGAGCCACTTTTCCCGAATGTACCCTTTTTTTTTTAGCTGGGCCCCTTTTTTCCATTTTGAATTTTTGTGTCCTGCGTCGGGCCATTCTTTTTTTTTTTTTTATTTTTGAGGACCCATCCGGCAGGCGGTTTTTTTTCTCCCCCTGGACCTCAGTTTCTGACACCTTGATCTTTCAGGTCCCCCTGTGAGCTTTGTTGACTTTTTGGGACCCCTTTCAGCGTGAGGTGAAGTCTCTTTTTTTCCGAACAAACCTCCTCTTCTGACCTCTGCGGTTTTCCTTTCACAATTTCCCCCCGTCCCCTTGGCTTCTCTTTTTTAGGACCACCAACGTGTTTTTTTCATGCTCCATTTACCCTCGCATTTTTCCAGGCTTCCGTTTTTCTTCTCCTTTTCCATCCCGTCTTTTTATCAGCCCCCCCACGTGTGTATCAACGATCGGTTTTCCCGTGTCTCCTCCTTTTTCCCCCAATGCGCGCGTTTTCTCGCAAAACCAAGTTAATGGAAGTCACCCCCCCTTTTTCCCCGTCACCAAATTTATTCCTCCGCGCCTTCAACATCCTGACCTCTAAGGTTTATTTTTTTTCCCCACGGCTGAGTTCTTGGGAGGGGTAAAAACCGTCGGAGATGTTTTCCTTGACCTGTTTGGTACATTTGAAAGACTTTACTCCCTTCGTGTGCGTGCTCCTATTTTCCCCGTAAACCCCGTTGGTTTGAGGTTCCTGGGGTGAACATGAAATGGACTGTGGGGGGGGATTTTTTGTGTTTTTGTGTTATGAGGGGTTAGGGGTAGTGTGGAAGTTTGGTAATGGTCGGAGTTTTTTGGATTTTAGTCTAAGGTTTTAGCAAACGGTTTACCTTTTTCTCAGTGCCCCTTTTTTCTCATTCTCCCCCCCCCATGTACCCCCCAGTCATTCCCCCTTCCCGTGCCCCCAAAACACAGTTCCACCAAAGTCTTTTTCCCTATTGATATTCGTTCTTTTAATACCTCATCCCCCCCCAAAAGCGATACTTCCCCCCTCGTAGTCTCCCCCTCCCCCTTTGCCGACCCTCTTCCTGGACCTAATTTGGTTTTGATCCTCCCGCATTTTCCCTTCGGTGGAGCTTTGACTTTCTGCTGAGGCTTTGTATGGTCCTTATTTGCCGTGCCCTCACATTCTTGGCACTCGCCCTCTTTAAACCAAGTTTCGTCCCTTTTTTCTTCCGTTACGATTAAGGTTGCTTTTCCAGTCTTTTTCTGGTTGCATTCCTTTTTTATTCCTCAGCTCATTCTGTTCCACTCTTTTTTTTGCCCCAGTCTTTTTTTTAGGGTTGTGCTGGTTGTCTTCTCTTGCTCTTTTTCCCCGGGTCCCTAAAACTCTTTTTTATACAAATTGTTCCTCATGTTTCTTGGGGAGAGGTACCCCTCCTTTGTTTTCATAGTTTCAACATTTTTCCTTGAGTTTAAAAATTCTTCATTCTCCCTTTTCGGGTTTATGTCGGACATTCCCCATGACTTCGTTTTTCCACATTTTTGATGATCTCCTGCGCTCCCCCCCCTTGATGTTCCACCCCTTTCTTTCCGACCTGATGTTGGTGCGAGTTCTTCCTTTTTTCCCCTTTTCCCTCTGACTATGACGTTTCGGTCTTCTTTTTTTCCCTTTCCGGACCCCAGTTTTACTGTTCCTAACAATCCTGATTTCCTCCCCTGAGTCTCTGCGCCCCCAGTTTTTGGTTGTTTGCTTTTCTGCGTTTTTTTTGTTTTTTCCCGTGGTGGACAGTTTTATTTTTTTCCGCCATCTCCCTGCTTCCTTTCCTTGGTCTACTTGTTGGTACCCACCTTTTTTCCCACATCAACAAAAAGGACGTTCCGAGTCCTTTTTTCCCTCTTTTTCCAGTTGCCCCCCCTCTGGTTTGGGCCCTATTTCGTCATATAGATGTGAGTCAGTTGCTTTTTTTTTTGATATGGGGTACCAAAACGGGCCAATTTTTTCGGATCCACCGTCGCTTGACGACCCCCCCCCCCCCCCCCCTATCTGTACTTGCACCTCCACTTCGCCTCTGATAATCCCGCCCCCTTCCCCATTATACCCTCCCCCGAACCCTCATCCTCCCCGCAATCTCTTCTCACCCCGCCCCACCCACACCCAGAACCCCCTCTTCTCTATCCGCCTTACCCTCCCCCCCCCTACCCGTTCCTCTCTCCTTTTCCCCCACTCCGGCTCTTGTTCCCACCCTCCTGCGCCCATTACTACCATCCCAATCCCCACCCCCGTGCCCTCATCTATGATTCTCCCTCTTCCCTTTTTTTCTTCCCTCCTATACCGCCACCCCCCTTCCCTCTATTCTCTCCTATTCCCCTGTCGTCTCCTCCTCCCTTTTCGTTTCTCCCTTTCCCTCTCGTCTTCTTTTTCATCTCCCCTTCCCCCCCTGTACACCCGCCCGTTTTTCCTCCCGGCTCCCACCTCCTTCCCGCCCCCTCCCCTCCCGCCTGCTTCACTTCCCCTTTCCCACTTCCTTCTCCCTCTCAGCCCCCCCCCCCCTCCTCGCCGAGTCTGACGCCCCTGCACTCCTTCCTCCTTCCCTCCCCCCCAGATTTCCTCTCCTCCTCCCACCCACTTCTCCATATGCCCCCTCCCCCCCCCCAATCCGTCCCCCTCTTTCTCTCGCCTTCAACTCCCCCTCCCCCCCTCCTTATTTGCCTTCCCGCCCTCTTCCCCCCTTTGTCCCCCATTCCCCCGACTTCGTCCCCCCGTCCCCTCCCTGTACCCCCCCCTTCTCCCTGCCTCCTCTCCCCCTCCCGTCCTCCTGTCCCCCTCATTCGGCCCACCCCCCCATCTCCCCTCCCCCTCCCCCCAAGCGGCTCCCCCCACCTCACCTCCGCCCTTCTCTGCTGAACCAGCTTTTTTCTCCCCTCGACTGAGTCCACCCCTCTATTGTACCAACGTTCCCCCTTCCCCCTCTCCCCTTCCTTCCCTCCAGTTCATCGTTCTCCTCTTGCCTTTCTCCCTCCCCACGTCCCCATCCCTTATTTTCCTCCCCCTTCATTCGCGTCCCCGTCTAGGCCTCTCCCCCCCCCTCTCCCTCCTTTTCTTCTTTCTTCCCGTTCCTATCCCCTCTGCCCACCACCTGGCGGCGTTAACCTGCCGAAAAGCCGCCGAGAGTATCAGTCCTTCCAGAACGACCCCCCCCTCTATCCGTCTTCCAGAATCCTCTCTGCCCCTGCGACCTTACCTCACTTATAGTTCGCCCCTTTCTGCTTTTTTCCGGGCCCTTTGTTTTTCTCTCCCGCCTCCTGTCCCGTTGGACTTTGCTTTTACGCCCACTTTAGGGACCGCTCTGAGCCCGCTGGTTCACACGTAAACACCCACAAAAAGTTAACACGATCAACATCACTTTCTTTCCACGTGCTTCCCTTTCCTCCCCTGCTCCCTCCCTTTCTTCCGGTCCCAAACCGTCCAAATACCCATGGCCGATTTCTTAAATCCTCCTTCCTGGTAGCATACACCCGTATACACACCAACCCCACCCACCCCCCCCCTCCCCCACCACCCGCCTCCCCCGCCACCTCCCCCCCCCACACCCCCTCCCCTACAAAAAACAACCAAACCCCACCCAAAAACACAAACCAAAAAAAAAACCCACCACCCACCCCCAACCACAAAAAAAAACAAAACTATTCCCACGCCGAAGATTTGACTTCCCCCACTCCTGTTTCATCGGATAATCCCCCGTATACCCTTTCTGTCCTCTTTCCTTTTCCCCCCCAAACCGGCCGTCTCCTCAGTGTTGTGCAATATAGGGCTCTCCTCGCCAGAGCTTTTTGGCCTCTCGTGTAGCTGCGTTTTTTTAAACTATTTTCTTGCGGGTCCAAAGGCCCATGAGACACTGCCCCCGGTCGGTTTTCCGGCGTATCCACCTTGGGAACGTTTGGCGCGGAAACCCCACCGCGACGGCCAACCCGGTCAAACGTTTGTAGCGAATGCTCATGCGTCGTTACTTCGTTCTCAAACCGTAACTGGCGTCTCCCCCCCGGCTCCCGCACCGGTCTTTTTGCCTTTTAGAGGTTTTTTTTCCTTATCAGTCACAACCCGCGGTAGGTATGAAAATTTTCTCTCCCAGCCAGGCGTGGATTTTCCACCAGCAACTTTGTCCCCACTTTTTCCCCCTGCTTTTTCTTTCCGTCCCACATTCGGACAACCCCTGATTTTACCTCTTGTTTCCCCATTCAGTTTGCCGTGTTTCCCCCGTTTTCCACCTGCTGCCTCCGTCCCTGCCGGGCGCTCCTCAATTTTTAGTGGCTTAAAATCGCTTGAACAGTTAAGACCCCCTCACCTGTTCCTTCGGTCCCCCCCAACCTGTGCGCTTGCACCAAACCCTATGTCCCCAAGGCCTCTTTTCTCAGTCCTCCCCATACCCCCCCACCTTAAAGCCAGGGAAGTTAGGCAGAGCCCCCTTTGGAAGTGGGTGAATTTTCTGCGTGCACAGGTTCCTTGTCGGCCCGGGCCTTTGTTCCTTGCTCCCCACAGATGTCGCTCTCGTCTTTCAGCTGGGAACCTGTCCGATCGTAAAGGGTTGATAGGGTTTTTTCCCTTAGTTTTACGTTGCCCTGGTTTAGTGCTCCAGTGCTGGGCCTTTCTTTCGATTGGGCTTAGTATCGGTCGGAACCAAAAAGGACTGAACCTAAGGTCTATTTTTTCCGGGTTTCTCACGGGTTGACATTGACATGAATTTCCATGTTTTATGATTACCCTTCCCCCTTGTCTCCCATGGTTTCCTTTCAAAACACTCTACCGTTCCGCGCCCTGCCTCCTTCCCGCTTCGGTCGTTCGAAAATCTCCATGAAGGCGATTTCCCGGGACTTTTAAACTTCCCACCCGTCACTCCCCCGTTTTCAATCGCCAGGTCTTTTTCCCTTCCCAAAAAACCCCCTGGTTCCCCCCCCCCCGTGCTTGCGGCTCCATTTGTGAGGAGGCTGTTTTTTTTTGGAACCCTCTACACGTGGGGAACACTTCCTTTTTGACCGTCGCGGACTGTTTGTCAGAAGACCGAGGACCTTGCTTTTTCCATAGTTCTCCCCTGCAGACACCTTCCTTTTTCTTTCTTCGCTATACGTTCTTTGGCCTTCATTGCCTCCTGTTAAGGAAGCTTGTCCGTCCTGGTTTTTGAGCAGGCCACCCGACTTTTCATTTGATCTAGGTGAATTGGAACCCCTTTTTCAAACGCACCATCTCCAGGTTTTTTTTTCCCTCTACCCCCTCCTCGAATCCCAAACAACGACAAGATATGGTCGGTTCAAACTCTCCCGTCAGCGCTTAATTTTTTTTTTTCTCAACCCTTGCCTGAGGGGGTTAGACCCCCCTCGCCCCCCGCCTTGGCCCCGCCGTCCTTCCCCCTACACACCCTTTCACCTCCGTAACGCTGTGTCAACTTTTGCCCTTGTAGCTTCCTTTTTCCTTCTGAAAAGTTTTGCCAGTGCTTTTTTGACCCTTTCTATACTTTTTTCTCCCGTCAACCCTGGCCACTTTGGCCCTTTCTTTTCTATATACTCAATTAAATCACCCTCCGCTTTTGTTGTTGGTCCGAGATCCCTTTGCCAAATTTTTTTTTGCTGCCCTCCCATTATAGTCAACCATGTCCTTCCTTTGTGCCCCCATTCCATTTTTGGCGTGCGGACCAGAGTCCCCTCATGCCATGTCCTTCCTTTGTAATTTTTTTTTCTTTTCCCATTTCTGTTTCCTTTTTTGCGGTTGCCCTTTATGCCCTTTTTCCCTCCTCGTCCTTGAACCCCCTATCTTTTTGCAGTTTTTTTAGCCATCTTTTATTCACCCCTTCGTTCCGTTTGCCCTCCATTCTTTTTCCTTCCCCTCCGTGGTCGTTTTTGTCCCCCTTCGCGGAGGCTTTTTCTCGTCGAAACCAACCGACCCATCCCATTGAACATTGCTGTTGAGGGGCAGTTGAGGCTGTGAGTTTGTTCCTTTTCCCCAAGTCGGCAGCAGGGTCCTTCCTTCCTTGACGGAAGTAGTTGGTTGAAGCCCGCCAAGATCCTGGGCGCCAGCGTGCGAGTCCCCCTCACCCAGACCTTTAGAGGAGAACCCGTTTTTGGGGTATTGAACTTGGGGTCGTGTTCGGTCGCCGCTAACAAGGCGCGGGTCTCTTTTTTTTTTTCTTCCTATAACCACCAAAGTTACGTAGCAGTCAACCCCACCTGTTTCCCCCTGTTAAATTTTTTCTTCCCCAGCCCGCGCCCCTTTCCACAACCAAGTTTCGCATGGGAGCTCCTGACACTTGCGGGTTTTTTTTTTTCTTTCCCAACCCCGGGTGCGTAAGTGACTTGTTAGTTTGGTTCTTCACTTGCATCTTTCCCTCGCCTTTTTTGGCTGGATCTGATTTTCTCCCTCGTGACTAACCACAGCCTTTGCTTGAACTAGTAGCACACTTACGGGTACCAGTATTCCCTTTCGTGTGTGTTTTGTCTTTTTCTTGGTGTGTGGTGAATTTTTTTTTCTTTGTTTTTTTTCCTTTTTTTTTTCTTTCTTAGCGTTCGGTTCTTTTCTGTCCCCCTGTTTTTCTCTTCTCGTTTATCACTACACATTCACAGGTGCATGTAACTCACCTTTTGCACCCCCCCGTACCCATGATCAGCCCCTTTTCCTTTCTTATCTTTTCCTTTTTTTCTCGCATACTTTTCCGAACCCGGAAGGCCCCCTCGGTTTTTCCTTTTTGTTGTTTTTTTTTTTTACTGAGGTCACACGAAAAACTACTTCCTTCCCCCCCAGGACCCCCTAACTTTTTTTTCCTTTAGCCGTTCCCTTTGTCTCTTTGACGAGAGATACTTCATGTCTTCTCAAAGGTTTTCGCCTTTGTCCCAACTACAAATTGTCCTTCCCTTTTTCCCCTCATCGTCGCCCCCCCAAACCTTTTGAGTACTTTTTCCCGTTTTTCTTTTTTTCCTCTTACTTCTCTTTCTTCTTCCCCAGTGTTTTTTTTTATTGTACGGTCCTGTCGACTCCGCTTCTTTTTTCCATTTCTTCTTTTGTCGCCTTGGCCAGTTTTTTTTTTTCTTTGTGGGACCCCGGGGCCTTTCCTTTTGACGGCTTCAACCCCTATTTTTTATTCCACCTTTTGATTGATGATTTTTTGGCTGACGGCATTTTCTGGTAGCCATGAGCACCCCTTCCGGGAACTGTTTAAAACCTCTGCATTTCTTGTGTGCGAGGTGGCATCCACCTCTTTTTTACCTTTGACATGTCTCCGTGCTGTA
>Ga0179593_1351399_pt1 | contig 13270 bp, 15 predicted proteins | sample CZODoug2_1_08_16_FD_185931 | JGI IMG/M metagenome (GOLD analysis project Ga0179593, IMG submission 185931) | Vadose zone soil fungal communities from Angelo Coast Range Reserve, California, USA - CZODoug2_1_08_16fungal (PacBio error correction) | ecosystem: Environmental > Terrestrial > Soil >... | reverse complement strand
ACACGATTTTTTTTAGGATTGTCTGACAATCTGCACTCGGCTGGAGGACCCCTGATTTTTTTCCTTCACTGAGACCCTTATCCCTCTCTCCCTTCCCTCTTTCCCTCTTTAACCTTCGTTCCTTCTGATAAAGAATCATGTGTGGCCCGAAATGCCTTTCGTCCCTTTCAGCACTGCAGCCTCCCACAAGCTCACGATTGCCTCCCCTCCACGGCATGCAGCTTTCCTCTCCTCGTCCGCCCCGCCAGGCCCTTCTTACGCGAACCTAGCCCCGGTTCTTTAACCGGTGATACTGAGTCGGGCTGTGCCAGACCCTACTAAGTGCTAAGGATTCTTCTCCACTCCGTTCTCGGCTCCAAGGCCGGCGTTTCTGGCACCCCGTGCCCTCTTCTTGGCTTTTCCATTGGTCACCGACTTTTTCCCTCTTTTCAATTTTGGAGTCCCACTTCGACCCCCCCTCGGATGTTGCCAGACGTCTTTACTTTCCTCTCGTAATCAGACCCTTTGACATCTTTCTCGACACCAGCTGTTTGTTTCTCCCCCGCTTAGTTCCCTCTTCCCAGTTCAAGGCGACCCAAAGCCCCACCTCCCCTTTTCCCCCCTACGGCTTATTCAGGGCACGAATCTTCACCCGCCCCCAGAAGCGTTTTCCGCTATCGTCCTTAGAACGGGGGACCTACCCGATGACCCTTTTGTCCCCCCCGCCGCCCCTTCCACGTTTTTTAAACGAAAATTCCCCCCCCCCCCCATTCTGATCACCGGGTTTTTCCCAAGACGTTTTCTTTTGGCTTGTCTCGCTTTCCTCCTTCTATGGTCCATTCTTACCGAAACAGTCCCACTGAATCCTTTTTTCAACTGCCCCCCAAGGCGCCCCCGGATCTGGCTCCCATCCCCTGTTTTTCGACATACCTCCCCCTTTTCCCGCTTTCTATCTGTGCTCCTGTCGGCCATCCAACGCTGGCGCAACACTTCCGGTTTGTTTGCCATCCCCCGCCTCCGAAATGCATTTTTAGTTTCCTGTTGCAGTCGTTTTCCTCTGCATTTTCTTCAGATGATAGTTCCCCTTTACCCGAAGAGTCTTTTAATTTCGACTTATTGCCTTTCTTCTCCCGTTTAGTGTGATCCGGTGGTCCCCCCGTCCGAAAGGAGTTTTGAGACCCATCACCCTCCCTTTCCTCTTCATCCGGTCCAGAACGACCCGGCCCCCGCGACGTCCCTTTCCCATTCGAATATCGCGGCCGCCTCCTGAAACATTTTTTTTTTTGACCAGCCTATACTCCTTTTTTGTTTACCAAGCCGTTTCCTCCCCCTTTTTTCCGCTTGACTTGACATCATATCCCTGCCAAATTAATTCCCCCTTACCTGCCCCATTTTCACCCCCAGCTAGCATTTCACTAGGTTCCTCTATTTTCCTGTTTTCATGTAACTTTGAGGATGCCCTTTGATCTTGCCCTTTTTGGGTCCCTTTTGTTTTTACTCGGTGTCCCGAGGTTCCTCTCTTCCCCCCGAAATACGGTGTTATAACTGTTCCGTGTTTCCCACCAACCCTGTCTTTCTTGTGCAGACTCTTGCTGGTTTCATCTTACTCTCCGGACCGTTGATGCGTTCTTTTTTCGCCGCGCCTTTCTCTTTTCGTTTAACGCCGGCGAAGCAAGTTTCGCTCTACTCTTAATGGCGTTTGCCCTTTGATTTTCTTCGTTTCCCCCAACTGCAGGGCTTCTTGCTTTAAGCAACTTCCAATGATTTTTCCTTCTCTATGTCTCAATCTAAGATCCCCCCCCCATGCGGATAGGGACCCTTTCTACGACCCTATGCCTCGGTCCCCTCCCGCGCCACCTTCGGGTATTCCCATTCACGATTGGTTAGCTTTCGTCTTCTTCTGCGAACCCCTACCATTGCCTTGGTTGCGTCCTCGTGCTGCGCGCATTCCTCTCATGCAGTCATGAACTGCGTTAAAATCTGTGGGATTTTCTGAGTTGTATGATTTTCACCTGTGTTTTTTTAGCAGCCACATAGTCCTTGTCGCCGCTCATTGCGTTTTACCTGGATTCCTCTTTTCCCCCCCCTTTCAATTGCGTCATGCGCTCCTCCCTGGGAAGCGATTAAGCCCTCTTGCATAAGGCCCACTCCAACGTCATTTTTCGCTTCCCCCCGTGATAGTCCTGGGGATTGTCGTTTGGTTCATGACGTTCCGGTTAACTTTTTTAGCTTCCTTAATTTTCGTTCGGTGGTCCTTTTTTTGCTGCTCATGTCGGGTTTTTTTATCGGCTAAACGTCTTTGGACGATTTCTTACTTCGCCCTTCACGTTCGTCTGATGGTAGTTTTCGTTCTGTCGGGTTTTTTCCACTTGCCTATCTTCTTGCCCCTTTGAGTCACCGCCTCTCGCTGTCTTTCTGATGACGAAAGCAGAGTACAAATTTCTGGCAACATCCACGTTCAGCATTGGAATCCGTGTCTTTTTTCTTCCTTTGTCGTAGCAATTCTTTTCCCCCTATGCCTTTTCCAAGGAACTCTCTTTTACGCCTTTTCTCGTCTTATTACGTCACCTCTGAGAAGTCGTTGTCCGGCGGAATACCCCCGACAGCCAATACTCGCCTCCCTGAAGTTCTCACTGCGCTTCCTCTTGCCCTCCTCTCTCTGTTTGCTCGGCAGGACGGCGTTTCCCCACTTTGGCTTCAATTTGAGCTTGCATGGCTTGATTTACAACCCTTTTCCTGGGTATGGATGGGCAACCCTATCACATAGGACTTTCCACTTTTTTTTCTCTTACCGTCTAACTACATAGTCCGGTCTTTCCTTTTTTTCTCTTGCTGCGATTATTCTCCCAAGTGCCCTGAAATTCACAAGAAAATTTGCTACCCCCTTTAACTCTCTCTTTTCTCTTTTTGTTTTGCTCTCTCTTTTCCCCAACTCTGGTGGCCCTTTGCAAGCAATTTCGGCAATGGTTTGGTCCACCAACCCTGATCGCATCTTTCCCTGACATCATTTCTTCCAAAGCTGACCTCTTTCCCCCCCTGTTCGGCTCCCCGCGATTCGGCTTGTCTAACCTGATGTGATGGGCCCTATCCAGCTCCCACCTTCCTATTTTGCCTCGATAATCATGAAGAGGAAAAACCCCCCAAGCTCATTTTTCGTGCCACTTCCTCTCCTCTTCCTCGGCGCCTCGGAGCGCCCATCTTTTTTTCCAATTAATCGCTGAAAGCTCAGGCTCTCGTTCTCGCCCATTTTTTCCTAGGATTTTCCTTTTAAGTTCACTCACTGTCTACCTGTATCGCCTCCGATTCACGGCTTACCCTTCGGTCGTTTTTTCCTTTGGCACAACGCATCCCTTTTTCTAATGTCAAGAGATTCGCGCTCTACTTGGCCCTGCACGATCCCCTCACGGAGGCCTTTTCGTGATGTTAAGGTTTTTTTTAATCCGGCTTCGTCATCGTTCCCCTGACAGCCCAGGAGCTTTCTCCAGCTTCGTTTTTTTTTTATACGCCTCTTCACTAACGAAGCAGTTACCTTTTTTTAACATTTCACTTCTCCCAGCCACTCAGCTTCCCTCCTCACTTCTTCCCCCTAGACATTCCCCCTTAAACATGCTTTCATCCTGCCTGCCACGACATTTTTTTTCCAGTTGGCTGACCGGACCCTTCTCCTCTCCCCTGCCACTGTTTTCCCAGTTCCCCACCCCGCCAAAATCCCCCATTCCGGATCGTCCTTTGGCCTTTTTTTTCTCTCTTAATTCTTCTCGCTGCGGTCGCGGTGAATCTTTTGCCAAGTCCAACAATCTCTTCTTTTCCCCTTTTGAACTCCCGACCGCGGCGGCTGACCAGAACTTGTTTATTACCCACTGCGAAATGCCTCAGTTTTTCCACGGTCGGTTTCTGTCCTCCGCAGCCATCCCCGCTGCGCAAACCCGTTGTTGGTAGGCGCGGCCCGAAGCCCCCCCCAGCCTGTCAAGGTGCGTTTTTTCGTCTTTCGTATTCGATGCTCTTAACGTCCAACCGATGTCGCCTTACTGATTGTTGTGCCTCCTTTCCATCGACTACGGACCCTTTTCGCCCGGTGCTCAACCGTCCCCCCTTAGTTGTAACTATTCCTCTCCAACTTTTTTACCCATTTTTAAGTCCGCCTTCTTATTCGATCTTTACCTCTTCTCTGCGCCCTGACAGGCTCAACGTAGGATCCTCTAATGGAGCCAGACCTTTCTTCCTGCATTCAACAAGCCGCAGTTTTTCCTACCTCCTCTCCCAGAACCCTCCGACCTCTTTGAATTGACTGATCCTCTCACCCCATAAAGATCGACTGCCACCTGAAACCTTTTTCCCCATGCCGCTCAGTATTCCCCTCATTTTATAGTCTGTTGGTTGTTCCTATTACACTTTTTTTCTGCTTTGAGCGGTTCATTTTGGAAACAAGTTTTCGTTCCTTCGGACTTCGATTGTTTACGATTCTGGGCAATTCCGCGGCTTTTTTCTTCATAGTGCAATTTTGGGCCTTTCGTCGGATGTTATTGCGTGCCGACTGGGCGTTTATACAATCTTCCTTCGGTCCTTTAGCTTTCCGGCGCCGTAATTTTTCTGCTTCTTCTCTCGTCCGGATGTTCCATTTCTGGTGGATTTGCTTTTCTCTTGCCCATCTCCCCAATGCAGTTTTGGCCGATTGATTCGTCTTGGTTCACTAGCCGTAGTTCCTGTCGATGCAAAGATCCCTTAAGTATGGTCCCCTTCTCGATTTGTTTCCGCCTCTGCCCTTCCCTCTGGACTCCTGCCAACTTACGTACATCATCTCCTTGCCTGTGTCCCTACTCTTTCTTTTGATTCCCCCATACCCACACGGGACTTGTTCTTCTCCCAGCTTGTTCCGCGTTAAGGCTCGCAGCCCCGTTACGACCCTGCTTTGAAACTGGAAGTCAACCTCTGGAGGGGATTTCTTGTCCCTACTCCCCTTTTTTTCTCCGGACTTTGGGTGTGTAGAGAAAGCTTTTTTCAAATCCCCTTTTTTTTTGCCTTTCGTTGCATGTAAATAGACGCCTCGAGAACTTGCGCTTTAATTATACCAGGCATTCCAACGTATTACGCGATTCCTTATCTAGGGTCTGTTATTTTTTTTTCAACGCGTTTCCGGAAACATTGGTTCAGCTTGAAGGCGTCGAGTCCCCACTTGTCTCTCCATTCGTTTTGGGACGTTCCTGGCGTAACTTTTTTCGGCTAGTCCCCCCTTTAGCTCCGAGTGTCTTTTTTTTTTTTGCTTCGGTCCCTTGGAAATGTCCGACTCGGTTTCGTTAGCACTCGTATCCCCACCGCGTTTTTTTAATCTTTCTTTCCAAGACTCGATCAGACGTCTTGCCCATCACGACGTTCTGCTATTTTCGGCTTGAGCTTTTCCTGGAGCCATCTGGGACTTCTGGAGGCACGGAAAACGCTTTTGCATTGTAAGCTTGCTCCTTCGCCTGCTTTCGATCTCTTCACCGTCTTCATGAGAACTTAATTAGTTCTCCCCTTCCTCCCCCGTATTCACAGATTCCGCTCTTCTCTTCCTTTCCTGGGCGTCCTCGACTTCGCAGAGGACGTTTTTGCCGCCGTTCTTGTTCTGTTGCGCTTGTTTTTGCGCTCTGTTTGCTTCCCGATTTAATTTGGATCCCGTGCACAACATATCCTCCCCTTTTTTCCTCTGTTTTTTCTCCACCGGATGTCCCCTTCTTTGAATCTCCTCTTTCGGTCTATGGTTCTCAGTTGAATGCATCATTTTTTGTAGGTCATCCCCTTCCAACCGATTGCAGCCACTGTAATCCACTTCTTTATCTTTTTCTATTTCCCGAGCTCTCCCCTTGTCTTGCAGTGTCTGTCCACCCTTTGCTTTCTTTGGTCATCCCCCCTGATCTTCATTCAACCTCTCCCCTTAGACAGTTCTTATTTATTCAAAGCTTCTATGTTTCGGAGACCCCCCCCACCAACCCCCCTCGGTTGAGCAGATTATGTCTACTTTTTTTATCCTTTTTGAAACCCCAAACGAACTCCCGGATCCCCATCCAGTCCTCCTCCCCAAAACCTCTCACGACTGCGACCATTGCAGTGCTCCTTGATCCTCGGTTCCTCCCCCTTCCCCTCTCGGCTTCAATCTCTTCCGACTTAGAGTTTTTGCCTTCTCGTCTCTTCCGCCTTTTATCCCGACGAGTGCTAAGTTCTTCTCAATCTAAGATGATCAAGGTGTCCACGGTCTCTTTCGGGCAACGGGCCATCCCTTTTTGATGTTGCTCCATTATCGTCGTCTTCTTTTTTCCTCCCTCCTACCCTAGCCCTAGCCCCACTCGTGGATGTGAAACCTTTCGCTTTCCCTCAGGCTTTCGTCATACTAACCCCGTGAAATTATTTCCCACAATCTTTTTGTTGGTTATACGCTTTTCCAACTACGCAATTTCCCTGGACCCCGCTCCTTCCCGTTCCTCCAAACTCCCCTTCAGCGGAAAATAAATAAGGCAGTGACCTTCTCGGGACCATCTTCACCCGACCCCAGTCGCTTCCACCCCTCCATTGCCCCTTTTGACTCGCCCCTTCGCCTTTCCTTCCCCTTCCCGGTTAGGGTGGTTACAACCGAAATCCCCCCCTGACCCGGACGGTCAAATTTCCTTTTCCCCGGGTTTTCCTGGTATCGTCTGCTAAATTCTTACTCGTTGTCGATGTACATCCCTCCGACAAATTGTCCCCCCAAAAATTTCGTCATCCTTTTGACTTAATGCGCCGTTCCCCCCTTTCTGGCTCTACCCCCCTCACGGGGCTATTCGACAACTCTAAATCCCCGCAGTTTTCCACTGCGTTTTCTCCTTGGCTGCTCGTCTGCTCTTCACACTTGAGTAACTTTTGGGGTAGGGATGCTACCCTAGGTCTCCCGCCCCGAGATTTTAATTTGAGGGGTCCTTTCTCTTGTTGCGATGTAGACCGGTCCAGCCTTTCCCTTTGAATTACTTGACGATTGTCTTTCTCCCCTCCACTCCACAATACGCCGTTTTTTTTTTGTTGCTGCAAATCCATCGTCCTCTCTTGGTAAGACCCTAAATCTTTCACGCCCCTTCTCTAATCTGGCAGCCTCGGCCTCCGCCGATTCCCCCATGCTTTCGGCGCCCGCCAGTTACCCTTCCGTTGAGATTGCCCTGTCGGACGCAATATCCGAACCAAACCGCCCCGGCTTTTTCTCCCCCCCCTTCGCCCGGAATTGTTCTAATCAGATCGTCCCCATCGCAGTCGAGTCATCCCCATTTACACCCCGTGCCCTTCCTTCTTCATAACTTATATTTTCCCCTCCTCCGTTGGTTTTTCGTCTCTATTACCCCCCTTCCTTTCTTTGCTTTCGCGGGGTTTGGACCCTTTCGTTTACTTCGGACTTTCCGTTTCGATCTGACCCGGTCCCCCTTCAGATCAGTTGCTGCCGCCTTCCGTGTCCTTTTGCCCCAAACTGGATATTGCCCCGTGTTATTCCGGCGGGCTGAGTTTAGCCTTGCGGGCGCCGCGACTTCCTTCGGCGGGGACGTGGCGCAGCGGTCCTGCTTACGGATTTCCTCCCTTTCTGTTTTGATTTAGCTGGGACAAAATAGTTTTTTTTTACCCAATGCCCCAGGTCGGTTTATTTCAACCCCCCTCCGCTCAACCCCTTCCCCCCGTAGGTCCTCTTCTGATTGAGCATTGACCCTCCCCAAGTACGACATTCCCCTGAGTTAGGTTGCTGAATCTGGCCTATGGAAATATGCCCTCTGCCCCTTAGTTCCCTACCCCCTTTCCTTTCTTTATTTGGGAGACTCGGAGGGAGGTCATGGATCCCCCTCCCCCCGTTCTTTTTTCCCCCGGACTTCCTGCCTTTCTCAGCAGCCAAAGCCGTTTGCCAGCTGGCGGGGATTTCTTTTCCAGACCCCGTTGCTGTCTTCATGCCAGCAGAGTTCCGGTGGCGCCATGCGGGTCAACAACTGATCCCGTAATTAGTTTTGTGACATTTTGGTCGGATTGTAAAAGAGCCTCCGCTAGATAGCTCCCGCTCGTTACCTGACCCCCTTTCATTTGACGCTCTCCGTTTTCAGAGATGGGGATTTCGTTTTCCCTCCGTTCCTTCCACCCTTGGTAGCTCTTAAAGGAGTTAGTAGTATTCCCCCCGAGGGTGCGTGGCTCTCCATTTCGTTACTTTTTCCGGCTGCTTATGGTAAGGTTTTAAGATGTCGTACGCCTTCACCCTCTTTTGGATGAGTGTACCCCCAGTCGGGATTTTTTGCTCGGCCCTGTGCCTGTTCGATGCGGCTTTGAACCGCTTCTCCCCCAACCGCCCTCCCCTTTTGGAAATCTCCTGAGTCCCCGTTGGACGCCAAGTTGTACTCGTTCTTTTCCCCCCCTCCTGGGGACTCCTTTATTATTCCCTCTTTCCATGGAGCTCCCCCCGAGGACACTATTTTGGCCGTGCCGGAACTGCCCCCGGTTGCTCCTTGATCATGGCGTTCTTTCCGACCCCTTTATACTCGGGGGCTTAAAGACGACTCCCTCGTCTCCCGATCTGAGTCTGAACAGAGTCATCTCTTTTTCCGCGGTTTCTTTTTTCCTGTAGTGGCTCCGGAGCCTGTCCGGCGAGCACTGATTCTGCTTAGCCAATAGTTTGTTTCTGCACCTTTGTTCTCCCTCTTTCCCCCATGGTTTTCCCAATGTGGTTGACCCATCCACATAAGACTATTACCCTACTAAAGCGCGTTTTTTTTCCGTCCTCTGAAGCTTGTGAACCAGCTCTTTCTCCGGGGTGTGAATGCGATTTTTCTTCACCAGTGTTTTGCTCAATTGGCCCCCCTCCATCCGTGTTCATCTCTATTTCCCTTGTTTTTTTTTGAGAGAGTTTCACCGATTTGTAAGTACTTTTCTGCCTCGTGTTCCCTTTGCACTGAGGATGGGCAACCTGATAGCATTTCGGACCATTAGACAGTATCTATTTTCCCCATGCTGAAAGAATCGGTTCCTGGAGTAAAAAAGAGATTCGTTATCCCCTCCCATGATGTGCTTTTTTGTCCTCCCCGAATGTTAAGAACGGGATCTCCCCATGCCGAGCAAAAAACAAGATCACTCTTGACGACACGTTCCCTGTCTTCGGCGCCTTCTTTTCTCTTCCCCAGGACCTTTCCTTTGTAATCGCGAGCCTTAATTTTTTTCTTCTCCCTGGCTACTTTGGCTGTTTCGCTTCTTCCGCCCGGACCGACTAGTGATCAAGGTGCTCCAATTCCGCCGTCAGGCGTACAGGCCGGCTTCCCCCTTCCCTGGTCCCCCTTATTTTGAAGCTAAGGTTTCCTCCTCCGAAGCGAGAGGATGCCCCTTCTCCGTCGGTCAATTCCTTCCTTCCTTCTGACAATTTACCGTCTTAGATGAACTCTGCGGTGGTCGCGCTGCCCCCCTCCCCGCCGCACTCGGACACGGCCCCCGGCAAACTTAATGCGCCATGACCCCCCGGCCGTTTGCATTCGAGTACTAATTCTTCCCATACCTTCATTGTCATTATCTCCCATGGGTGGGATCCTACCTCCCCTTCGCTTTTCCTCGCCCGCCCATTTCGAACGTTTCAACCCCCTCCCCTTTTCTCCCGTATTTCCGCGTCAAATGACGTTGTATGGTATTGAGCTAACTTCTCGCTTCTCTGTACCGACTCCCATAACCACCTCCTGGTATCCTCCTTGTTTCCGAATGCGCAGTTTATGCGGCTGCCCCCAGCCTGTAGCGACACTGCCGACCCCCCCCTCTTTTCACCCAGGTTTTTCTAATGGATGTTTTTTTTCCGATCTCCTCCAGCCAACGTTTCGCACAAGTGTGGTAGGTGTTTCCCTGCCCTCCCCCCCCTCCTCCGCTTTCTTCCCAAATAAGTTCTATTGAATGTCCAGTCAGCGAGGGGTATTTCTAGTTAACTCCTAGACCCGTTTGATTTAATGTCTCTCCCTGATTCTTTTCCTTCCTCCCCATAGCCTACGCTCGGTGTGACCGGTTGCTTTGACCTCCTCGCCCGCCTCAGTTAACGAGTTCTCTCCACCCGACATCAGAATCGGACAAGAACTCCGTTTTCCCGCCGTTCCCCCTAAGATTCCTGGCGGCCGCCACCCCCCCCCCCCCCCCCCCACCTGGCAACGCTTAGTCGCCGTTTCAAAAGAAAAGTCCAATCCCCTTTCAGGTTTTCCTCCAATTGCACCCCCTTGCACAGTCCGTGCATTGCCTCCTCCTCTTTAACATAGAAGTCTTCGAACGTCCCCCCTCCCACCCCCAGTTGCCCGCCTTTTCTCCTCATTAACTTTTCCCTCCTTTGTGCTATTCCGAACCTATGTGAGGCCTTCCCTTTGACGGTGGTTTCCCACCGCTTTTTTGATTCTACTCGAGTTACGCTCTTGCTGTCATTCAGCTCCTTTGTGTCTGCGGAACCTTTTTCTGTTCCCCCCCCAACCTGCTTCTTGAACTCTCCCACCCTGTCCTTTCTCCCAATTTACGTACCGTTACGTTGAGCCTGGTTTCTTGCGAGACTCCTTCATGTTTTTCTTGTTGAACGCGTCTTCATTGTTTTTGGATGCTTATGAATGGCTGTGTTTTCCTTGATTTTTTTCTCGTGGTTACCAACTGCCGTTCGGGCGATTGATTTCAGCCCCTTTGCGCACTGCCGTACGATATGTCGATCCTTCCCCCTCCTTTCTCGTCCCCCATTAGGATTTATTGGGTCCCCGGTCGTCCATCTTCACGCTTCCCGTTTCCCCCCCTTCCTTCCCCTCTCCCTCATTTGGGGAATCGGTTTCGTCTATGGAAACCCCCCGGGACGTGGGCAAAGCGTTTTGTCGGCGCAGTTTCTAGCTCTGAACGATTTGCACCCAACGCTTGCGGTGATTTTAGTTTCCCCTCTATTCCTTTGGCTGGCAGCATTCCAGTAAGGTTTCCGCGCATTGCGTTAACACCCAGGATGTACGAGCAGTTTTTGTCCCTTTTTCGTCTCCTGTTCCCCTCTACGCCGATGACATCGCGATTAATCCTCATACTTCCACCCGGAAAAGTAGATCCGTGCTCCTCCTTGTGGGATTTTTTTTTACCGTTCCGTCACATTTTTCTTTTTTGCGTAAGGAAGAAGGTTCAGGTAGCTCCCCCCTTTTGGCTCCCATTGCCGATAGGATGGTTTTTTTTGAAGATTTTCTTCCTCGCCGCCGTATGGCTCGTTGTCAGCAGTCTGAGGGGTCCTTTTTTGCGTCTCGTGAACTCCCTTTTCCCTTACCCCCTCGTATCCCACAGAAGCTTACTTCACTTTTCTCCATGCTTTCCCCTCTTTCCGATCCGGCCTCTTTCTTTAAACCCCAGTCTTGCACCTCCGTAATTGGGCCTACGAGGCTTCTTCCCCGTCTTCCACTGGATTTTTCGACTGATCCTGTAGCCACTTTTCGGCCTTTTTGGTCCTTTAAAGACTTGATATTCTTTTATTTTCCCTCTTCCCTTGTCGCCTTCTTTCAAGAGACTCCCAGCCCCCATCCTCGTCCCCATGATTTTTGAGTCGCTGGAACGCGATTCCGCTTCATTCAAGCGTACACTTTCTACCGCGGCGACGGTCCTCCAGGACGGCGAGCCACCTCCGTTGGTGCCCTTTCGTGAGGCGTTTTTTTCCTCGCATGGCTGTTCCCTTCTTACCGGAACATTTGTTTTCTTGTCTGTTCACCACCTATCCATCAGTTTTGTCTCTCCTCCCAGCGCGAACCGGAGTCTTCCTCTTCTGTATAATATTTGTCTCATGGTTCTCCCAGTGTTAATGCGACAGGGTTTGTCAACAGTGCCGCCCATTGCACGATTGAGCTTCTCCCTTCCCCCGTGTTTCATCTCCCCCCTTTTCTCATCGTTGACTATCTGCCCCCGCTCTTTGGTAGCGGTCTTCTCCCCCCCTCGTGACCTCTGTCCTCCCACCTTTCTCTCCTGAGGACCCATAGAAAGTATCAGTCAACTCTTCGAACCCGTTTTGAGAGCTCTGCTTATATCGATTGATGTTGTGCCCGATCAAAGAACCCCCAAATGTTTTAAATCTTTTTTCAATCCCGGATTCCACCTCCTCCGCATTTCTACACCACGGCAGTGACCCCCGTGACCCGCGGTCCTTACTCCCATGACACTCCTTTCTTGGTCAACCAGCGTTCCGGATAAGAGGATGGGGTCTTTTTTCTATTCCGCCTGCCTCCTTCCCGCGTCATCTCTCTTCTCAATTTCCAAGGCCGGCTTTGGCCAACGGCCCCTTCTCCTTTTGGATATTCGCTTCCCTTTTCATCTCACCCTGTCTTAGTCGTTCTTGTGTCCCTCCGTTTCTCTTCAGTCCCCCTTCCTCGGCGATTTCCTCCCGCGGCGGGTGGGGCTGTTGTCAATCATCCCATCGACCTTCCTGACCTCCACGCAGCTGGCAAAGCTTTGCCACCCCCTTTTCCTGTTCCTGATGAATACACTTCAGTACCACCTTCCCTTCCTCCTGCGAATTCCTGCCATGGAGCGCCCTATTTTGAACCTCCTTTTTAAGCCCGCACCCCCTGTTTTTCCGGAACGTTTTCAAATAAAAAATCCGGATCGTATTCCAATTTACGTTTTCCCCCCTTTGCTTGTCCCACTGCTAACTCTTTTTCGTGAGTAGAGTTGGTCACCACTCTTACCCCCTTACTCTTTTTGATCGGAATCGAAGCCCCCCCATGCGCGCCCCCTTGCTCTTCTTTGCTAACTCTGACAAATGCCATCCCGTCCCGCTTTCAACGCCGCGTATTTTGCCTGCTCGCCCCTGCGCGCCCTCCCCTCTTTCAACAGTCTGGGGGATGTGTCTCCTCATCCCTCTATGTGTCCCCAATTGCCCAATGAGGTCTTAGTCATCCCTGCAGCGAGGGTTCTTTTTGTTTTTATGCACTTCTCCCCTTTCCAGACTTGAATGTCTACGAGATTTCCTTGTTTCTTTTTCGACTTCCTCCTACGGGCTATTTTTCGCGACTCTGTCCACACCCTTCTTCCCTCCTCAGTTGGTAACTCTCAGACTGAAATCCTCCCTCCTTCATGATTTCTCCCTGCCCCTTTGCTTCTGCTCCAAATCCCCTTCCGATTCGCGGCTCCCCCCATCCCAGTATATCTCCCTTTGATTGAGTTTAACTCCCCTTTTCTTCCCGCCAATCCAAGCCGCAGTTTTGGCACTAAATCACCGGGGTCTTTCGCACTGATGATCTATCGGTCCCTTCGTTTAAAACGACCCCCTGGTCCACCCCCCCACCCTTTCCCGCTCTTCCACGGTTCC
>Ga0179593_1498722_pt1 | contig 13271 bp, 22 predicted proteins | sample CZODoug2_1_08_16_FD_185931 | JGI IMG/M metagenome (GOLD analysis project Ga0179593, IMG submission 185931) | Vadose zone soil fungal communities from Angelo Coast Range Reserve, California, USA - CZODoug2_1_08_16fungal (PacBio error correction) | ecosystem: Environmental > Terrestrial > Soil >... | reverse complement strand
TCTTTTTTCTTGATCTCTCCCATTAAAATTCCCCTTTGCGCCTTGCCCGTCCTTTTTGATCAAATATTCCTTCTCCCACTCTGGTTTGGTTTTTTTTTCTACGGCGTTCTTCCCTTTGTCTTTTCCGGTTCACGCTTGTGTTTTCCGGTTGCACCGATGAGTTCCCGGTTGCAGTGATTTCCTTTTTTGTCCTGTCCATAAAAGATTGTATTTGGTTCTCCGGCTCCCTGGCATGCCCCTCCAATGATTCTTCCCCCGCCTGGCCACTTTCTTACTTTATCCCCCCCTTCTGAGCAGGCAAGCATAGTTCTCGACCCTTGAGCTCGCAAGGCCCTTTTGTTTCCTTCCTTCTCGGCAAAGTATGATCTTAGTCGCCGGTTGTTGGGGTGGTGGAGCCTGCAAAAGCTGCACAAGCTGTCCCTCGTCCATGGGGCACGTTCTTCTTCTTCCCCCCCTCGTTTCTTCACTTTCTCCCCTCTCCCCCCCACCAACTTGTTGATGGGTTTCCCCCCCCTTCCCATTTTACCATCTCCTTTGTTGTCCCTTATGTTAATGGTCCGCCATTACTAATCCGCATAAATCTGCGATTCAAAATGGCCCAGTCACATGCTTTTTGGACTTCGCGCTTTTGAGTTTCCCGAAATATTGCACCCTTTTTTCCCCCTGCCAAGGAGCCAATCTCCAGCGGCCTTTGAAAAAAACTCTATTCTGGTTTTACAATTTTGGACGGGTTTTACTCCCACTCATTTATCCTTTTCACCTTCCTCCATCTTTCTGGTTTCTCATCTTCCGTAAAATATACTTATATCGCCCCAATTCCGGCACTTGTGTCAATATTACTTTTTTTTTATATTCCCCTAGTTCATGTTTTTCTTCTTTCCAACACCCCCCCCCAACCCCAACGGATCGGCCCCTCCCCAATTCTGCTTTCAATTGGTCCTTTTACGTGTTTCTCCCCCCCTTCCTTCCACCTTGTAAATCCACTTTTTTTTCACCTTTCTCCCTATGCTGTCAGAACTTTAAAGTTAAGGGTAGGCCTTGAATTTTCCCCCTTCATTTCTGAGAAATCTAATCTTTTTCTATTTCGTTTTGATCCCCCCATCTTTTTTTCTGTTGTTTTTTCCTTTTGAAGGTCCTATACACCTCCTGCAGTTTTCCTTCCAAAATTTTCTTCTTACCTCCTCTTTTTCTCTTCTTTTTTTTATGAGAGAGTTGCCTCTGACCCCCCTTTTTTATTCTTTAACAGGACTTTCTATATATCTCAAAAATCCACAAACACACTTTCTCCTCCAAAAACAAGACCCACTCCCCTTGGCACCACGACTGCATACTCCCTTCCTTTACTTTCTTAAAATTATGATTACATGCGTGAAAGCAAAGTATTTACAATTTTGGACTTACGCGTGGATCCTCCTCCCGGTCCAGTGGTAACCACTCCTTTTCTCCTCTGAGGGGATCTTTCGAGTTTTTTGTTATGTGTTTTTTTGCATTTTTTACCAGTCCCCCCTACTTTTCAATCTTATGAAGAGGTTTCCCCCTCTGTGACACAGCATTGTACTTTTATTATAGACGAATATTTATATTTACGTTTGCGATGCTCCCCCCCCATGATTCACAGTGGATTTTTTTAACCTTCCCGGAATGATTTATTCTTCCGAAAGTCATCACCCGCCTGAGCTCTAGAGTTTGAGGAATTTATAGGATGCTTCTTGGAGTTAACTATCTTGACTGTTGACACCAAAGGTATTTTCAATTTCCATGGCTGATACTCAGGCCTTCCTTCCTATTGTTTTCATTGCCCCCCATTTTTATTTCTTCTTTCTCTTCTGTTATCCCCTGTCCCCCATAAATAATTTGACCTCCGCAATGCTCTGGAGGGTCAACAACCCCGATACAGGATTTTTTCTATGAATTTATTTTGCATCCCCTATAGCGCCGAATCCCGTGCCCATTACGTGTGTGCGTACGTTTTCTATTGTTCCCCCCTGACCTATTTTCCATGTCGTGATTTCTCCGTGGCCTTTCTTCATCCCAAGGTTCCCAATGACGTCGGCAGAGAAATGTTTGTGCCTGACACTGAAAATGTTGGCTTATCCGAGAAGTGAGGTCGTTGTCTCTCTATTTGGCCCAAAGCATGTCAATTGACTCATTTAATCTTTACCCCAAACTCTTCAAGTATTTTTAGCCCCCCCACCCTCCAATCTCCAGCGATGACTCTGGGCTCGCCGAATTTCATTTTCACCTCCACACCCCCCATTCATTTCCCATGAAAACCAAGGGCTACGTCCGTCACCCCTCCCAAAACTGGTTTTCTCCCGACAGTCCCTTTCAATTTCCCCCGCTACCTTTATTTCCCCCCCTTCTCCTTGCTAATTAATTTGATGGCCCCCCCCGCAACCTTTTCCACTTACTCCCCCCCAAAAATTAGACGGGAAGGATTTTTCGCCGAAGAAGATCATCCCCTTGATGTAGCTAAGACACAAGTATCATATTGACCTGGGTATTTTCGAACCCCAGGTCTTCATTCTTTCAAAGGTTATTCACGAAGGATTGCTTGCTCGAACACGTCATTTTACGCCCTTAACTCTAACACTTTCTATACAATCGCTTTTCGAATCCTTTGCTCTCGTAATGACCTTACTTGTTTTCAAGGAATATCAAAAGACTGTTGGCTTGATTTAGTGAATGGGCACACCCCCCTTTTCCCCCAGAGCGCTTCCTTGCCCTACTCAGAATCCCCCAACTCCTTGGACGGATTATTTGTATTTCCTATCCTCCCTTTTTTTTGGCTTCCATAAACAAAGGCTCGTCTTTTCCCTAGTTATTCGGCCCTTCCTCGGCCGTCCTATTTGTTCCCCTTTCACCCTGGCAACACTTCACCTCCCTTCCCCAATCTTTTGACTAGTGTCTTTTACCTACTCAGTTCCTCCATTACCTACAGTTCACGCTCTTCCTTTCCCTTCTACCCATCACGACCGGACCCCCCACGCTGTGCCTTACTGATGTTCCGTTAGTTTTTCTTATGGCATGTCTGATGTATCCCCCTCCCATCTCTTAGCCTCGTCCTTGCCACCCGCCTTTTCATTTTATTTTTATCCGTCTCCTTGTATTTTCTTCTTCTCTTCCTTTGTCCTATGTATTCTTTACCTTTGAACACTTTACTTCCATCTTCGTACATGACAAACTTTTTGCTCAGTTCGAGCGAGTCTTTCCTTATGATCACCCATCTTGTTTACTTTCCCCTTAATGGCTACGGACCGCCACCTTGTGTTAGTTCCTTGTCATATTGATTCGGTTCTCCCCCTTTTTGTTTACAGGGTCTGGACACCTGGTATTGCAGTCTCTATTCTTACTTGACAACGCTTTAAGGTGCTAACATGCTGGTTCGATCGCACGCGCTCCCCCCGCGTCTTTCTCCTTCTTTTGTACAGTCTTTTCCGGTCCCCTCGTACATTTTCTGCCCACGTGTCTTTATCATGACCCTTCCCCTTAGATCTTGGCACTTTCCCACGCCACTTCGTTCTCCCGGCCCATGCTCTGCTTTGTTGTTTTCCACCACACTGTTCTTTCATCTCATGCCCATACTTTCATCACCTTGTTCAAACGCCTGTTTTTTTATCTTTAGATAGCCCCCCGATCCTTTCTTTGTGCGCGACATTTTCACTTTACTTCAAACTTCGCCTTGCAATGGGCTCCCCTTCGTTTTCAAAAGTATTTCTTGTATTAACCCTTCATATCCGTCTTTACTTTTGGGCATCATACGTGTCCTTCGTATGGCTCCCCTTTTTATACTATTATGCGCATCTTCCACACTTTTTCATGACTTTCCCTTTCATCTTTCTTCTATCATCAAATGCTTCGTTTTTTTGTTCCTTATCTCATATACCATTTTTCCTTCTTCACCTTCCTCTATCTTAATTACTTTCTTTTTTGACTATATGGTCCCTGTAGAACTCATTTTCCCTTTACCCCCCGAATTACCTCATGAGTAAAATTTGGCCCCAAGTCCCCCCCCTTTCCTTTCCTTCCCTATCGTTTGGCTGTGTACCCTATCCCTAGACCCCCTTATGTCTTTGGCCCATGATTTATTCTTTGCTCCCATTGTCGACCAGCCCAAGCCCTTACGCCTCCCATGTCTCCCTCTCTCCTTCCCTCACACCAGGAGCGCCGCCGGTTCCCTTCACCTCCTTCTTTCTTTTCTTTTGTGCCCTCATAACTCTTCATACAGCTCCGTGTTGAATTCAGTTTCCAATGTTGTCGACCGTTCTGTTTCACCGCTCTTCCACTTTCGCGAAAGAGAAGGTGCCGGTCTTTTGTCCATAGTCCACTATGCAACCCTCGTTCCCCAGACCATCCCTTTCCCTCATATTTTTTGCAAGGGGCTTTTTTTTTGTAACTGCCCAAAACAGACCCACGGCTCGAAATCTTTCACTCTAGTGAGTACAAATGCATTGGCCTTTTACCTTCCCCTCGTTCCGTTTGAGAGTGCCTTCTACCATTGTGATGTGTCACCTGGTCTTTTTTGTTGTTAAATTAGGTAGGGCTTCTTCTCCCTCTTTTCCCTTCTTTTTCTTTTTTTTTTTTCCCCCTCCTCCTTTTTATATATAGTCCTCCTTCTGGTTTCCCACACACTTGTATTGTGTCCTGTTTGACCTTTTTTTTCATTGTCCCATTTTTCATCCTTCCCTTCTTTGCCAAATTGCTGGTGAGTAGGTGTTTTTTCTTTTTTTTTGCTTTTTAACAGGCTTTTTTCCTGCCTTTGTTCCTGTGCTTTGTCCCTCTCCTGTATCTGTACCTTCACCAAACCCCGAGTTCTTCTCACGTACCTGCGACTTCTTCACTTCGGCTCTCCCCTTTTTCCTGTTGTTCTTCTTGCGAGATGTCGATTAGCTCTTGCCTTATTCCATATCCGCCCGTTGACTGTGGACTCTCTCCCTTCTAAAACCAACTATCCTCCTTGGGCACGTCCACTCAACCCCATTTTCCTGGTCCTTTCTCAAGATCGTTTCTCTAATGATTTGGCACCAACACCCCTCTCTCATCCCTCTCTCCTTACTCTCCGATTTCTGACCAAGTATTCGTATACCAGTTTAGGCAACCTTCAACAGCTTACCCTCCATTCGTAATTAAGGCGTGTTCTGCCTTTCCGATTTCCTTTCCAAACCCCGCTCTCCCCCGTTGCACCATCATTTTCTACTAGTCGTTGAATCTGGAGCTCCTTTGTGCCTAGGTTTCGTTTTTTTGTGTTACTCGCACCCTCCCAAGACCCCCCCCTTCTTTTCCCCCACCTTGATGCCAGGTTCCTCCCGATGTTTCCTTGCCAAATTTGTCAATTTTTACCCTCCTCTGACCCTAACTTTATTATCTCTTGTTGCACCGAGAAGCTTACCCCCCTTAGAATCCCATAAGTGGGGCCCTTCTCTCACATTCTTCTTAACGGCTGAGTGTACAACCTTGGAACCATTTATCCTTACCAGATAGATCTTTTCTTCCTTATTTTATATGTTTTCGAGCTTTTGTGATCACTCGGATACCCCAGTGCCTCTTCTTATTTTGTCGTAAGCTTTCCCCCTTTGTTAGTCCCCTTCTCCTTTTGGGGATTTTTCCTTAACTGTTTTGTCATCGCGCTCCCCATTTCGTGGATGGCCTCAACAACTGTCCCCCCCCCCCTTTTTATTTAGTCTACTTTTTGTTTCGTTTTCCCGGTTTTTACTTCTGAGCCACGCGTTGGCGGCAAGAACTAGCCTTCTTGACGTTTTCAGTCCCGGATTTTTTTTCTCATGACCACCTTATTTGCCTGGTATGCTTCGCCTTATCTCGCCGCCCACACGCGTGTTCGCGTCCTATTTTGACTTAGATCACTGTCTCCAGTATTCTCTATCACCTATGACTTTTTCCCCTCTGAGAGGTCCCCTTCCTTTTTTTCCCCTCATTTTATTTAGTTCCTGCGTGCAGCCCCATATGACCTCCGTGCAGATTTTAGCCATAGCCTATGTTTGTTCTGTGGGGTGAATTATGAGCCGTTTTTTTCCGTTCTGCTTTTTATTGGACTGTTACTTTCATTCCGGGGGCACGACATTGTGCGATTCTGGCACCCCCTCGCTCCCCACTCTTCTTTCTCCAGTTTTGCCTTTGGTTCCACTGACCAACCCACGATTTGTCCATTGATATGTCTTTTTGGCCCCTCACCTATTTTACTCATTCTGTTCCCTTTACCACCCAAATCCGGTTTCCACCTTTTTGGTAGACGTTTATCCAATACGCACCCGAATTCCCACTTTGAGTAATTTTTCCCTCACCCAATCAGACCTATGATTGCACACCCGTCCTTCGTTTTATGCCGTTGTCATTTCATCTCCATTGCTGGTCAGACCATGCCACAGTCCTTACAACGACAAGTTAGCACCTCCCTTTCCGTCTTCCATACCATTAGTCGTGTTACTTGGCCCTTGTAATTACCCACCTAACCGTATTCGAGTCCCACTTCTGGATGCCTTCCACCCGTTTCATTAATATTCTTCATCGGACCGCACGTATATTCAGTGCACCTGACTTCTGACTGCAATCTGAGAGTAACCTCTAAACTTACCCCACCTTCTCCCCCCACGATGTTTAACGACTCGCTGGAGCTCCCTTCAGGAAATTCTTTGTTACACGGTCTACAAACCGTTTCTTTCCCCAGTAGTGACCTTTTCCTTCCCCCTTTTCCCCCCTCTTTTCACGTGCTTATGTGTTGCGGTTTTTTTTTCCGAATCATACCAATCGGTCCCCATGCGACTTGTCCAGGACTTTATTCCCAAACGCCGCTGTTTGGACGGTATATTTTTTTCTTGATTTTCTTCTTCTCCATATATGTCTTTCTCTTATCCATCTTTTTCCTGGTGTCTCTCGCCGAAAACCAGGCCACTAGGCCGTTTGCTTGCCGGCCACGAATTTTCTTGTTTCTCCTTTGAGCGTGGGTGAACATGTTTCCCTTTTTTTCCCCTAAGACGAAAAATCTCTTCCTTTTCACAACCCATTGTTTATTTGTTGTGGTCTTCATTCTTCACCCCTACATTTCTCCCTATTCGGCTCCCCCTTGTCTGTCCTCCGTCAAGTTTTGATGTTCCGTATAGTTGCGATTTTTTAAGCGAGTATCTTTCTGTAAGCTTCCACTTCACTGAGTGCCCTCCATTTCCCTCCCTTGTCAACCCCCCCTCCTCCTTTACCACCTAGACTTTTCCTCTGAATCCAATGTTAATACTCTGTTCATTCCCTCCTGGTAATTTCTTTATTAGGTATATGTTTCCCTGCGTTACAGTCTATTTCGCTCCCCCCAAGGTTTTCCCCCCCTTTCCTTTTCATTTTTTAGATAGAGTTGGCCACTGTTCTCCATAATACTTTGCACTGAGCGCATTTTTTTGTCACAAACTTAGAAAAGGATGCGAGGGGTGCTCCACTTCCTTCGCTAGATCCCACTTTCTTTGGTCCCCCCCTGGTCGTTTCTATCGGAGGAGGCCCTTCACTTACCCGGTTATTGGGGGGTGTCACGGTTGCTCTTCTTTTCGAGTTACCCCGTTCTTTGCGCCTTCTCTTTTCCTTTCTTCTCCTCAAAAACTTTATTTTTTTTCCCGTTTTTGATTTCTCAGGCGGTGTCTCGTCCATTTGCTTCGATTCCCGCCTTTTTTCTCCAGTTCATAATCCCTTAGGTCTGGGCCCCTCCAGATCCCCGGTTATCCCCCCTGCCTCTCGCCCCCCACATTTCATTTTTTCATTACATTCATCTACGCGCTGACCCCCCTGTCCTTTATCGCACGGTTAGCGACTTCCCCCGTTCTTTTTTTTTGTTTTGCCCCACTCTCGCAGTTCTCATCCTAGTATCACTTCCCACTGTCTCTTCTCCTTTTTTTCACAACAAGTCGAGTCACTCATTCTCGTCCTGGGGGCCTGCTGTGTCCGTCTTCCCTAACAATATTAATATGGTTTCATCCCAATCTCCTTTTTAATTCTCATGCCCGTGCTGCTTTTGCCTTTTCCCCCCTGATCCTCCCTTATCTTGCGGTTCCCTTTCCCAATTTTTTTTGTCTCACCACACTTGTCTGTAGACATCCAGAACTAACCGGGTCCTAACATATTCTGTGAATTTCCCGTCAATTCTCTCTTCCCATTTTCCTGGAGATTTCTTCCCTGTACTTCCCCGGCTTTTTTCCTTCCACGGCAAAATTTGATTGTTGTTTTATCCAGTCCTTTTCCCCTCCCCAGCCCCTCTCCTCATTTTTTCTCTCTCCCCCAGTCTACGCTCTCTCCCGTTCCCTTATTTTTCCCTCATTTTTTTTCCGGTTTTGTGTAAGATTCAATAGACTGTAATTTGTTGCTGGTCTTAGTCTCCATTTATGTTTTGCCTGTTTGTTCTTTCCATGTCTCTACAAAACTCACTTGCTTGTGCCCCCTTCTCTACTTTTACTTCTCTATTTGCTTGTGTCACCTCACCATCTTTTCTCACCTCCCCTTCCCCTCCCCCTCTTTTGAATTAAGCGCTATTCCGTGTATGTGTATGTCCTGACCCTAACATATTTACCAATAAATAAACATAAAGTTCTTCCTCGCCGAAGTTGTTCGCTCTCACTCAGTCCCTTCCCTTGTGTTCCTCTCTTTCACACGTTAGTTCTGTTTTGTTTCTACCCTCTTTTCCTGTTTCACCCTTTTCACTACTTTTTCTGTTTCCTTACACCTCTTTAGAATTACCTTTCCTTTCTCTTCATTTTTGTATTTCTCCCCCCTTCCACTTAGATACAAGCTATGTTCCTCCTCTCTTCCTCTCTTTTTTGATGTTTTTGGATCTTCCCCCATAACCTCTCCCTTCGTGTTTCTTTGCCTTTCCTCGCCTTCCCCTTTTTGAATCTTATATTTCCTCCTTCCCATCCACTAACTTCTTTCTCTACCCAATCATGCTATACTGCTATGGTCCTTTTCCCCCCCCCTGCTGTTGTTCTAGAGTTTACTGCCCCCCTTCAGGACCCCTCTTCTTATTGATTTAGTTGAGTACTGGCTATTTCTCCCCTTATATCATTTTTCCCTCCCAACATCATCGTCCCTCTTTGCGTTAGACCACACACCAAAGACTTCCTAAATGGTGCCCAGATTATCTTACTTGCCTATTGCCCCACGAAGCTCCATTACTTCTATTTTTATGGACCTCCCCCTCAACTCTTGCCCCGCCAAGTACCCCTTATCGACTTTTTCCTTTTTCGATTTTCGTTTTCCTCCCCTTTCTCCAACGTACGAATCTAACCAAGGTCAGTGGACGCTCCTTTTCCGTCTGAGAGGCTTGCCGGCCCCCTTTATCGTTTTTTTTCTTGTTTTTGTCTCCCTCCTAAAATGTTCCCCCTAGCTTTGGTACTATTCTATTTTACATGTTACCCCTTTGTATCCTGTAAACAGTTTGATTTTGGAATTAATCATTAAGATTTATTTTACTCTATCTCAGCCCTTTTGATATTCCCCCCATTACCTCAAATCCGTGAATGTTTGAGGCCACATGTACTTATCCCAAGTGTTTTCCCTATTCTATAACCCTCCCCCCATGTTAAGCCCTGTCGCCCTAGCAGTTTTTTTATTATTATCTGGCTCGCAGAGTAAAGAGGATTCTTTTAATTTCCAATCCATCATGAGCACCGTCCGAAGCGCCGTGCCCCGGGGACAAGCTCTCACTTTTTATGTGCTCCTTAGCCCCGCTTTCTTTGGGTCTCCCAACTCGCCTTACCCCGTCCCAATTTTTTGATCTCCGTTTTGTTTGTCGTGCCCACCCATCGCCCATGCATTTGTTCGACGCCGGCGTGCCTGCCATTTATTTTTTTTTGTCCTCCCGTACATTGTTGCAATACTTTTTTGCCGGGGCTTTGTTTCCCCGACTCTGCAGACTCTCTTGCGATCCTTTTCTCTTACCCCAGGCCGTGTTCTGGCTCCGGTTCTTTCCTTGTTGTCCCTTTTTCCTTCCAGGGCTTAACCATGATCCGTTCTTTTTGTCTTACCATTTTCTTCCTTTTCCTGATACACTTTAACTTTCTTGTGTTTAGTCCATTTTGCCATTATTTTGTGTTTTCCTTTTTCGCCTCTTCTCTTGGCCAAGTCATTTGTCATGCCTGCTATACCCTGGTATTTCCCCCCACTATTTTCATTTCTATTGTTAGTTTCCAACCTAATTTTCACATCATGCTCCTGTTTTTTTTCGGTTGCTGCGTTTCCCTTCTAATTTTCTTCCTCCTTCCCCTTTTGATCCAATTACTCTGCCTTAATGTCTTCTTTATGGCCAGTCCGGACAGTGACACTCTGGTCCTTTTCCCAATGCCCTCCTTCGCCCCCCTCTTCTCCCCTTCGTGTGTCATTGGCCTTATTTCGTGCCCACAGCCTTTTAACTGAAGTTCCTCCTTCTCTCCCCCACACTCGAGCCTCACCCCGACGTACCTTCTTTCACTCCCTTCCCTCTCCTGCCCGTCTAAGTAAGTACAATATCTTTTTTCCCTCTTCGACACATGGCTGTTAGATCCCCCCCCTTAATCCAGATCCTCCATTCCGTATCATTGTTCAATGTATGAGTTCCCTGTTTTTATCCGCCCCGACGCTGTATCCCCCGCACCCTTTTCCCTCTTTAATTTTCTTCTTTCTTTTTTTTTCTTTTTTTGTTGTTGTTGTGTTCCCTTCCTTGTTCTTTTTTTTTTTTTTTTTTTGTTTTTTTTTTCTTTTTTTTCTTTTTGTTTTTTTTTTTTTTTTTTTTTTTTTCTTGACATCACCTCTTTCCGTGTTTTTCCATTTTGACATTTTTGGCGTGCTCTCGAGAATTTGTTTTCCTGTTATAACCAATCTTCTGTGGACCTTTTCGATGCGCCTGTCTTTTTGAGTTTTGTTCGGTGGCTACAAATCTATTTCCCCGACCCTCTTGCCTTCCTCCCTACCACCCCTACATGAATGCCAGGACCTCTATGTATTCATTCCCTGACGCTTTGTTTATTTTTTTCTGTGTGAGTTTAGCTTTCCTCGTTTCCTTCCTCCTTATTTGCCCTTTGCTGGTTTGTTAACCATTCCACCGAAATACTCTTTTCCCGGTTTGTCCGGCCTAGTTATGCCTTAATGAACGTTTTGCAGCTTTATTCCTTTCTCGGCCCCCCCTCTTTTGTTCAGCTCCACATATTCCAACACGTTCTTTGTTTCTCCTTTGGTCCCCCCACCCCGACCCACTGTTTCATTACTCCGTTACTCCTTTTTTCTTTTTCCCTTTTGTCACCCTCCTGGCTTAAGATGTTATGGATGGTAAGCGCGTAATCTGATTCCCTCCCCCTCCCCTAAAGTCTCTTTCCTGTTTTATTGCCAGAGGACAGATCCCTCCCTTTGTCTCCTCGGACTCTCTCCTTCTTGTCCCAGCTCAAGGATTAATTCCTGTTTCCGTCTTACTTCTATCACCCTCGTTTCCCGTTGTGATTTTTGTTATTATTCTTTCCCCCCCTGTGATCCCTCACCCAAAGGTGTGGTCTCCCAAATAACCTCTCTGTTCCTTTTTTTTTTTGCCCATGGTATATTTCTCCATTTTTTTTGCGCCTGGTAGGTTTCCGAGGCTTTTTCTCTAGGTTCCTTTTCCACTTCAGGTTGGCATGTACTGTGCTGTCCAGTGTGAAAAGGCAAGTCTTTCTTAATCCGCTCCCAACCTCCCCTTTCCATGGTTCGCTGTTTTGTAATTTCTTTTTTCCTTTCCCTAAATACTGGCGAGTGGATGTCATGTGCCCTTGACGACACGTTTTCCTACCCCCCTCATTCTCCGCCCCATCCTAAAATTTGCCTCCCACCTCCACTCAATTTCTCTCCTCATTTAACCCCTTTCCTCCTCTTATGTTCCCTGACTACTCGCCATTACTTTACAGTTTTTAACTTCGTTGTGACACCTTCCCCCTTTTTGTACAAAGTTTCTTTTTCGCGGGCTCCCTCATCCCTGTCTTAACCATGCCTTTTTCATCTATTTTTAGTGCCTCTGTCGCCTACCACTTTCTCTCTTCGGTCTCTCCTCGTCATTGGCAACCTCCTCTGAGGCCCCCCCACTACCCGGCGTTCTTTTCCCCCCTTCCTTTTCCACTTTTTTATATAATGCTCTGTTGTCGCTGGGGCACCACCCCTTCATCCTTCTCATTCTCGTCGTCCCCCAGTATAATTTGCCCTTTTTTTTGGTCTACTTTTTTACTCCCTCCATTAAACGCCCCCTTTTGGGTCTTCCCTTAACATTGGCCCCACCAGCTCCTATTTACCACTCATTTGTCACCTCCGCTTCCTTTCTGTATGCCCTGACCATCTTCTCGTCTTCGGTCTTGTTTTTTACCCTCTTTCTTCTATCTCCTCATGTCCCGATTAAACCATAGTCTCTTCCTTCTAAACTTCCCCCCCTTTTCCTATTTTGTTGAAGAATAAATCTACTTTAATCTTTTTCCTCCTCCCCCCGCGTCCTTTTGGTCGGTCCTAGTATTCCTTTCCCCTTCCCTAGTTATTCCTCGTTTATCCACTCATGCTTGCCTCTTTTTCCTTCACCTATATCCTTTTCCCCCCTACAAAGTGTACGTTGATTTAGTCCCCTTCCTCCCCCCCCCACCGCTCTACCCGTCGTTTTTGATGCCCCATCTTACCCCTTGCTCTAGTATCCTTCTTTTTCCACTGTGTGATTCTTTAATTTCGTTTTCGTTCTGTTTATCCCCCATAGCTCTCCACACTCGTTTTTTAACTGTTCCTACCCTTTACATATTCTTTTCCTGAAGTTAGCTCCTCGCTTCTTTTCCTTCTGATTTTTCAATCGTTATGATCCACGCTATTGTTACCTTCTTTTTTTTTGTACTTCTTTTTTCCCCCGCCAAAACTGTGGTTCTGTCGTGCCTTCCCCCTTTTTTCCCGGTCTTTCTCCCTCTATCTTTTCTTTCCCAATTGTTTTTTCTTTTTTCCTTTTTTCTTTTTCCTCCCTCCGATCCTCCCGTTCTGGTTTTTTCCCGAGTCGCATTTCAGGAGGAAGTAGTTCAATTTCTTCCCTAACACTTTGACTGGCCCGGGTTTGATTCACCCTGACCTTCCCCTCCCCCCCCACTTCCCCCCCTTCTTGCCGTCGTTACACCCAGCTCCCTAAAATACCCTCCTTTTGCCTGCCATTCTCTAAATGACTTGAAGCCAGCACCAACATTGCCTAAGCCTTACCTCTCTGATCTCAATTCCATCTGTACACCCCAGCCACCTCTCCCACTTTTGGGATTTACTTGTTCTCTATCAAA
>Ga0179593_1344642_pt1 | contig 13271 bp, 19 predicted proteins | sample CZODoug2_1_08_16_FD_185931 | JGI IMG/M metagenome (GOLD analysis project Ga0179593, IMG submission 185931) | Vadose zone soil fungal communities from Angelo Coast Range Reserve, California, USA - CZODoug2_1_08_16fungal (PacBio error correction) | ecosystem: Environmental > Terrestrial > Soil >... | reverse complement strand
GCATCCTAATTAATAACAGTTTTTCCCTATTTATTTCAAACCTCCCTTGGTCCTTAACGCGACCCTGTCGGGTAGATCTTTTTCCGTCACCTTCCTTACTCCTTTTGTGTGGGAAAGGTCTCTCAACGCGTTCCGGCCCCCCTTCTTGTATGCTGACCTTTCCACCAGCCCCTTTTTTTTCTATCGCTTCGCAAGACTGAGTCCTTTCCTCCCTTCCCCCTACTCCCGGTTCGCGACGGCACCCGGGAAACCCGTGTTAACCCCGAAACCCGATTCGCTTCATTTCTTCTTTCCTCCCCTTTTCTGACCTTTGCATCAAGTTGTTCTTGTAGGCTACCTTCCACATACCAACTATTACAGTTTTGCTGAGAGATTAGTACGGTTTGGTCCACCCTCTTTGCAAGTCCTTGGAAGTTGATGGTAAAGGACCAACTTGCGAATGGTTGAAAGGAACCTTTTTCTTTTTCCCCCTTTACTTTCCGTTTCTTTTCCCGTCTTCGCGGCGCGAAGTGTATCTCACAAATTTCTGACTGACTTTTCTGCTCCTTCTTGACTGGTCTTTCGTCTGTAGATGGGGCCTCTGTATACCCCCCCCTAGCGTTTTGTGTGTCTTAAATAAATTAGTGCCCTGAACGCGTTTATATAGCCGACCTTTCCCAACACGACTCCGTAGTCCCCTTTTTTCTGTACAGAGCTCGCCCTCAATGTCTTATGTCTGTTGCCTTCCATTCATATCACGTCAAGGGGTTTTTTTCTTACGGTTGTCACACTATTTTGTATTCTTTCGAGCTGTCCGTTAAGTCCCTAGAGGCTTAAAATGTTCTTTCCTTCCAACCAAGATCCGATTTTTTCTCCCTTAACAACAAATCCGATATTACCTATTGTCTTGTCCATTCATATTCTTTTGGTCGGGTGATGTCCGGTCCTTTGGTCGTAATTCTTTGTATATAAGACCCCTCGATTGGCAGGAACATCGACGCGGACTTCCTTAGCTTTCTTTCTTGTTTCCTTTAATTTCCGGTGGCTTCGGAAGACAACTGACTCCTTCGAAGTAATTATTCTGCTCGCCTTTTCCCTACCCCAGGGTGTCGCTTATCCTTGTTTCTTCTTCCTTAATCTCATGTTTGTTATCTTCGTCTTTCCCTTTTGTTTTGTGCGGGATCGGGGTTGTGGCCTTCTTTATCCTGGGCCTACGTCTCACTCCCAGGTTTTCCTTCTTTCGAATTTTTCCGAGCTGTCTCGTTTTCCCTCTATTTTTTTCCTCGCATTCTTCTTTGGAATAAAGGTTTGTATGGTTTTCAGCCTTTTCCAGCCTTCGTTCATTTGTTCCCCATTTTTTTATGCTAAAATTACATATTCACTCATTCGTCACGACTAGGGCAAAGTCTTTTTTTTTTCTTTTCACCACTTTCAGGGCGCGTTTTTAAATTTTGTTTTTTCTCCTTTTTTCTCGATGTGGCGATTTCTTTTGACTTTCCTTAAACCATTTTTTTTCCCTTTTTCTGTGGTGCGTAATGATTGACTGTCGAAAGGATTTTTCTGCTTTTTCAATACGCATCCATCCGTTTAACCCTCTTCCCTTTCGTTTTTCTGAACACTGGTGACTGCTACGTTATCATTCTCTGATTCCAATTGATAGTCCTCCCGTGTTTCGAAGCTTTTTCATGAACTTTGCCCTTACGTAAATAGAACAGTTCCTGCATCGTTGTCTGCTAGCCTTTCCCTCCCCTTCCTTTTTTTCCCCAGTTTTTCCTTATCCCTGGCCTGTACGCGTCCTGGTGGAAGTCTCCGTCCATTCCGTCCTTCCCATTATGTTGTCCATTTTCCTGCCGGAGGAAGGCGTGTTAAGAGCCTCCTTATTTCGCATCGCTTTAATTTTCTCGGCTGTCTTTTCTTCCCTAATTTTACTTTCTCTCCTTTTGCTAATTGCTTAAGAAAAGCTCCCCGTTACCTTCTTTCTCCCTCTCTCTATCCCCTCCTCCCCCTTTTTTTTTTTTGTTATCGAATTACACATTTCTTTTCTCATTTCTTTCCATTTTTTAAAAGGTGAATCGAAGTTCCTGGCCTAGGAAGGTTTATTTTCACCCTGGAGGTAAGTGCACTATGTCCCTTCCTCGTACCTTTCAACCATTAAACCATGCTGTTGATGTCTCCCCCTAATTACGATGCGTCTTATCACAAGCTATAATGACAGTCCCTATACGTCCCCCCTGCCGGACCAGTTCTACTGCCCAAGGATCGCATGTCAATACTTCCCCCGTTTCCAAAAGTTCCTGGTATACGCAGGGACAACTTCTAGGAAATCTTTGTCCTTTTCTCCTCACTTCTAACCAAACTTCCTCACCGCCCCCCCTTTCAGAATGAATGTCCTGTAAACGGCCCCCTTCTCTCGCGTCAGTCACAAGTTCGACCACCCGTTTCAACATTTTTTTACCTCTTTTTTTCTTCCTTTATTTTCTATGAGTCTCTTTTGCCGCCTTTACTTTCTGTACGTTCATCCACTATACGAACATCACTGACCTCCGACAATATGGAAGTCACCCCGCCAAGACCCTCGCCCCCCTGACCTCGCCGCACCCCCGCTCCTATCGAAGCCCCCACTTTAACCCTGGTGAAAGTCCCCACCCCCCCCCCCCCCAATTGCCCCAGTTTTTCCAGCTTTGTATAAAGTGAATGCTCCGATTAAAACTCCCATGTCACCACCTCCCCCGGGCCTTCTTCCTGTGCGTGACGGTAGCATTCATCCCTCCCTGACATTTTAAGCCAAACCAGTTCTCTCGAAGGCTCCTCCGCTCCCCCTCGGACAAAGTAAGGTACCCCCTTTTAAAACCTCTTTCCCACCCCCCAAACTTTTTACCTCCCGGTCCAGCCTTCCAACCCCATCCCGACGAAGCGCCCGCGGTCTGCATATAAATCCCAAAATTTCTCGGTCCCCCCTTTATAGGATGATAATGAAGAAGGCAACAAATATCATGCCCTGAGGACGCCCGGACGAGCAGCTGAAACTCCTCCCCGGGCGCCACAGCCCTTCCTTTCACCCTATTACCCATACCTTCCCGGCTTCCGTGTCTAATGACTCCTATTGTCTGTCCCTCCCCTCGCGTTTATCTTCTCCCACTTTCCTTACCTCCTCTAGGCGGTTTTCATCCCCTTTCCAGAACTTTTAAATCCTAATACCCCTGCCTCTCTTTCTCAGTTATGTTCGGTCGCAACACAACTCGCCCTGGCCAGCGTCCTGACAATTTGGACTGAAAAACTGATCCCCCTTTGTCTCTTCTCAGCATAAATCTTAAAAACACTCTTTTCAACTAACCATGGGGTCTTAGGGCAATGCATGATCCAGCGAATTCTGGCCTATATCCCCGCATGGCCCTCTCCTTTTCGTGTTTTGGGACCTGTCTTCTATATCCAATGTTCATGGCCTACTGGAACTTTGCACGACAGCCTACCTCGTCTGAGCTGTAGGGCCGGGGCAAAGATTTATCCCCTTGAATACCTATATGATCAGGATACTTTTTCCCTTTTTCACTTTCATATCTCTATCGCATTCCGGCTCCGCCTTTTTAAAAAGCCGGCCCCGAAACTCCCCCCTTTTTTCCCCTTTCTCCCCCAGCCTTTTACTTGTGACCCAATTATGAACCAAGTTCGACAGCATGAGGTACTCTATCTCCTGAGATCTCCGTCCCAAGCCAGTCCCTTTTGTATGCAGTCAGTGACTGTTCCGGCCAGGGTGCACTTGTCAGGAATCGAGTTGCTTTTGTAATTTTTGCCTTTTTCCCTGTCTGCGCTAGTCTTAACAAGTGCTGAAGTATCTTTCCGCTTTTTTTTTCCTCTTCGGATTGACAGAATTTCTGGGAGTCTTTGCCCATTAAATCCTTAGGGGCCTACTCTTTTTATATTAGAAGCTCCCACACGCCGATTTTATTTGCAGTGATCATACCCCCATCCCCCTCATATGCTTCGTTTGTACAGTGAAAATACCCTTCCGTGTTTTTTACTCTTGGATCTTTTTTCTCTTTTTTCTGCTGTTAACGAACGAGGTCTTACTCAGTTTTTCGCCTACCTTGGTCAACTTGTCTCCTCCCCCCCCTTCGCTCCCTTGTTGTATTCGTTATTGCAATTTTTTTATTTGTTTTGGTACGGTGATTTGTACTCCTTGGAGGTAATGGTGCGATACTTATACAGTCCTCTTCTTCCAGGGAACACCCTTGGTCCCTCATCGTTATATTTTTCTGCCACTGGTACTGTCACTCTCCGGTGCTTTTCCTGGTCCGTGCCACCGCCGGAGGGTTGCTGACAGTCATTTTTCTTGATCTTCCTGTGGTTTTTCCTTCCAATGGTTTTGATTCTTCTCTCCGTTTTTCTTATCATTCCCTAAATGTTTCCTCTATTGTGATGATCCTCTTCACCTCATTGTCCCGCTGAGTTATAGGGTTGTTTAATTCTTTACACCTTTCTTACTGTTATTAAAGCGGGGCCGTACTTTTCCCTCCGTTTCCTAGCTGTCTCGTATTTCCCCTTTTTTTTATCGTTTTTGACTATCCTTTTGGGAATGTTCCAACGGCCGCCTTTGGTTTTCCCCTCCTTCCTTCTTTGTTCAAACATTTCTTTATTCTCCCAATTACTTCACTTCTGTCTGAACCTTTGGAAAGCTTTTTCTTTGGGGCCCCCCCTCACACTTGCTGTTCGCTCTGTTTTATTTTATGTTATTTTCATTATTCTTCGGGGTAATTTTGGTACTCCCTCTTTTTTTCTCCCTTTTCAGGGATGATGTTAGTGAAAGTTCATGTTTTTTCCCGCATGTTTTCATGAAGTTGTTTAAACGATCCATAGCCTCTCCTCTCACTTATAAGCCCCCTTTCGGGTGGTCTCTGGGACTTTTTATTATTGGATTTACAGGTGCGGTCCCTCTTCCATTCTTATTCATCGTCCCCGGTGGGAGCTGGGGATTAAGTTGATGAGGGCGTAACGGGCCGCTTTCTCTTTCACGTTCTCTCGCCTGGAGTCTACTAAACCATTTTTGTTTTCGTATTTACTTTAATTTACCTCCCCTCCCCTCCTCCGGTGAGTTCAAATGGTCCATTCAGATGGTCCCTTCTTTCTTTTCGAAGGGTTCCTTAGTTTATAGACGCCCCTCGTTCCTTTCGTGCTCCCTCGCTCTTGTTGGTTTGCCGTCAAAATGTTTCCCCCCCCGGGTTCCTTTAACCGGTCGAGTTGCTGACTTCCTGGGCACTAAATCACCTTTTTTTTACTCTACCCATTCTCTCTCTCCCTTCTCTTTGGTTTTGGACCTGTGGGATTGTTCCCCTTCCGTACCACCCTTTCTTTTCTCTTCGGAAGAATTCCTCCGCGCTCGGACTGTCTGAACCCGTTGTTCTCCCATGTACCTCTTTCCGGACAAGGGTTGAGCACCCCGTTTCTCCTTTTATCCCGACCGTAACTATTTATTATCACAACTAGTTAATCTGCACTAAAAGCGGACAAACTTTTGTCCGTTTGACATATGTCCTCCTTCAACTCCTGCGGACTTATTCTTTTGGCCTACTTGGACCCCTTTTGCCAACATTCCTTATTCGCCTTCGATCATTAAATCAGGAAAGGACTTCTTATGTTAAGTATCCCTTCATGCACCCCCCTTTCTCCTCCACCTGTTTGTTACTATTCCTCTCTGCCCTCCCGCCGAAATTCCCGCATAATTCTCGGCTCCCCTCATTCACAGTTCTGGCCCACCGAAAGGGATTATCCTTTCAGATCGTCCCGGTATTATTGTATACAACGTCCCTCCACACTCCTCAGTTTTTGCGCCTTTCCTACGACCCTCCCTGACCCCCAATTTGAACACATGTATCAGCCAACCCTTTGCCACCAGCAGCCCCGTTCCTTCCTGTACCACACCCCCACTTTAAACCACATCTGTGAAAATGTTTTTTTTAAAGGACCCCCCCACCTAATCTCAGGCTCTCCCCTAAGTCCTTATGAATTGGATCCAAATCAAAAATACCCTTCGGCCCCAGCCCCTATCACCCTTGATCCAGGCTCTCAAATAACCTTCCACCATTTTTTTCTTTTCCTGCATTGGATTCCAGTACTTGTCCCCCCCTTTTCAAGTTTCATTCCCCCCCCCCCGGTTAACCGTTTTCCAACGAACAACAAAAGCCTTTGTCCCTATCCTCCCCTCGTTTCGTGACCGTCTACCCCCAGCCCACATATTTCCAACCGGATACGAAGACTAACAACAGATCAGGACATAATCTCCCCCCTGGTTTGTCCGCCCCTGTACGGAGGGACAATGCCCCGGTTAGGTTGGAAAAGTCACCTTCCCGTTCCCGATTTCCCACCCTCCCTCCTCTCTACCATGACATGAGTCCATTCTGTTTTCCCCTTGTCGGGTCCTCTCTCTTACAACGTTCCGCGAAAGCCTTATCAACCCCACAGCAAGACCGTAATTCCCCTACGACCCCTCCTGAGCTGCTACGTGCTGTCTTAACTGTTCCCCCCCCCCTCCCTTGCACCGGCTTGAAAGCATGATCCTGTCCTACTCGGACGGACCAAGAGACAGCCGAAAAACTAGTTTTTTTCAACTTTTTTCCCTTTTACAACCCTTGACCGGGGTAATTTGGAAGTCCCACCCTCTCCCATTATGGAGTCTTTTTTATCAGGCATTTGTTTACGAAGCCTTTTTTTGTTGCATGCTTCTATCCAAGACTTTGGGCCCCCCTCTTCCCTTATTGAGCTCCCCCTCCTCCCCCCCCCTAATTCTCGAGTTAAGCGGCAATCTACCTGACCTTTTTCCCCTTCTATCCCCCCCCCAGTCACTAATTTTAATCTCCGACCTTAGGTACTATTTGGAGGCAACCTTCCCCCCTTATTTCTTTCCCCTTGCTACACCCTTTTTTCCTTGTAGTCACATGACTTGTTCTGGGCCTAACGTAATTCCCTCCTCCTCCTTTTTGAGAGAGATAATTCTCATTCGAACGAAGTCCTTAGTTTTTGCTACAGTTTACTGGTCAATTCGGGCTAGATCCCTGTGTAATAACTTTTGTCGGTAAATCCCGTTATTTTCCCGTCCCGCCCTCTGTCCCTCTCCTTACAAAATTGGCCTGGAGGTGCGAGATGATGCGCCGCTTAGGATGTGTCCCTTCTTGAATACATGAAGTTCTGTCTTTTTCGTTCTCTCCCCAATCTTTCTTAGGGTCACTGACGCGTGGCTTTAGAACCACGCAGAATCCCCGATAGCCCTCATCCCTTTTCTCGTGATTCCCTGCCATACCTGGCAGTGGTTTTAAATTTTTAGGGTTTAACCTATTTTTATTCTTCGCTGCTGTCGTCCCAGTAGTTGCTCCCCTCCAAATTTTCCTGCTTGCACTTTCTTTTTGGACCCATAAATGCTCCGTGTATTGTTACTTCTTTCAGTACTTTCCTTTCTTGGTCCTGTGATTGTCCCCGTCCTACATTTATCGGCTACTTCCCCTTTTCATCTGCCTCCTTCCACAGGAAGACTGCTCCTATTCCCCTGGTAGTCTGTCGTTCCTTTTTCCCTCGGAGTTTTTTTGCCGTGCCACCGTTTTGGAATTTTTCTTTCTGCTCGTGGGGCTCCCTCCATGGGTGGCTCTTCGACTATCGTGGGTCCTCCTCTCCTTCGATATTTTGTTTCTTTCTTGCTGCGACCGCAGCTTGCCTTCTTTATGGCTGTTTGTTGTAATCTTATCGTGCTTTCTTGTTTTTTTCCCCCCCCTTTTTTCACAGGTTTTTTCCTACTTTTTCCGAGTGGACTTGCTGTTCGCTTCGAAAGTTGGAAGTTCTCGATTCCTGGAATGACCAGTTCTTCTCCTTCTTCCTGTCCTAAGTGGTGTACAGAAGGACGGTTATGTTTTCACATTCTTTATGCATCCCCAATTCTATTCACCGATTCGAAGACTTGGCACACCCCCTTTTCCCATATGTGGGTTCCTTCACCAGCTGTTCAGTCGATTTTTTTCTGGTCCTAATGACGCTGGTTCTCTCTTTTCCTTTCTTCTGGTTTGGCGTGGTTTCCCACCACATTCATTGGTACCAGTGTCTGACGCGAAACTCGTGAGTGTTCTCCGTTTTTTCATACGCCTCCCCCCACTCCTTCTCCTCTAGGAGAAGCCCCCTCGGGTGTTGACTGACTGCTACGGAGAGTATGCCGTTTTAAGGTCTCGGCTGCATTCTTGATGGCCCTTCCTTTTCCCCCTTGGAAGATGGGGCAGCCGTGATCTTTCTCCCTTCTCTGCGCGGTTCCCCCTCTTTTTCTGATAGTCCGTAATAACCGGCTTGTCCCGTCAAGGATTGCCTTTCCACGCCGTCCCTCCGAATTTCTGCGGTCCATCTTACTGGAGACTTGTTTTCCCCCTCTTTCTTCTGAGGTGTTAATTCGTGGGATAAGAAGACTCTAATTTTCTGGGAAGTTCGTGGGTGCTCATGTCTTGGCTTTTTCCCTTTGTGCCCTCCGGGCTTCCCTGTCGAGAGACTGAGACAAGATCCATACTTTTTGGTACTGACTTTTTACCCTTATTATCCTTCATACGTTGGTCTCTTTTTACAACTTACCTTCAACCCAGTTCTTGAACCTTTTTTTTCCTGTAGTTAATTAAGCCTGTCTCCCGTGAGTGAAACGTTCTTGTTCCTGACTTGCCAGCGGGACAGGGCCCCGTCATGACGTTTCTCCCTGACAGTTATCGGCGTCTTACCCGCGTATCAACTCCCTCCGGGTCCCCCCCCGGAAGGTACCCTATGTTCTGACTCCTTTTCGGCGCGGTCCTACGGGTCACTACTGTCACACCGCCCGGCCTGTTTTTATTCCTCATGGGACCTTCGCACTATCCCGAGGAATTCCCCGCATCACAGTCAAGGTCCACTTTCCGCCCCATGTAAGACGCCTGCTGACGTAACCCTGTAAAGGTTGCTATCTCTGTCGTCCCTTTCCCCAACTTCCCTGTTTCTATCCTTTAGCTCAAGGAGTATGGATTTTATTAACCAACAGCCCAATGCTTTCATCAGAACTATAGAAAGCAAACTTCCAATTGTCGAACAATATTTCAGCACTTCCCCCTCCCCTCCTTCCCTTTCCTCCCTCCGTTCCATGAAGACCATCCCCCCACTTACCCCGAAAAGCGTTGAACTTACCCCACAAACTTCCCTTTTCCCCCGAACTATGCATTGTCTCCTTAAAGAAACACTTCTACCTTTCTCTCCCCTTCCGGATAGCCCCATTTCTTTACCTTCATTCCCTGTGAGGCCGGATTCTTCGACTCACCAAGGATCTTTTCTCTGCCGATCCTCTTTCCCCCTGTACCACTTCCGGAAACCCCTGAAAGTGATTAACCAACCCATGTCCTCCGTGTTGCGCCCTCATCCCCCCTCCCGATCCGACAGCTCAATTTGTGTCGCGAACCTGATACATGCACCCTCTTTCCCCCATATATACTCAAGAAAAAACTGATCCTTGGACATTCCAGGCCAGGGACGCCCCTTCTCCTTAAATGCTCCCTGTCCCCACCCTTGGCCCTTTGCGTGCAACAACAGCCTTGAAAACCTTTACTTTCTCATGAAACCAATCGCGTGGTACTGGCCCCTCGCCCCTTGATCAAATTTCCTGAAAGCCTCAACGTATCTGCCATTCAACCGTTGTACCCAACAAATAATGAAATCCTTGTTTCCCATCCTCACCAATGTAAGTTACCATTTGAACTTACCCCAGCTCCTTCCGACTTCTTTCCCTAACCTTGGACTTGCCGACTGTAGGAAACGTCCAGTCACAAATAGTTAAACCTCCCTTTAAAAAACCTGACAGGGTTGGTAAAAGACCCTAATCTTTTCATCTGTTTTATCTTCATCAATGCATAGCCTCGTGTTGGGAATGCCATTATTACTGCCCCTCTTTAAATGACTTAGCGAACAGCCTCCCTTGTGTCTTGAGGTTGCCGAACTATTCCCCCCCTCGAAGCCCTGCCTCATCTCCGTCCCCCCTCCTTACCGATATCGAAGGCGGAATCTTTCCCACACCACTGCTAGTCCGCAAAACCGACTCAAATTGCTATAAGCCCTGAAAGGTTAACACTTCTCTAAAGTTGACTTGCTTTGTCACCTGCCAAATGCGGGTACTATCTCTCTTTTCCCCGTTGTTTGTTTTTTGCTCTATCTTAGTACCGGTCTTTTCACGTAGCCGCAGCCCTTTGGTAGGCAGATATGTCCTTTTCAAGGCGAAGAGGGCAATGAAGACTTCCTTAAAGCCTGCTTCTTTTCCCGTGCCCGCGGCTCTTCGCTCTAGTACAAATTTATTCGGTTCTGTCTCCTTTCTTTTCTCTCTTATGGTGCCTCATTCATCCATCTCGGCATTTTGGTGGGAGGTCTAGAATCAATACTTTCCCCCTATTTTTCCAACTTGGATATAGCCCTTTACTTTCCCACTAGTGAGTGGCAGATCACACCTCTCTCTTACACCATAATAGTAGATTTGTTAAATTCCCAAGAATGGGTTGTTTAAATTTTCCGCTTTTCGACTCTAGTTTATTCCCTTGTTGTCCTTCGGCGTCTCCCCTCCCCCTGTGTTAAGGCTTTCTGCCACTTTGACGTCCCTGCTATTACCCTTTTCTGTCTTCGTATTTTGCACTTTCATTCTTTTGGTTGTGCTTACTCCTTATAATGACCGTTAGAATTCCCGCGACTTGCTTCCATTCCTTCAGAAGTGCGTCTATTTTTCATGATCCACTGGCAGGAGGATTCTATGAACTTGGACGGAGAATAACCCGGTTTCTACGTCATTTCAATTTGTCTTTCCTGGGGGTTCCCTGGGTGGCGTGATATGTGTTGTTACCATTTGGTGCATTTTTCTTGTCGTACTGTCTGTACCCTAATATTGGATGAGGGGACTTTTTTTTTGTTCAAGGTTTTTCATTTGAACCTGGGGGAGTCTTGTCAGAAGTCTGATTGTTTCGTCTCTTATCCTTTCTGCCTGTCTTCCTTCATTCCCTGTTATGATGTATGCAGGAACGCTGGTGACGGAGTTAGTTGCACCTTCTTAAGTAATAATAATTTTGTCTCCCATCCTGTAACTTGCCAAGTAGGTTGTCCAATGGAAGGTAAGTGTGTCATGTCTTTCCTTCTCCCTTCACTGCGGGTTCTGACGATTTTCAATGGGAATGGTTTGGTTGGTGACTTTTTACATATTTTTATGGAAGTTTTCTTTGAGGCTCCTTCTCTTTTACCGTAGCCCATCAGTGAGTGGTGCTTGGTCAACTTAAGCATATCCATCCGGAGAAAGCCTGCCCTTTTTTTCTCCCTTTTCCTGCGTTCGCCGTCATCGTTCAGTCTTATGGGTGTGTACTCGTCGGAATTTAGTCCCAGAGTCCTTTAGGTTCCATTAATTGGATTGACGTATCTGGAATATTCTTGAATATTTAATGATCTATAATACTTCTTTCCCAGTGAATACTTTCGGGAATGACCCGAAGAAGAAGGTACGTCCTTCCGTTTTCAGTTGTCCACTAGGTGACCCGCGTTTCCTGCCTGAGTGCTAGGCGTCTCTTAGTTTTCTCCCCGTTCAATAGGGTTAGTGATCGTTTCGGTTTCATAACCCCATCTCAGCATCTAGACATGCTTCAATGATTCTTCAAGCCGAGACACCTTTTTGACTCATTATTCCCATCTCTCTTTTCCCCTTTGGTTGTGGTATAGCGTTTCAGGAACAACAGTTTTCCCTTTTTTCACCGGACGTGCTTTCATCATCCTGTCCTACAATTGACCGTTCTGCTTCCGCCCCTCGTTACATTTTCCCAAAGGACAGAATGCAACTGGAGAAATGAAGTTATTGAGTCCTCCCAACGCCTGTTCCCGAAGTAATGTTTTTCCCCCCGGGCCCCCTTCAAGTGAATGTATGAACCCTCAGGCGTTAGGATTAATCCCTTCCATTCCTGGTACCCACTTTGGCCACCTGGGATCATTCTTCCCCCCCCTATGCCGCCCTTCCCTAGACTTCTCACTAACTGAACACACTTCAGTCAGTGGATATTCTAATGGCCTTCCCGTCGCAATTTTCAACGGCACCCTGCCTGACTCGCGTGCCAGATTCCCACTCCTTTCCTTCCCCTTGCTCCTCCCTGGTCTTTATAACCCCTTCAGCCACCTTCTTTCGGACTTTATAGACTCTCCTTGGCAACGCAAAATGTTCCCGCAACCTATTGTCTCCCTTTTCACAACTTCCCATCCACCTCGCCAGTCATCGCAACCTTTTCACCCTCTCTGCACCTAACCACAGCGCGAACAGCTTGTGTAAACCCACAAATAGCCCATCCGGCTTCTCCCCCCCTCTTGAAGGATGCTTGGTTGGATCATTTAATTTCACACACCGGCCCTTCCCGGCGCCTCATATGCCATCATTCCTGCCCACAACGTAAAGACTTCTTTACTTCCTCTCTCCCTCTTTCCCCTTTCCCCACTTACTAACTTAAACGTGATTTACCAAAATATAAATACCGGTGTAACTATTACCACAACCCCACTATTCCCTCCTCCCCTCCCAGGTGCGTTTCTCCTCACCACAGCACAAGGCCCCATCTTTTCACCATTGAATATAAAAACACGCGATTATGCAACGCGCCACCGGTGCTTAATGCTTGTCAGAAATGATCCTCCAACCTCTTCTTCCCCTTGCCTTCCAATCTCGTTTTGTCTCGGCACCCAGTTCTTTCTCACAATCGCTTGTTCTGGCCCGCCCTTCTCTGTTTTTCCCCTCAGCCCCTCAGTAATTCACCCTTCCAACAAAGACTGCCACGAATTTCACACATCTTGCCGATCAGCCCGGCTTTCCTTTCCCCCCCCTCGCTTAACCTTGGATGAAGCACTGATTGCTCCTACGTTACGGCCCTCATGCGACCCCCCCAAACCCCCTTTGTATTTCCCCCCTTCTTACAATTTAAAACCCTTTTTCCCTGGTGGATCTAGTTCGTCACTTCCCCCAAACGACAGATTCTATCTCGTTCGCCTTCCTGCCACAGCCTGTTGTTGGGACCGTCATCCCAAACCTGTTAAGCCCACTGGTTTGACTCCCACCCCTATTTTCCTCTCTTGATGCAGTTCTACATGAAGACCGAATCATGCTCAGCACCTCCATTTTTCCCTTCCCCTCTCTCGACTTCTTCGCGCCCCTGCCCTCCTGAAACCGGCAATTTCTCCCACTTTCCCATTTCATTGCCTATCGCCCTTACCTCTGTCCCCCTTCTGCTACCCAATTGACTTGCTCCTTGCCAAAG
>Ga0179593_1272685_pt1 | contig 13271 bp, 15 predicted proteins | sample CZODoug2_1_08_16_FD_185931 | JGI IMG/M metagenome (GOLD analysis project Ga0179593, IMG submission 185931) | Vadose zone soil fungal communities from Angelo Coast Range Reserve, California, USA - CZODoug2_1_08_16fungal (PacBio error correction) | ecosystem: Environmental > Terrestrial > Soil >... | reverse complement strand
TTATCACGCCGGTTTTTTGGCATCCCCTACACCTTGTTGTAGCTGCCCTGCTCCCTCATTATTTTTCACCAGACCCATTCAAGGTCCTTTATTTTTCGTAGTGCCATTTTTTTTTCGTTATTACAGTACATTGGGCGGAGTTTTGGTTTCGTTTTTTTTTCTTTATTTATATTCCGCTGTCATAACCTGGTTTCTTGCCACCCCCTGCCATCTGTTACCTTATCGTTGTCGGAATATTTTGCCATGCTCCCCCCCCTTTCCTTTTTAATCTCCCCCCCCTTTTTCATTGATGGTTTTGATGACCTCTACAGTCTCGCCAAACTCTCCCTCACCGTCAAAGCGCTAACAATGACCCAAATCCGCTCTGTTTTTTTTCCCTTCAATCATCTTTTATTACCCTCCCGAGTTTCCTCGCGAGACATGTACCGTGTGGCATTCTTCACTTGATCCCAGAGGCCCCCTCTTTTATCCGGCACTTGGGACTTGAGGTAAGGGCGTCTCACCTTTTTTCCACCCCAAATACTTTTGATGTCGTGAATGCCTAAATGCAGTAGTGACTCCTCTTTGCAGACCCATCACATCCGCAACTGCCATTGCCTGAATTGATCACCTTTTCCTCACTTTGTCCCCTTTTGCCTTTCGCCCTCCATCCTTAGAACCTAACCCTTGATGGTTCCTCGTTCCCGTGTTTTTCGCGGCGCAGATTTCCTCCATTACGGGCTTTGATCTGATTTCTTTAGGAACCCCCCCGGGCATGCCCATTGAAATTCTATCCCAAACGGTGTCACTTTTACGAAGCTCCTCTTCCTGGTGGTCCTATTGGTGTCCCTTATGAAGCCAATTCCGGTTTGACTTCTTCCGGGGTGTTTTAGACACGGCACCCCCCCATCTCCCTTTTTTTTCTGTGACATTCGGTCCACAGGTTCCCTGCTCTCCACACCCCTACCTTTTTCCGTCCTCATTTCCGAACCTCACTGTTCTTCCTGTTTGTAACAATGGAAAACTTATACCGTCACTTTTACCTTTTTCCCTTTTCCTTTTTTTCTGTAGGTGGTGTTAATTCTTCTCTGTGCATTTGGTTCCCTGACACCCTTTTGGAAAACCACATACCCGACCTTGTTCCACATGGGTCTGGGTTATTCGACCATCACTTCTGAAAGTCCCCCTTCAACCTCCATCTCTCTCCCCCGCTTTTTCCCCTTGGAGTCCACCCTTTTTTTTTGAGTATGTCGAATTCCGATTACTTCTCCTTCCACTCTTTAACCTGGCTTTTCATCCAAGACACGGATTCCCGGCCCTCCACGTGATGTTCCACCCCCCCTCATTTCTTTTTTACACTGAGGTTTTTGGGTTTTCCCTTGTATAAAGTTTTCTTTGGTCCCTGATTATGTCCAAACACTAAACCCTTACTTTGGATACAACCCCGGAGAACAGCCTAGTATCTTTCTCCAAGGCCTCCTGTCTCTCTCTCTTTGACCATTCCATCCCATCCCTTACCCAACCCCTCCTGCAGCTTTTTTTCTTGAGACGCTTGTAACAAGTATTCTCCTGTATTTGCTCATTTTTTTTTTGTACCTAGGGATTTTACCACTTCCCCGACACTTGTTGTGTCGCCCATTTTCTCCCCTAGCCTTCCTCCCCCCCCCCTCGTTTTTCCCCTGTAGAGACTAAAACTTTTTCAAACCCACCAGTACTATGAACAACACTGTCCATCAATACTTACTTACCTTTTTCCCCTCAAGAGTTGACGAAAACCTGGCCTCTTTCTTCCTTTGTGAATTGTCCTTTTAAACCAGGTCTTTTCTTTTTAGGTTTCCCTAGAATACCCGACGCGCCAAGATAGTTTTTTATGTAGGAGCGGTCATGTCCCCTTACGGTCTCTTTTATCCCTCCCCTGTTTGTTAAAATGGTCTCCGTCCCCTGGTGCATCCGGGGTTTTCTCAACCCTCGCCGCTACGGCTGCTTTTTGCTAACGGAACGTCAACGCCACCTTAAAGAATGCCGTTTGTTCCATCCCCCGTCGGTGAGCCCTTTTTTTTTCCCATTCCTCTGTTTCCCTCCCCCTCACTTACACTATTGCCTGGGTTGGTTCCGTGAGTACTGCGGCAACGCTGTCCTCCGGATTTGTGGCTGGATACTCAGTGGCATGAACCCGCTGTTTCCTGCGGCTTTCCCAGTGAGGTACAAGTCCCCATTGCCGTAACAGCGATTACAACTTTTTTTTACCTATGCCACTTTTACCGCGTGGGCCGACCTTCTGGGTAGCCCCCTTGATTGAAGGCGAGGGTCCGCTGGCTACGTCGCTTTCTTCTTTATTCCATGATCGAGCGCTTTTCTCTTTTCTAGACTCCAGGTCCCCCCAACGTCCGTAGGGATCAACAGCCTGAGAATTCACGTGGTATGTGCATGTTGCTTGGACCCCGATCAATTGCATTCCTCCTTCGAATCTTTTTCGACCATTTAACGACGACTCTTCTATTTCCCATGAATTCCCCATTCCGTCAACAAACTTATTTTCCGAGCGTCCCCGCCCGACTAAGAGAGTGAGGCAAACGTGCCTTTCCCCCCGTTTACTCCCCCCCTTTCATACCCCGGTAAACTCTTTCCTGACAAGCTTTTTTTAGTCTTTATACGGTTCTCTTCTCACATTGCGCCTTTATTTTTTCCCCTTAAAATCCCTCTTGACATTTTCGGCTGTTTTTTGAACCGAGTCTCCTCTCCTGATGCGTCCGATCACTGGGGGTGATGAAGCGCCCCTTATGTACATCTGATAAACCCATTCGAATATCCCTCCATCCTTTCCCTTTTGAACTAATTTTTACCCGTTGGCTCCTTCGTTCGATTTTCTTGAGGGTGGGAACGCCGTGCATTGTCGCAGTGTACCTCCAAGGCGTCTCTTCCTTCCCGCATATTTTTTCCGACCTACTCTGTCTTTGTCGCATCGTCATCCTATACTATACGACGAGCGGAGTCTACCGTTGCGGCTTTTTCTCCCCCTTTTTCCCCATGCATTTCCTGTCCTAACCGTCCTCCCCATTGTTTCACCGAGCGGATTGGCGACAGGCTTTTGGACTATTCCGATTAGTCTCTCCCGATTCTCCGTCGTCTCGGCATCGACCAGGATGTGCTCGTCTATCCGAGGCGAGGAGCGAAGCTCGCCCACTCCGGGCCATGGCTTAAGCTAAGGCATTTCGGCCGCCCGTTTTTTTTTTTTTCTTTTTTACTTATTGAATCCTTGTTGTCAATGGTTCACACAAGATCTCCCCTGGCCAACCGACACCTTCTTGCTTTTTTTCTTCTACACATCCCTATTGATTTCTCGAGTTCAATTGAAGGATAGATCTCGTTCGATGTCCCTCTTTTTCGACACCTAGGAGACCCCAATTCCTTCCTCTTTTGTTCCTCCTTCTTCTAAAAGTCCTGTAATCAACCCCCTTCCTCCCCATGTGCTATCAGCGGATGTGGAGTAGAATCTGGCTTTCCTCCAAAGGGCGATTTGGGTTTTCTCTTTGCGGCGCCCCCCCTGTTTCTCTCAACGCTACGTTTCCCTTTTTTTGCCACTCCATCGCTACCTTCTGCCTAACGAGCGATAGTCTTATCCCGTTCCTCTTCTCGGGGGCTTCCTTTTGTTAAACCACCCAAAGCTGCTCCTCGTTCCTTGACGCAACCCCACCCAAGCGTTGGTTTCCCCGTGGTACAGCGGCGAGCCCTTAGAGTTCTAGGTTGCATCAACCGACCGGCCCTTCTGTTCCTCTAATTCCCTACTATTTATTTCTTCTAAGCCTTCCTTGTGCTTCACTTTTCCTTCCCCCAGATATGCCTGTCGGCCATCCGACCGCAGCTTTCACCCCCTTCCGTGATTCATCCGACTTGAGCCCATTCGCACTGTCCCCCTTCCGAAGATTTAAGGGCAAATGTCTGCACGCGGGGACGTTTTCCCTTCCCCCCCGGTCTATTCGTGCGTGACCCTCCCCCATCACTGCCGACATGTTTTTGAGCCTAAGGAATAGGTTACATTCTTTTCATCGTACATTTTTTTTCCCCCCATGGTTCTTTTCTGGCCGCGAGACTGGGTGTTTACGTCCTCCCCTCGCCGGATGGGGATGTTTTTTGGGTATCTTATTCTCCATCTCCAAGCCAGAGCGTTTCCCCCTAATGATGAGATTGATTTTTCTGAGCTATAATTTAGGTTCTGCGTTTTCCCTCCAATCTGACCATTTTTGTAACCTTAGGCCGTTATCCGAGTCCCCTCGCCAACCTTAAGTTAGCGTTGTGACTTGGAAGCTACTCCCCACGGCGGGACTTCTCTTAGATATATATTTTAGTTTGCTTGTCCGCGCTTGCTTTTTGCCCTGTTCGCAACTGCTTTTCGTATAAGTCCATGCCCCTTTGTTGACCGAACGCTTCCTTTCTTGGAGGCTGCGGCTCTTTTATTAATAAAATAAGTGTATTGAGCGATATCCATCCTCCTCCTGGATGCCACTACCGAGCGATGCACACCCCATCTACTGCACTGCTGACGCGCCGTTCAGCAGTTATTTGACCCGTTTCCTGAAATTGAGCCCCCTCCCCCCCCTCCCAAATAAAGTCTGCATCCCTAGTTCCTAAGACGGTCTAAATCCCCCATCTAATAACCAGCTTGTTGTGTCAGATAGGACAAACACGATACAGGATATTCAGTTCTTTCCCCCTAGTTGAGCGAAAAAATGGATCGCGGTTCTCGCCTCCCCACATCCACGACGTCTTGCATAGCAGCAATTATCCCGTGCTTTATGCAAAATCATTTCCTCCTTCTAGACCCCCCCCCTTGGCCGGCGCCTTTGTCAATCCTTAATCCACCATATTCGAGACGAAGTCATTACCTGGTGTTCCCCCAAATCTAAACTCCATGTCCTATCATATGATGATAAACACCGGGTCGTAACAGTCCTAGAGCTTGGATTCCTCCTTTACGTCCCCCTGCAACCAACCAAACCCAGATGCGTCCCTTTTTCTCCGGTAAATATCTGCTCGTGTCCAGTTAGTTGAGCTTGTTCTACTCCTTCGATTCAGTTCCAGTTCCTTTCACTTTTTTTGACAGTTATCTGTCTCTCTTTCCCCTGGTTTCCCGTCAATCCTCTCGATCCCTACATCTGCGGATAGGAACCAGAGGTGCTCTGTTTTGTGTCCCCCATCGTCCCCCCCCCAATCTTTCCTTTTTGGTCAGGTCCTCGTCGGCAACAAACCTGGGACCCCCTTGCCTCCAGGCGTTCTCTTTTTGTGTTGACAACTTCCTCCCCCCGTCGAGATTCCTTTTCTCCCTGCACTCGCTTACGATTTAGGCTGACGGACGCTTTGGCCTGCTCGTAGGCGTTTTGTCATTTAAAAAGACGCGCTCCTCCCCAGTACCACTCCTCCTGTTGCCCCCCTATTTATTGTCCGTTGTTGACCTCGGTGCGCATAAGCCTCCTTATAAAAGTGCATGTCTTCTCCTCATTTGGGCTCGCCGCCCTCTGAAGATTCCCGGACTAGGTCCGACATCTGAAACTCGGACTTTTATTATCCCGTATGATTCTCCTGCGTTTCATTCTTAACCCAAAAAATACTGCCTTTCTTAATGTTTCGCGGTGATGCCGGTTCGTCTCGTTCCTCCATTGATCCAACCCTTGGATACTACCACTTCCCCCTAATTTGAACACCGGTTTGCCGAAGGTTTCCGGTGCCTTCAGCCCAGTCCCCATTCCGGCAGACTTTGGACGGATCTTTGTCTTTCCCTCCGCCTTTTTCACCTCCCCCATATTGTCCCCCTGCCGATCGACTGCTCGTCCTTTAGAGTCTTCGTGCAGGACGTTCATCCGGGATGACAACAACTTAGCCCCCTTCTCCTGCTTTCTCCATCCCGTCCGGATCGCCCACTTTCTTTAGACTCCGATCGTTTCTTATCGGGCCTATGCCCACCTACCTGAAGTCCCTTTCTTGCGCCTTAAGATCTTCCCCCCGAGTTTGTCCCACTTCGACACACTGCGGTCCCACCCAAATCGCACTCCGAAACTTCCCCCGAATCGTCCCGACGCACCGTTCCATTTCAACCCCATTTTGCATTCCCTTAGCCGGAATCTTCGCGTTTTATGCTCGCGGGATAACCGCATTCATCCCAATTCGATTCTGCAGTGCGCATCCTTCCTTTTTTCACTCTGGTGTTCCCCTCCCCCTCCCAGACCCCCCTTTGTCCTATTTAGTTTTTCCTTCCTCTCCATTACGCGGTATCACGGTCCGGGAATGAGCCCTGTTCAGGTTTCCCTCATTTTTCCCAGAGTTAAGGACATTTCGCCTTCTCCTGGGAGTTTCCTCTGCTTACCTTCCCTCGGTGCACAATCAATCGTTTCTTGTTTGTGAGCGGTTCATGAATGTCTTTTCCCCTGGTCTGTCAGAAAGTGTAGCTTTTTTACATTTTGTCTCTGCCGTTCTGATGTCTATTGATCCCCCCATGGTTCAAATAACTCCTGGCTTGAAGCAGCGGCTTCCCTTGGAAAGTTTCCCCTCCCCATGCGTTTCCTTTAGTCGAAGCCACGCCACCCTGCGCAGCTGGCATGTGCGCCGCGTCTAGTCTTTTCCCTTCCCCTCAAGGGATTCAACCCTTCATTTTATTCGGTCCTTCCCCCCCTCTTCTTATAATGTCAAAATCTGTCCTCTCCGCGTCGGCCAATTCTGTCTTGAAGACTGTCTTACCCCGCAACGCGTTTTCAATGGGTGTTTCCATCCAGAGGAGGCCGCCCCTTCCTGATTCCGACACCAGCATAAAGTCGTGTATTAGCGTACCCAATCATCCCCCCCTGCATAGTTTATTTTTTTCTACCTTTGAAACGGAAGGATTTTCAATGTGTTTTGACCCTTCCCCTTTTTTACGGCCCCAGCCTCCCGTAGAAGTGCCCTTAACAGTCTTTGCCCTACCTTCGTGGCGCCTTCAAAACCCCTGCAGTGCCCATGCCGCTCCATGGAGGGATAAGCTCATTTGACTCTTCGGGTTGGTCCCTTTTTGAAGCCAGATGCTACTCAATTTTGGCGACCGTCTCGGGTGTCCAGTACCGTCGCCCTTGCCGAACAGTTTCAGTATTCCCTGTCCTCCCTCTGTCCCCTTTCTTCCCCCCCCAACTTCTCGTATGCTGTGTAATCTGGATCCATTTTTTTTATAGTCGATTTTTGGAAAAATCTTTACTGCTTGGAACGGGAGGGTTCCCTTGTATATCATGGAGCTCGCCCCTGTGTCGTGTGTCTGTTTAAAGCCTAGGTCTATGAGCCCTCCCACTCGCCGCCCGTGAAGTTCACAGGCGTTCTCACCTTTCATCAAAAATGGTTGCTTGGCACTTTTGGATCCAGATTTTTCGCTCTCCTTTTTCTACCTAGAGTTTTACATAGCCCCCTACTTTGTTCCTTCCTGTTTTGACAAACCCCTTTCACGGTGCGGTACCCACTCAAATTCCCCCCACCCCATCAGGGGCAATACCCCTTAGTTTTTTTTCCCCCCCCCCCCCCCTTTTACCCGATGAATCCGTGTTTGGCTGAACTAATCCCAGTATCTCGTTCCTTTCTGTGACCCGGGCTCCCCCGTCCCCCCGTTATCTGGTCCTCCCCCAATGTTTTTTACCCCACCTCTTTCGCCTGACTTCTCCCCTTTTTGTCCTTTTTTGAATTTACTTGTTGAGCCGTCCTTTTTCACTGTTTTATGTGTTCCGTCCCTTGGGCTGATTTCCTCCATGCCCAATATCATTTGAACCCCCCTCTCTGCAAGTCCCCCAATTTTTCCAATGTCTGTCCAGTCTTTACCACACAGTAAAAGGAATGGTCTGATTTCGGCTCCTTAGGGTTTTTCTGGTTCTGCCATGTACCTCCCCAAAACGGAATTGCTAGTTTTCTGAAACCCCCCCCCCGTTTCTTTACTTCCACCACGTTTCATGGCTTCAATCCTCCTTAACAAACCACCCATGAGCTCGCTACGACTTTACCCTCCTTTTGGCTGCTTTTCTCACTTTCCTCAACATTGGACATGCCTGTTCCCTCATTCACCGCATCTCATCGTAGTACTATTCTCGGGCCATACCCGAGGACCCCACCCGGGGCAGTTAGCCACCTGTTAGTGTCTTGGCGTTGTCCGCACCTATCCAGATGTGCTCATTCATTGCCGCTGATTTGATTCCCAGCCGGGCACCCTTGGCTTATATGTGTGTCCCAATGCTTCAGACACCTTATTCAGACCCGACCGGTTCAAAAGATTGAGTCTGCTCCTCCCCCCCGTCCCACTCCGGTGTTTTTTCCAATGCCCCCTCTGGAACCCAGTTACGGATGGCCCCAGGACGTCCTGTTTTTGACAGCGCACTTTCCCTGTGTTTTTCAGATCGATGGCAGTCCCCTTTCCCCGTGTCTGGTCCCTTACGGTTTGACCGCTTGGACGTCTGTTGCTCGTTTTGGCGCGCTTGTTGAAATAAAGAAAGAGACAGGCCCTTCCGTTTTTTCCCTTTGCGATTGTACCCTTATCTTTATAATTCCCGGCCCAGAGTAATCGGTTCCCAACCCGTATTACAAATGGCGTGCCTTTGGAATCCTGCATGGGGGATCTCGTGGAATAACCATTCCTAGCCCCATGTCATGTTTCCTTCACCACCACTCCACGTGACCCATGCATCCAGGGGAACCTTGGTTTCTGGATCCCAATTTGAATTTATGGTTCTGCCGATACCCCTTTTCCCTTCCCCTTTCCCTATCCACAACTCTTTCTTACCCAATCCTCCTTCCCCGTGTGTTGTTGCCTTTTTTTTTTTTGTGCTCTTTCACGCCCCCGGTAGTTTTATGAACAGCGAACGTCGTGGTTGTTAGATTTTTGCTTTCCCATTAACATGCTGGACCAGAAGACCCGGTCCCTTCTTGATGCCCTTCTGCAATTGGTCGCTATTTGACCGTCCTCAGGCAGGCGGCAGTAGGAGTTCTCTCCCCCCCCCCCCATCGGTCCAACTCAATTCTTCTTGCCCCAATCCCCTTCTCCGATCGTTGTAAATATGTCATATTCTTTCCTTCTTCCACCCCCCAATCGCCCTGTTACATAGAACCGACACTTGTCTTCTCTTTGCTATGACCAGTCCGTTTGTTCCCCCACCTCTTTTCGCTTTACACAGCTTCACCCCTGACCAACCCATCCGCTATTCTATACTGGCACCCCCCTCTTTTTCACCGTACAGCCCCCCTAGTTTTCCAGCGTCTACAGCCGTGGGTCCTCCGTCACTCTTTCCCCGAGGGTGCTTGGTCTACGGCTTGAACCCTTTTGAGTAAGAACCAGAGCTTTTCCCCCCGGTCTGGTTCCTCCAACCCGCCCCCCATCGGCTTTGCGCGACTTCGCCGAAACTCCACCGTGCCGCTGATTGTTAAAGAGGTGAAATGCCCTTCTTTTCACCTCCTTTTCTACTTTTTGAATATCCTGCTACCTTTTTGATGGTGCGCTTCCCGTTTGGAGGCCTGAGTTTCCATCTACATACCTTCTAGGATATGATGTGCCTCAGGTTTAACCCCCCCCGGACCATCATTGCTGAGTGCTTAGATTTTCACTTTACGAAGTCTATGGCGGGGTATACTTTTGTATGAGATGCCATGGGGTTATCTCACCTTTTATGGTCCTCCTAGCATTTCGGTTAAATTTTTTTTTTTCCAACCCAAACAATTTGTCCCGTCAACCCAACTTTCCCTTCGGTTCCTTTGCTCCCTTACTCGGTTACCCGTACTGTTGAAACCATTAAGCAATTGTAAATTGTTTTTGGTTGGCTTTTTTTTTTTTGGGATGATATTGTTTTTCTTTTCCCAGCCAAATTGGTTTTGCCCTTTTTCAACCCCACCCTCAACGTTAATCCCCGCTGGGTTATGCAATCTATCATGCCCCGCCCAGCTCCAATCACGGACCTCTAAAGCTCCCTCCTTTGTGTCCCCCCCTTTTAAACAGTGACCCCTTGGGGATACTCCTATCACTCTCGCGACAAACGCTCTTCAGCCCAAGAACGGACTTCATCAGTTCCCGCAAGTGATTGGCCAAACAACATTCTTTTAGTTTTTTTTTTGTTGTGTTTCCGCCCGATGTCGTCCAAGGTTGTTAACTAGGAGGGTACCCATTCAACTTATTCGTTACCAAAACCATTGAACCTTTATCACCCCCCCAAAGCCTTCCGGGTGAGAGCGCTTTGCTTTCTCCCCCGTGCAAGCCCCCCCTCACTTAACTATCACCTCCTTGACTGAGTCATTTGAGTGGCAAATCCTGTTTTTCTGACTTGTTTCTTTTCCCTTACTCCCCGACCAAATTCATTGGAACCTTCCTGCCCCCTTTTTCCCCCCCAATTTCCGCTAAGTCCCAAAACATTGTGTCACCAATTTTCAAAGAAATCCCTCACTACCTTTTCGTCGTTAGATTTACGAAAACATGAATAGGGCTCCGTCTGCCTTTTTGCCTTCCACCCCCCCCTTTTCGGTGCTCTCTTTGGGTACTTGCACCTTTCCTGACAAATCCGATCTCTTCCTGTCGCCCATCTCTTTCCTGGAGTGGCCAGGTTCGTCCACCCGTGAATTTTCTTGAGCTGTTCCTTTTTCGTCCCCTGGCGCGGACTCATCGTTACCGGTGAGGGGTTTGTTCCCAACCTACGATGTCCTGGCTGCTTTTTCTGTTTTTTCACGGTCACTTTCACCACAACCACTTGTCCCACCTTTAGAAACCCAAAATAATGAGATGATTTTGTTTACCCTTCCTGCTCTCCGACGTCTTAACTATTGCCTTGGTTGTTTCCTCTTTTCTGCCGTGGGGTGGAGGTTTTGTTTTTTGTTTGGTTTGTTTTGGATATTGTCAGACGTCCCCCCCTCGTTTTTGCCTGGGTTCCCCGGGTTCGGCCCCACTTCCCTTGGACTCCTTGGCCGACAGGACCCGGTTTACATTACGGCCCACGTGTTCGCGTCCTTAAGACCTGTTTGAGCCCGTGCCTTTTTCGAGTCCCAAGCTTGCTAATCTTTTCTTGGTGTACTGCCGCGCGTGCCCCCATTTGGGCTCCGAGAAGTTCCCCCGCCCCTGAGCTGATACCCTGGGCATTTTTCGCACGTGCTAGACCCGGCTATTGGAATCCTTGTTGCGGATCCAGATAGTGGCTTCTCTTCGACCCTGACCTTACGTACGTACTTTGTCAAATTTAGCCCCCCTGTGAATACCCCCTCGCGGATTCACCATCACGATTCGTTCCCGTAGCGGCACGACTAATCCAGAGTAATGACTAACCTTCATTTTCGTTCTTGCTTTTTCCCAAATGTCCTGCACTATGTCCCCGATTCCGCCAACAAGTCCTTCCGCTCACGAGCGTTATATTAGACGGGCTCACTTTAGCGCTCGTGATTAACACCTCCAAGATTCCCCTTTTTTTTTTGACTTGGCTTTTACTCTTCATCATCTGCCTTTTGCGCTCATCCCATGCTCCTCGCTGGCGCGTATGCCGCCCTTTTCCTTCCCAAATCGCTCTACGAAGTTCCCCCCCTTCGGCACTACCCTTCCCTTTGTTCGGGGTCTCCTGAATTTATGATGCGTCGGCGATTATTGCCTGGAAAGTTTGTCTGCCGGGCCCCCCATACAACGGAGATTGGTTTGCTCCCCCATTCTTCCTTATCCTCGAACTGAGATGTCGATCCCATCCCTATCCCAACGCCGACCCAGCCCTCCTACGCCCGTGCGATCGTTCGGTAATGATGTTTCTCCCCCCGGGGCTATAGGTTTATTCCGTAGGGTTTTCTCGATCGATCCGTTTGGAATTTAACCGATCTCTATACCCCCCCCTTCCCGTCCGTAAAACCTGCCCAGCATGTTGAGGATCGGGTCTATGGCCGAGGATCATTACGGCCATCTGCGGCATTTATGGAAGAGGCCCGGCCCCCCTCCCCGCGTTTTTTTTTTTTTCTTCGTTTCTGCTTTCTTTTATTTGCTTTTTTTTTTTGCCCCGGGTGGCAATGTCCCCAGATCCTCAAATATTTTTTAAACCATCGCCTCAGGTTTCTGCCCCCCCCTCCCTCTTTTGCTGGAGATTACGCTCTGATAAAATCTACAGCTTCGAGAACCCTTTCCTTTCAGATGTAGATCGATTAAAACCCCAAGTGCATCTTTGCTTCGAGTTCGGACTAACCTTCCGTCCAGGTGCTCCCCCAAGTCTTGGATACGCACTCGCTTTCCGCGTGATTCACACTTTGCCCAATAAATGGCCCTCTTTGGTGGCAGGCGTCTTCGACGATTCCTTCCGAGGTATTTTACTCTCCCCTCTGCCTACGAGTACCTCATGTCCCCACAATCTGCTTTCCGTCGTAGTAAGGGTAAGCGTTTTTTGTCGAACTTTCATTATTTTTATCCTGTGGTACCCCCCCCCCCCCCAGGGCGCCTGTCGGTTTCTTTTTCCAGTTTCCACAAGCTCTTTTGTCCTGCGCTGCTGACCCTCCAGAAGGAGAGAGGAGTTGGAGCCTCCAACCTAATCTTAAGAGATTTTTCCCACCCCCGTCCCGTCATGCCTATTTATTATCTGAATTATGTCTTTTTCCTTAAAGGACCCCCCGCCAGCTCCTGCGGTTTAAGTCAACCGTATCATTTAAACCCCAATTTACTTATAGTCTGTTGAGAACAGGCAAACTGCCCTAGAACTTGATCCGTTTGCGGCCCACATTGATCGAAATGCTGTTGTTATTGTTAATACGCTGGCCCCGCTTCCCTTCTTACTAAATAATTGACGGTTTTCTGGTTTTTTTCTTAGGAGTGAAGAAGTCCTTTATTTCAAATGTTTCGTTTTCATCTGCTCCCTCCGTTGGCCCCTGGGGTCCTGAACCCGGGCGCCTTCTATAGCGTGATGCCGCTGACGATGCCACCTCTCCGGATGCTGGATTTTTTGAGTAAGGCTTATGTTTTTGTCCCCCCCCCCTGAAAAGCCATTTTTGCTACTTGTGTGCGTGAAGCCGCCCTTTTCTGTTGCGGCTCAGCACCCCGGTCCCTTTTCTAGTTCCCTTTTTCCTTCCCCTGAATAGCTATACGTATCTTTCCTTCAGTCCATCGCAACCAGTAAGATTTTCCCTTTTGTTCCCTTTGCTGGAGAGTCCTTGAATTTTTGACTCTCTGTTAATATCTATGGTATTTTTTGCCTCTCTTCTTAATTCCCAATTTTTTCCCTCCACCGGCGGGGATTGTTTTTTTCTCAGGGCGTGAGTAGGCTTGGTCTTTTCGCTTGTTTGGACGTGGCCAAGGCTGCGTT
>Ga0179593_1260676_pt1 | contig 13271 bp, 12 predicted proteins | sample CZODoug2_1_08_16_FD_185931 | JGI IMG/M metagenome (GOLD analysis project Ga0179593, IMG submission 185931) | Vadose zone soil fungal communities from Angelo Coast Range Reserve, California, USA - CZODoug2_1_08_16fungal (PacBio error correction) | ecosystem: Environmental > Terrestrial > Soil >... | reverse complement strand
CTTAGTACTCGACGGCTAAACCCCCTCTTGACCCTTGTTTTGCGATCACCTTTTTTTATTCCTTTAATTGGTGTCAGTAACCAGTAAGGATACCGGTGCCCCCCCCCTCTTCTTTGTCGTACTTGCAGAGGGTACGCTGCCCTTCTTTTTTCAAGTTTCTTCCATTCTCGTGCTGTTTATTTTTATATCCAAGGACGTTTGCCCATGGTTTTTTCACTTGGGACAAGTTGAGTTCTGGATCGGCTTGGTTGCCAAAGTTCTCCCTTCAAGTGGGATTTGGTACCATTATATTTTTTTTCGGGAACGTCTCGTGCTCCGGCATAATTTCTACCTCCGACCCTAGGGTTTTTGCTGCGTACCTCTCATGCAGTTTCTCACATTTTGTCTGCTTGATTCTCATCTATTTCAAAAAGGATCTAGAGTAAGATACCCCCCCCTCATTCTATGCGGCTTTGATACATGTTTGGACGCAACTACTTAGTTTTTGTACTTCCCAGTCGTCCTTCAACCAAAATGCGCTGAACATCCTCCGGTGGACAACGAGGTACACCTTGCCCTTTTCTATATATCACCTTTTCAATAGCCCCTTGCGTGTCCAAGAGAAGCGTCCTTTCCCTCCCGAACCCCTCCTGATATACTTCTGCGCCGCAAGCTTTTCACCCCAAAAATCACACCGTGTTTGGCATTCCTTTCTCTTGATCAGATTGAATAATTTCAAGTACGCCATCCCCTCTTGTTCCTGCGCCTTCTTTCCTTCTGGACCGTCCCCGTGAATGGGATTCGCGCCTGGCTGCTAACGGTAGTTAACTTAAATTCAGGGAACACCTTGTGCCCCTTTCACTGCGTCTTTCACAAGAAAAGCCGTTACCTACTATCCCTAGTGATAAAATTCCCCGCTAGGGCCCACGACTATTAGACCCCGAAATTTCGGCGACATTTTTTTCACCCCCCCCTGCCAGCTAGATACCCCCCCACTCACCCGTCTCCTCTCCCTCCCACCATCAGTCTCTGATCGTCCTTCGTGGGAAAACGGACACAGGGATGTTCGCCTTTTTCCTTTCAACGAGCAACGTAAAGAAACTTCGTTGTAATCGGTTTTTGTTATGGCCCCTCCTGATTTCCCGTAGTTACGCCTGCCAGCAGCCGCAATTTACAAACGTGGCCAACCCCCAAAGTAGATTATCAACCCCCTCCCGCAAATGTTTACTCTATTGAGCGAGAAGTACCCCCACCGCTTCGTTCCTAAGGGCCAACATGGATATAAGAGCCGGATGGACAACACCCTTTTTTTGTTTGCTTCGGAAATAGATCTTCCCCTCTGTCACAGACCTTTGGAGATTAATATCATCGCAGTTTTCCCTGGCCTGCCTCCCCCCTTGTATCACGAAGGGAGAATAGCCAAGAGCGGAACCGCGCTCGGGTGCTTATTCGCTCCAGAATTTCGTCTTATACGTTCCACGTCGACCTCTGTCAGACCTCTCTCTCTGTGGAACGCCACGGAGCGGAACGGCAATCCCCCGCACCGCCCCTCGCAAACGTCGTATGTTTTTTTTTTTCGTTTCCCTTGTGGACAATGTTTTTCTTCCCCAGCAGGCATTTCCTCCCTGGTTTTATGCACTAGGGCAAAGTCTTGGTGTTTTCTCCCTTAATAGCAAGGCACTGTTCCTTACCGACTTCTCCTTTCTTGTTTTTTGGTGTTTTCTCATGTCAGGTTTCCCCCTTGAATTAATCGTAAGTCTACCTTCGCCCCAATTAAAAGGGACGATTGCTTCCAAGATTGCATTCTGGAATCATCACGGTAAATTCTCCCGACCCTTCCCCCGCTATTCCCCTATTTGTCTGCGTCAGCTCCCCCATTCTCTGCCCGCCGATATCTGTATCCCGTACAACGGACCCCCCGGACAACAGGTGGGAGGCGAACCGCACCATCCTTTCCCGCTATTGCTTTCCTCCCCGTTCAGGACATTCTCCTCGCCGTAGGTCCCGCCTGAGCTGGAGTCGCCAGGTTTCTGATTTTTTCCTTCAGCAAATATGATTTTTAGACTTCTCCCAGAAGTCCTCCATTCCTTCCGTTTTCCCTCCTTCCCGCGCGCAATACTTCCGTGAAGCCTTTTTTTTTGTAATCGTCTTTAAGTTATTCTTTTTTGCCCTTACCCTCATTTTCTACTTTCGGCTGCCAGCCTGTACTTTCCCCTTCGCGAGTTGACCCCTCCCTGAAACCCCCCCCCCGATTCAAAGAAGTGCGATAAGAGGGCCAGTACGATGGTAGCCAAATTGCGTTTCATTCCATTTCTTTTAGATCCACATGTTGTACCTCTTGATGCACGGTGTCCTTTCTTGGTGATAGTATAAAGTTTAACTCAGTACGGCCCTCAGTAAATTGGTAGAATACGTTATAGCCGTTTTCTTGGACTCCCTTTGCGTGGTCAAGGACGGCGTCGGTGTTCTCACCTCTTGACCAACTTTGTTTGACATACTGTGAACAGTTTCCAGTTTTTCTTCCGTATGAGCTCCTTAACCCAAAATTCTCAGTTCGTAGCAGTAGCCCCCGGTCCTTCACGGTAGGTAGCATCTCCTCCGACCTCCTTTATTACATTCGTTGGTTTGAGTTTGTGGTAAAAGATGAGTTCTTCAGGTTATATCACTCGTTAGTTGACCTTCTTTCCTTTTCCACTCCTGTTGCGTCTTTAAGGTGGTATGCTGAATCAGGACGCTGACATTGGCCCTCTTTCGCCAACCTGATGTTCTTTTCTTGGGTTTTGGAAAGCGGGTCTCCCCCCCCCTCTACCACGACTTAAGTAAACATCCCCACAAAGTGAGCAATCTTCCTCCAGCACGATTTAAATTACCGTAACGCTCCCCCTTATTTCTCTTCTAACTTCAAGAACCTTGATTTCGATGAACTGCTTTGCGTGCTTGCAGCACCCATCCCCTTTAGTTCCCCTTCGACCAGTGATCAACCGTTCGCCGTCTTGGAAGGTCAATCCCGTCGACGGTACTGGGATGGGATACGGCCATCTTTACATGTTTTAAATAGATACTTCGCCTACTGTCCAACTTTGACCCCCCCTTTCCCTCTCCCCAACTGCTAGTTCCCTAGACCCGCACCCTCTTCCTTCCCGCCAACATCCGTCCTGAAATGTAATCGACAGTTCTGCAGTCTACACTCCGAAGGTGAACGGCCTTAGGGTGGAAAGAACCCCCCTTTAATCGATCCCAATCTCGAACCCCACCGCCTTTTTTTTTTTCAGATTACCGGATAGTACTATCTTTCCTATGGTAAGTAATCCTGTTGTTGTTGAGAGAGATAGTCTTACCTCCATTATTGTAGTACAATTACCCCTTCTATGACCTTTTTTGGATCTTCTGGGATCTGACGCCTTTGTAGCCACCCAGCATTACCCCTTCAAGGAGTTATGACCCCGTTTCCCTCCGGCAAGCAGTTGACGTAAAGATCCTTTTCTTTTTCGCAGTTTTCTAGCCTCCCCGCAGTTTTTTTTCATCTTTTTTTTTCAGGTTTCAGTCGGCGTAAGAGACGCAGGTGGCTGTTACCCCCTGTGATTTCATCATTATAACGGCCTCGCCCATGACTATATGATATTCCCCTTCTGGAGATTTCGTTACCACTGATGTGTCTCAAACCTACTTTTTTTTGAGAGGGTGCAAATCGACCCTCCGTTCCGCCCGTAACCTCTTTTCTTCAGAAGACCTTTTAACAAGAAAGTGAAAAAAGATTTTCCCCTGCGGTCATGAGAGTATTGACCGCATATGGCGAGCTTTTCCCCGTGTTCGTATTGACCATTAGGGTTTTGCTTTATTCCCCCTTTGTAACCCCTACCATTGTATTTTAGCCATCCGCCTTTTTCCCACGGTCCCCCTTCTCACGACTGATTTCATCCCCCCGTTCCTCTCACTGTGGGAGAAGGCTGCCATTTTCCCCCTCCACGCAATCTCCCGTTTCTTCCTCCTCACGGGGACAAACCTCCCACACCAGTGTCGTGAGGAATGTTAATCTGAGGAGTAGGGAAGAAAGTTTCACGCTTCCTTCGTTCCCCCCCCTGATTTTTCCTCGACTCGGAGCTTTTAGGTTACTTCCCCTTGATGGTTGAAGGTAGCTCGCACTGCCTTTGTTCTCCCACAGCGTTCCCTCATCAGGGTTAAAAGTGTGCCTCACTCCCCTCTTTTCTTAAAAAGCCCCTCCTTCCCTACTTTCACTCTGGAGCCCCCAGGAATTAACGCTGTCCGGAACACCTCTCCCCCTACTTTTACCATTTTCCAGTTATGTAGTTTTTAACTTCTTACTTGCCCAGAACCCCCCCCGTTAACTGATCTCACAAACCATAAGGAGCCGGAGAGGTCTTGCCCTACAACACTTCACCCCCCCCCTCCCTGCACTCCCCTCCCCTTCCCCCACTTACTTGCCCCCCCTCCACTCTTTTCAACTCACCATCCCCTCGCACCCCTTTCATGAACTATCCTCTTAACAACTACCCTCATACGCCCCCATACCCTGCCTCCTTCGCCCGTTCTGGGAACACCCTTTCTTTGATTCAGACAATATTGAGAAGAGCCATCCGCGCACTTCTTGTAATCATGTTTTTTTTTTGATAAATATTACGATGATCTATGATCTGCAATCCCCTCGCATATCCCCAATCTGTCTTAAAATAAGACTTATGCTTACGAAAAAAGCCCCGAGGGAACTGTCCCTTTTCTTTGGCCCTATACGGAATTTTCCCGTCTCTCCTTCTGGGTCTCTTTTCTATGAAAAACAGATTTTGAATAGCGGATCCACACGCGTATCAATTTGTCTCTTAATCTCTCTTCGGCCGCAGGCTTCCCGTCAGATTTTCCTCTTTCCCCTGATCACGCTTTGTTCGATCTCCCCTTTTTCAAGCTACGTTTGTGCTGGATTTCGCGCCAGCTTTTCTTCGCTCCGCTCTTGTATTTAAAGTCTCTAGATGTCCCTCCCCGTCTTCCATTGAGCTAATTCCGGCATCTGCCCCTGTTCTGCGGGTATTTTTTCCACGGGACATCTGGAGGTGCCTTCTTTTTCATGTTATGAACATAGGAAAAATTTCGCCCTCTGTGACTCCGTGTTCCCCTGATTATGCAGTTTGCAATAAGGCCCCCTCCAGGAAGGATATCTCTGAAGCACTCAGTGTGGGTTGTTGAGAGAGATTTCCCCCTGTTTGTGGACCTGGGGTTGGACATGTCGAGGCGCAACTCACGCGTGAGGTTGTGGCGGTGGGGGACCTTTGGACCTGTGTGAGCCCGGCGGGGGCACCGGGGACTTGGGTTGGGGGGGGCACAGCCCCCGGAGCTTGGGGGTAGGTATGGTTTTTTGAAAAGGACTTATTTTCCCAAAGCACGGTGGTTTTTTTTGGGGGGGAGGTTTGAGGACTCCGTTTCGAGGAGGTAGGTTTAGACACCACCTCCCCCCGGGCCCACCCGGGTAGTACCCCACCGGGTTGTTTCCGCGGGCAGTGTTTGACCACGTCCCCCTTTTTTGGCCCATGGGTCGTTTGTGGGACAATCGGGTTTGGGGTTTGTCACAGGGTTGTGCCACCCCAAAACAATGGGAAGGTGGCGGGGGTTGTCACCCCCCCTACGGGGACCATGGTGGGGTTCAATGGGGGGGGGTGGGGTTTCCAAGGGGGGTACAGCGTCCAATTTTTGGGGTGGGGGGGAACCCCCCGCGGGCTTTGGGTTTTTGTTTTCTGGGGGGTGGTAGGGGGTTTGTTTTGGGCGAGGTCTGTTAAGTGACTTCCGAAGTTTCGGGGGGGGGGAAGAAACCACTGCCTTACCTAGTTTTCCCCCCGTTTGAGGTGGAAAACGCTGTGTTTGGGGTACGGGGGGGCGGGTCGTGGGTGCAAGTGGGTAGGGGAGTGTTTGTTGTTGGTATTTTTTGTGGTTGTGTTTGGGGGTTGCTCGGGGAAGACCGGGTGGGCTGGGTTGGTTTTTGTTGGGGGGGGTGTGGGTTGTTTGGGTGGTTTCATTTTATGGGGAGGGTTGTTGGGTACCGGGGGGGACATTTTATTTGTTTTTTTCCAGAGACAACGTTCCCACTCCACAAAGGCTTTGACCCCCCCTTTTCCAGTGTTCAACTTTGTCTTTTGGTGTGTGCCCCCGGTTTCTGGGGACAAGGGGGGGTTTCAGGGTTACATGGGACCCATTGGTTTCCTGTGTTTTGTTTACACCCCCCCCCCCCGTGTTTTTTTTTCCCCATGGTATGATTTTGCGTGTTGTTTTCTTTCCCCCCATTCTTTTTTTTTTTTTTTGGGTGTTTTGTCTTTGTTTTCTTGCAGGTGAACTTGCTTTAATCGTCCTTTCCCATCGTCACTCACAGGGGACCTTTAGTTCATACCAGCCTTTGCTACTTCCCATTTTCCCCTTGACCCTTGACAATACCCCGTCTCCGGGTTCGTCCAGCTGCCTTTCTGCCGAGTCAGTTCGGGCCCGCGATACTTTCTTCAGCCTCCCCCCTCCCGGCCGGATCGGACCCTCTGAAGACCATGTCTTGGCGTCGTTAAATCAGCCCCCGTATATTTCCCTACTCCTCTGATCCCTTTGTTCCCTTTTTTTCACCTCGCCTGTACGGGTCGACCTTTTTTTTTTTTCCGCGGAGTAGTCTTGCACCATGTCTTGGAGGAAGACGGAGCGACCTCCTTTTTTTCCCTCCCTTCTCCCAGATGACCTCCATTCTTGACCGTTTTCCTCCCCCGGTTTTTTTGCGTTTGAAGATCCCTCTGGCCCTCTTTCTTTGTTTTCGTCAACTCGCTCAGCTTGAATCTTCTTGGACGGACCTCAGTTTAATTGGTGGTTGCCCGTCTGTTAATATCTCGCTCTGTGCATCCCACTAAACCCACCCCACCCCCCCCCCCCCCCCCCCCCCAACCACAACCCCCCCCCCCCCCCCCCCCCACCCCGATGAACCGAGATCCGTGTTAAAAAATGACGATTGTCCCCCCGTAAATATTTCTACCTCCTTAGGTTCCGTGCTTCCCCTTGACCTTCTTTTTTTTTTCCGTCCGGTTATTTCCCCCTTTGTCTGCTTGTTCTACTTTCTCGGGTACGGTTACCACCAAGAATAAGGCGCTAAAGTGGCTACATAGTCGTTCCCGTTTCCATCATTCGGGGAGCAGGGTCTTCAAGATTCTTACCTCAGGTTTTTCGGTTCGCCATATCTTCTCTCACCCCTTAGTCCTCCTTCAGTAACTCGGGAAGTCCTTCCTGCGCGAAATTAAAACAAAATAGTGTCGCCGAACGCGCTCGGAACTAGTGATTAAAGGCCCCCCCCGTATTATTTTCTCTCTCCGCGCCCCTCCTCCTTTCTCCCCACTTATAAAGTTTCTTTTTGTTACCCGATGCTGCCCTAATAAGGTATACAGGGATCCGTTCGGGATCGGTCGTTCTCCGTCCAAAAAATGTGGAGGTACACTGTGTCCTTCCCTCTCCCTTGCTTAGCTTTCCTGCGTTACTCCTTTATTTTACCTAGCGGGGCTTCCGGTAACCGCTGAATAAAAGACGCCCGATTCAGTCCAGCCTCACCATTCATTTAGCTATTCTTTCATCTTAGCTGTAAGATATATCTTAGAGTCTTATCATGATCCCGATGATGGAGCCTAAATGAGTGAGGCTTTCCCAGAGACCAAAACCGTTTTGACCCTTTTGCCCTTTGCATTAGACGTCGCACTCAGAAGGGGACTGATTTAAGAGCTTCTCACGGTAGTAGGCTCTTCTCGGGTATACGCTAACTCCTTTTCCCTTGAAATCAGACTTGCTCTCTACTCCAAAATTGGACCCCATTCCCCACTCCAATTTTGGTAGACCCGCCATCCGATCTTTTTCGAAACTCCTTTCTGTCCTTTTTCCCCGTCAGTTTTCCACATTACCCCTTCCGCCTGGTGCCGTCTCCCCCAATGGGTCAACCCCGTCGATCCCGGCTACGTTCCTGCCCAAAAAATTTTAGCTTTGATTTCTCCTGAAGCGTATTTTTCTTTACTATCTCTCTCCCCACTTTTTTGAGAATCCTACTAGCCCTTCCCCTTTCTGTCAACCCCCTGCGATTGAACTGGGGTTTGCGTATTCCGTCAAGGGGTTTTTTCTTGGTGTCGTTCCCCATTCCTTCCTTCAAGGGCACAGAGGATTGTAGAAAGTTGTCCGCGGGGTCGCTGAGTTTTGCAATGGCCTTCGATTAGTGCGTCTCTCTGCCGCCCGGACAGTTGGGAATCGTTGTTTAAGCGTTTCTGGAGTAGAGTTGACTCGGAGGTTATTCATTTAAAAGATAGTCCGCCCCTATTTTTTCCCCTCCGTACCCTGGCCATTTCGATTGACTCTTAGACCTTCGTGGAGTTCGTTATCCCGGGTCTCGCAAATCCTGAACGTCCCCCTCCCCCTTTTCCTCCCATCCCTTTCCTATTTTCTTCTCATATACTGCCCCCCTTCTAGCGAAGCGGATCAGCAATTTTCGTTCGCTTTTTCCACGGGGTTACTTTTAAGGAACTTCGTTTGCGTCTTGCCCGGTTGTTCGTATCCCCCCAAGGTTTTTTTGCCCCCCGCCTGTGTTTTAACGACGGTCCCATGGCCCCCCCTCAGGGATTACCCCCTGTTTTCCCGGCCAGGCTTTACCCCTGAGTAAACTCCCGATCCTACCGGATATATAACTGCTTTTTACCACACCCCCCCGATATCGTGGTCCTCGAAAGATAGGGAGATTCTCTCTCCTAAGAAATTTTTTCGTGAAGCAGGTACTCTCACTGCCTATCCTTCTTCTTGAGCGTAGTGATTCCCCTTGGAATGTTCCCAGTGTCGCCGACGCCCTGACGTGAAAAAAAGCAGATTACCATTCTTGTTTACTGTGCTCTTAAGACGTCCCAAACATCCCGCCGTTAAGAAGGAGTTCCTAAATCACAGGGGTATAAAAGATCGAGTTCCATCTCCAACTCCCTTATTGCCGTTTAACTTATATAAAAACTCCCGTCTCCCTGCTTTCCCGCCCTGGAGGCTCCTCCTACCATACCAACACTTCTCAATCTCCAAACAATCTTTCTTTCCCCCTAGTCCGGTTGGATCTAAGAGGAGGGATCCTATGGAGCAGTCTTTCGGCGACCCCGGTTAGGCGACAAGTTATTTTTTGGTACCCACTCGATCAAATCCCCCATACATCCCCACGTCTCCCATAGAGAGCAATAATTATCTGATCGTCCGATTCCCCCACTTACCGTGTGGTTTTCGACCCTTTACTTGTGAAGAGCCATCGCCCTTTCGCCACGTGTTTCTTTATGCCCTGACCTTTCTTTCTTCCCTTATTCAACCTGTTACTCCAGACCCCTGCAATCTTTCCCCCAGAGCGTACGGTAAGCTCAACTCTGATCGCGGTCCACCCCCTGCAGAGGATTAACTGAGATTTTGAGGATTCCCCGTCTCCCGTCCTATCTAAGGATCTCTTCTGGGAGCGCTGTCTGAACCCCCACCGAATTGAGAGAGCGTATCTTTAACCCCTCCCAATGACATCGCTTCCCCCCTTCGTCAGAGCAGGTGCACCATTTAAGGAGATGTCGCTTCCCCGCATGGCGATTTCCGATACTTTTTTTGTAGCCGCCTTGGTCCTTTTCTCGGTCGTAGGACGATGGCTTCCGAAGTCCGAGTATCGCGGGCCCCGAGGACATTAATCGGTGGTGCGTTTCTTATTTTGCGGCCCTCTATCACAGTATCTCTTTTCTTTTTTTTAGCATTTTTTCCCCCTTCGATTGATTTGACGCCTTTTCCTCCCCCTGTGATTGAACCTGAAAAAAATAGTTACCCTGTGTAACCTTTCTACTTATCCTCCCTTCCCACGGAGGCAGGAAGGAGATATCTCTTTCCTCCTTTGTTTTTCTTCTGCCGTGTTGGGTCCCTAACGTTCCCCCTTACCTTCCCCTCCCCGGACCGATTTTTCCCTCTTTCCCCCACCAGGGATTGAATGCCTTCTTCTCAGAAGTGTCGGACACGACAAACACTCTTCTCCTTGTTAGAATATGATTTTTAAGTAAGATACATCCCTTCCTTTCCTTCTACTCTTCTCCTTGGCATTTAGTCCCCTCTCCTCCTCCTGGCAGGGCTTTGCCCCTTTCCCCCAGAATTCCTTCTGGCGTCCTCCTCCCTTCTCTCACTGTGGCCCCCTTACATAGCAGTTAACTTGACGCTTGCGACGCGTAGTCCCCGCTCCCTTTTCTTTGACGCGGGTCCCTCTAGATCGTGCAGACTCTGTTTTTTGCATCCCTCTCCCAGAAGTTGAGTCCCAGTCTTCCTCTCCCGTTTGCCTCCTCTTCCATATTTTTGAAGTCCTCTGGGTCTTTGAGTAATAGAAGGTGAAGTCTATTTTCCCACTTTTGTTGATGAGGCTTCTTCATTCTGTTTCCTTTCTCACTTTCGAGGGTCCATACAAACACCCCCCCCTTCACCGACGTTTTCCTTTTCCTCTGGTTTCCTACCTATGTCCTCCCACCTCCTCTTTCCGTGTAAGAGGAATTCAGACATTTGGGTGCGCTCATTGTCTTCTGTCTTGTGTTTTTTATAGGAACATTCTTCCACGAAATAAGTTTTTTCCGAAATATTTTTTCCTCATCGTCGTGCCCCTTTTTAAGGTTATGCCTTTTCGTCCGGGTCTTGAAGAGGAGAATCATGTCTTTATCCCATTCGGCCTAGAGAACCCCTTGAGGAACTTTTTTTTCACTTAACGAATTGGCCGGAAGGTTCCTTTGAACGAACAATTCACTTCCCCCTTTCGCCCGGACGTCTCCGGTCCTGTGATCTTACCGTTGCTTACTTACCCTGTCCTCATACGATTTACAGCATGTCAGATAAACCTCCCTTGGTTGGGTGTTGGTCCCCTTTTTTTCGTTCCCCGCCCTTGATCTTCTTGATCTTTTTCGACGATAGACTTTGTCCACTGGTGGCGCTTCCCAGGTTTCTCTGATACCCCCGGCGGTGCCAGTGGACCCTCGTTAAACCTTCTTGTTGTCCGCGCCGTGGGTGACGTTTTTCGCTTTTTTCCTCCTTGATCCAGCCCACAGGCAACCCTTTCTTCTCTAGCAGTGTAGGCCCCCCTCCCCCCGTGTCCGCTACTGTAACGTAGAGGACGAAAGATAAATCTGCGGCGCTTGCTTGCTTTCCTCTAACCAGAACATAGTTCCTTCGACGTGTCTGGCACCCTCCGTGGCCTGACCTGATCCCATCTTCCCCCCTGGTCCGCGACCGAATGCTTGTGATAAGGATCGTGGCAAATGCCATCCCTCCTTGGCCCCCCCCCAAGTGACAAAATTAAACCCTCTTTTCCCCTTTTTTATACTGGCGATGGGCCCCCCCGATACATTTTCTCCCGGCCGATGTTTGTTTCTCCCCGGGTCGCCCCTTTCCATCCCTCCTGTGCCCCTTATTAATAATGGGTTACCTAACCCTTTCCCCTATTCTCCCCCACAGTAATATCTGGGTCTGGACGAGAAGGGAGATACTCTTCTTATCTTGTCCGTGTTGGGTTGATCTTTTTCCGACTCTTTTTCACTCCCTTCTATGGGGACCTGTGTTGGCGATCCGCGGGTGGATCGACTTCTGTAGTCCCAGTGGAATACACTGGGCCGGCGTCTTTACTGCCGCCGTGGTTACTCTGTCCTTTGCGGGGAATTTCCCTGCCACAATGATCGTTTTCTCGATTTCTATGCAGCATGGGAATGAAGTGGGGTAGTTCGCCTCTCGACCCTTCGTAGGATTTTTTATTTAAACGATGTTTTCTTCTTCATCACCGTCCCCCTTTATGCCGACTTCTGCGCTTTCTGCCTTCTCCGGGGCGCCGTCACTAGGTTCGGGTTGCGCTGAGCCGCTTCTCCCCTGCATCTTCTTCTTGATCGCATACTTTATGTCCCACACCTTTTACAGCGGTCCTTATGCTCGTTTGTTTGCCACTTGGTTTGTTTACTACTCGTTCGTCTTCCAGGGTCGTTTCCTTTCCGCCCCCCCCCCATGCCCCCCCCAAGGTGGAACGAGGTAAATCTTTGATCGATCCGTCCTTCCACCCGGTCCCCTTGGCGTGGAGCCCGTCAATCCGATACTTCCTTTGATTCTACCTTCTCGCCCCGCAGCGTGGACCCCTCCCCGTGACGTTGTCCTTTTTTTCTTGGCGCTGTAGATAGAGGACTTCACCTCCCGTTAATTTGCCTCTTGCCGTTTGTCGTCTTCCTTGGACTGTCCTTTTGCGCCTGCCTTCCACTTCCCGTCCCCCCACTCCTCCCTCCGGCGCTAAGTCCTCTGCTCCTGACCCCCTTCCGCTTCCCTAGCTTCTTGCTCCCGTTTCTACCACACTCAGACCCTCCCTAGCCGACCACCACCACCCACCCCCCCCATCCTTTTCCTCACCCTCCAATCTGAACTTTCGCTTCCTATTCTCCACTTTGGGAACAACTTTCCCCCATATTTTCTCACACCCGCACCCTTTCCTTTTCTCCTAGCGCCCCCCCTACCATTTTGATTCTTTGACAACTGAACCCACCCGAAAAAACACCACAAAGAAGCAACGTAAAGCTATCATCCTTTGTTGGCACTCCCTTTTCCCTCAAGCGCACGTCGAAAGGTGTTTTTTCTCTGTTTTTCTTACACTCTATGCGATTTCTCTACAGTCCTTCAGCTCCCCGCCACTTCACTCTGACAAACCTTTTGCACCCTTCCCATACAACTTTCCAACCCCTCTCCTCTCTACCGTCCCCAAACAGCCCCGAGGACCAGCTAGACGCGCTGCGGACCGACCGTCTAAGGGGGTTCCCCTGTATCCTTGGTTTTCTTGAACCCCTCTTTTTTTTGTCCGCTACTTCCCCCTCTCAGGGTTTGGGCACTTTTCCTTGCGGCTATCCAACCCGCCGTCGCAGCGCGCGCCTTGCCCCCCCCTAGGCAGATGTCGATTTACCTTGATACGAAGGGCGTCTGACCAGTCCCCAAGCGGACCTTTTTACTTTTTGGTTTCTTTTCGTTCTCCCGCCTGTTTTTTCGGCGATCCCCTGGCTCGGGGTACCTGAAGCCCTGCTTCTTCCGCGGGAACGTCGGAGGGTCCGGAAGGCATTCACCGGCATTCTTCCCCTTAGAGCGGTAGGTCGGGTCGCCGTGCGTCTTTCCTACAGGCAAACTCTTCCCCTTTTACCTAATCCCTGAACAAAACACATAGAGATTTCCCTTCTCAAGGAATACGCCTGTTACAGTGTCGCTGATCGACTTATGTCTTCAAGCCCGGTCAAGAACGACGC
>Ga0179593_1405207_pt1 | contig 13272 bp, 13 predicted proteins | sample CZODoug2_1_08_16_FD_185931 | JGI IMG/M metagenome (GOLD analysis project Ga0179593, IMG submission 185931) | Vadose zone soil fungal communities from Angelo Coast Range Reserve, California, USA - CZODoug2_1_08_16fungal (PacBio error correction) | ecosystem: Environmental > Terrestrial > Soil >... | reverse complement strand
TTCCCTCCAGTAGCGGTTCTCCTTTATTTCCTCCCCCTTCCTGGACACAGAAGTACCGCGCATTGTTTCTCCCCGTTCGTCACCTTTAGAACGCCTCTTGTCATTTTTTCGTAGGTCTTTTTTAACAAACCTTCTTTTCTCCGACCTGTTTTTCATCTCCCTGTCCCACCCGGGGTTGTATTTTCGTTGGACTGCTGAGTGCCCTCTCTTGCTTTTCCCTTTGATCTCATGCATTTATCATACTGAACACCTTTCGCATCAGTGTAACCCTTTACTCTTTGACCCTTATCCCGTTTGCCTCTTTTTGCGCCAACTTCCAATCGCCTGCCCCCCCTCTCCTTTTAACCGATCCCGATCCCGCTAGGACACGTTCGTCCTCTTCATGGTCCCCAGCTTCCCGCTATGGTCTTCTACATGGAAGGCCTTGGTTACCATGACCAACGATGGAACCCATCGATAATTTCCGGAGGGATTCCATTTTCGTCTTCGCTTATAAGCTTAAGGTACAATCCCCGATCCAAGCCTCCAATACGGCACCGGTCCCCCTTAATATTGTTAAAGGATGCTCTATAGCCGTACTACGACAAAAGCCCGCGGCCTAGAAACCGCGAACCTCCCCTGCAAAAAATTTTCTTCCCCCCTACACACAAGAGGTCCCCTCATCCCCATTATCCCCCCCCAGGTATTTCCCCAGACCCCAAAAACTATAATGAAGTACCCCCGGGGTGTTACATAATAGTTATCATTTCCTCAAAAGGATACCCTTCACTAATCGCGCACTGTTCCCACGATTTCTCTAATGCTCAACGAGTCTTTCCCCTCACCCTTCACCTTCTGTAGGTGGTGTGTTTTTTTTTGAATTGTTTTCCCCTCTGAAAAGATGCTCCGTTCGCCGATTCTTGCCTCACGCCCCATAGGCGAATTACTGAGTACTTCAGGAACGCCCCCACGATTCATCACATGGTGATTGGGGGCCCCTTTTTTTGTTTCAGGGAATTAGTTTTAATTGCGTACTTCTCCGGTTTACGGTGATCACCCTTTATTGCCTGTCTCTCTCTCGTAGCGGTACCCAATATTGGCCTTTCTTTCACGCTATACCTTCTCCTGACGATCCTTCTTGGTGATGAGATTCTCGTGTCAAAGTCGCGTCGATTTTTTTTTTTTTACTCGGTCGCTTTCCGAGTTTCCTGGCATCCCTCTTCCCCAAGTGATGGGACATTTTAGGACTAACGGTGCACGGCCCCGTGGTGCAGTGAAGCCCGTCCATTTGGGCGGTAACATGCTAATCTCTTCCCATCCTTCCCTTTTTTTGTTGGAAGATAAGTGGAGTGTGGAAAACGGCGTGTTGTTCTTCCCACGACTGCCCCCGTCAGTCATCCGCGCCAGCATTCATCCCTTCTTACGCTCCCCTCCTTCTAATTCCCACCAATCGCAGAGGGAGGCGACTCGCTGTCCCTTCGCATACTTCACCCAAGATTTTATATTGTTGGGTCTCGAAGTTTATCCTCCTTTTCCCTATCAAAGATTGAAACACTGGTCAACCATCTGGTTCGCGCTGCACGTTTGTTTTTCCCAATCTTCACCGGGGCTCTCCGGCAGTACGCCAGGCAATACTACACCCTAAAACAAGCCCCCCCGCAATGGTGCTAAGTCTGCTTTCCCCCCCCCCCCCCCCCCCCCCCCAACACGGCCCCGACCGTGCGCGTTTTGTGAGCACTCCCGTCGCGTTCGTTTCCCGGTCGAGCCCAGTCCCCCTCCCCCCTTCCTCTAATTTTTGCGTTTCAGTGTACGGATTTCCCCCCCCCGGGTTTTTGTTCTCTCATTCTGTACGCGGGATAGGCTTTTTGGCCCTTACCTTTTCCCCCCATCTCTGGCACCCATTTGTACTTCTGGTTTTTGTATAGTTGCACGTGGTGGAGACCCCAGACCTTCTTCGGTTTTTCGCCGTCTTTTTTCGGGAGGCGACGTCAACAGTTTACAGCCGGTTTATGTTATCTCCCTGGGTAGTAAGCGATGAGACGTCCGTTTCACTTGCCCAGATGTTTCTTGCATTTGTCCAGACTTCCCCTCTTGGATCAGGGCTTTCGCCTATGTGTTCCCTGCGACTTCCTGCTGTACCTCTTTTCCCGTATCTTTAATAGTTTTGTCTCGATGTTAGCCAATTCCCTTATGCTAGCTCAGGGTCTTTCTGGACTCTTGACCTAAGGGAAGTGTTCCCTTTGCTCTTTAGCTGGAGGGGGAAATTTCCATATCTTTAGATGGAGCGAGTTATTTCTAGCCTTGTAGCAGTTCAATTCCGTGGCCCTTTCACTTTTTTTCCACTGTGTTTTCGCGGTTCATTTTCTTCCGCTGAGTCCTATATAACTAGGATGTACTACCTATCTAGCCTCTCGCATTAGTTCTTACCCTACACCCCCACCCACGGGTTGGACGCCCCCCCCCCCCCCCCCCCCCCAACAACAGGTCTTAGACGCTTCTTTTTGCCCAAACCGGAGAGCATGTCCCCCGTTCTTACTTTCCTTACTGGAGTCCCCCTCTCTCCCTCTGGGGGTCCCGGACTGAGGGAATCAACACCCCTTTCTTCCTCCCTCTCTTATCTTTTTAATAAGTTGGATGAGAGTTATGAGGCCGCGCTTCAGGATGTAGGATTTTTCTCCTCAAGTCCGGACTTGAATTTTTCCTTCGTGCTCCGCTTTTACCCTTGAAACGGGTGACCAATTTGCTTCTGCGCCCCCCCCGTTTTCCATGCACCCCCTCCCCCTCGGTCGACGCTGTGGTTGATTATCCGGCCAATTTTTGGTTTTTTTCGGGGCCCACGGCTGAAAATATGCTAGATCGTCTCTCTGGGCGTTTATAAGTCCTGATCTTATGAAGCGGTCTTCCCCGGAAGGCATCGCTTAACCACTGACCTTCCCCTGAAAAATTACTATTCCTCCATTTAACCCTTCCCTGCTCCCCCCAGTTTTTATCTCCCTTTTCCAAAGAGCAAGATCTGATACCCCACCGTTCAATTCCCTTTCGTACCATTCTTATGGTCAAGTGACTTTCCGCCCTATTTCCAATTTCCCGGATTAGTACTTAAATTACCTCTTGACCCCGTCCCCGTGGATCAATCTTATGGCTGTACTCTTCCTTCCTGCCCCCCCGCATGCCCCCCGACCCCCCCAATTAAGCACCCGAATCACTCGGCCCAACGCTCCCCACCTCTGTTCCCAGGCCAGTCCCTCATCCTCGTCCTAACGAATCAAAGCCTCTTCCCTCTGAAAAAGCGTCCCACCCACGTCTGAGGCAACATTTCCGGGACCGAATTCCTTTCCTCCGGCTACTCCCCCCCCCCCGTCCAAATCCCCACGATTTTTCCGCCTTCCCCCACAAACCGTTCGACAGTAGTTTGAGCATTCGACATTTTTTTCTTTCCCTTATTCCACTGACTAGATCCTTTTTCTGCGCCCTTCCCCACTTGGACCCCAAGACCCCTGGGGGCCTCCCCCCTTTTCGTTAAGTGTGTTTTCTTTGCAACTCTCCCTCTTGAACGCTTCGTTTCTTGCTTCCTACTTTTCGAACGTCTTTGCACCGGCTAATCGAGCCCATTGCGTTTTTTTTCTTGTGCCCTGTGTGCGGGTGAACATAGACTTCCTCGCTCTTTTTCGCTTTTGATGAACGCAAGTCTTGGATCCCCTAAAGTTCACTGTTCTTTACCCCCAATCTAGTACAGGATAACCTCAACGACAGTTTAGAACATTAGTTTTTCTGATACATAGAAAGTACAAGACGCTCTTCATCTCGGTCCTTTTCGACTATTTGCGGGACTAGCTGCCAAGATTTGACGTCTTGCCGCCCCTGCTCTACATTACCCTTTTCGGGCCGTACCAATCTCCACTAAATTAAGTTTGTATTTTACATCCCTTCTTTCCCAATACCTTTTACTCCTCATCCTTTGTTGTTGTGCTTTATCGATTTCGAGGGTAGTCTTGGACCCGCCAATGAGTGAATGGATCTGACACAGAATTTCAACACGGAAGGCCCAGCTTCTCAATGGACCCCCGCCCCGCAGCGCATCCATTTGCATTAGCCGGAACCCTTCACGACTGAAAGAGCCTCGACGACTCGAATTTGAGAATACTCATCCCCCTTTTTTACTTGCTCGGGGACGCTGTTTTCCTTTGCCCTTCCTTCCGAATTTGAACGCATGTATAAGCTGTTTTCCCGGAGGCCCAGACGTGTTTTCTTTTCATTCAATCCCCCGTTCGGCTCCTGATTCGCCCCCTTCATCCGACCCCCCCGTAAAAGGAAAAAACGCACTGGTCTCTGCTGCTCTTCTTCCTGCCGTCCTTCGACTTGGAATCCCGGAGCGTAGTCTCCTTTCAGCGTTTCAAGTCCCCAACCCGCACCCCACCTCCCCCTGGTTTGCCCTTCCCCTGCATTCTTTAGGCTCAATGGGGAATTCCTCCCTCAGGTGTAATATTTGTTCTGAATACGGTTCAATAAAGCTAAACTATCTTGCATCCCCGTGATGTTTTTTCTGATGTTAACACGGGGGGATGGAAGGGAGGTTAGAATTCGTGGTAGGCGCTTTCTACTCAAAATGGTTGTAGAAGGGGTTTCTCTGTGTCCGCTGCGATTTTTCTTTTTCTGAGTAGGACTTTTTCCAACGAAACCCCCTTTTGTGCCTTTTTATTCTTCTGTCGGCCGAGGGAGTCTGAACGGTCACTCTCTCCTCCTCGCAACCTGCGGCCTTGGAGCCAGGTAAGTTCCCCCCCCCCCACCTTCTTTTTTTGACCCTCTTTTCATTCGGGAATGTGACCCATGATAGGTCCTACTTTCCTTTTCTTTTGGGAGCTTCGGCTGGGCATTGGATCGTTTCTTTTTTCTATTTCCCGAGACAAGCGCTACAGTTTCCCTGGTTACTAGTTCCCTCTTTTTCCCTGCTGTTATCCCCTCTGTCGCATGAAAGCTCATCCCATTCTGACTGTAACGCCCTCAGCGTTCTTTCCTTTTCTTCCCTCCCCCCCCTTTCCCACCAACCCGGTGAAGTTGCTCCCCAAAGTAGTCGACGATTTGATTGAAAAATTTCCTCCTCCCCATCATTCCAATGGCCCTTCTTTTTCTCCTTCTGACCTTACTGGCGGGTGCTCTGGGTAAGCATTTGATCATGCTCCTCCATCTTACTTTACTTCCCTCCTTTTTTTTTTGACTTAGGATTCCTCCAGAATAGTAGATTTTTGAGAACCCCCCTCAGGAACCGCAAAGTAAGCGATTGACCCCGCCCCAGTTAACCCCCAATTTTCCCCTTTTTTAAGTCCTCTTTCCGGTTTCCAACATAAACTAATCGATCCTTTTTTTTAGGAGTCCTCCCCCCCCCCCCGTTGGTTTTCTAGGGGTCGGACCCCCTGCGGAGGATTGTTCTGTAGAAAGACTTGCGGAGCTTCCTGAAGCTGGCTGAAATACGTGAACTTGAGAAGCTTTGTGAAGGAAAACTTCCCGTGAAGCCTTTTCTTTCTCTCCCCTGAAAGGAGAAAGCAATCGCACCATCCCGCTCCAGTCAATCGCCACCTCAACGTTTCTTCATGCCATACTCACGCCATGGAATTCCGTCCTTTTTTTTCCCATTCAACTCCAGTCCTTCACCCCAGATTTCCTTCTTTTCAATAAGTGTATGCAATAGGAGGAGATTCCATAATGATTAGTTTCTTCTCCTCCCCCAGGTAACAGCAGACACTCGTCCACCGGTCCTCCCCCTCTTTTGGTTTGGCCCCTCCTTGTAGCCTTCCTACAACCAGAGTACCCCCCCTCTCCCACTTTTTTCTTCCCGCCCCCCAAGTGAGTCCTCCCAAAGTCAACACGTAGTTCCCCGCACCATTTCCCCCATGTCCCCTGAAGCCACCCCCCCTTCCCGAATTTCACCTTTCAAGGTTTGGGTTGTGAGTTCCCAGTTAATTATTATTCTCTTGGGAGGCCAAATTCTCCACTCCCCACCCCCGATTTTTTGCCCTCCTTTTTTTTTTTCCCGAGGGTGCCTCCCCCTTTCGGAATGGTTTTGAATTTGAAACCACTATGGAACGGCGCGACTTGGCTCCCATCTCCCCCCAGGGCTCCCTCTTCTTAGGAAAGCATACTTTCCACTTTTTCAATTTGTGAAATTGTGATTTCTTCGTCCCTTTGCGTCCTTTTTTCTTTCCATTACGTTGTGATGACCAAAGTATGTCGATCTTCAACATCTTTAAATGTCCCCCGTTTCCCTATTCTTCCCTTTTCTGGCCATCCCTCTGCTCTCCCAGATCATTATGCTTGGCTAATCGCGAGGCTGTCGGTGGATTTCGGGCCCTTTTGCATTCTCTTCCCTTTCCCTCTGCCCATGCGCGTCCCCTGGTGACCTAGTTTTTTCAGACAGAAGCACGTGGCTTCCCACTTCCCCCCCCTCACGCAACTTCTTTTCCCCTTTTCTCTTTACCTAATTTTCTTTGTTTTGGTCTCTCTACCTTTGCCCTGATTTGTAACGAAACCGTGCTTTCCCCCACGAATTTCCCCCTTCCCGTCCTCCCTCCTCCATTGAGCAGCTCTTTGTTACACAAGGTCCCAGCCCTTTTCAAAGACATGGACGCGCCTGTTCCCATCCTACCCCCCCCCCAAGACTTCTCGGGGACAGAATTCCCTAGTTACCATGTGACATCAACCCTTTTCACTACGTATTTTTTCTACTGCTCCCCCTTTTTTGTTACTTTACAGTCCGGAAAGTTAACTTTCCTTTTCCCCTGAAACAAAATGTCACACGACACCCTCCCCCCCCCATGGGCTACGGCTTCCCCCAGTCTGTCCCTTTTCCTGCGACCTCTTTGAATTGCGCCCCCCGCTCATGACTCCTCATAGTCAGAGTAACACCCCCCCAAAACCCCCTCCCCCCTTCACTCCTGGTGATAAAGATTGACTTAATCTTGGGCCGTCTCAATGATGTGACCCCGTTCTTCCCGGCCCCAAGACCACTCCCCTCAACAGGTCAGTTGTTGTTTTTTAGGGACAGTTGCTTCGATAGTGGAGGCGGTAGCCGTCGGTTTCCCTTTCTTCTCCCCCCACAGGTGGTTGCCTAATCAAGTCGAGGGTCCATGCCGCGTTTTTTGTGTACTGTATTTCCGTCGTCAGAGAGTGTGCACGAGGAAGTGTGATACGTTCTTAGGGTTTGCGTCCTTTCTTTTCCTTCCCCCATTCAGCCTCCGTTCCCTCCCCTCTGCCCCATAGTCATCACAAGAGTTATTTTTTCTCTTAATCGGTTGTCACATCGTATTTCCTGGTGACCCTTCCTTCCATGTCCCTCAGTGCTCGGACCTTTACCTGCTGGGACCGTTGCTGGTGGAGAGGTGCTGGGGACAGGGGGGCCGAGATTTCGTACTGTCCCTTTCTTGACCTCCATTGTAACGGTTCTAAATTGGAAGTCCAGTTTACCCAATGATGACGGACCGTTCCTTTGAAATCCGCCCCTCCCTGATTCACCCGCAGCTTCAGAGTTGCTCACCCAACACAACGGGTGTCCCGTTGCTCCTCCAAATTTGCAGAAGATAGGTATGGCCTTTCCAAGGGTCCCGAATTATGTACCAATGCTTTTCCAAATTTCTCCCGTTCTTGACACATTGATCTTTTTGGATTTTTAGGAGCCATCTCCATCTCATCTGTCGTTCCTTTTCCTCCTTTTCCTCCCATTTTTTTTTGAGCCTCTTCGGAGTATTGATCGATGATATTTCATCCCATACGACGGCTGCGCATTCCCCTCCCTTTCCCCTGTTTAGACTGCCTCACATTAGCGTTAGTTTTCCCATGCTTAATGAGATTGTCGTGGGTTGTCGGTCTTCCCCCCCTTGATCTAGATTTTCTTCAATAGTCGTGATTTTCATGCGGCTCACCGGACACCTGATCAGTTAACCCCTTGACTATCACTTTTGCGATCTCCCCTGCCCCCATCCTATCGTCCCTGGCGTCCCCCCCCCAACGCCCAAGATTTCTTGGTCCACCGCTTTCTGCTTCTTTCCCCTTGGAACTTGGCCTTCAATTGCTAATAGGACACAGGATAAACTTTTGCTTTAGTGGAATCTTCCGTCGTTTCTGTCCGTTTCCAGGATTTTGCCCCTTTTTGAACTAACCATTGAGAACTCCTTGTAAGGAGCATCATTATAGTGAACCGGAATTCCCTAGAGATAATACCTAATTCAAATCCCGCTTCTTTTTTGTTTCAACCTCGCCTTGGATGACCCCCTTTGACAGCCCTCCCTACCGGAATTGATAACCTACTCCAATTAGAACCCAGTTGTTTCTGTTCCAAAGAAAACCCCCCCCCCCCCCGACTAACTTTTTTGGCCTTTTTATCGACTTGATTTATGAACTTCGCCCCCCTGCAAAGAGGACAGTAGAGACCCCACGATGGGGTCCTCTAAATTGACCAGCGCGGGTGTTTTCTCGGTTCTATTTTTTTTTTTTCATTATTTTTTCCCTCCAGGACCTAAGAGATGACCCTCCCCGGGACCCCCTCGGAGGCCACACGCATCGCCTTCTTTCTTTTATTGTTACAGTGTGGGAGCTTAGGTGACCTTTTTCGGAATCTTTTCCTGATTTGGATCCCTACGGTGATCCCAAGAGGAGACGCAAGATTCCCCTTAACGATCTATTCTCACTCCTTTCTTTTTCTTTCGACTTCAAAGTCGACTTTTAGAGCTTTTCTTGGCGATTGCGGGCGTTTTGGATCTTCCCTATAGGCGGCGAGCAGCGACAAAAGGTTCGGCCGCGTTTTCCCTCTATTAAGCCTTTTTTTTGGTGTACTTTCCCGGCCCCAACGATTTACCCTCCTAATTATTTTTTTTGAGAGAGTATTTCCCCTCTTTTTCTGTACCACTTTGCTTAGCCCCGACCTTTTTCAGGACACATGACTGCGAATTTGCGCATCTAGATTGACTCCTGAAAACATCCTTCCCCTTTCCGCTCTTTTTCCTTTGTCCCGACCCCCAAGAAAGGAGTCTACGCGTTTTGCCCCCACTTCCCCGCTTTACCCCCCCTTGGCCACGATCTTCGTTTCTTTTGAGTTTCAATGGAGCGGTACCCACCATTCCACTTGCACACACATCAAACGGCCCATTCCGCCATTCCCCGGATGTTTTGCTTTTTTCTTTTTGTGCGTCGCCTTTGGTTGTGCAATAGTAGCTGTTTCCCCCCGTCTTTCAAGTCCCCCCCCCCCTCCCCCGAAGTTGCTCCCTCTTGTACTACTCGTGGCGCAGATACCTCTGCGTTTTAAGGTCCGAAGAAAAATTTATTCTCCCTCCTGGCCCCTTTCCGCTCTTGTTTCTTCGGTTTTGCGGGTTCTCCTGCGGCTCTCCGGTGGTATTTTAAAAACATGCAAATGCATGGTCGCGGTTCATTTTCGGCCTTTCTTTCATCGTTTTGAGCGATTTATGACTTTTTTTTAACAAGATGGAGGTCTTTTTTTCCCATTCTGCGGTTGACTCAGTTCCCTTGTACTCCTTTCCTCCTTTACGTAAGCTCCCTCTAGTTACCCCCGCAAGAAACTTTAGTTGATTGTTTTCTCCTCGCTGTAAAGGCAGGTTCGCCAATGAGGCCCCTTAGAAACTGTGATTAAAGTCTTTCCTTCGTCGTAATCTCGTCCTGGTTTTCTGTGATATTGCAGGGTCCTTTTGGCGATAGATGGAGGGGTCAATGATTTAGTCCTTGTCCCCTTTTTCTCCTTTTGGCAGGTTACTTTTTCCCTTTTTAAATTTTCCGTGGCTATTGCCTTAATTTTTCTCAGCCCTCAGTATGTCCCTCCCCGCGATCCTCTATAGTTACGAACCCCCGGTTTGGGGGCCATATAAAACCCGTTATTCCTCCTCTCGTTCCTTGCCTTTTTCACCGCGTCCCACTCTACCAATGATGGCGAGTCCCTCGTTCCCCCTGCTTTCTTCTGTTCGGTCCCTTAGTCAAGATATTGACTTTTTCCTTCCTTTTCTCCTCCCCTGCCCTTTGTTTTTTATCTCGAGAGTTTGACGTCGGCCGGAGGCTCCCACGTCCGGTACAACCGACTTCCTAATGTTTTAGATCAATGTATGAGTTTCTTCCCCTACCCAGGTTCCCCCCCATAACTACGCCATGGTTGTTCCCTCACATTTCCCACCCCTTGGTCGGGAACACCTCTCTTCTCTCAGATACTCTGGTGGTCATTGCGCGCACCTTCTCTTCTCGCCACTTGAACTTCGTCACCTTCCCGTCCCCCTTTCACAACTTCTACCCTGGCCTTAGTGCAGAACTCATTAACGCCTTCCTCTATCAATCCCACCCGCGCCCCCCACCTTCACCACCTTCCCCCTCCGTTTCGTTTTCCCCCCCCCCTCCCCTTTCCACCGATCCTTCTCCTCCAAGCCCCAAATTCCAATACTAGCTGCCTTTCCCCGATTAAAATCATGTGGCTTTTTTGGTTAAGTTCCAGTTAAGTACCCCCCCCTAATCCCCAGCCGCACACCCCAACTGGCCTTTACCTCTTTTTTTACCCCCCTTAAGGGACTCCTGTCTACAGACTGCCCCCCCCAATCCCACCTCCCGAGCCCCCCCCCTCTCCCCCCTGTGACCCCCCAATTTTTCTTCGAAATACCCTAAAACTCTACACTAAATGCCACTGTATTCCCCGACCGTCCAACCCCACCCACATTCCCCGTCCCTTTGAGGTTGGAATCTATTATTCCTCCTTAAAAGGCCCTTTCCTTTAGGCGAAAATGCCAGATTGCGTTAACTTAACAATCTTTTCCTCACCCCTTTATCAGTTGTTTTTGTCTTGACAGGTTTTTTTTCCATTCCCCCACCAGATTCTGCAAATGACTCAAGCCTTTCTCAAATTCCCGAATCCATCTTTTCTCTTCCCTCGAATTTTTAATGGGTTATGAAATGCGTCAGTCTTACCTTATTCCTAGGCTTTTCTTTTAAAGCCCACTTAGTTTGCTCCCCAGTCTTTTCCCCGTTCTTCAATTTATCATATGTGCACCGTCTGCCCCTTTTACCCCGTCCCCTTTCCCCTTTTATTTGTGATTCTTTGTACCTTCGACTTTCTCGAGTTTCCGTTAGGATATTGCCCTGGTCCCCTATTCCTATTTATTTGTGATGGAGACAATCGCGCTTCCCTTTCCCACTTAGTTTTCCGTCGAATAAAGTCACTTCCGTGGCCTTTACATCACGGCTCTTCCAGCCCCCTTATATCTTCAGTGTGGCATTACTGCCTCTCTATCTCCCAGTCCAACTGATCCCGACTGCCACGCCCCTTTGCAACTTGCCCACCGTTTAATTAGCTTTACAAATTTTTCCTCCCCCGTGCGCTTGAATGAATCCCCGTCTCGCCTCCCCTTTCCCGCTTCTTCACTTTGACCGAGCATAAGTCTTCCCCCTCTTTCTTGGGCGCTGGTATTTTCCCTCTTCGAGACTAAACTGACCCTTTTGAACCGACCTCTCTGCACTTTTTGCTTTACCCCCGGTTTGTCTGGTCGAAGGAGACGGCCCCACCTTTTTCGGAACTGCACCACTCCCCCCCAATTACCCAAGCACTGGTCTCGTCTTGGAGTTCCCCTATCTTTTGCCTTGGAGTGGATCCTGGTAAGTTCATGGTTCGCTTCTCAAACCCCGCAACCTTTCACTTCCGTCAAGGGCTCTTGACTTGTAGGGAGACCGTGGCAAGTTTCATCTTCGTGCTTGAAAGGTAAAGCCCTCAATTTTTCTTTCAACGACTTCTTTGGATCTTGGGGTTCTTCGTAAATCCGTATTATTTCAGCTGGGCCGTCTTTGTCGGTTCTTTGCTCAGATCCCACATGTGGTTGCCGAGAATTTTGAGATGAGTCCGGACGTAGTTACTTTGCTTCTGAGAGTCTTGCACTGGAAAGTTATTTCTTCCTCCTTTTCGCTTCTTCTTCCGGGATTCGGGATGGTACTTCTAGATTTAAGGCCTCTAGTTACAGCCTTCCCCACGGTTTTATAGGTTTGTTGACTCTTTTTTCTCTCTAAGCCCCGAATGCCTACTTGCGCCTTTTTCCTGATTTGGACATTTGCCCCCCCTGCATCAGGTTCTTTGACCTTTGAGTTTTTGGATGGTTGTCGGTGGACCTTTTCGATAGGAGGGCAGGGAACGCTTTCTCCTCCCTTTCTCTTAGGCCGTTTCATTTTCAAGGTTTAACTTCTTGTCACGTTAAGTGAGCCGCTTCATCCTTAGAAAGCTGTCAAGCCCCTCGAGGCCCTTCTTTGCAGAGTTTCCCACCAACCCAACCCCCCGGTTTGAAATCTCTAACTTTGCGCTTTAGTTATTCCCCCCCCCCCCCCCCCCCCCCCCCCCCCCCTTTGCAAAATTGCTTACTCTCTCATTCACCTTTCTGCTTTCCCCTGTGCCATGAAAGTTCTTCATGCGTCTTCCCGGGTCTTTTTTCCTTATTTGAGTTAATATCTTCCTCTGGTTCCTTTGCCCATCGAGAGGTGATCTCCGTTTTTTTTTTCTTTCTGATCCTTCTTCCTCACTTTCTCGGATTTTCTCTCTTCTCCCCCGTTCCCTTCGAAGTTTTGATTACTTCTTCGTATTGATACCTCCTGCCCATTTGTAAATTTTCCCTGCTTAGTACCCGTCAGTCCAAACTATCTACCTTTGAGTACGGGCCCCGTTTTTTTTTTTTTGTAGGTTGAGGAACCTGCTTGAACGGCTCTTGTTGAACCCACTTCTTTTCCATCCTCGGCTCATTCCCGGACCGTTTGAATCAGCAGTTCCACACCATTGACCTCCCCTTTGATCCACCACTCCGGATTTTCCCCATCTCCGCGCACAGAGCGGCCCCATGAACAGAGGCAGTACGATCGTCAATCTTTACCCAATTCAGGCTCCCCCCCCTGTCCCCTCCGGCGCTTTATAAGGAATTGTCTTCACACCTTTTGACCCTCGAGATTCCCCTTTTAACCCCCGAGTTTGCTGGCTTCCCTAGGCGTATCTTCTTCATGCTTAGGGTACATTCACGTAACACGCCACGAACCGGCAAAGCACACTCAGTTCCCCCCCTTGACTTTCTCTCTTTCTTCCCCTTCCTTCCGAACCCTCTCGGCATCCCCCACCGACACCCTAGTTGCACTTGTGGGACGCTTTCCTCTCACCTCACACGTTTCCCGCCCCTTTCCCACTTAGATCCCCCCCGTATGTCCCCGAAGGAAACACAACTTTCCGCCGCTTGGTGGGCTCTAGACCTTTTCTTTCTTTTCTCCGCACGTCAATGAGGACAATACTTCCGC
>Ga0179593_1389350_pt1 | contig 13272 bp, 28 predicted proteins | sample CZODoug2_1_08_16_FD_185931 | JGI IMG/M metagenome (GOLD analysis project Ga0179593, IMG submission 185931) | Vadose zone soil fungal communities from Angelo Coast Range Reserve, California, USA - CZODoug2_1_08_16fungal (PacBio error correction) | ecosystem: Environmental > Terrestrial > Soil >... | reverse complement strand
CTACCGCCGACACAATTGCTTTGCGCCCCATTTCCTGTACCCCTCCTTTGAAACCCTTTCCCCGGTGTTCTCCGTAACAATGGGTTGCCCTCCGCACCAGACCCATGTCCTTTCCTTTTTTTTCCCGGATGCGTTTTAGGATTTTTTTCCCCCCCCCCCTGCCCCCTGCGTCTTATATTTTTGCTTCCCTTCTTCTACTGCGGTCTGGGTCGCTGAGTCCACCCCCATCACCCTTCCCTCCACATTTGCGGTAGCCACACAGCTCCCGCCGCCTTGGGCTGAGTTTAGGCTTTTTTCCTGTCCCCCCTTTTTGCTCAACCCTGTGTCCCTCCTGTTTCTCTCCCCCCCGTTGCCCTCGGTACCCCTTTCCGTGTCCTCCACCCCACAAGCCGCTCGGCGTCGTACTTCCGTTTCCAGGTCTCTCACCTTCTCCTTTTTTTTGGGCCGCCATCCCTTTGAAAGCTTTTACTGTCCAAACTTCTCCCTACCCTTCTTTTCTTTTACGATTATTTCCGTCGCGTTTTCCTCCCCCCCGTTGGCTTTTTTCTATCAGCCCAAATTCCCTCTCCTTGGTGCACCGTTTGATTTTATTTGTGCCCCCTTGTTGCCACCGTCTAGTTCTTCAACTTCCCGTTCTTCCCTGGCCCTGCCACTTACCACAATTCGGACCTTTTTATCTGATTTTTTTGCGCGTTGTTTTTTTGTTTCTCCTCCCTGATTTTACTTCTAGTCTCGATTCCACCTACCCTCTGCGCCCCCCCCCACTTGCACTCCCTCACCCCCCATGTAATCCTCTTCACTGCAGTCTTTGCCTCTTTGTCACTTATCAGTCGCCTTTTTCAGCCCTCGCCTTTCTCTGGAGCTTGGATTACCTTTTCCCATTCGTTCTGCCACCTTTTTCCCCCCCCGATTCATTTCACCCCATCCAATTTTTTCTTTCTCCTGCGGCCTTTGTATGATCTCTTTCTTCCCCTGTCCCGGAACCCCCTTTTTTTCACCACGAGGTGGCTGGTCACGGCCACCTTTCACCCCCCCCCTGATGTTTCGGCAAGCATTTACCCCCCCCTTTTTCAATCTTCCACCAACCTCCCTTCCACCCAAGCCCCCTATCCACGTATCGCTATGCCCTCCTTGTCATTCTGTTTGGCGACCATAGTCCCAGACAGTCTTCCTGTCCACACATTGTGTTGGGTCGAGTCATATCGCACCAGTTCGTCGTCTTCCTGCCGTTTCTTCCCCCCTTCCTTCTTTCTTAGCCCGCCAGTCTTTCTGCCGTAATCTTCGGCGCGCACACTTTTCCCTGGGGCGTCCCTTCTCTTTTCCAACTCTCCCGAATAGTGTTTCCCTTCTCTTTCACCACCCCCAGGTCGCCCTCTTTTGTTGCTTCGGAGAACTCAACCACCCTTAAGAATTGAGTTGTGCTTTCCCCCTATGATGCGAAAGGCCCCCTACCGACCAATCCAGGCCCCTTTCCGTTCCTATTGCTACAGGGTGGTGCTGGTGGGTTGTGTTGTTTTTGTTTTTGGCAGGGGAGATTTGTTTTTTTGTCGGTTGGGAAGGGAGTCTTGTTTTGTTTCTTTTTTTGTTTGGGAAGTTTTTTTCTTTTTTTTTTTTTGGTTTTTTTTTTGTGGGGGGGGGTGTGTGGAGTGGTGTTTTTTCTTTTTTTTTGGAGGTGTGGTGTTGTGTTTGGTTTTTGGGCATGGTTGGTTTTTTTGTTTGGTGTGGAGGTGTTTGTGTTTTTTTTGGTGGTTTTTGGCGTTTTTTGTTACCCCCCTTCTGGTTTTTTTTCTTGGGCGTTGTTGCGGTGTTTTTTTTTTTTTTTTTTTAGGGGTTGTTTTTGCGGTTTTTTTTTTTGGTTTTGGGTTCCAGTTTGTGTTTTTTGGCGGCGAGTTTGGTTTTGTTTTTTGGGGGGGGGTTTTTGGGGGGGTTTTTTGTTGTTTTTTGGTGGGTTTTGTTTCCCCTGGGTGGTTGTTGTTTTTGTTTTTTGCGGGGCTTTCCTTTTTTTTTTTGGGGGTGTGCCTCCAACCCCCCTTTTTGTGTATGTTTTTTTCCGGCCTGATCCCCGTTGCTCGCTAGCTTTGGTCCCACTTTCTCCCAAAGTGTCACCCACGATTTTTTTTGCCCCTTAATCGACACCCGTCCTTCTGCACGTCCCGGGAAATGTTTGTTGCTGATAATTCTTACCCCCTCTTTGTTTCCTGCAGTTGCAGGTTGGCGACCTGCTTTTGCCAATCCCTTTGTGGAAAGGGTCCCATCTTTTTTTACTTTTTGTTGCCCCCCATCCATTTCGTTTTCCGGTTTGCAGCTTCCTTTTTTTAATCCTGTTGGTGGCCCTTCCCCCCGTCATGTCCCCCCCTCCGTCCGATTTTGATTCGGCAAATGGTTTTACCGGTTTTTCGTTGTCCCCCTATGTGCCAGTACCTCACCCCTGTTTCCGCGTTCTGCAAAATTCTGCCCCCTTTCTTTCACTGTTTTGACCCAGGGGAACGTCCCTGTTTTCACAACCCTCCCCCGGACCTCCTTTTTTTTTTTCTTGCCTTGTCGACTACTATCAACATAATCCTTTTGCGTTTCGGATCAGTTCCTGTTTGGTCCCTTTCCGCCTAGTCCGGGTCGCCTTCCCTCCCCCCCCCCCAGAAGTTCTCATCGTCCTTTTTTTTTTGGCCCCCCCAAAAAAAAATTCGCGCTTCCCTCGATTCCCCAAAGAAACCATTCGAAGCGGTCTCTCTTCCGTCCTTTCGTGGAAGTTTTTGTTTTCGCTCTTTTTGGGTAAAGAGTATCGCCCCCCCACAGACCCCTCCCCCTTTTTTTCCCCCTGGTCGCGATTGCATTGCCCCTGCCCGGACCTTACATAGGTACTGCTGCTTTTTTTTTGGGACACCCCTTTTTCTTTATGTCTTCCGTATGGCTCTTCTGATTCTCCTTTTTCCCCTATTCTTCGCCACCCGAATTTGGAAACACTGCACTTTCCTTGCTTACTCCTTTTTTTATGCAGTTCCCCCCCTTTTACGCTCTCGTTCCCGTCTTTTGTCCCTAATGGTACTGTAGTCGCTAATCACCTCTTTTTCGTGGGTGGCTCCCCTGATCCTAGCAACTCGGGCTGTTTTTTTCAACTTCCAAACAGGTCACTTGGGTTTTTCTACCATGCCAGCCTTGTCTTTCCTTACTTCACCCTTTTCTTTACTCCCCCCTCCGTATTAGTTTCGGTGCTTGTTGCCTTGTGTAGGCACGAGTTTGCTCTTCATTGCCTTCAACAAAATCGCATAGTCGTATCATCTTTTTTCTTTCCTGGTCTCCATTTTTTAGGTTCGGCTTTTTCCGTTGCCCTTACTACTTCTTCCTTTTTCTTACCCCCCTTCCTTCCCCCCGCTTTTTCTTTTTTTGTTGTTTGTGGCGCAGTTCTCTTTTCCACCTTTTTTTTTTTTTTTGCTGAGAAGCTTTGCGCCTTTTTCCAGACGGCCGAGGCTCTTTTTCCTTCCCTGTCTTTATCGATCCGATAGTCAAAACTGCCGTTGCTCCCTTCCATCTCCCCCCCCATTGCGCCGAGTTTTCTTGCACTTTTTTGTGTTGAAACAACACCTATTTTTTTTTCGTAGCTGGGATTTTTTTACCCCATTCGCCTTCCCCCCTCTGTCCACCTGCCAGGGCTTCTTCCCCCGCACAGCCACAACCCCCCCCACCCCCAAGACACAACCCCCCCACTTTTTTCGTTTTTACCCCGGCCCATTTTGCCTATCCCACTTGAGAATTTGGGCTCCCGATGAGCACTTTCCTTGGTCCCAATCCAAACCACTCTTCTGTTTCCCCCACTACCCTGCCCCCTTAAAGGCGCCATGACTTTTTTTTTTCCGAGTAGACTCCTGCTCTTTTTTTTTTGGATTAGCTCTTCTTCTCTGCTCCCCCGGCGGTACTTTTCCCAGCCCAGCTTGCTGCGTCCCCCCGAGTCTGCGGTGCCCTTTTTTTCAAATTGGGGTTTCCTACTCCCCCTATTCACTGATCATTTTTTCGCGGCTGGGGACATTCCCCCCTCCCCAGAACATTTGACAATACGCTTTGTCCCCCCCCCCCCTAATTTGTCCGTGCTGAGTTTCTCCATCCGTTGCATCTAGATTAATCCCCCCCCCCTGCCATCGTCCGTCCTGTTTTTTTTTCCCTCAGCTTTGCGTGTGGCGATACCAAACCCCCCTCGCTGTTTTTTTTCATTATCTTTCGCTTTTCGTAGCCTCCCCCCCCATTCTCAATTTTGGTTCTTTTTTCCTTTTTTTTCCTTTCTGAAAGAAAGATCGCTCCCTCACTTCTGGCATCCCCCTGAAATTGAATTCCATGGATCGTCCCCCACTTTCTTTTTGTATCCTGGCGGGCCCATGTCCCGCCATCCTCTCTGGCGCCCCCCCTCTCCAAACTTCAAAGGTAAGTTCGTTTTTCATCCTTTTTTTTATTAGTTACCGTTCAAAGGCGGCAACGGTTCCCCTCGTTCCTTGGTTTTTGCAAGGACGTAGGCTATGCTTTGCTTTCCCCTTGTTTCCACAGTAATGTATTGGATTTTTTTTTTTGCTCGGTTCCCCCCCCCCACCTGCCCCCCGGGTCTTTTTATAAGCTTCTTTTTCCCCTCCACCCTCACAAAATTTCCGTCCCACGTTTTTGAACGTTTTCTTTTCATCGCCTCTGGACATGATCGAACCTGTTCCTGCACCAACACCCCCCTGACCTTTGCCCCGGAACCCACTTCTTCGAAGCCCAAACTTTAACACTTGCGCCATTTTTTTTCCCCCTTCTCCGGATTGGGCCCCCCCCCCCAGGAGTTTTTTTGTCTTTTTTTACCCCCCCCCCCCTTTTTCCTGGATCCCCGGACAAAACAACCCCCTCCCCTCGGACAAAAACTTTGGAGTGACTTTCCTTGCGACCATGTGTCCCCCCCCCAAACGCTTTTTACGTAAATACCCCTTTGGATGTTTCTATTTTCCAAGGTTGTTGTCCTCCCCCTGAAGGGATTCCCTCCTTGCCTGGGTCCTTCCATATTGGGCATCATTACTGTTCCACCCCCTTTCTGCGGCGCCCCCTTTGTTTTGCCAGATAGCGGGGAAGCCCCTTCTCGCGAAGCCTGTGTGAATTGACCCGACTTGAGTGTCTGCACCCCCTTTTTTCCAGCCCATTACCTGCCTTTTTGTAGCTTGGCATTCCCCTGACCGGGCCTGGCTTCGTGGCCCTCGTTTTTCGCCCCCTCCCCCCTTTCTTCGGGTTGTGGCAGGCAACCCCATTCCTTTTTTTTTTTTTTTGAACTTATTTTTGCGGTTCCGTCTTGCACTTTTCTCTTTTTTTTTTTTCCATCTGGGTGTTGTCAAAGCTTACCAATATTTTCTTTTGGTTGCGAGGTCGGCTTTTTGAGCTTGTTCCCCCCCCCCGTCGCTTGATGACATTTGCTGTTGACTCGAAGCCTTTGTTATTTTCGGCCAGCATTCGAAATAGAAACTTCCCTTGCACCCTTCCCCCCCTCCTACTGCCGAGAACTGCTCTCCCCTTGAGCAGGCAGCCGCCCACACCCATTTTTTCTTCCCGCCAGCACTTTTACCTTTTCTGCAGTTCTTCGGGAGATCTGATTTTTCTGACGTCTCCTATTTTGTTTTTTTCGGCGTCTCCCCCTTTTTTGCAGCCATCACTGGCCCCCCCCCGTTTTCTGGGTCCCCTCCACTGTCTGCCGTTTTTATCGTGTTTCTTTTAATCCATAGAGCATTTACCTCCTCTGCGCTTCCGGGCGCCCCTTTTTTTTTTTTTGAGAAGTCCCGCATCCCCTTTTTGTCCAGTGGTCATTCATTGTGTGCTGAAGCCTGCTTTTTGTTCTTTTTCGTTTTTTTTTTCTGGCAATTTTGACTTTTGGTTTATGCCTTCGCTAGTTTCGATATGTGATACACTTTTTAAAATCGGACACGTGCAGGCCCTCTTTTTCGTCGACGAGTAGTTATGAAATTCGTGAGAGCGCATTTTTTGTTTCATTTTTTTTTTCCCCTCCACCATGGGCCAAAGTGCGTGGCTTGAGAGGCGTAGCCATTAGACTTTGTAACCCCGTGTTTCTGTTTTTGACGGTTTGTAGAGTTATCTCCGTTTCCCCCCCCAGTGGGTGGTGGGTTTGGCCCCCCTTTCCCAACACCCAAAAGCACCAAACTTTTTGAGCGTCTTTCCAGTAGCTGTATTTTTTTTCCGGGGGGAAGGTTTTGTCACGAACCCCCCCACATCGTGACGACACCCCAGGTCCCATTCTTTACTACTTGACGTGTTACTTGTTCTTTTAAACGTTTTTTGCTTTCTTTTTTTTGTTCCCTTTGACCTCAAGTCCCAATTCGCGCGGACCTGTCCGGACTTTTGACATTTTCATCTGTTGCCTGTCCCTTTTTCCTTTTTTTTTTACCCTGGCCTCATTTTTCTTTTTTTTTCCCCCCTCCGCTGATAAGCTGTCCCATCAGCCGTCCCACAGTGTTCCCCCATCGATAAGACGGACCCCCCCGCGACTCCTTCTTCCAATACTTGATTCCCGCGTTTTGTTTTTCCTTTTTTTTCATTGGTCTGGCCATTTTGATACCTTTGTTTTCCCTTGACTTCCGCGGCCTCCTTCAGATATTTTCTCTCGCACGCTTCCACACCCTAGAACTAGCCTGCTTTTTTTTGGATAACCAAATTCCTCCCCTCCCGGGTCAACCCTGTACGTCCCTTTCCTTTTTCTTAGGTAAACCTATTCGCGGCCTCCCCTCTACACGAAAACCGGGGGGTTTAGTGTATAAATGCAGTTCACCTCCCTTCCGTTTTACTTCGGGGCGTAGTGCATCCGTCCATACTTTCCTCCGTTGTTGTTGGTGAGACTGCTTTTCTAAAACCCGGCACGGGACCCTTTTTGTTGTTTCCCCCGGCCTGTTTTCCCTCCTTTTGCTTCCACCCTCCCCTCTTTAGCCCGGCCCTCGGAATTAGGTTTTCTCTTTTTTCTTCCTTCCCAGTTTTTTCGGAATGCTGGCGGTTGTCCCTCCTTTCAGGCTCTTGCTAACTTAGTGTTGCTTCCCCCCTCCGTTTTTCACTGACCTTCTGCTTGAGTCCGCTCTCGTTCCCTTATCCCCTACCTTGCGGCGGTTACGCCCTTCTTCTTTCCAATCTTGCGCAAGCGGCTCCGACTCCATTTTGCAACAGTTTGGACTTTTTTCCCCCCCTTCACTTCGTCTGCCTTTCACGCCTTTTATGTTCCAAAATTAGGGCCGTAAACCACCCCTCCGCTTTCCTCGTTGCGGAAAAAATTACCTGTTTCTCTACGGTCTTTTTTTCTTCCTTTTTTCCTTGGGTCCGCCATCTCTCCCCAGTGAACTCTCCCACGTGTAGTTTTCTTCTTTTTTCGATTCCGTCCAACTTCTTCCCCTGTCTATCAGAACAATTGGCAATGTCCTTTTGGCACCTTTGCTTTTCTTTTGTTTGGACTTCTTCCCCCCCCCCCCCCGGTTTTCCACGGGCGTTAACTTTTAGGGTCTCACAGCATGCCTTCCACCCCCTGAACCAATGTTGCCTAACCTTTCCGCTTTGGCCTGTTCGCGGCCTGTTCGCTCTTCTTCCCTCTCCTGTGTTGCCCTTAAATACCTCTGTTTTTTTCCCCACCATCTCTTAGCCGTTTTCACCATGATAAGAGTTTGCCACTTCCCCTTTTTTTTTTTCTCCCCCCTCCCCCCTTAAAATCATGATCCTACGCCCTTTTTTTTCCCTCGCCTCGCCGAAGGGCTGCTTCTTCCCCGGCATTGCTCCTGGTTCTCGCTGGCATTCTACCCCCCCCCCCGGCCCCAGCGGCTTGTATGTTTTTTTTTTTTCCGTCACGGACCTTTTTTTTTTGTTTTCCACCCCGCGCTTGGCTTTTTTGCCGTCCCGTTTGAAACCTGCACCCCTTTCATCAAGGCTCTCGCGAAAAAACCCATTTTCCAATGGCTCGGGCTCCTCGCTCCGCGCTGAAAAAAGTTTTTTTTTCAACCCTTTTGCCTCGGCCCCTCAAACAATGGTTTTGCGATCACGTCCCTCCCCCCTTTTTCCCGTAGGTGCGCTGTGCTTAATTTGTTCCTTCCCTTTTTTGGCCGCCCCCGTGTGACCACCCCGCCCCCCCCCGAAGAGAGGCCCCCCCTGGCCTGGGTTTGGGGGCTCCTCCCCCATTATGCCGGCGTCCCCCCTCGCTTTCGCCATCGTTCCCCCTACCGTTTCGTTGAAAACACTTTCCTCGGAACGCCCAAAAAACCCTTGCCCACCCTTATGATGCTTTTTTTCCCCCCCCCACCGGATGGGGCGTCCCGTTTCCCGCTGGCACGTCCCCATCCAGGTCCTTTTAGTGCTTCTCTTTTACCGGGAGTTCTTTTTCAGTTTCGCAATACCGTTTTCTTTTCTTTTCCTCCAATTTGCTTACGCATTGCCCCTCCCCCCGCGTTTCGCCGAAATGTTAAGTCCTTTTTGTATATCCCCCCTGTCCGAAACGCTGTCGGTCTCCCTCCCTGGGAAATTTTGCCCTCTACTACTCTCAGCGTTTTGTCTGTTTTTTTGCGACCCAGCCAGCGCTTTTTTCCTTCAGTGAAGGGGGTCGTTTGTTTCTTTCCTTCCCTTTTTTGATTTTTCGGGCTGCCGCAGTTCAAGGCAAATTTTTTGTTTCCTTTTTGTTTCGATCCCAGTTTTTCCCCAGTTCTGATGGGTAGGTTCCCTTAACCCTGGATTGACGGTGTGTTCGTGTTTCCCAAAGATTCCTTCGTACCAGAACGTGCACCAGAGTGTCCCCCCCCCGACCACATTCCCCCTCATTCCCCCATCCCACTGTTGTTTAAACCCCTCCTATGGGCATTGGCATTTCATACTGCACCCTCCACAATTCCCCCCCAGTGTTTGCGTGACGACTGCCCACCCCTTTTGTCCACATCGAGCTTCTTTTTTGCGTTCCTGTATTCTTTTGGGAGCCCCTCGTTTTTGCTTTCATTTGCCCTAATTACCCCCTCCCCGTTATTGGAATTCGCGAGGCACTCTTTTTTTTTTTTTCTTCAAACCCCACGAAACGAACCAATCATGGCTTTCTAAAAACCTTTTCGCTTCGAAAAGATCTGTATTTTTTTTTTGCCTTCGGCTTTTTTTTTTTTGTAGAGGCCAGCCGCTCCTTGCTCCATTTTCTTGCTTGATTGCCCCTTGTACTCGCTGTGACCAATAAATCGCATTTTGCTTTTTTTTGCCGCGGACCCAACTTTTCCCTGGTTTTTTTTCCCCTCCTTCGTCCTATGTACTTCTGTCTTCTTTTCCTACTTTTTACCCCGCTTTGGAAAACAGGGCACGTCAGTGCCATCAAGGCTTGGGCAGCTTTTTGGCGCGTCCCGCCTTCTTTCCCCCCTCCCCCCGGCTGTACGTAGTCGCTCCTCACCTTTTTTTTCCTTTTTGCTTCTTACCAGCTGTCGCCACCTCGGCCAACCCCCTTTTGGCCGAGTGTTGTTCATTTTTTCCGTACCATGTTTCACTTTTTTTTTCTTTTTTTCTTCCAAGTAAGGAGCACCATAGCTAGGAGTTTTTTTTCGTTCTAGCCTGGTGTGCTCTGGAGTTTTTTTTTTCTTGAATATTGGGCCCACCAGCACTCCCCCCGTTCTCCCCTTAGTTAATGTGCGATCTCCCCCTCCCTTTTTTAGGCTTACTCTTTGGTTTTCTGCCCCCACGCTTTTTCCCCCTTTCTATCTCTCTCGATACACCGCGCCGCCACTTCAACCCTTCCCAAATGGCGCATTATACTACTTCCTATTTTGTTTTTTGTTTTGTTTAGATTTTTTTTTCTTTTGTGTTTCCAGGCTCTTTTTCCCGTTCTAGGTTTTATTTCTGATTAGCCGTGGCAAACTTTTTGGTTTTTTTTTGATTTTCCACTGTCGCGAAACCACCCCGAGAGCTCCCCCGTCTTTCCCCCCCCCCCCCCCCAATTTACTTGGCCCCTCGGGTGTGATGGTTGCCCTCCCCCATTCATCGCAGTCACCTTCTTTCCCTAAAAAGCACACCCCCCGACACGCCCGCCCCAAAAGAACTTCGCTCTTCGGGGTGGACTTTGAATTTCGGACCCCCCGTCCAGACTCCCCCCCCCTTTTGAGCTCTTTCCTTTTTGTCCATCCACAACGTTCCCTTTTTTTTTTTTTTTCCCGTTAGGTTGCTCCCCCGTGCTGTTGAAGCCGCGGTTTTTTTTTACTTCTCTCCCCCTGGCCATTCTGCTCTTGGTTCCCCGCAGTCCAAAGCGCCTCCCCTTGTTGGCACAGGAGTTTTACTTGTTTTGTTTCAAGGCGTTTTCGACCCCATCCAGGCATCGCCCCTTTTTTTTTGCCTCACTTACGCTTAACCGGAACTTGTCCGCTGCTGTTGTAAAAGTATGTTCCCCCCCCCTGTGTTTTCCTCGAGGTCCCTCCATCGCTCCGGTGTGATTGCAGGATTTGCGTCCCTCTGTTCAGATACTCTTTTCCCCACCCCAGGAGCGCCATTCCTCTCTCTCGATGGTGGCTTTTTTCTTCTTCCGATTTCATTTGAATGTGTTATTTTTCCCCTTTTTTTCCGACTTTTTTTTTCCGTTTTTTTCGCGCGAACCGCTTTACTTCCTGCTCTTTGGACCTCTGGTAATGACTCGGCTTTCTCCGTAGTCGGATTTCCCTCCCCCCCCCCGCCCACCCCCTAGCCCAGAGACACGTGCCCTAGTTTTTTTTTTTCCTCCAGGTTTTATAGTAGTCCAGTTTCCTCCCTGCCCGAACGGGAAACCGGTTTCCGTGGCGGTGGGAAGTTATTTTCTTGCGCTTCAACGTTTTTTCCTGCCCCCTTTTTTTATGTCTCACCTTGATTGCCCCTCCCTTTTTGGTCCCGAAAACTGTCTTTTTTTTCGGTACCCCCAAATGCGCTTCTTTCCTCAAACCGTTTTTCTCCCGTTTCCCGGAACCCTCCATCGCCTTCTGGAAATTCTCTACTGCTCCCCACCCCCAAGGCGTTGACACTGCCCGGACACCTTCCTTTTTTTTGACAGCCCACTATTGGCAAAGCTGGCGTTACAGATGTCCCCTTGTCCCCTTTTCTTTTCGCTGTCTCGCAACCTGCAGAAAACCAAGCTTTTCCAATTCTCCCGCCCTGCCGGTTTTGGTCTGTGCTCCAGGCTTTTACTTTCTCTTATTTTCCGCCCGGTCGTAGTGTTTACACTTCTTTTTTTCCGTACAAAAACTCGTCTTGCCCCCCACTTCTGTTGCGGAACTTCCCGTTTGCAGGGGAAGCCTTTCCCCCGGCCTTCTGAGCCTTGCACAAGTCACTCCCCCGTTCTTTTTTTTTTTTTTTTTTTAGCCTCTCTCCCCCTCTACTTCCAGGGCCTGGACTTTTCATCGGTAAAGCCTTTCCTCCCCTTTGGGCATGCCCCCCCTTACCTTGTGGGAAATTTGTTTGAGTCCTTTGCCCGAGTGGTTCGCGGACTTTATTTTTTTTTTTGATGGAGGAGGCACCCTGGCATATTTGTGTCAGGCCTTCCCCCCATGTTGCGGGGGTGCCGCTTTTTATGGTTTGAATGCCGCCCCGGTTGTCGATCACCCGGTTTCCCGGTCCCCCTCTTTCTGCAACAGAGAAGCAATTATTTCTCTCCGAGACATGTTGCTGTGCTCAACTTCCTCCCATTTTTCTGCCGGCTAACGTCCCCTTAGGAAAAAGTTTGTTCGGCGATAAGATTTTCGCTTCTTTCCTAGTTGTTTTTTTCCCTTTCTGGTGGGTGCCCGCTCCCATTTTTCTCTGGTCCCGGGCGCGGACAGCACCCTTTCCCCGCTATGTTTTTTCATCTTGTCTTTTTCTTCGATCCCATTAGAGCAGAAAGCCTTTCCCTTCCCAGTGATTATGGTTGATGCCTCGGGACCAGGTTCATCCGCTGGTTTTTCCGTCAACTTTCCCTCTGGGTTCTTGTATTAGTTCCTCCCTCCTTTTTTTCTGCTTTCAGCGGATCCATGTCCTTTGCCCATTTTTTGTCGGAGACTTTCCTTTCCCCCCCCTGATAATGGTTGGTTGGTTTTTTCTTTTTGGCCAAAATCTGAAAACACACGTGGCAGGGAGATTTTTGTTTCCGCGCTTTTTTTTTTGGGTTTACGAAACCTCTTCTTCCGGCTTCCGGATCGTCTAATTTTTTTTTTTTTTTTTCTGTGCGAAAACCTTTGCCCCCCACATTCCCCCCACAACTGCCTTTTTCCCCGGTGAGGGCCATTTTTAGCTTTTTAACCCAGGGTTTCTTTTACACCCCGTTGCGTCGGGAACTCCGCGTTTTTTTTCCTTTTTTTTTTGCCCCACATTCGAAAAGCCATTTCTGCGAGGGTCAAAGTGCCCCTTTTTTTTTTTTTTTTGCTCTCCCCATGTGGGGAAAGCTTTTTTTTTTTGACGGCAAACACCAAGACAACAACACCATCAATCGGCGACTGTCGATAAACCATTTACTACGTGGATTCGTTTCGGTTAACAATTCCGCTTTTCTTTTATGCTTCAGTTTTCCCCCCCCCTTTCTTTTTTTCGAACGTTAGTCCACTCTCCCCCTTACTTTGACTTTTTTACCGCAGTCCTTGCGTGTAAACCGTCTTTTTCTTCTTTTCTTTTCTTTTTCTATTTTCGCGGGCCACTCCCCGTCTATAATTTTCCGTAAGGATATTTTGCGTGCCCCCAGTTTGTGGCACACCCACTTTCACCCCCGAAACTGGTTTTCCCTTTCTTTCCCGGCGCTGCGCGCCTCTTTCTTTTTGTTGCGTACCTCCGTTCCCCTTTGCATTTTTGATACACTTGGTGTTGCAACCCTACTCCTCCCCGCCAGTAGATTTTTTGCCCTGGTTTCCACGTTTGGAAAGTCCCCCCCCTTTCGTTTTTTTTTCTCTTCAAAAACCGCAATTATCCTCACGCCCCCTGCCCCCACATGTAAGTAAATTTTTCTTCTTCTTCACCTATTTCGAGGGGTCCTTATTCCTTAAAACAGAACCGTTGTTCCCTTCCCTTCCTGACATTCGGCCCCCTTTTTTTTCGCCTTTTTTTTGGGTATTTTGGTTGGGGGGTTAGGATCCTTACCTATACCCCTACTGTTTGTTGTGTTTTTTTTCTTTTTTCTGATTATTTTCCCTGCCGACAATTTCTGCGTTCCAGAAATTTTTCCTTGTTTCCCGTTAGGTTTAGATTAGTCCTCCTGGTTTTTCCTTCCTACCCAGGAACACTGTTCCCCCCCGTCCCGTCCGGTCAATTGCGTTATGCGGGTGTTTACTCTCGACCCTAGTT
>Ga0179593_1373960_pt1 | contig 13272 bp, 15 predicted proteins | sample CZODoug2_1_08_16_FD_185931 | JGI IMG/M metagenome (GOLD analysis project Ga0179593, IMG submission 185931) | Vadose zone soil fungal communities from Angelo Coast Range Reserve, California, USA - CZODoug2_1_08_16fungal (PacBio error correction) | ecosystem: Environmental > Terrestrial > Soil >... | reverse complement strand
TGCATTCGTATTCCCTCCTCCGTTTTAACTTTTGGAGTCAAAATTGTGCTGCGTAACCCTTTGTGTATGGCAGAAGCGGCTTTGGCCATCTCGTTCCCCGCCCATTTTTACGCTGCCCATGAAAGGTTCTTTTATTTCACGAGCCATTCCCCCTTCCAAGAGGCCGGTGTGTGGAAGCGGAACTCACTTGTGGCTTTCGTTTCTTCCACGATACGCGGTCAGCTGGTCATTTTCGGGCCGTGAAGGAATCTTTTTCTCGGCGTTGTTCCTCCTGAATCGAATTTATACCCCTCATTGCTCTCGCTGTCCCTCCCCCTTCACTCAATCCTCTCCTCTTCCACGAATGGTTCCGCGGCCTCATCCTTACTTTTTTCTTCCCTTGAATCCCCGGTGGGGGTGGCCTGCTCCTTGAACCCAGGCCGAGTTCGCAGTCTGTGACAACTTTTCACGAGGAGTTGTCAAGAATAGTCTTCGACTCACACCCACTTCTTATCCTCTTTCTTCCCGCTTCTTTTTTATTACGCCGCTGGCCCGTCCCAGCTACACCTGCGCACACGTCGATACCTGTTCCATCTGGACCTCATTCCCTCTGTTGGCCCGCGCCCCTTTCTTCCGGATGTGCTGCGTTGTCGCGCATTTTAGTGGCCGCTTGCCGTTTCGCGTTTTTCTCCACCGCAAAGACCTTTGGCCAATTATTGGGGGGCCTTCCTTTGTCGCAGTAGATTTTCCCCTTCCGTGTCTTCCTGCTGCGTCTCTGGATCCAGACTTTCTTGTGTGCTTCAGCATTTTGCAAACCCTTTCCTGTCCCTTTGCTTTCCCCAACAGGTGATGTTCAGGATCCCGAGCGGGCGGTCCCCCTTTCTTTTGGACTCGTGGTTTGGAAGGTTTTGGTAGTCGGACGTGGTCCCTGCTGGTGTTTTTAGGACGCCTTTCGTGATTTAACCGGATTCCCTGCGAAGTAAGGGTTCAGTGCTCCCTTTTTCCATTGGTCCAGTTATCTTTTATTAAAGAGTTCCCACTAAAGTGACGACGCCTTTCACTCAGGTTCTTTTCCCCAGTTTTCGCCGGAAGAATACGGATGTTCTTCCTTTCGCCAAACGGCTCATCGTTTGGATTAATTGTTCTTCAGCTGGAGTCCTCTGAGACGGCGCCTCCGCCTGCTCCCTATTCCTTCCCCGGTATCCCCTCAATTCGATTCAGGTTCGGGTTTGTTGGGGTTTTCCCCGGTACGTGAGGGAGGTTTCTTAAAACCTTCAGCCCGACCCCGAGCAAACCGATCGGCACCGCCCCCTTCTGTCCTGTAGTTTTCCCCAGTCTTCCTTGCTCCCCCGGTCCGGCTGTTTGAAAGATCCATCCTGCCCCATCAACCGAATCCGCCCTCCCCTTTCGATGACTCCGGTCTTCCCGCCCCTGTCTCCATCCTTTCCTTGCTCCCCACCTTTCAGGCCGCATAAACTTGCAGCTTTTGTATTGTTTCCCCCAATTGGCCCCTTCTGTTCGAAACCACTGTTCTTCTTTCCATAACCAGCAATTCAAACACCGCCCCCTTTCCCCCCCTCCCCCCGCTAAAACAAATGTCTTGCCCTGCGTTTCCCAGCCACCTCATTCTTTCGGCAAAACCGCATTTCCTTGTGCGCATTGGTCCAGAGCCCCAAGCATCTTTTTCTCGTCGGCCTATTTTTCCGAAGGGTTTTTTCCCCATTTCATCCAAATGGCGTTGCTTTTTTTCCAAGCTTTTTAGGTCCAATGGTTTTCCCTTTTTCTGGGGCTTCCCTTCCCGACGTGGGCTGTCCAATTTCGTTCGATCTGCTCCCACATTCGGCATGAGCCCACCTTACTAATAATTCTTTCCTAGGCGTATCTATTACCGGTACCTCATGTTTCCCAAATCCCGCAACGCTATTCCTCCTCCAGGTCCGTTGTTGTTTTTTTTTTATGCGCTATGGAGTTTCATTGAGGTTTTGGGTATTCTCTCTTTCCCTCCCCGCCCCTTTTTTAATTTTATGACGGTACGGTCTTTTTGCCGTGGTCATGACTGTTGCGATCTTTTCACCCCAGACTGGGCTCCCCCCTTCCAGGAATGTTCAATACCCTTCCCACCTCTTCCCCCCCCCCCCCAGAATGACTGGTGGGTTGCCCACCACTCTTACCTCTCAGACAACTCTCATGAAGGAGCCCAACCCTTCGCTGACTAGGCCCGCTTTTTTCTTAGTTTCGTGAACTTTCGCTTTGCAAATGACGTCACCTGACTGTCCTGTTTTTGGACTCCCAGGGACTGATGGTGGGCGCAGGCATTCCCCATTTGTTTCCTTCGGCCTATGGTTCTTTTAGGTGGTGGCTGCTGTTTCTGGCCTCGTTCCCCATTTTTTCTCCTTCTGTCCGGGCGAATGTGGTACACATCTCGTGGATTCTGGACCGACGTTTTCCCCATTTTGGGCTTGTTTGCTACAGAACATTCTTGCCCCCCCATTCCAAATTTTTTTCCCCTGTGGCTTTTTTCCCCGGGGCTGGCAGCTTCGTCACTATCCAGTTCAAAAAAGGTTTTGGACCCTTAACTGTAGCCTCAATCATCGCGCGACCTCAATTCCTTTTCGCGGCTCAAATTGCTGCTGTCCGACCGTTTGAGACCCGCTAACGCTTTTTGTGTAGACAATTTTGTGAGTTTCATCTTTCTTTCGAGGATAGCTCCGAGCAGGCGACTACGAATGTTCTTTTCTGAAGGTTCCTACGTATCTAAATGTACTTTTTCCCCCCCGATTCTCCGGCTCAAAAATTGTCTCTGCCCCCCCCCTGTCTTCTCCGGAGCTCCTGGCTTTTTCCCCTGTCCCCAGAAAAACTACCGTTGACTCCTCCCCCTGGTCCCAGGCGTGCCCGATCTCCAACATTGACTCTCTGAGGGCCCTCCGTTAATGCTTTTTGACGGCCACTACGCAGCACCCATCAGGTCCCGTCCACGATCCCCCTCAACCCCACTTCCTCACAGCCCCTCCAGCCGGTTTATGACCAAGCCCTGTTAGCAACCTTTCCCACGGACCGCAATCTCGTTTTCATTCTGAAGGGGTCCACCCACGGCAATCTCTCCTTTACACGCGCCTTTCGCGGGACTTTTTCCCCCATTGCTTAGGCTACACCAAACCACGCGCCGGACCACTGACGGCAATTTTGGGGGTGTTTTTTTTGCTTTTTTTTTCTTTTTTTTTTTTTTTGTTGGTTTTTTTTTTTTTTTTTTTCTTTTTTTTTTTTTTTGTTTTTTTTTTTTTTTTTTTCTTGGGTATCATTGCTTTCCAATTGTGTGACCCCCTGCGCTCCGCAGCAAATCCCCCTTACTTTCCTTTCTTGCTGACAAAAAAGTTACCCTTTATGACCTTCCGCTTGCTTCGGGTTTCTCTCTTCGTTTATCTCTTACGGCCAAAGCCCAGTACCCCCCCCCTTCTTTCAGCCAATTGAATTCGGGGGACTCTTCTCCAGTTTCTTTTCAGCTCTTTTCATGTGTCACGCCTCCACCTTCAAGCATTTTTAACTTGTCCCTGAGCCCGTCGTAGCATAGCGCCTCGCATTATTTAAATCGTGTGATCCTTCTCGTGACTTTCTTGTCCGCTTCTTATCTGAAAGGTTCTCTTTCCTATTCTTAACCGAACCAGATGCTTCCCTCGAGCCTTGAGACCGTAGTACGTGTTTCCTCGTGGCGGCACTCCCAGTCATTTCTCTCTCACCAATTGGGTGTGGGACTTCTTTCTGATGTACTTTTTGTCTAGTCCCGTCATTTTCTCCCCCCATCATTGTGTGTTGAACGTATTTTCTTTTTCAAGCGATGCCACACTGCGCTTCTGGAAATACACCCCTTTTTCGATCCCCCTTTCCCAACTCGTATGCCCGCTCCCCTTCTACGCTCTTAATACTCACTTTCATCATCCCGTGCTTTTTTCTTTGAGAGATCTGAGATCCTCGCACTGAGAAGGGGTTACAGCCCTTGCACTCAGGGGTTGCGGATAGCCAACTGCCGAACTTTTTGTATGTTGTTTTTTTTTGCCAGCTCCGGCGTTGTAGTTCCACGTAACACTCCTTTTTTGTCACCTATCGTTTTTTCAATGCTCCTTTCGCTCTATGTCTTTCCAGTACACAAGCGGCTTGCGTGACTTAATCCTTCTACTTGGAACTTGCCGTAAGTGATTGCTATACCTTTCTATGGAATTTTTCGCGTTCCGCAATCTGTTATCGGCCTTGTTCCGACCTCGAAAACCGGGAGAAGATCCTCTTGCCCCGCGACGCCGCACTTCTTATTGCGACTCCTCTTTTTCCCGAATGCGCGGCGCCCTGCCGTTCCCTTCCTCCTTGGGTCTTTTTTGTCAACCTTTACGGGCCGCTTTTCTGTTGACCACCCCTTTAACGATGCGTGTACGCTCTTCGACTCCCCCTTTTCCCCCTTTTTCCTTCCTCTCTGAAAGCCTTTTTCTTTTGCCGTACAGCTACATTGCGACCTTCCCTCTAACCTCCACCGAGGCCGAACATTTCATCCCTTTTTGTTCCAGCCATCCCTCCTGGTGGTTTGTTCCTTGCATTTGCGCCGCTGCAGTTTTCTTTCTACCCCTCCCCACAAGCAATTTCCGGACAGCCTTCGGAGACTTTTCTAGCGCATGTTCCTTTTACCGCGGTTTGTTCGTTCTACACTTTTGCTGTTCCTCCCCAAGAATGTGCCCCCTTTGCTGGTCCTTTTATTTGCCCTTTTGTCCTGATCCCGGCGGGGCCCTTACTGTCTTTTCTCCAGTTTTTTTCTGCGGTTCTTTCCCCTGTCCTTGCTTTTTTTCTGTGGATGAGCTCCGGCCTCTTCCCCTTACCCGGACTACGAGATCCTTGTTCGACTTCTTCCCCTCCTGAGAAAGTGGTCTCCTTCAGAGTTTTCTATTCAGGTCGTCCAACGCGCTGCCGAACTCCGCTTGCCTTCCTTCCCATGTTTTTGACTGCCCCGGTTACTGCAGACTTCGCACACGTACTGGATTTCTCCCTCTTCTGGAACCTTTCGCAGCTATCTGCCTGCCTGCCCCCATTTTACCAATTTAATCAGCTTTATCCAGGTCTCAAGGAGAGAGTTCATGTCCTTCACCTCTCCTAGAACAACGCAGCCAACTCTCTTCACAGACCTCCCCCTTCCCGATATGATTCTCACTTAGTCGACTCGTATTGTCCTCTTTCGTTCCTTTCGAGCTCACAGGGACCCGTTCCGTGAAATCCACGTTTCCGATCTTAAATCTTTTCTCCCCGTGACGGGCCTGAAACTCGTCGGACTCCCAACGGCCTTTCTTGGGGACACCAATTTCCCGTCCAAGAAGTTTGATTACTTTGAATCGCATCCCCTTCACCCCAACGGAAAAACCCCCCCCCTACTGACCAAACTATCCTCTAGTTCTGATCTATCTTCAGCTCACCATCCCAGGTCGCTTCGGAACCCCTCATTCATTTTTTTTTTTGCACCTTCACTCCCCCCCCTATATCCGGCCTAGTTGGTATTCCGGTTTTCCCCCATTTTCCTTTGTTTCTGGCGTTTTTACCTGCCGTTTTTGGAACTGTTTATCGGGTTTTTTCTTTCCATCCTAAGGTGGTGTGCCTCTTCCTCTTCCCTTTTCGCAGCTCATTTTGGAACCGTTCCCGTGCGTCTCCTCCCCCCTGTACCTTTATGCACCCCCTCCAGTAAGTCTTCCTAAGTGTTGTGTTCAGCGATTAGAGGGGACTCCCAACGTATGCGCTCCCCTTCAGAATTATGCCCGGTCCCCCTTTTCTCGCCCCAGGCTAATTTTGATTACGCCCCCCCCCTTCCAAATTCCTCTCAACCGTCGGACTTTCATACACGGAACCCCTTTAAACCCCAATGAAGTTTCGCTTTGACAACCAGCCTAATATGTGACTTTCCCCTGACAGGTTCGGTTGTAGGCGTGTTCCAATTCACGCACCAACTGGCCTGGGTTTATGAATTTTTCCGCACCCCCTGTGGTTAGTGAGTTCCGGTCCCCCACCATTTGTGTTGAGATGACAGGTTGAGTGTCTTGTTCTTGGTGATTGGTCAGCTTTTCCGGTGGCTCCACCGTCGTGGCAGCCTGTTCCCACATTTATCGGCCTTTTCCTTTTTAGTTCCCTGGCTGTCTTCCTTTTTTCAGACCGGCTTCCTCTGTGAAACGAGGATTCCTGGAACTGGGCTGTTCCTTCTAGGTCTCTAACTGACCCCTTTTCCCCGAACTCCGATGAATCTCGATGGTGACTCGTTGCAGATTGTTTTTGTATCCCCAGACTTTTCAGTCCCGTCCCCGAGTCGCCTTTTTGTACCGTATGGTTCGTTTCGGCGGTTAGTTCTTCGATTTCTTCACCCCTAAAAATGTTTCGCTCCTACTTCCTCGGCCCCTCATGACTGCTCTATCTTTACGGCAAAAATGGATACTGAGCCCCCCCTTCTTCATCCCCGGGGCCGTCTTTTTTTTTTGAACCCCGAAAATTTCAATTTCCCCCCTTCTTGCCTCCCTACCACAATTATTCCTCTAGGGCAAATTAAGTCCAGGACAGACCGTCATCCGCTCCCTTTTCGGTCTCAGCACGCACCCCTTTTCGTCATCACGTCCGGCCACCCCTAATGGTCCCCGGTCACAATCCCGTTTTCTCCCCTCACCGGCATCTTCCCTGTTGAGTTCTGTTTTGGGTTTCTACCATATGACAAAAGCCCATTTTCAGAAAGAGCGTACTCTGTTTACCTTTCTTTAGACGCACTGATTCCCTCAACACCATCTCGGAATGGTATAACGCCTGAACTTGTTCAGCGGCCCAATGCGATTAACATTTCCCTTTCTTTCCCTTAGAGACCCCTCGTGATGTCTGACCTTTTTTTTCCTACGTTTTTGCGTGTCTCTTTACGTCGCCAACACATTTCTGTTTTCCCTTGACAATGGGGGGTCGTAGATCAGTTTTCCCCCGTTAAATTGTCCTTGATTCGTTCCCGGTTGCCCTTCCCAGTCCCCCCCAGGATTTTCCTGAGCCCCCTTTTCTCGCGCCGAATTTTAACATAGGGATCTTATTTGCGGTCCGCGGATACAGGTTATATTTTTGAACCCCCCCCAAAGCGACACTGATTTCATCTTCCCGCCCCTTCAGAGACCGCGTTTGTCAGCCACGCGACCACCAAAGTTTCTTAACCTCTTTTTCGGGTTGACCCCTTTTAACCACCTTTGGAACTCTTTTTTCTTTTCAAGCTACCCTTCCCCCTACCCCCTTTCGCTGCTCCACCGGTAAATTGAGTCCATACCCTCTGATCCCGATCTATCTCACCCTTTTTTTTTATCTCTCTCCATATTGTTATGACTCCCAAGTCCCCATCCTTGGAGAAGTTGCGATAACCTTTGTTTTACTTTACCTCACGTCTTAGCGGCGCCGTTCCTCTAGTTTCAACGCAACCTCTTACTCACCGGCAACACCAATTGTGTGAGCTTGCATAAGCTACAAGCGCTTGGTTACCCGTTCCTTTTTGTGGATCCGCTCCACGATCGCTGTCTGTCCTTTTCTTTGGTCCCAGTTTCCTGCAGTTCTTTCCTCCCCCTAAGTATACCCTGACCAAGATCCTTTTTGCAGCCATACCCCCTCTCATATTTAGCCATGCGTGAACGTTACGCGACTTTCCGGTCGTATCGCAGTTCCTTTTGGGGGAATCCCCCCCTTTTCTGTCGTGTAGAGACTAGGCACTACCCTTCCACTCTTCACTTTCTACTTGGATTTTTTCGCTGTTGCGGCATCTATCGGCTTCCCCCCAACGTGATACCCGCGTTCAGTCATACTGAATTTTTGTTTGATCCTGTGTTCTTTGGCGATTTTTTCCGCGCTTGGTCTGCCCTCTCTGCCACCTGCCACCCCGCAATTTCCGGAAAGCTATTTTTCGGTCTCTTCGAAGTCATACGCGAGAGGAGTCTTTGCCTCTCCCTTGTGTGCTTCTTCACCGTTTGCATGGGCCACCCTGCTTGTAGGTTCCTTCTCACATTTCCTGTTCTGCTGGCCAGTGGGACGTTTCCCCGGTGGCTTGCGGTTTTGAGGCGGGTGTTCCCTTTTTCTGATCCCTCCTTAGCGGCTTTTTTGAATTTTTACGTCCTTCACCTCCGCGACTTCTTTTACGTCTGCGTCCCACTCTGACTGTCACCCGTCACGCTGAGTTTTTCTATTTTCCAGAGGCCCCCATTGCCGCGAACTCCAGCTTTTCCTTTCTCCATTGCCTTCCAATCAGTTTTAGTCTTTTTTTTCTCCCGAACCGTTATTCTTAGACGATTTTCGTTTTTGAACCCCGTAGAGAATCCGGTTTAACATATATCATCCTTATCATGTTTGTCGGCTAGCGAGGCGAGTTTCCCCCCTCTCCGACAGAGCAAGCGGTTTAACCTGACCCCGCATGTCTCTATGATTTGCCCGACAGCGTTTCCCTCTTATATCCGCTCAGCCCTTCGGAACATCCACTTTCGTCGTTCTTGTTCCCGGTCCAGTAGCGAAGCCGGGCCTTTTTGCCTATTACGGTTCGGAGTTTTTGAAAAAAGGCAAATTTCCGTTCTACCCAATTTTTCAAGTCATCCACCGCACCCACCGACCCCCCTCTCAAAAAGCGCCCCTTTTTCCTATCTCTTTCTGGACACGAGTGGGTTCTTTGCCACAAGAGCCCTCCCTCCCTAGCGCGTGTATCTTTGTTCCCTCCGCACCAATGGGCCCCCCTTTGCAATTTTTACTGGGTCCAAACTTTTCTTTTGTTCCTTCCGAATGTCTTCTCTCCTTTCCCTCGACACAGTTCCACTTCGCGCACGTACCTTTTTCCTAATTCTTTTCCCCCTCGGTCGCTTTTTATCGTTTTTTTACCGCATGCAAATTCCCGCCTCTCTTCTGTTTTTTTTTTTATTGGAATTGCGGTAGTCCTCTTCCGATACCTTTCTTTCTCGCTGTTCCCCGTGTCGTGAGATTTTCACCTCCCCCGTAGATTCGCCCGTAGGTGGGAATCCCAGTTTTCAAAACGTCCTGGCCCACAGCACCCCGTAAGACTCGACCATTTTTTTTTTTTTTTTTTTTCTTTGCCCTGCGAGTATTTCGTGAACTGCGCTGCCAATGATTCCAACTTCGCGTGATTTAGACCTCGAATGATGGTGCCTCTCAAGCCCCCTTTCTGCCGGTGACTGGGTACAGTGTCTTTGGTGGACGTGTCCTAGTGGGTAGACGTATTTTTCTGTCGCACTGCGGGTCCCCCCTACTAGCAGTGGAGCTCGCCGAAGATCTTCGTTCTTCACAGTGCGGGATGCTCAAGTGCACTGGATCTGGAACCTTTCTGGATTCTGATGTAATGGGTGCAACATGCGGTCGCCCTTCCCCCTTTTTTCTCCGTTAAATCAGCAGAATTGCTAGGTGATATCGGCAGTAGTGCTTGTTCTCCTTTGCCTGCACGACGCTCCTTGTTCGCACCACCTATTCTTATCCGGATGCATCTTGATATTTTGACTTTGATCAGTTTTTGAAATTTTTGCCTGATCAGGATCTTCCTCTCCTAACTCCGTCGTAAGGCTAAACATGAGGATGCCAGCTGGTCCCGTCAGGAGCTTGATGGCCCCTATTTTCTAGACCCCCTAGCATTTCCACTGATGTTTCCCTCTACCCCCCTCAGCGAGTTCCAACTCCCTTTCCCCCCGGTCCTCCGTCATAAGAAACCCTTACCGTCCGACGTAACAGCAGTCCATATTCCCCCTCCCCCCCTCCCCCCCCGTTACCCGGCACCCCCCTCTTATACCTCCAACTGACCAGTCGCCAAGGGTTGCTAGCCGTCCCCCCCCCACACCACTCCGGTCCTCAACTGCACGCGCCCAAGATCGATTTCCACGAACCTCCTTGCCCCCTGTCACCCCCACTTCAGACGCCCAACCCCACGCTACAGAACCTTTTTCTGGCTTTGCTTCTGTACACCCGAACCTGTCCGTCCTTCGTAAACATGCGTCCCTCCTCCACATCACGAACTTTTTCCCCTGCGCACCCCAAGTCGGTTCCCTGTTTTCCCTCGGTATATTCTGCTTTGTCTTTCGCATGTACGGCAATCCTTAACACCTTTCGATCGCTTCGTGAATAGTACGGTAGGGACGCTCTTTCTACTTCTCTTCGTCACCTCTCCCAGTTTTCGCACGTATACGTCATTTGGTTCCCCCTCGCAGTCCCCGATGCCTCGTTCTAGCTCTTTTTTCCTCCTTTTTTTGGATCCAGGCTTTAGGCGTCTCTTCTCTCCGCGTATTTTCTCCGTTTTTCACGACCAACGCGAAACATATGTCTTCCATAGGTCCCTTCTTCAGCTCCCTCTTATCGTTCTCCGTGCCCTGCACCATCCAGCAAAGGATAAGAGTCAAAAGTCTCTTGGCGGTGGCTTGTCCTGAACTTCCACACACCTCATTGGTGTTCCGCCCTTACCATAGTCTTCGTGTCCAGCGCCCTATCCCATTTAGGCTGTGCAATACACCCAGTTCTTCCCCATTGAGTCTCACCGGTATGTCCTGGATCTTTGCCCTAACGCCCCCCTAGGCTTTTCCTCCTCCCTTGTTGTGTTTTCTTTTTCTTCTCCCTGCCATTTCATTCGTTCTCTTGCCGCACTCTCCCGGGTCATATAAGTGGAGCGCAATCGCCCCGCTAACATGTGTTTTCTGGCCCTGCATCTTCCGTCTTTTCATCGGATCCCGTCACCCTATGTTTCCTGTACGCACCCAATCTTTGTGGCCTTTCCCCCTTTCCTTTCCGATCCCCCACGCCTCACTCTCACTCCTTTGACCTTCTGCAACCCACCCACTCCTTTGGTGGATTGCCAGCTTAGACCCAATGAAACGAACGCGGTCGCTTCCCCCTCTTTTCATATGAAGCTTCACTGTCCTAACACCTCGAGTTCATCGGCCTTGGTCCCCCTACATGATCTAACACACTGCTCAGATAAGCCTTCTGCGCCCGCCACGTACTTCTTCTTTCCCCCCCACCGACAGTCCGAATGGAATACATGAGCGGCCCTCCTCGCGGGGGTTGCCTCTCAGGACCCCCCGGGGGGTACGCTGCGCTTGTTTTCTACGGTGCTACATTAGGGACAACCCTGTTAAACTTCTTTCGTCCCCTTAGTCCGATATCCTCCTGCCATTTCATTCTATTTGCCAGACGGATCCTGTTGTTACCAGTTTCTGGCACTCCCCACAACTTTCCCAGTACGTCTCGCAGACAACCTTCGATACCCGACGGTTCATCCCCCCCACAGGAACATCCGGCCAATTCCTTCCGACGGCATCATCCGGCTCGTGGTGCAATACTCCCAGATGCGACCACATCGTTCGGCAGCCGGTGTGCAAGTTTACTTCACTCTCCCCCGCACAGACACACAGTCTTGCCTTCTTTTTTGATCCATCTCGTTCATTTTAGCAGAGCAAGGTGTGGAAGGCAAGCGCGCGCTGCCCTTTCGTGTACCCCTCTTTCTGATTTTTGCCCCTTCCAGACTGGACCCAACCCACATGACGCTTACCTTTTTTGCTCCGCCTCCTGTGCTTGTATCCCCTGAATACCCCGGCGAGTCCCCCCTTCCCTGTCCTGTGGACTTCCCAGGGGGCATTTAGTTCGTTCGGGCCTTCCCGGGACTCTCGTTCCCCTTCTTCATGTCACTTTTTGGAATGACGAGATCCCTGCCTTCTTTGACTCGGTGATTCCTCGCGTGAAGACTTTTTTCACCTTTGTCACACTCCTTTTCCATTATGGCGTCCCTCCGGTCTCCCCAGCACTGCCAAAATCCGCAGTTCATGCGACAACTCGATTGACTCCAATGTTAGCTTGCAGAATTGCAGTGTCTTCTTCATCTGGCCCCAAACCTTCTTTCCGTCCGAGGTTAACATTTCGTTCTGCGAAGTGTTTTAGCTTCTTCGTCCCCCTCCTTTGCTAACGATTACATCCTGGTCTCACTCCTTTTCGTAAGGTGTCCGGCTCGCGTGAGGCGGTTCTTTTTCCCTCTTTTCTTTCTCTTAGCAATGAGACGGCGTTCAACGCGCGTTGATTGCCCCGCGCTGGAGTTTCGCTTCCCTTTTTCTTTTCCTTCTGTTTTCTACGCTTCATCCGCTCTCCCTGCCCGTGTACCATTTTTTCGATGTCCATCGGGTTTCTTACTCTCAAGCCGTGAAGTTGCCCATATTACCTTGCCTCCCTCCCCCACTTCCTCCTTTTTTATTGCCCCCCCCTTCCACGGTCCACGCAGTTCTACCCACGGTGACGGCGGCACTAAAACACCCCCCCTTTCACAAACTCACCTGTCCCCCCAATATCACCGCCCAATAAAGGTGCTTGGCAGTTCCTCGCCCCCCCTCCCTTCTTTTGAAAAAGTTTCCTTCATTTTGCCCCCTCCCATTTTCCCATCCCTAGCGCTGCTAGGGCCTGGTAGACATGGCCCTCCCTCGTCGGCGTTGGTACAGGTCTTTTTGTTTTTTCCCTTTTGGGCGCCCACACTGACCCTCCGGCCGTCTATAATTTCTTTTCGATCTCTGAATCTTCCCGCTGCGGACCGTCACGATTATTGCCGCCCCTTTCTTCCGTCGTCGATACTTCAAGATGTTTAAATACAAGCCCCACTATACCGACCAGTGAGTTGTTGAGTGTGTGTCTTGATGGCGGGAATGCATCGAGAGTACGTATTGCCGCCTGGTCCTAGCCCTGTCCCCGTGCGCGCTTTCCGAATTCTTTGCGAGTAGATCGAATCAATTCGCCGGTCGTTTTTACTGGGTCAGCCCCTCAAACATTTCCACCAACCTCTGGTCACAAACGAAATTGTCTGAATGGTGTGACCCTTCGAACTCCAACAAACCAATAGTCCCGTGGGCTTCCCTTTTCTGTCTCATTACGCCACCCTGTCTGGTCCTTGTTTATTACTGTCTTCGCCGCAAGCCCCCATTCTTTTTTATCTTGGGAAATTTAGTGTGGTTGGTCCCGACGTGCACAGTTTTGATGCATCTGGCCGGGCCAGCCTGGCCTTCACCCCCACTTTCTGCAGTGGATGCGTCTACGACTTCCTTGCCCGGATGCCAGCGGGAATTTATTTTTTTTTTTTTTAATCCCGAAACTTTGATTAGTTAATGTGCTGTTCCTTCTACCCCCACTGAGCCCAAAAGGCTGACTCACTCTACCTGGTAGCCAGAAACTCACCCTGACCGCCTCTCAGGGCACACTGTGTTATTGTGTTCTCTCTCTTTAGCACCGCTCGACATTTTTCAGAACCCATATTTC
>Ga0179593_1337642_pt1 | contig 13272 bp, 13 predicted proteins | sample CZODoug2_1_08_16_FD_185931 | JGI IMG/M metagenome (GOLD analysis project Ga0179593, IMG submission 185931) | Vadose zone soil fungal communities from Angelo Coast Range Reserve, California, USA - CZODoug2_1_08_16fungal (PacBio error correction) | ecosystem: Environmental > Terrestrial > Soil >... | reverse complement strand
ACTTGATCTACTTTTTTTCACAACTCTCTTCCATAACGCATGTGTTGACAGAGTGTTCCAGATGTTCTTTTCGGACCCCATTTTTATGGCCCCCCCTTTGTCCGAGAACTTTGTTGCCAGCCATTTCAATCTAGCTCCCCTTCTACTGAGTTCTTGACAAATAATGCTGAATTGCTGGTTAACTTATGATGCATAAGCATCAAAACAAACGCCATTTTGTTCAGCCACACCCCCCCCTAAACACTTTGGAGGAACCTCTCTTGAATTGCGTCACCTTTCTCTTGTGGGCGGCTTCTCCTTCCAGATCCTCCGGTTTCTTTATTTTGTGGAAGGCCCGGAACGTAATAAGTTCGTTCTCCTTCAGGAAAGTCAAGTTTCCTGCTCGGCGCTGTTTCCTATCGCTCATCCTTGAGCCCCCCTTTGGTTCATGACACCTTTCTGCTTCTCTATTTTTCGCTTTTCCGCCAACAGAAAAAGTTGTCTCCCGGCGGTCGGGTTGTAGTCTAACCCCTTCGCTTTTTTACGTAGTTGATTGTTTCAATACGACATCCTGTTTTTTTCCCCGGTCCATCCCCCAACTCTTTTCGGTGGTTCGCAGAGGTTATTCACTTTCGTCATCTCCTTCCCCTGGTATGTATCGATCCCCCTCTCCGAAGGCCTCCAGTTTGCGTTGAGCATTTTTGCAAACTGGGCCACCCGGGCGCCCGAATGGTTATTTTTTTCCCACCTCCGGTCTACCGCAGCTTAATTTTATTTTTGTTACTGACTTTCTTGTTTCCTAGTCTAGGTGAACGGTCTGTTTAGCCTTTCTCTGGTTAATGGTATTTTTCTTGTGAGGTTTATTCCATGCCTCTTTCTTTTTCCTCCTTTGCCCATTGTCCCTTCTGGGTAGGTTGAGTTTTGTTTCCCCCTATCCCCATGAACTGGGATCGGACTGCCTTAGTGTCGATTGTTGATCCCGTCCCCCCCTTTAAAGCCGCAATCCCGAACCTTGGAAATACTCAACTTCCCACGATTTATGGCCTTAATTCGCCCGCCCCGTGGTTCTTGGTACCTCCTCTTTCCTTTGGGCACAGTCAGTTATCTTTTCTCACAACCATGCTGGCCCTCCCCGTCCGGTGCGCACCATCAATCCTCCCCCCCCCTGCCCCCACCCGCTCTCAGAGACAAGCGGTGTACTCCCCCTCGGCATCCAAATAACTCATTTTGTTTATGCACACGCCCCTTTGGGATTTATTCGGTTTCATTGTATTCCTTATACCCCCCCGTTTTATGAATAAAAACTGGCAGTTTTTTTTACTTCCTCAAGGAGATTCCAACGGCGTGATTCCTTTTGGGAGTCCTCTTCGCTTGCGGATCCCTCCTCGCCGGGATATTTTTGTTCTTCCTTCTTCGTAAACATTTCGCCAAGGCTCATGCACTGTCCCGTCTGCGTTTACGCTGAAATTTTTTGATTTCGAGGACGCTCTTCCTTTCCGCGCTCTCCCGCGGGTCCGGTTCGTTGTTCATGCATGGCTTACCTTGTTGCTTTTCTTCTTGCCCTTTATCGCGGCGGAAGCGCAAATATTGGTCTTTTATTTTTTGACCTTCGCCTAAACCGGTTTATTCTCCGTCTGAACAACTAGATGAGGTAGGCTACTTTCCTCCCAACAAGTCAGACTGTCCCCAAAGAAGAAGACGCTTTTTCGAGTTCTGGCTTGATATCACTCTGGTTCCCGAAGTACTTTTTTTTTTCCATTCTTATTGCCGCCCCGACTCCATAGAGTGTATGCTTTTGTTTTGCTGCTTTGCAGTGAATGGACCGCCTGTACGGCGCTTGGCCCCTCGGGAATTCACTTTTTTCACTACTGGGTGTTTTATTGTCCATTTTTTTTAGGATGGTGTGACGCATGGTCTTAAGCTGATTATCCTGCAGCGGTCGTTTGTGTCCTCTGTTTCTCGCTTTTCCGGACGATCGCGATCCCTTTACCCTCCGCTTTCAGGCCAATTATAGTCCCGCAATAGGGTGGTTGTAACTCCCGGAAAGTCATTTTTCTCCCAGCCTTCGTACCGAGCCGCTCACATGTAGTTTCCCTGGTTCCTCAATTCCTTTCCCCGTGCGAAACTTTTCCGATTGTGGAAGTGGCCTGTCTTCCCTTGATCGCCCTTTTCGAATCCGTCTTTTTATCGTCGCCACTGTGATGAATCTTTCGACGTTTCCCATGCTCTCTCGTCCTCCTTCTGGCCGATCTCAACTCCGGTCCAATGATTTATGTCGGGCTATGCCGCCGCGATCAACCAGTGTTTTTGGTTGGTTGTGTGTCTGCTCCCTTCAAGTCCCTCGAGACGATCTGATTCTGTATTCTTTTTTCCTTGGTTGAAGAACGCCGTCTCTCAGATTTTTTTTAGCGAACGGCGTTGCTATCAACTCGTTCTGAGGAAGCGTTTGTTCCTATTCTGAAGATTTCCACCGCCGCAAAGGCAGTTATCTTCCTCTACCCTTTCCCCAATGTTTCGTGCCTGATGCGATCGGGAGAATTACGCTTTCGGTACGAGAATTGACCAACAACTTTCGTGCGCGCATTCTATGTCTTTAGCCCTCGGAAAAGCCTCGACTCTGGTCATATGTTTCTGAGAGGAGACGCTTGCACTGTTCGGTGGTTGAAGAACTCGACGGCATCCGATTCCCCGCGAAAATGTTTTTTCTTCTGTTGGTTTTTTCCCCTTGCCGTCCCGCCCTCCCGCTCAACGTTGATTTCTTCTTTCAATAGTTTCCACCTCACGCCCCCGTCCTCTCTGTCTCTTCCACCAACCGTTGCCGCCAAGCCATTTGCCATACGAAGTCCAACGTTTTTACAAATCTGCTGCTGTTGCGCCCGATTCACAAGTGGCTGTTTCCTTTTTCCCTGTCGTGCTCGTTTTTTTCATCGTTAACGCTGTTGTTTCTGTCCGTTGAAGGCCAACAGTTGCGGGGGCTTCCTATCCAGTGGGACTCCCCCCTCCTACCTTTTAAGACAATTCTTGCTGAAGACTACCTTTCGTTCCAAGACCTCGCCGCATTGGTGCGGCAGCTCCCTCCACTCGTCCCTTACTTTTAAAGAAGTTTTCCCCGCCGTTAGGAACACCAATGTTGGCAATCCTTTTTGTTACCGCCGAAAACACATTCGTCACAGCGACTTCGCTATCTCTCTCTTCGCAGGTCCACATAATTTTGAATGCCTGCATCAACCTTCCACCCTTCTGGATACAGATCTTACCTTCCTCCGGACAAACACGTCCCAAATTTCCTTAACATTATACGTTTGTTGTTTGAGATTGGCCGAGTGTTACTGATTGCATAGAAGTCCGATTGACCAGCCCCTGTTTAAGGTTTTAGGTCCCAGAACACTTTTGATATGTTGCCGTTGAAGTTCAGATCGAGAGTTCAATCTTGTGCCCCCTCTTTTTTAGTTCTGTTCCCCCACATCTTTTGACGTTTTCCTCTCTTTTTACTTTCTGTTGTTCCCCCGTCTCGAAGGGAAAGTTGCCTATCTGGCTGCGCGGCCGCCCATTCGGGCCCTAGTCTTGAGATCCCGGACAGAGTTTTAGGTCCCGTCTTGACCAGGAGTGGTAGCTTGGCAGGACCACAGGGATATGTCACACCCCGACCAACCTTTTGCAGGCCACAACGGTCTCACCTAGTGGCACCGTGCTCCCCCCCGTTACTTCTTTTTTCGTAACATCCCCGTGCTCTTTTGCAACCCTCAGGCCTTTACCCTTTTCATTCTCTTTCCAGGATTGGAATGGTTTTTTACTCTCCGGTTCAGATTTGTTGCTTGCGGCGTTTCTAGTTGCGAATGAACATCGTGGCTCCTTCTTTTCCGTGATGGACACGCTCCCCCCTTTAAAACAAAATTTTATCGGGTCTGTAATTCTAGTTTTCCCAAGCGACCTTGCCGCGGTCCCTCCGTGCGAACTCGCTCTCCCCTGATTCTTTTCTTCCGCTTCTGCATCATGTCCTGGCTCCAGGCCTCAAAAAGTTTTCTAGACCCCTGCGCAATTTCTCCCACCGAGTTTTCGCATAGACTACTTTTCAATTTCATATTCGACGATCTTGCCTTTTTTGGCGTTTGTATTCTTTCCTTCAACTGCCCGCCACAAACCGATTATACGATCTTTTGTGAAACCCTTGGGTATCGATCCCCAAGCGGACCATCGTCTTCCCAGCGCGGTGCTTTTCCCCCCCCCCTCTCCCCTCCCCCCTGTTTATCGTCTCCCTAGGTTTTTGAGGCGCATGACCCACTTTTCCGCTCTCGATAGCGCCCTTGCATCCTTTTCCCTACTCAGTTTTTTCTACTAGAGATTTTTCCAGGAATCTGCCCTTATTTGACCAGTATGTATGACCACGGTCTCGCCTTCGCACAGTTGGCGACGTCCCCCGCAGACGATTCGTCTACTTTAGCCCCCTGTCTTTGAAATTCCACAATCGTCCTCCAGTTTGGGCTTGGATCCGGCGCCCCAGGAAAACCCTCTTTCTTCCTGACCGTCTGGCGAGTCTAACCCGTGATGTTTCCCTAAGAGCTCGCACTTTTCTCCAGGTGGCGCGGGCGAATGCGGAGTCTCAGGACGGCTCCGAACCCCGTTCTACTCCTGAAGTTTGCTGGAATAGATCCTAGTTTTAGCTTTCAACCCGCCGCGGTTTCCCCCAGTCTTGAACGGTTGCTGACGTTCCCTGAGCCGGACTTTCCCCTTATCCTGTATCCTTTTTTTCTCGCACACTTCAGACATTCGTCTTTTCGTCGTCAATCGCTTAAACCTTAACTTCAGGAGCCAAGTCGTGATCTTACTCTCCCCCGCGAACATCCACCTCCGTCCTTCCCTAGGCTTCCTTGTGGCTCCTCTTCCTGCGACTCATATTTGTTTTTTTTCTGTCCCCCACCCCTTTTTTTTTTTTGGTAGCGTGAGTCGATCGCAGTCCGTCTCATTTTTTTTCCGACGTGACTCTCCGGTAGCTTTTCATGACATCCTCGTTTCTCGGCTCTGACGAGTCATGATGGAGCTCGGCCTTCTCGCAATCTACCCCGCGCCCTTTTTTTTTCGCGTCCCCTTAAGTTGACCCCCTTCTTCTTTGCTCTACAGAGTTTTTCATACTCTGCAGAACCACCACTTCACGTTTCCGCCTTTTTTTCTTCCCCTTTTAGCGCCTCGTTCCCCTTTTCAGCCTTCTCTTTCCGTTGCCTGTTTGCTACTTCTGGATGTCTTCGCCGGACAAGCCCCGCCTGCGTTTTTTCCCTGTATGATTCCCTTTTGTTCCTGAAACTAACACGAAAACCAAATGCTGGGTGTTGCCCTCCTTTTATGAAGCTTTCTTTTAGCGAATCTCTCTTCCCCCCTTGTGTCGACTCTTTGATCGTTTAATGTTTTTCCTTGGTTGAAGGTGTGGTGCAAATCATTGTGACTACCCCTATAAAGTCATTTTGCCCCTGTCAAATTTATTCCCCCCCCCGCTCGTCCCCCAACCCTCTCGGGCGATCCCCCTCCCTCTTACGTCGTGCTTGGTTTGGCAGTTTTTTGGCATGGTTTTTCTCGGGCTCACGCCAACGCCACTTTTCGTGCTCGCATTTGACCCGTTCGAGCCAGTGCTCTTCCTCTTCTCCTGTCCCCTCCTCCCTTTTGTACCACCGTGACAAATTCATCGGAGGTCATGGATTTTAAATCTTGAAGCTCTTTTGCCTGGAACCCCAACCTCCCCTCCTCAATACCCATGTAACCAGTCCTCACTTTCCCTTAATCCTTAACCTTCCCGAGCGAACTTTTCCTCCGGACGGACCTAAAGTGAGTCGCTTTCGGGAGCAATTTTTCGAAAACACCATTACCATCGGTCCCCTTTTTCCCAGTATTTTCTCTGCTCTTCCTATCTCGGCCTTCTGGTGAGGAGCGTCACTATCCGGGTATGAGACTTTTTTTTTAATTGCAGTCTGCGCCATCCACCTGTTACACTTCTTTGCTTTCTTTCCCTCCACCACCTTTATTGGTTATTTCTTCCTCACCCCTCCTTTTGCTTGTTTTTTTTTTTGATGATAAAAACCGGCACCCTCCAGGGTTTTTTCTTTTTATGTGAGGTTAAGCAAAGCATGTTGCGCCGGGACAGGTGCAGCCCCCCACGGAGCTTCTTTTTATTCTCCTTCTAGCGTTCCCCATAAGCCGAGCCTGCAGCACCTTTTTTTTTGACTCTGTCGGATCTTCCCCCGTACGTGTTATTCCTCATACTGCGTTCGTGATGCGCGCAGTCGTCAGCGAGAAGTTGCCTCACTCAGCGATCGGTTCCTCCGTCCTTTTTTCGCTTTTTCCACCACCTTTTCTGTGTTTTGGACTTCTCTATCATGATGTGCCCAATCTTCTTCTTCTGTAAATCCGTTTTTAATCTATAATGTTTCATGTCCTTGTTCCCCCACAATTCTCTGTCCCCCCCTTGCTCCTTTGTTCCCTCATCACCGATGGAAACACTCTTTAACCACCCTGACGTTGTGTCAATTATTTGTGCTTTGAGGAGTCCTACGTCTCAACTCTCTCTTTCCTCTTCCCTTTTTTTTCTCAGTTTCCCTCTTTTTTCTGACGGGAGCTTCCTTCTTCCTTTTCCCCTACTCACATCCTTTTTGCCCAGCAGTGTTCCGCCTTTTCGTCATGTGAGCTGTTTTCTTTCAATTAAATTGTTGCCCGCCATGAACCCTTTATCGATTTCACTTCCTTAGTGCTGCTCACATCAAGCTGATGTGTGCGTCAAACCTCCCTTGACTCATCCAAAACAAACGCTTTGGTGGACATGCGAAACATTCGGATTTTTAACGACTCCGCTGATTGCCTTCATTCTGCTTTGTTGCTGCTCTCGGCCAGATCCGTCTCCGTCTTTTTTCTTTTTAATTGGTTCAGGCCTTTCGAGCCCAGTACTACGTTTACAGTATCCCGACCTGATGACTTTTTTTTTGTTTGCTCGGCGTATTGACCGAGAGAGCGACGTTCCTCCCTTTGGTGGCAGCCCCCTTTTCAGGCTTGATTTTTTTCTTTTAGCTTCCTCTTCTGAAGCAACATTCCCCCAATTTGTCCGGCCCAGGTCTGGGGTGCACTCATCCCCCACCTCTGAACGGTTTTCTTCAATACTCTTCCGTGGGTTTCGGTACACCTCCCTCCAAATCCTTTCCCCCGAGTTTTGCGTTTTGCAGCGGCTGAATTCCTCATTCCGTATCTTAACATGGCTTTCGCTCTCACTCGGCCTCATCTCTCTTCGAGAACTCACCTGGGCCCCCGGCTCCCCTCCTTTTGGTACTTTTTTTCCTTTGAACGAAACAAGGGCCTCTGCTCCGCCCTGATGTTAATCCAGTTTAGTGTGCCTCTATTCTCTGGTTGATTCTGTGTTCATTCACCTTTCTGTTCATTGTATGATTATGGCCTTTGTTTTCTCAGCCGTATTTTTCTTGCGAAGCTTTTTTACTCCCACCTCGGCAGGCTTTTCGTTATTAGGTGTTATTTCGTCCTCTTGCCTCGACGTTCAACACTGCTCGCAGCTGGCGATGGTGTGAGACGCGGTTCCGCGCCATGCCAGCCCCCTTGGGCCCAAGCAATACTTTAAAAGCCTGTATTGCTGTTATTTCCCCGCCCCTAGTGGCGCTGATTGTCCTGCCCGTTCCCTTGGGGAAATCCTTATCTTGTTTTGTTTAACCAATGATTGGCCTTTCCCCTACCGGGCGAACCCGACTCTCCCATCCACCCTCGCCTATCCCAGGCTTTTTAATAAGCCTCTTCCCCCCCTCTCACAAAGCTTCTTCGCCCGGTTTCACACATTCCCCCATGGTATTTTTATTTTCGTTTTTTTCCTTTATTTCTCAGGACACCGGTTCTATCTCTTTCCCCCCCAGCTGGTCTTTCGGTGCCGGCAACTACAGGTTTTGCCCGTTTTCGACGTGATGTGCTTCATGACTTCCGAGTTCTTCTTTCTACGCGAAGTGCGCACTCTTCTGGTGTTCTTCAGCCTCCTCGCGCCACCTTATCTTAAGCCAGGTCCCGTTATACGTTCGGTTCCCGTACCATGCGCGTTTGATGCGACTCCTCCTTGCAGCTCCTTTTTCGATTTTCCTTTACGCGGTGTCGTCTTCTTCCTGACATTCCTTGATTTGTTTAAGTGAATTTCGATCCTTTTGGCCGTCCGACTCCCCCCCTCCTCATGGCCCCCTCTGAGAACCGAACGACCCAAGGTACGGAGAAAAATGATTGAGTTCCGTCTCGCTGAATCCCCCCGGCCCTCCTTGTCCCAAGAACGCTACGTCTCTCTTCTTTTTAGCGTGTTCTGATTGTGCTCGTAAGTTACGTTCCGGTTTACTACTACGACCTAATCGAGTTTTTGTTTTGTGCGCTGAAGGCTATGGCCCTGTCCTATCTCCGGCGAGCTGGATTAAGTCACCGGTCATGCCTGGGTGTGTTGTCCGGCGCGGGCGGTGTCCGAATTTTCCTGGCTGTATATTTCACCTCGAGGCTGGCGCGGTGTCAGTTTTTTCTTCCTTGTTTAGACATGTTTTGAACGGACTGGAAGTAACTTTCTGTTCCGCCCTAGTTCGTGCACTCACTTTCCAGTTCTCTCTCCAACACTGACTCCTTCCCTTTGGCTTTTTCCTGTGGCCTCCCCCCGTCCTTCAAATTGCCGAATTGTGATTGGGTTTTTTAAGTGACTGAGACATTCCTCTCTCGCGCGTAATCGTTTGTCTTTCGTCTGACACTGTTGCTTGGTCCTCGTCGACCCGTGTTCCGCTTTTCCTCCGTAAGTCGATTCATTTCCTCTCTGCAAACGTGTTTCCCCCCCCTTTATTCTGGGCTGCAGGGCTATATCTCGCCGCTTGCCGTGGGGTCTGACTCCCCCCACGTCCATAGCTGTACTCTGCATTTTTCGGTGTTACACTTTGTCCGAAGCTTCCCTCTGCTTTCTCCGATGGTTGCTCTACCACCACCAACCCCCCCCCCACACACCACCCCCTCTCGTCGTCCAGCGGTTTTTCGTGTCAGATTCGCCGTCTCAAAGCCTCCAAGTTTCAGGTTATCCTCTCCTTTCACAGCTCGGCTCTTTTTTCTGCGCCTCGTTGCTCCTTCCGATTTTTCGAGACAGAACATTTGAGTGCGTTCAGTTTGCGCAGAGGTTGCAGCCATCGTCCCCCCCTCTTTTTTTCCGTCTTGCCGTCGATGTTATCCGTTGCTTATACGGAATTTTGGTGCATCCCTCCGGTCCGCCTCGAAGTTTGTTGATTCTTGAGGTTTTTCACTTTGTGCCTTCCCGCCCTTTGTTTTTTCCTATTTTGCGCCCTCCACACCGCCTACTTGAAAGTCCGGCGTCGTTACACCCGTTGCTTAATGACTTGTATCGTTTTTCCCTCCACGGTGTCAGCTGGGTATGCGACCTACCGTGGCTGTTTACCCAGCCGACCAAGATTTTTTTGGTTTTTTTTTTATTTTGTCTCTCCACACACAACCCACTGTAGCCTTGTGTCCTCGTTTTTTTTTGTACCCGTGGTGTGTGTGTCACGCCCACAACGTCCTCGGCGTTGTGTTGATATTGTGTCAACCCAGAGAGAGCGAGCATACTTTTTCCCGATCCAGTTTTGACGCAGACCTTATTTTCCAGAAGTGAACTTCTTTCTCTGAGTCTCCCCGGCTCGCCAGACTTTATGCTCTCAAACCCCGCGGGCCCTTTACAAGTTTCGAATTTGGGGGTTAGAGTCGAAAAATCTTCGGTTCGGGCATAGTTTGTTCCCTCGCCCCACCACCCCCCTTCCCATCAGTATTGCTTCTCTCTCTGCTCGGGACAACTTAGTGCAATTGTGTTTCAAATGACCCCTTTTGTCGCCCTCGGAAATGCTATATCAGGCCGTACACTTAACTTTTTTCCCTTACCCCTACCCCCTCTCCTTTTTTTTTTTTAGAGGCTTTTTTAGCTTTTTTGTTCGGCTTCCTGACTCCATTTGTCCGCGGCGCCACCCCATCCGGGTTTCCGGTTGATTCATTAATTGCCTCTGTTTATTCCGGCCGACGTACGCGCCATCGCTTGCGGCAGATGGGGGGGGCTACTTCCGGTGGACGTGGTCCCCCCCCCCGCTATTCCTACTGTGAGTGGCACGCCTCTCACGTCCAGTCGTGCAGCTAGTTGCTGCGCCCCCTTAGTTCCGCTTGCTCCCTCCGAGAACCGCAGTCGTGCGCTTTACGTTGGGTGTTACGGTCGCGTGTCATGCACCGGGATATTCCGTCCCCCCCCCGTACTGTGGACCCTGCCCACGTCTCAACAGAGTGTACCCCAGCGTAGCACCCAACCCCGTCACGGGCCCTTGAACAGTCCGATGTTTCTTAAATTATCACCGCCTGCCGATTTCCCCCCACCTTTTCCCTGCCTCTTCCTCCGTCCTGGTTCGGCCCTTTTTTCTTTTCTCTGAAGCGGAGGGACGTTGAGTCGTCGTGTCTAGTTTTGCGAAGAATTTGGTCCCTTCTTGATGGGGGCACTAACCCCCTTCTATAAACCCCACATTTCGCGGAGTCGATATTTACGCAGTTAGTTTCTTCAACCCGACATTGCCTCTTCTTCTCGCCTTCCATCGCCGACCATCTTCGAGGCCTCTTTATTCCCGTTTTTTTTTTGTGTTTGCACCTGTGCTCTGTGTCGCATCAACAGTTTCTTTAGACGCAGGCTTACCGTCATTTTTTTTGAAATCCATCACTCTTTTCTGTGACCCTTCTCTCGTCACGATCCCCTGGGCCTTTTTCTTTGAGTCTTGGCAGAATCTTCCTGACCCACCGCTTCCTCGCGATTCTTTTTTTGCTAGCAACCACTTTTCCCGGGTCTGCCCCCCCCGGCGGACACTTTCTCGCTCTTCGGGTTGAGAACCTTAAAAGCCTGGCAGACCTGTGTTTATTTCTTTGCTTGAGCTACCCCCTGTGCTTAGCTGCGGCGATATCTCCCTGTTTCAGCTCAGATTCAGGTTCCGGCTTTTTTGCCCCTTCTTCATCTTCGGCCGCGGCGATTTCATTATTTAACACGGTTGCCGCCCTCCCCATTTTACTGATTTCGCGATTCGCCCGGAACTGGCCCCTGTCTCTATCCCCTTCCAGTTGCTGTACTTGACTCCTTGGTCGTCCCGTAAAACTCCATATTTACTTTCCGTTTTGGCTGATATACCCTCCTGTTATGTGTACATCGGGTCGCTTTTGTCACTTTTAATCAAAGGGGTTGCCTCTTTTCAGTATCGCTTCTTCTTCCGGCACGTGAGAACCCTGACGCTGCAAGACTTTTTTCTTTGGCTTCTATCAGCTCGACCCCCCAATTGTACACAGCCCTCGTCTTTCCACCACCCCACTTTCCGGTGTCTCCCGCTTTTCAGCGGCCTTCCTTTTTAACTATTTTCACATATTTTCAATTGACAAAAGTGAACACGATTTGTATTTTCCTTTACAATGCCGGAACTTTAATTTTTTCTGATGACCAGCATTTCTCTCCCGCCTCCACCGCTGAAAAGATCCCTTCTTCGCGTCTTGCAGGCTGAATTTGTTGAGTCCCCAGCTTCCAGCCATCCTCTCGAGGCTCCTTTCATAAACCTTTTTTTTCGACCCTTTTTTGGAAGATCTGTTCCACGCTTCCGCGCTTTTCCTGAATCCTCCGATTACGTGTATCCTTCATCCTGAAGCCGTGACCCCGTCGTAAAGAGCACGACTTGAGATCTGTACCGTAAACTCCATTGATCATTCTGAGCGCCAGTCCAAACTGCCCATTTTGATTAGCCTTTTTCCTTCCCCCCCCGAGCTTTTCTTGCTGGGCTCCTCCTGAAGAACACCCACTTCTAACGGCTCTGCTGTATGCGTTCTTTGCTTTAGGACTGCTTGAACTAGAATCTCAGTTCCGGTGCGCCTCGTACTTGATTTCTGGGGCCCCCAGCGAAGCTTGTGCCACATTAGATCCCTGTTTGCTTCTCCTGCCCCCCAATTAAACCGACAACACTCCCCCTCTTTGGTTGCTTGTTGCGACAGCGTTCTGAATTTTTTTAGAGAATCTGCCACCTAGGGTTCGCCCTGGCTTTTTCCGTGCTCTTGGGTGAGCCCTGACGGAGTTGCTCATTTTTCCAGAACCCTTAAAGGACTATTTGCCCCCTTTCCCACGTCTTCCCCCCCCCAGCGCTCCCCCCGCGGTTGACTTTCGCAATGTTTACGTTTTTCTCCTGTTTCCTTTGGCCCCGTTGGCCTTCGGCTTTTTTCCGACGGGGCTCACGCATCTCCTATTCGTGATAGCGTAACGTCGAGCCAGTTGCGGTTTCCTTTTGAATTTCTGCCACCTTCATCAAACCCGGACCCCCTCCTTGGGAGTGGCCATTTCTCAACGCCTTCGCAAGGAGAATAGTGCATGGACGTCACCAAACTTCCCATCAATACAATGTAAATTCCGTTAATCTTCCACCTAACCTTCACCGCGACAGTAGTACCCCTCCCCGGCTTCTTCAACCTACAAGTGGTTCTGTCTGCGGTTTTGCAGCCATTGTTTGTTGGCACAAACCCCCATTTAGCCGGGCTGTCTACCCTTTTTTCTCTGTCTCCGGCCACGCGGTTTCCTTTTTGATCTCTGACTTTTCCATTATCCATTTTGATTTCGCCAGTTGCAGTGCTTACTCTTTGACTCCCACGTAAAATTCATTTTTGTTTTCCGTGCAACCCCGGGATTCTGTCGGTTTGTGTCTTATCAACTCCGTTGGCCCCTTAGCTTGATTCTCAACTCCCCCCCGGTCCCACCGTGACCGGCCGTTCTCGACTTTTTCTTCTTTGCGTGTTCTCCGTCTCTGTTAGCGAAAAAGAGAATCTTTCCGTTTTCAGTTGTCAGCCACAAGTTGAGTTTTTGGATCTCTTCGCGTACCATACGTAGCATGCCTTCCTTTTTTTAGCCCGGATACTTCCCACTATCCTTGCTCGAAGGACCCCTTCCACTTCATAAAAATCTTTTTTCTTTGGTCTTTTTTCCGACCTTGCGCCTCCCCCCCGAGAAGTTGCTTATTTCCACCTGTTTCTCTCCTTTGTTTCGCATTTCTTACAAAAGGGTCGGTTTTGGAATGCTTCTCCGATGTTTCTCCTTACACTTTGATTATTTCGCATCAATCTTAATCGTGGACAACGAGACCCTTTTGGCGGGCAACACCCCCTTTCTTACAATCTTCCTTGTTTTTTTTTCCCTTTTCATCCCTAGTTGACCTTTACCACCCAGGCAGTATGTGACGCTTTTTGTAACCGGACAGGTTTCTCTCTCCG
>Ga0179593_1527807_pt1:2500-13273 | contig 13273 bp, 21 predicted proteins | sample CZODoug2_1_08_16_FD_185931 | JGI IMG/M metagenome (GOLD analysis project Ga0179593, IMG submission 185931) | Vadose zone soil fungal communities from Angelo Coast Range Reserve, California, USA - CZODoug2_1_08_16fungal (PacBio error correction) | ecosystem: Environmental > Terrestrial... | reverse complement strand
GGTTTCCTTTCCCTCTTTTGCCTGTTTCCCGAATCTTTTTTTTCCCTTATTGATGATGAGGTTTTTTTTCTCCCTTTTTGCTGCCCGACAGGAGTGTTGCGCAAGAGTACCCTTTTCCTACAGCAAAACTCGATTTGTTTTTTTTCTCATAAGGAGATTTCCCCTTCCATTCTTTTTTCTAGTACCCCCGGTGCACCGTTTTGAGTTCCGCCGTCCTCCCCTGACGTGGGGTTAGGGTTCTTCCTCTCTTTTTTTCTAGCTGTCCGTTTCCTTTTCCATTGGCCGGTCCACTCCCCCTTCCCATCCCCCTTAAAGTGGATAGTCACGCTATTTTTTCCTCGACTTTTTTTTTTTTTTCCCCTCACGTTAACACCGTCTGTCCCTCCTCCCCTGTAGAGATCTTTGCGGGGAATTTCGAAACAAACCCCCCCCCCATGAGAAATTCCCCGTCCGTTTTTTTCCAAAACTCCCTTCTTTTTCCCCTATGTAATCTGCTCCCCCCCCTTCTAGGGTTGTGAGTTTTCCTTTGAGGAGCTGATACCTTTTCCCCCCCCCGTTTTCCCTGCTTGGATACTTTTTTCTAATTGTTTAGATCTTCGTACACACGAGAGGTATTCCCCCCCATTTCCCTTCCCCGGTGAAGGGATTCCACCTTTTCCCTTTTCCCAGAGAAGTGCCACACCTCCGTCTAACCATGGTCATTATTCCCTTCTTGCCTTGGACAAAACTTCCGTCCCTGAGTCTTTCCTTGAAGGCGTGCGGGATTTGACTTTTTTCCCAGGAGTTGGCTGTCCAAACCCCTTTCTTTAAATTCTTTAGTTCTTTTGCATCGCCCTTGTTGCACAAACCGAACTGATAGTCCCTTTTGAGAACAGATTCCTTGGAACTAGGTCATGCTTTTTTGTAGTGTGTTCAACACCTTTTTCTCCACGAATTGTCTATTGATTTGTATTTTCCCCCCAACCTTTTCCGAACCCGGGGGCATTTCTCTTGCGCTTTTGTAGTTCCGCCTCCCAAACCACTTTTTGGGTCGGTACATTGGTTTCTTCATGGTTTCTTCCTCCTTTTTCTCCTCTCCGTTGTTTTCTTCTCGCTCGCACCTGAAGTAAGACTCATACCCCTACCGACCAACCGTTTTTTTTTCTTCGTCCCGCCCCAAGAGGCATCTTTATAGGTGGCCCCCCCTAATATCAAGATAAACTTAGTGACCTCGCTAATCGTACGGCCCTCCCCTTCAAATACGTTATTTCCCTTCTCATGAAGAGCCCCCCTTCTTCTTTTCCACCGAGGAGGCACGCCCCTTTCTCTGTGACAATAACCCCGAGTTCAAACTCCCCACTTCGATTCCCGCACGCAGTCCCTCCTAAAACGGACTCCCTTTCCCTCCCCCTCTCTCAAACTAATAAGTTCCCACTCTCGCCTGTGGAGAGTTTTCCCTTCACCCCTCTTCCCCTGCACCGTCATTGACGTTTCCTGTTTTGTATACTTAACTCGCCCTGTGGGATCTCCCTTTTTTCCCACCCAAGGTTTCTCCCTTCGACCACCTTTGTCCCGCGTTTCTTCTCCTGATACTTGAAACTTTCCCCTTCAAAAGGACATTAGAAGGTCCCATTATTTTGGAACTTTCTTGGGCCAGGCCTTTTCTTGGCTTTCTCTTGAGCTAACAGAATCCTTCCTTTCGTAAGGTCCCCCCCTCAGAATTGTGAAAGTGATGAATCCCCCCCTCTTCCCTACTCCTCCTCAGCGTGAAATCTCCCAGATTTTTTCTTTCCGGCTCGTTGACGGCCCCCCTTCACGGTTTCGCCGAGCCTCTCTCTGGCCTTTCTTCCCTAAACCACAAGTCGATTTCCGTTTTACCTCCTGCCGTCATCCTTTTTTTATTAACCTTTTTCATTTCCATCCTTCCACTTTCGACTTCCCCACAAAACACCCCCTTTTTCCCTCTTAAAGGTTTCTTTTTCCTCCCCCCCTCTGGCTTTCGAAAATTTGCCCAGCCCTTTCCCCCAAATCCAGGCCCCCGAAAAGCACTCCCCCAAAGGAACGATTTTCCTTTTCCCTACTTCAAAGGCCCCCCCCCCCCCCAACTCCCCAGTCGGGCCCCTTTTCCTATTTTTTTCCTTTTTCTTTCCGGAAGAATTACACAATTTCCTCTTTTCCTCGCATCGTAACTTGGAAAATCAGATCGGCCCCCCTCTCCGGAGACGTCCACGCCTGCCCCTTCCCCTCTGGAACAAGCCTTCCCCCCCCCCTTACAATCCGCACCCTATTTCCTCTTTCCCTAATCAAAAAGTCCGGCTCCCCTTTCCCAGGGACGCATAAACCGTTAGTCCCCACAAGCGTCGTCCCTCTTTAAACAGTCCGATATATCTCTCCTCCCTTTGAATGATAATTGTCGCTCCCCCCCCTTCCCGTACCACCCCGATGATGGACAATTTCTTTCAAACTCCGCCTACTCTTTTGCCCACTATAGAGAAGTTCCCTTGAATATGACCTTTCCCTTCTCTTCAGATGCATCAAAGGTATCGCTTTTTTTTTTTTCCCCCCCTGCTTTTTTCACAAAAGGCCTCTTCCTCCCCAAATTCAGACGAAAAAATCCGTCCTGTCGCCTTCCCCTTTAATCGGCAAAGGGGATAAGGCTTTTTTTTCCTTTTTGCCTTAACGCCCCTCCTCCCCCACAAAATAATCTATATATTTTCCTCTTCCTTTTTTTTTTCTATATTCTGTTTCTCTTTAAGGAGAGATCTTTACTTTTTCCTGGTGGGGTGGGACAAGTCCTCTCCCCTTTCTTTGCTTTCGGTCGCCTACCTTGAATTTAGGATTTTTAGTAGGATTTCTATTCCAGGGCAGATTTGTATTAGGATAGTTGCATCTTAGGTCTCTTCTGAACTTTTTCACTCTAAGAGAGTTCGAAGTGTCCTTGGAGCTTGTCTCTTTTCTCTCCTTCTCTTTCGGAGGAGTTTAAATGGCGGGTCCCCTCTTTTTTCCCCCATCATTGGTGAGTCAGGGAGAGTTGCGCGTTTTAGTCGGACTAGATCTGTCCCTTTGGCGGTCGTCCTTTCTTTTACGCTTGTTTTTTCCCAGGACGCTAAAGTTTCTTCCTTTTCCATTAGCCGTGCAATTTGAGTATTCTGCTCTGTATCTCTTTTTTTTAAGCTTTTTTTCCTTTGATAGTTAGTTGCAAGATTTCTTTTTCCGATTCTTTTTTCCGAACTCGAGGCAGATTCCTACATCAGTCTCTTTTTCTCCCAATTGTGGAATGGCGTCGGCGTCGCTTCCCCTCTCACGAATTGCCGCTTTTTTTTTTCGAGGTTCTCCCTTGCATTAGGGCAACGCCCTTTTTCCTTTTTCCGCAGATATTAAGGTTTTATTGCTGCTGGGAATGGGCCCTTTGCGACCTCCCCCTTTGGAGGTCGTCCCCCCATGAGGAAGCCAGTTCATTTTTAAGAATGTCCTCTCACGTCTGAGTGATTCCCCTTCTTCCATCCCCCCCCCCCCCCCCCCCCCCCCCCCCCCCCCCCCCCCCCCCCCCCCCCCCCCCCCCACCCCCCCCCCCCCCCCCCCCCCCCCCACCCCCCCTAGCAACCAGTAGGAAGGCGGTAGTTTCCGTCATTTTTATGGTCTTGACCGCTTCCTCATAGCTGTTAAGCTGAGCTCCCCCTTTTTCCCTTGAAGTACCCTCGCAGTCCCCCACCTTGTTTTTTTTGGAGCTTTTTCCGGCTCTCTTGGATGATTAAGCACGTTCCTTCTTCCCGTTAGTTGAAGACGGTCTCAGCATTTCTTCTTTAGCCCCAAATTACACTCCAAAGGCTACGGCTCCCTTTCCCTTTTTCTAACTCCTCCCTTTGCTGCCTTCGAAGTCTTGTGAACGTTTTTTTTTGAAGTAGCTGCTTCCCCCCTTTGCTCGGGGACATTTGGGTTTGCTCACATGGTTGCTTTTTTCTTCCCATTTACACACCTTTTTTTATCCCCTCCATTGACGTCAATGACGGTTTTTCTCCCCCCCGATGGATGCAGGTTCAGGATCAGCGAGACCTGGTTAAACGTATTTTTTATGCATTTCCTTTCCTTCAGTTCTAAGAGACGATGACCCTCTTCTTTTCCTTCTTCAGTTGGAATTGAAGTTAGGGTGGACCACTTCTTTCTTTCCATCCTCCGCGTTGCCCCATCATTCCCTATACTTGATCGTCCAGTCTCCTTCCCGTAGTTGGCCCTTTCCCCTAAGTACGCGTAGCTTCCCCCCCCAAGTGCAAAGAATTCCGAGCCTTTCTTTCCCGAACAACGGGGTCCCCTTCAGCTGCGCTTTGGTAGTGACCCTCCCCCCCCCTGGGTGTTTTCCCCCCTTTTTAGGTAAGTCTTCCAATTAAGGTGGATGACTCCCATGTACTTTTTTTGTTGAGAGAGATCAGCCACCCCTCAAAGGTTTTTTGGTTTTCCCTCCCCCCCAATTACCCTCTCCCCCGGTTGGCGGAGGTACCTCAGTCGTCCGTTCCCTTTGTTTGGCATAGTGGGGAACCTTCCCCCACGATCCCACTTTCCTTTTCCCCACGTGGGGGTACGAAGCGCTACTCCTTTCTTACCCTTCCAGTGTAAATAAGTCTGTTCGCATTTTCCTGCAGGATGGTTTGTGTCGGCACTCTTTTTTTCCTGCAGAACTTCCCTATTCCCCTCCCAACTACGGCACTCTTTTCCGCCACGCAATGTTTCTCTTAAGAAATGCCCCCTTTCCTTCCATCCATATATAAACCCCCACGTTACTCTTTCTTGAGTATATGGAAAATCCCTTCTTCCCCCCTCCCCCGCGTGGAAATGTATTTCCTTGACCCATTGTGGGGTAACCTTTTTCCATGGCTTGCCCCCCCCCCCCCTTTCTTCTCAACCCTACCCCCCCCTAGAACACTGGACCGCCCCCCGATTCCCTTCAAAAAATTCCTAAAACGACCTTCCCTCCCTCTTTTCTCGAACTTGTTCCATCTTTTTTCCTAAATTGGAGTGGGCAGTTTCCATCTTTTTGTTTGAGTTCTGCTTGGACTAAATCCCCCCACTCCTTCCCCCCTCAGGGCACAGTCCCTTTTCTGCCTAATCCATCCAGCGTTTTCCCTCTCCCCCCCCCTTTGGAAGGATGGACTTTTCCTTTACGGAAACAAACCCTGCCAGCGGGACCCTTAAAGCTTCTCTTTCCCATCCTTCTGAGGACAGGAGAACTCTTCCCCTTTTTTCTTTTGGAACTGAAAACGCCGTTTTCCCTTCTCTTCTACATGAGTTCCCCCCCCCCCAATCTTTTTTCTTCAATATGTTTCTGTCCCCCCCTAACACCTAATGTCTTTCACCATCTCCAAGCCCTCCGAATCCCCCCGGAAAGCCCTAACCGCCCAGTACCCCAACAGGCACGATCTTGATTTTTTTCCCTGACTCAAAGCCATTCGTCGCCCCCCCCCACCCACGCCGACGCCCCTTTTTCTAGTGTCTCCCTTTTCTTCCCCCCTGACGGCCCATTCCCCCTTTCTCTCCCCCGCGATTGAAGATACTTAAGTCCTCCTCTGACTCCTTCCATTGCGTACCTGAAGTCCCGTCTCCAATAACCCTGTTTTTTTTTTCCCCTTCCCAATTCCCCCCCCAATACGCATACATACCGCCCCCATTTTTTTCCCCCCCTCCCCCCCCCCAAGTACGGCGAACCCTTGCCGCAGGCCCCCCTTTTCGCGAACTTTTTTTCCCTTCGTAGTCCTCCCATAAAGACTCCTCTCCCTCTTCCGAATCAAGCTTAGCTCTTGTCGCTCCCCAACCTTTCGTTACGAAACCATGCCCAAGCCTCTCTTTCCCTTTTTGGAAAAATCCGGCCTTTCTTCCCTTCCCCCCTATCGCGAAGACTACTCTCCTTGGCCCGGCCTGCAATTCGAATTCCTGCTTAAACAGTTCATCTTCTTACCCCCTTTTTGAATACAAAGAGGCCCTTCACCTCCGAGAAGCAAAAAATGCCTACTTCCCTCCCGCTGCAAATATACGGCCCTTGTGCCCTTTTTTTTTCGAGCTTTCCCTCTTCCCTCCCCCCCGGAAGCCCAACATCAACTCTCTCCCCCCCTTTGTTAGTGGTGCTTTTGAGATTTCATTCCTTTGGGCTGGAGATTTCCTTCCTGTAATGTTGGGCAAAGGTCTTTATAGACATTTTGCCGCTTTTCTTTCGCCCGATGAGTTAAGTAGTTTTTCTCCCATGGGCCGCTTTGTATTCGATCCCCCTTTGGCCTTTTTTAAGCTCTGGGAAGCGGTTTTTCCCCAGATTCCTCTTTGGGCAGATAGGATGGAGCTTGGAGAGTCTTTCCTCCAGATTCGGATGAGTTTCCATGGAGGGCCCTTTTTGTTTGAGGAGTTGGGAGCAGCCCCCCTACGCTGAGGCGGTCTTTTTTTTTCTCTAGTGAATAGAGGCGGTGGCTTCTTCTTTTCCCTCTTCGTGTGGCGGTCCAGTTCGCGTCTTTGTTCACTGCCTCGCCGGACTTTGAGTAGATTCCTTCAATTCAGCATCCGATGAGGTCTCCCTCCCCCTATTTGGGAAGGTTCCTTCCTCTAGTGAAGCGGATTCTCGCCCCCAATTGCCTCTTTCTGAATTTCCAGAGTGATCTGCGCGACCCCCTTTTCCTTTTTCTTTGCGTACGTAGGCATCACCTGACCCCTTTTTCCCTTCTCTGTCCGCGGGCGGCGGCTCTCTTTTTTTGAATTTCGGGCCCACCCTAATCTCTTTGTCCTTTTTTCCGAATATTTTGTGTGTTTCTTCTTTTTTAGGGGGGAGCGGTTCCCACTACAGGAGTTGATCTCAGTGAAGAAAGTAACCTCTATTTTGTTTTAAGAATGTCCCTTTTCCCCTTTCCATTTAGTGTTAAGGTACCCTTCCTTTTTCACCCCCACTTTTACGGCGGGAGTTAAGCCTTCCCCCCAGTGTTTTAGAAACTGAGAAGCTCCTCTCTGTCCGCTTTTCTGGAACCCCCTTTTTTGGTGACATTTTCCTTTCCCCCCGAGCCTTCAACTTACATTTCCTTTTCTCTTCACTTTCTCTCCGGCTCTTCTTGATGATTAAGCACGTTCACCATTCAGACCGTATCCTCTTTGAATCCCTCTTCGACCCTTTTTAATACAAAAAGCTCTCTGGAAAAAGTTCCTTCTTTGTAACCGAATTCCCCCCCTATTGGTCCCCTTCCAGGTTCCGGAAAGATTTGTTTTCCTTTTCTATTAGAACGCCCTAGGTGTGGAAATTTTTTTGACATTGTTTGGTTTTTGTATCCAACGTGTGATAGAGTTGTGAGTTCCCAAATGCCCGTCTTATCCCCCCCATTTTTCGTCAATGAAGGTGAGGGATTCCCCCTTTCTTCTTGCCTTTTTTTTAAACCAAACACTTCAAAACGACCCCCGAGAATACCGTACTTTTTTCTCCTTGAATTGGCCCCCACTTTGAATTTTTAGTAAGTCTTCCCACAATTGAGGCAGTGTTCAGGGAATGTTTTTTCCCTTTCCGTAGTTTGGCCCGTTCTCCCAACTATTCATGTCTTTCCTTTTCCCGGTTTTCCCATCTGCCTCTTTTCGTCAAGGAAGTTTCCGCCGTAGTTGACCTGGAAGCCCGAGTAGCGCTCTTCACACAGTTGAAACGCCTCTGCTTTCTTCCAAAATATGAACCTCCCCCTTTCACGGACGCTGAGATTCGTGTCTCCGTCCACCCAAGGTTGGGTTCTACTTTTCTTGTTCCAGTCAGGACCACGTTCTCTACTCACAGTTGTTGTTGTTTCTCCTCACCTGAAGTTTCCGACTTTGAACCCCCCCAATTACCTCCAAAACTTGTTGGAGGATTTTTTTCTCCTTCCCCCCTAAGCGTAAGTTAACCGTTTTTTCCCGGTGGTCCCCACTACCCCCCCTCCCCCCCCCAAAGATAAATTCGTTGCAAATTGGTTTTAACCTATCACGGCCTGACTTCCCCCCCTTCCTACTTCTTTTTTTTTTAAGAGCCCCCCCTTCCTTTTTTCAGGATGGGTCCCTTCGGAACGCATATTGTCACCAACCCGAGTTCCCTCCGGCATTTTTCCCTTTTTGACTAAGAAGCATTCCTGTTTTCTACTTTCTTCCTGCCTTTTTGCCAAGGCCCAGTCCCCAAATTAATCCTGGTCCCAATGCGGTTTTTTATGGAAACATTCCCCTTTTCCTATTGGACAATCATTTCCTCCCCCCTTGCAATGGTTTGCTTTTTTTCGCCGTTGTGGGAAAGGGCACCAGGTTCTCCCCCCCCCCCCCGCAAGTACACGACTGTCCCCTTTGTATCAGTGTATTTTTTTTCCACAAAGTCTTCCCCCCTTTAAAGACCTCCGCTGTTTCCCTCTTTTGTGTAGACATAACTTGCTTTTCCTTCCCTTAGCGTTGTGGATTTTCTCTTGTCATATTTTACGGTCCTCCCCCCCTCCTTTACTTTGTGAACTTCTTCCTCCCCCGCTTCGAGCCTCATTTCCCCCCCCTCTCCCAAGTTTGCCCCTTTGGAATTCTTTTTTTCGGAAAATTTTTTTTGTTGCTCGCAGCAGCGGAATCTTTTTCTTTTTCTCTTCTACAATAACCCCCCGAGGTTTTTTGAACTCCGCCCCGTACCCCTGTTTTGATATGGTAATTGAAAACTTTTTCCGTATACTAGTCCCCCTTCCCCCCCAAAAATAGACTTTTTAGTGCTTCCCCCCTTTTTTTCCTTTTCGCCCCCGCCCCGTATTTCCTGCCCGCGCGCACCCCACACCCCCCCTCAAAGCCCCTCCTTTCCAGGCCGCATTCCCTCCCCACGAATTCAAAGCCAGCTCTTCCACCAAAACCACCTACCCTACTTCCCAATCTCGGCGTCCTATTTCCTTTAGGCCTACGCCGGGGGATTTTATTCCTTTTTCTGAAATGAAGCCGTCACTTTCTTTTCCTCTGCTCGGCATGACTGAAAAGAGCCTCCTGCTTTGACTCACGATCTGGAAAACAGCCTTTCAATGCTCACCCTCCCCCCCCCCAATAGATCCCGGCATGGAATTGCATACTTCCCTCATCCTTTACATTTTTTACACCAGTTATTCCTTTTTTTTAAATGGAACACAAAAGCGTCCCCCCCCTCTAAACAGCCCCGTCACTATTTCCTCAAACCGCTCATCCTTCATTTTACCGCTTCCCACTCCCCCTCCCACCAGATGATGCGACACTCTCCCGCCCGTTTAAAACTAAGCCGAAGCTATCGCCATTCGCGCTCCAGCCCCCCTCCTTCAGGCCTCCCTTCGCCTCGTTTTTTCTCAACAGTTCCGCTCCGACGCTTACCCACCCTCTCTTCCTCCTCAAATCGGCAAGGTCAATAAATTTAGACTCAAATTTTTCTTCCGCTTCGGCTCTCGCCGCGGCCCCCCGCCGGTGCCCGCGCCCTCCTTTTCGCGAATCCCTCTCACATAAAACGATCGTTCAGAAACTCATCTCCGTTGTTGTTGTTTAGAGCTTTTATGTTTTTGATGCCGGATCGTTGTTCCTGCGTTCCGTTCCTTGTTTTTTGCACGGAAGTTTTCTTTCCCTTCCGTAGGTTATCGGTTTCTTTATGGCCAGGGCCTCTATTTCTCTCTCGGTGGCATGTTTTTCTGAATGTTCTCCCATCCTTCCGAGTGAAGGACGGAAGATTCTGTTTTCTCTTCTTCTCGCGATATGTTGGCGTCCTTCGGTTAGTGCTTTCCATGGCTTTTTCATATTTTTTTTGAGTTGGAGCGACAATCTTCTTTGAGTCTTGATTCGTAGGCTATCCGGCTAGATTTTTGTAGATGATTCCCCGTCCGCTTTTCCATTTCCTAGGACGCTACCCTTGCGTACTTTGTTCTCTGTTCCTTACATGACGCTTTTGTTCTTTCAGCTTTGGTGACCTTTTTTTTCCCCCCCCCCACAGATTTTTTTTCTGTCTCACGCTCTTTTCATGCAGAGAAGGTCCTTCTTCTTTTCCGGCATGAATCTTCACGGTCGGGCGTTTCTTCCCCGGAGTAGGCTTTCCCTTTTCAACCCCCCCCCCTTAGTGAAGCCGAGATACTTTTTTGTTGTTGGGTCTCTTTCTTCCTCTTGTGCTTTGAATTCGGGAAACGCATTTTCCCCCCCCGAAGATATTACTGAGGCTTTTCGTGTTTCTATGCTCTTTCTGTTCGGTTGCGCCCAGGATGTGGCGGTCCCCACGATTTCAGAAAATCTTTTGTTTTCCTCCTGTTTCCTTAGTGAATTCCTTTTTTCCCAGAGAAAAAAAGGAGGACCCTGATCCGCTTCCCTTGTGTTAGGTTTCTCCCTCTCCTCTTTCCGATTAGCGGTTTTTTTGTTGCCCCTTCTCTGTAAATACTTCCACCTTTCTTGAGTGTCCCCCCCAGTTTTTCTGCATAGCTCTTTAGTGATGCTCTTTCCCAAATTCTCTTTTCTACCGTAGCGCTCTTTGCCTCCTGTAGCCAATCTGACCACCGCTAAGGCCTTTGGCCCCCCGCAGTATTTTCCGAATTCTCCTTCCTAAGGTCGTTGTGAAGGCTCCTTTTCAGTAGTCGGAAATTGTCCAGCGGTTTTTCCAGGGTTTTGAGCATCAGACATTTCCCCCTTTCTCCTATTATCACCCAAAATTGCGTCAATTGCTCCAACTCTGCTTATGTCTTGTTCAAGCTAAGTTCCCCGATCCCCCCCCAGTATTATGGTGAGAATTTTTCCAAGTACGTTGAAGAGACGATGAAATGGAGTTTGAGTTTACTTTTTTTGGCCCTCGGGTTTTTTCAATATGAA
>Ga0179593_1467476_pt1 | contig 13273 bp, 15 predicted proteins | sample CZODoug2_1_08_16_FD_185931 | JGI IMG/M metagenome (GOLD analysis project Ga0179593, IMG submission 185931) | Vadose zone soil fungal communities from Angelo Coast Range Reserve, California, USA - CZODoug2_1_08_16fungal (PacBio error correction) | ecosystem: Environmental > Terrestrial > Soil >... | reverse complement strand
TTACTCCAGTTTTGTCGCCCGTCTGCAAAGACTGGAAGCTTACGCATCGCTTCAACCCCAAAAGTCTGCATCTTATTTAAGGTTGCCATACAATTATTTGTCACTCCTACGCCACCTATTTTTTATTATCCTGAAGTCTGGCGTCTGATCAGACAGTCTATTGTCTCGCAGTCCACTTCACGCTGCTTTCCACCCACCCCCAATTATCGTCCCATTCATCTTGTACGTGCCAAAGTAGCTTCCTCGAGATCTCTGAGGCCGGTTAGATCTTTCCCTAATCCAACCATGCGTACCCATACTCTCCCCCTGGAATCGAATTTCTCCAGATTTCCTAGATGCCGTGAAATCCCCGACCTCTTACCACATTCTGGCTGATTCCATCTTTTTTTTCACAGCCTTTTCCCTATCTTTGTCACCGGACGGAGATTTTTGTTCTTCTTGATGTTGTCTTTTACAAAATACCTATTCGCTAGACTTCTTTTTTTCTCTTCTCGTGGCCTTGATCAATTCCCTCGTTTGAGGCGGCTTCTGTTCCACGATGTGTTTTTCTCTAAGGCTTCCCCGTTATCGTTTTTCCTATTACGCAGGCCCTGTTCTTCGTTTCCCTTACTTACCATCTTTACACTCCCAACCCCCAGCAGCCCCATCTTTCAAGCCGCCCACCATGTGCCTGAATTGCGCTCCCCCCGTACACCAACCTCCTCTCAATGGTTCTCTTCCGGTGGTGGGATCTTTGCTAGCTCGAAACACCCCCCCATGACGATGACCTCTCATTCCGAATTCTGTTAACCACTATTGCCACTCTGTCCACTCATGCTCTCGCGTACACATCAAGAATGCGTACCTTACGTCTGTGAATTGCCTAGTCCCGACTGGGCCCCCAGTCGTCTTCCCGTCCCTCAGCCGTTTTAGGCTTTCCTTTCTTGCCCCCCTTACAATTCCATAGAGACTCCGGGCCCGTCCCCCTTGGTATGGACCCATGTCCGAGTCTTTTCACCGCACGCCCAGTCAGGTGACTGTACAAACCTTTTTACCTCTAAAACGTGAACAATTTTTTTTGACTGACCCACGTCTACCTTTTCCCCGAGTTTCATGAATCTTTTTTTTTCACCTGCTGATGTTTGCCTGAATATCCCAATGACTTTCAGCCCACTAGACATCAATCGCCGTCGTGATCTCTCTTCTTTTTTCCCGTTGACACTATGAGACTCTCTTTCAGTCGCGGCCGTTCTTGAAGTTCCAACCTCCTCCCCCCCGCCTGCAGACCTTCGAGTCTCTTTTCTTTTGCTGAATTTACGATTGTGAAAGTTCCATTAGGTTTCAACCGTACCCGTGTCCTTTTATGCATAATCCCTCACTCCCATGCGCGATATCCACAAATAGCGGCTGGTAGTTGACAACCTCATTGTTTAGCGTCCCCCCTCCGTGCTTGATCCGCCCCAGAGGAGGAGTTCCTTAGCTTGGGGACTTGGCAAACAACCTCTCGGAGATGCTGACAGCTCAACCCCCTCCTGCCGGTAGCCCCCCGGAAGTCTATCTTCCCTCCTAATTCCCTAGTAAATGACTCAATTTCGCTCGACCACCCAAACTACACGTTGCCTTTGGGAAAAACTTCTTCCGTCTGACTTATTTATTCTCGTTTATAAAACTTCTCCATAGGCTTCCATTGACTCCCTCTTCGTCGAATTCCCAACTTTCCCTATTTTGTTAATTTTCAATAAAGCTTTGCTCGCTTTTACAGATTTACGTCCACTTTTGGTCCAACACGCCCATGTTGCCACAAGCTCCCACTAAATGTCAGCACTTCGCTTTCCACTTTTTTGCACCCGCGACTTCCTCTCGAAAGAGAAGTTACCTTTACTTTGCACCCTATGTAACATGATCCGACCCGTGTAACGGCTAGTTTTTCATTTGACTTGCCAGTCCAGATCTGTATCTTTTCTCCTCAAGCTCCTTCATGGCAGCGCATGAGCCAGTGCGGTTATCCCTTCCGTCACGGGTGCATGTCACTCTTGCCATTTCCCTTTTTACATTGAATTCTAGTCTCGATGTCAGTGTTCAGCCCACCCCCCCCAGTTCAGGGTGTGAGAGATAGCCACCGGTTATCTCCTCTGATCCAATCTTTTGACTCCCTTTGTGCATCGTTTTGCAGACAGTTTACCCGCCCTAGAAAGCATGCAACCGTTTAACCCTGTTTTTATACTTAAATCGGGCCTGATCCTCGCCTTCTTATATGGAAACCGGAAAGTTAAAGACTTATTGATCCCCTCCCATATAACACAACTTTTTCCTCACCGCCGAGCTCTCTCCCTTTCTTTCTTTTCCCCATTTTAAGCTAATTTTTTTTAGATTGTATTCTATCGGTTAGTTTTCTTCTTTATGTCGTGGCTGACCTGTCCCCCAAGAATCACTAACCCTTTTTTCCCCGCTGAAAGTGTTAACATCTCCGCTGAACCTGTTATTTCCTATACAACCTTTTCCTGTCACTTGCTTTCGGGTTTTTGGTGCTTACCCTTCCTGCCCAATCCCCCAACTCTGAGTCACTCTGAGTTTCACGTCGTGATTCCTATTCCATACCAAACCTTGTTAAGTTTGTTTACTCACTCTCTGTCTTTTCCCTCTCTTTTTCACAAAACCTTGTTATACAGTCTTCGCTTCTTCCCAATCCCCTTACCAAGGTTCTGCACTCTAATGCTTCTTCTTCGACTCTCCTAATCCTATTTTAGAGAGATTCATACCTAATTAGGTCAAAGGTAACTCTCGTCTTCTTTCTCATGCATTGCCCTTCCCATCACTCTGAATATTGTAGTCCCTTTACGTCTTTTCTTAGCTTTCCGTGAATCTCGGTTGGCTGAGGTGGATAGGGGGGCCCCATCTCTGGGCTACCCTGTCACTCAATACGTCAGCTTCCTCTTACTATTTTTTCACATAATGGGTGTTCAAGCGGACCCATTCCTCCGTAGTCGGTAAATTTTCCCAATTCCGTTCTGTAGTAATACAGAAGCAGCGCCCCTTCAATTCGTTTCTCTAGCTTCCATCTTAGCTACCTTCCAGTCTAATCTCCTCAGAATCATTGTCATCGGTTCCATGTATGCCTTTTCCCTATTTTTCCCACCTGGTCTTTCACAGAATGGATACTCGATAACCTTTCTTCTCGCCGCAAGCCTTTGCCCCCCTGTGATATTTGTGCATTGCATGCTGGTACTGCCTCGTCCCGCCACTCCTTCTCACCCCACCAAAAACGATTAGAACCGACCCCGCAGCTGGGTTTCACTAGCCCTGCCCCAGGGTTCCCTCGATCCCTTCCCTTAGTCCCCTTTTTTTCCAATGCCTGCACTGTATTTGTTGCTCTGGCGTCCTAGGTTTCCCCCTTGGTTACCTTTCACCCTTCTTCCTCCCCCTCCTTATCTCCCCCTCCTTCTCAGAGGAACCTCTTCCTTCTTTTTTTTCTTCTTTAAGTTATTTTTCTTAGTCAGACAAATACGGCTAGGCAGGTTTAGTAAAGTTATGCCTCCCTCTTTCCCATTCCCAACCCCCTCTTGGATTCCTTCCCCTCCTTTCTTGTAGTATCATTCACTCCTCCCCACACTTATCCTTTTTCACCTCCTCTTCCTGTTCCCCCCCCATTTCCATTACCCCTTCCCCCTCCTCCATTCTTCCTCCCTCTCTGCTTCTTTTCCCCACCCATGCTTCCACTTCCCTCCCCCCCCACCAGTCCCCCCCCACCCCCCCCCCCCCCACCAAACCTGCCACCCAACCACCCCCTCCCCCCCCACCCACAAAAAACCACCCATTGACCACCACCCCTAAGTTCCTGCCCCACTGCCCTGTCTCTCTCGACCCTCCACCGCCTCCAGCTTCTTCCCATCCACTGCCCCCCTCCCCGGCTCCATCTACTACTCCAAACTGAGAAGATCGAGTTCACTGATGGCTTCTAAACATGCCAGCGATTGGATTTAGACATGAAACACGAAGTCTCCTTTGTAAAGCATTACTACCTTTCTAGGTCCATCTCTGGCCGCACCACCCAACGTTCAAAGAGCCTTGTTTTTTTTCCCCTGTGTTAAATTTGTGACATTCATACTCTAATGCCATGACCCTGTAACCCTACTCGACGTCCATGTCCCTTAAATGGTAGGCCAGGATTCCAGCTTGCTTTATGTTCATGTTATGTTGGTCCGCTCTGTTCTCCAAGACAGCTTAAACCTATTTTAGGGAACCCTCGCCTTGTCCCATTCGAAGCCCCCCTTTCCCCCCAACGCATGTCACTTCTGCTAATTTCACCTTTCTCGGCTTAGAGCCTCATGTTTGCCCTTTTTTCCACTTATTTTCCATTCAATCGTTGACTGCTATTCTCATAACTTTGTGTTTTTTTCTTATCGCAGATCCTCCGACAACAGTTCCATTCCCCAGTTCGACTCAGTTCAGCCCCTGCAAAGATTGCATTCTGCATTCATTTGCTGGTGTTTCTTGTCTGCCCTGAAAGCCTCGACCGAAAGCCCCCCGACAAGGGCTGCCTGCCTCCCCGCTTACAGTCTATCCTTGAGCGATCACCACCGCTTGGCTGCCAGCGCCTCGCAACCGGAGGACCAGCCTACTTCCCTCGACTCCCCACACGCGACGACCTCTGTGGCTTTCTCATATCGCCAAAAGGTCATCATGATCCCGTCCTACTTTGTTTCCGTGACAAAACATTTAACAAGCCCTCTTCTTTATTTTGATAGCTAAAGAGTGCTGGCTGTCTCTACTGTCGAATGTATCTTGCGCCCCGTAAGCAATTCCTTTTTAGTTTTCCCTGAAAATGTGACAGACTCTACCGAGGTTGCATTGTGGTTTCATTTTTAAAGAGCGATGTGCCTCTGTTAGACTCGCATCCTGATGCCAGATTGCCTTACCCCCCCCCCTATGCACAGAGACCAGTTTTTGTTGGCTTGCATGGACTTTTCTCTCTGTTTAGTTCATGCATTCCCCACCAGTCCTTCACGCGCTCCCGTAGGCGGTTAGGGGGCCCCCTTTCAACCGACTCGGCTGGTTTTCCCACGTCCAAGCCGTTTCTGGATCTGGACCTCAAGGCCGATTCCAGCTGGCGTTCTCCCCAACATCCTCTTTTCACTCTTTGGCCAACTTGTCCCCCCCCTGAAAGATACCCAAATTCCCTCTTTTGTGGCTTTTTTCTCCGAGCACCTTTGGTTTTTTCCCCCAATTGTGAGCCTTTCCCTAAACATCCAGCAATCGCTATTTTCAATTCCCCCTCTGCTGGTGTTGGCTTTATATAGAACTTTTATCTTCGTGTATAAACATAACGTGGGTACTTTTTTATCTTTCTGGTTGCCCCCCCCATCTCCCACTATTTGTGATCTACAGTTTGCCCTCCCCAGGTGTTTGTCGCCGGGCTCTCGACATTTCTCTGCCCAGCTTAAGCTCTGTTCAGCCCCCCTTTCCATCCCCCCCAAATCAACCCCCAATTGACGCCTTTCGCTTTTCCCGTGTTTCTGTTCCCTGATCACTTTGAAGACCCCCCGCTGCACACCCCTGTGTGACTTCTGTTTACATCCCTGCTGTTTTTTCATCTGCCTTATCCCCCCCCCCCCCTTCTCCAAGGTTATTGATATTGATCAGCCCACATCGATGAGATCGCTCGATTTCACTTTTCAAAACTTCTCTTTAAATTTCCCCCATTCCCTCCCCAGCCCCGTGCTATCTACCTGTTTTTCCGTCCAAGCGTAAACTGCCTCCTTTATCTTCTGGTCTACTTGATTATAAGAAACGATTCTTGTTCCCCTCTGTCCCATTCCTGATTTTTTCGTCTTTTGTTTCTTTTTCTTCCATTCCCCCTTTTCTCCGCTTTGCTTGCATCTCTATCCTTTCAGGCTGGCCATCAAATTATCTCATTCTCTGGGCAAACACGTGGTTTTCGTTTTTTAAGTCCTCCTCGAGGCCGTTTTTATTTTAGTTCGTCTCTAGACTTTCCTTTCTTTCTTTAGTATGAGGAACTTTCCCCCCCACCCCCAACGCATCACCTTTCCGCACCGTGTTATTCCTTTGCTTAACTCACAAACGCCTAGTACCTTTTCCCCTGCTTGTGGGGATAGACTTTAGACCACAACCATTGAATCCGAATCTAATGTCCCATTTCTTCCCCCCATCTTCTAGACTTCAAGGTGAACATCAATCTTCACGGCCACCCCCCGACCCATTGACGAACATCATGAGAGACGTGTAGTTACTATTCCAAAATCGGTTTGAGACCCCCGACCCTGTATCAGGGTATTCCGAGATCTAACCCCCACACGACGATGAGATGACCCTTCCCCCTTGACCCCTCCCCCTCCTCCCCCCCCTCCCCCCCGCCCCACCCCCCCCCCTCCCCTAACTCCCAACCCCCCCCTTCCCGACCCCCATCCCGCACACCCCCCAACCTCCACCCCCACCCCTCACCCTTTATTAGGTCTCCCCCTTTCTATCCCCCCCCCCATGCTTACTCAGCCCCCCCGGCCCCCCACCTTCCCCCTACCTCCCCAGTCACCCGCCCACGCCCCACAGCTCCCCTCTTACCTTGACAATGTGTCATTCAAACCTCCGTCCTCTGGATTCACTTTCTGAGAATTATCGACTTACCTAAGTTTTTAGTTTCTTTTTTCCAATTGAATGCCCCTCAATTCCCGCTTTAGACAGCCGAACCCTCCTCACCCCGGCTTTTGACCCCTTCGAATTTTTCCATAGCGCCCCCCCCCCATCAGTCCCGCAGTAAGGCGCCACATTCCGCCTGCTGAGCTGCCATTCGGTTTTTGGTTTTTTACCTGTTGTCGCCACAATTGTTTTTGACTACTTTTTCCGCTTCTATTTGATCAACCCGACTCCACTAACTCATAAAGCACTTTCTCGGCGCCTTTTTTACTTCTCCATCACCCTTCTTTAAATTTTCAACAGGTCTCCTCAAAGGATAGGATACAATCCCTTACACTTTCGTGAGACCCAAATATGGTCTGCCCGAACTTCCCCTCTTTGACCAACCTCTAAGTTGAGCGAGACCCTCGACGGAATTGATTCAAAGCCTCCGTCTTGTTTTTGATTTCAATAACGAGTCTCTCCAAGAGCGCCTCCCCCGCTGCGTTATTCCCGAGACTTTTTTCAACGCCCCCATACTCCATGTGCGACGCCCCCCGAAATTTCCGGTTTCCAAAACTTGGATCATGTAGTCTACGCTGCCACAGTCCCACATATAGACGGCCTGCTTTACTTTTTCGGCATTACACCTCCTTCCTTCACAGGCTCCCCGTTCTCCCCCCCCCTTCCCACTCCCCCCCCGCAACTAATCATTCGACCCCTTCGCGAGCCCCCATCTTCTCTCCCCCCTTATACATCGTCGTCATAGATAACGCCCCATTGTTCCTTCTGCCGACCTGGTCTTTTCTTGTTATTCCATGCCGCCCCCCACGATCCTACTCACTCCAGTGCCCCCTATACGTTTCGCCCCCCCCCCCCTGTAAGCCCCCTGCATTCAACCTTTCTGAAAACTTTCCTCCGAAGGGAGAAGAGATATCTTTTCCAGCCTCTCGTCACCATAAATGAACGAAAAACCAGCCCCCTGCCCTTGAAGCAAATAGGCTTCCTCCTTTCACGACTTCGTCGGGACACCAGGCCCGACACCCCCTTTGCTGACTTTTACCTCACTCTTGCTATTAAGCCATCCCATTTATTCACTACTATGATTTTTTCAACCTTTGCCGTAAGGGAATCTTCCCTTCGAGCCCACCCGGTCCCAAACTTTCTTTTTAACACCTGTCTTCCTCCCAGTGGAGATATGCCAACCCCCCCCACTGCTTCAGTGTTTTACTATCCCTTCCCTTTGTAAAATTAGTCTCCTATCCGTTGTCCGTTTGGTGCATCTTTTTTTTTACCCCTTCACGCAATGCCTTTACCGTTAGAATTCCCCCTCGTATATCTAGCATCATGGATTGAACTCCCTATTTAGAATTTCTCCATGTAATTCCCTTTCAACACACGTTTCCTTGGTGAAGTTAGGAATATTTCTTCTTATTCCCCCACTCCCTCCGTTTTGGTTTTTTTTTTTTTTAGAGAGCTCCCTCTCGTCCTGGTCTGAGCGAACTATTTTTTTCCTTGATTCCGTTGCATCACTCAATTTTAAACCTTTTCATTGTTCCCCTTTCGGTCCCCCCTTCCCCTTAATACACATGTTCCACCTGCCTTCTTCGGCAGAGTGTTACACTCTTTAAAATTGTACACTGAAACCCTTAGTTCACACTATGTCGTTTATCTCTTCAATTTTACCCCCACTGTCCGTTAGACACCTTTTTTTCTCGATCTACACGCAACCGTGTCCCACCAGGGCATAGCCCTCCCTTAGGACCCTTGTGAAAGCATACCACTTGCTCATTTTGATTATCCACTTTGCGCCTCGTTCTTTATTCCACGAATAGAGTACTGTCATATGTCGTTTCTTCCTTCCCACGATTTGGGTTTTTTTTTTCCTCTGTTAACTTTTAGACTCCGCCTTCTCTCCTTGCCGATGAAGGCTGGAGCACAGGTGGCAGCTGGTTCCCTTTTTCTCGGACCCTCTTTCCACATATTTCTATATTCAACTAAGTTACCATCTTTTCCACACCCGAGACTGGTTGGCGACTCCCACTTGCGCTGATCTTACTACTGACTACTCGAGAGTCCTCAAGTCGTCGTATACTTTTCCTACCCCTAAACGCTCCAATCCCTCGCGTCATTTTGTTTTGTCTTTTTAGAGCCCGTTATAGATCTTAGAAACCTCTCTTTAATAATGCCTTTTATCAACCTCTCTATCTCTCCCAGGTCCTTGAATGTGCTGCGCTCGCTCGTAGTGTCAACATCACAACACGGCGCCGTCCTGCTTTTTTTTTTCCCCACCCTTCTTTCTTCGTCCAGCGCTCCCGTCTCTTTTTACCCCGATTATTTTTGCACATTCCCAGTTCTCCAATTGCCGCCGTCCTCTTTTATTTTTTCCCCCGCCCTTCCCTCTTCCTCGAAGGCTATCCTCTTCTCCATTTTTTCTTCATTTCTGGAGTCTTTCTCAAATATCGCTCCTCTTCCTCTTTTTTAGATAATCTCCTGCGTGCCAAGAGTAACAAAACCTTAGCGCCCGGTCCTGTTTTTTTCCCTTCACCCCCCCTTTGAGTAGTCTTATTTGAGATCCAATTCCACAAGGTCGTTTCGACTCCTGTTCATCTGTACGGGAGCCTCATCTGCGGATGCGCGTCCCCTTTTTCACGTGGACAGCTGGAAACTGTTTTCTTAAGTTCTTCATACAGTCCCCACTCAGCGGATTCAAAAGACTTTTAAACATGAATTTTCTTCCCTTCCCAGACAAGAAGTGTTAATGTTTCTTTTTTTTCTTTTAGGCATTTCTTTGAATTCTTAGCCCCTTTCCTCCACCCGTTGCTTTTCCCCGTGTACTGCCCGTCCCTCGGCACTTTCTCTTTTTTTTCCTCTCTGTTCTTCTCGATGGTTTGAGACTGCCTTTGCAGTTACCTACGGTGGCCCCTCAGATCTCGTGAGATTCTTCCATTGGTTTTTTTTGCCCTTCTCGACGTATCCCCCCTCCTCACGAGGTCTCCAGCATAACCAGCTCCCTGCCAGTTTTTGTGGCCGGTGCGCCCTCCTCAATTATTGCTTTTTTCAATTGCGACTTCTGTTGTTGCTGTTTTCTTGAAAGGCGCCAAGCAATAACAATGGGAAAGGCTGTCTCCTACTATCCCGTCTCACTTTCGATGTAATAAAAAGACATCTTTTTCGACCCACTCAGAATCCGCAAATGGTATGCCCCCCTCCTGCCTCCTTATCCACATCTGATCACGATTGGTATGTTCACGTAAAAAAAGAAGCAACCCCGCCGCGTTAGTCACCTTACTTTTCCAAGCTCTGAGGTCCTCCTCAGGATTCCCTGTGCCCAGTCCTCTCCCCCTTTCTCCTTTGATTTCCCACCATTGAAAGGTCTTATACAGTTAGAATGACTATTAATGTGTTCTATACAAGCTATAATGTGAAAATTTCGATGACTCAGACCCAGAATCTAATTATAATTTGACACACCCTTCTTTTGGCAGACAGTTGCCTCCTCCCCACTCCCCGTTTGGACTCTCCCGCATCCCTTTAGGATTAAGAGCCGAAACCAGCCGCCATTATTCACACAGACTTTTCAAAGCACCGAGTAGTCTAGAGTCTCTTCGGATACAATAGCTGAGTGACCCTACACACTCCTTCCCCCATGCCCCCACAATCTTCTCTGGTCCTTTTTCGGGCAATGATCGATGGCAAGAGCTTCATCCTTAGCGTCTGAACAAAATTTCCCTCGCCGCCCCCTTCTTCCCCCCCAACACCACACCCACTGATGATATCCGAAATCATCTTTTTACTTGGTTCTCTAAAACCGGACAAAGGTCTGTCACGGAAATTTTCTCCGTGTTATTTGCCTTGATAGAGATTCTTGTCGGGCACATTCACTCCTTTTTCCAGTTTGTCTGCGAAACACCCTTTAACTACAACCGAATTCATCAGTTCTTCACCACACGTCACCACTTTGTTTTCCGGGGCAGCCGCCCCTACATTTTGTTTTAAGATCCCCCAAGACACCCATAGTGGTTACCCGTACTCTTTCCCCGACTCCCCCGACAAACCACCATAAGCTCTTTGGCAGTATCCCCAGAAAATTATTCTCCTGACCAGAACCCTTCCTTTCCCTCAGTGCGCATCTTCTTTCAGCTTTTAAGCCACCCTTCCGCCCCCCCTTCCCCACTCTCCCCTCTGAAAGGCTCTCTTGATCATCAGAGTCACCTCAGCAGCTACCCCAAACCATACTTTCTCCCATATCCTTTTTTGCACAAATTCGCTTGTCCTAGATGCACTCTACCGTTCACAGCTCGCTTACCATACAACCGAGTTGCCTGCCGTTATCCCGCTCGCCCAGATGTTAAACTCTTCCTCCTACCCAAGTTTCCTTGCCCATAGATCGCTTTGCCCCCGTTCTTTTCGACTCTTTTTTTTTCGGCTTTCATGACTATCTACAGCCCCCCACTCATGACGACTTTCGCGGATGGCCCCGTCTGGCCCAATTTACCCTGTCTCGAGTCCTTCGCACAACGCGCCCGTTGTCCTCTTATCCTTGAAGTGATTTTTTAGCTAGCGCTCGTTTTTTTGTTACTCCGCCCAGGACTTTTCTGTGCTTTCGCTTTTTTTTCTTTCTTACAACCAACGATTTTGACCACAGAAATGCCATTAGTTATTAAGGATTTGCTCATACACCCCACTCGTGGAATGTCTCATTTTTTAGTGAGGTTGCCTACGTCCCTTTCGACCCCCATTGACTTATGAAACTCATTATTCCCGATCTTCTTCACCACAGACCATGACCGTGCCCCATCCTTCAGCATCATACGGAAATTCCCCCGCCGAAACGTCCCCATTTCTCTCTCCGTCTCGAGCTGCGTGTCCCGGGCGCACAATGCCTTCCGCCGTCCCCAGCAGGTTTCTCTTTATGCCCGTTCTTTCTCCGATGCATACCAAAAATGCCCGAAGCGACAGTTCCTCTTTGTCCCGCCCCCCCATTCCGCGATTAACACTCTTCAGGTTTGCGTTAGCTAATTTGCCAGAAATCTCCGCATTAACCGTTCAACTGCTACGGTTGCCTTCCCCTCCCCTTCCTATGCCAAGCTCCGATACCTGCCCAAACCCCATGTTTGTTTGCAGTGCTCTACCCACGACGGAACCTTCGACCCTCAAGTTCTTTATGTTTTGTGTTTCGTTGCAATTCCCTTTAAGAGCCCCTTTTCCTACCCAGTTTTCCAGTGCTATTAGAAAAGCATCCCTCCTTTGCAGACAGTTCTCGCGCTGTTTGATCCCTGAAACGTCCGTCCGGTCCCCTGTTCAAGTTCAAACAGTACTCGGCGTCCGTGAAACACTTCCCCCGTTTTGCCATCCCCCTCCCCCCCCCCCCACCCATAACCACGCCCCACACAAATTTAATTGGGATTCTTTGCCGAGAGAATTTTCAGGCCCCCAAACATCGCAACGTTTTTGCTTATTTGGACCGACTTCTCTTTATGCCGTAAGCCTCCGTGCAGTTTACCGAGCGGCACAGCAGAAATGAACCCACCCCGTCCTTAGGCGGATGCAATTTGACTAATCATTCCATTGCCGTGCGACCTGTACAAATCGCAAAGGACGACTTTTTTCTCCGAGATCCTATTTTTGCTAACTTCCAACTCGTATTCTCACGCTCCCTTCTTCGGACATCTCATACCTTAGTCCCTGCCTTTGTCATCTCCTCTTGGTTGTGGCCTAAATTGACCACTTATGGCCCACCTGCTCCGACCAGCCTTCTCCCCTCTCCCTGCCCCCATGACACCGCCCCGCCCCCACTGTGCATCTACCCTTCGCCAAAACCCCCCGTATATCTAACAATTTCTAAGTTTTAGTCTACACAGTACGCCGCCCTTTCGGCCACCTACCCCATTTAGGCTGTCTAGCTTGAAATTCTGGTCGATATTCGACACTCACTACATGATGTTCCTCTCCGTATGAAGCCCCATCTTCAGAGTGTCATGCGAATTCTCTTCCTTTAGGCCACTTTCTACTGTAAAACACATGTCCTGCCTTGCATCCCCCGTTTATTTAATGGTCACGCCAAACGGATCAGTTGGTGTGCCTATGGAATCGCTCGCTCCTTACGAATTTTTCTCATAGTCCCTTTTAAACCCGCTCTCCCCCCCTGCCCTTTTAACGGTTTTAGCAGCTCCCTTCCGATAACTTTCTTGGTCAGCGAGTTTATCGTGTTCCCCTTCCTTTCACAACCCCCTGTTCCTCTTGCTCCCCGTTGACGTTTTTACCTTTTCTCTCCTTGTTTTTTTTTGTTCTTGTTGAGAGATTAGCACGTTTGCGTCGCGGACGATGTTTCTTCTGAGCTCCCGAAATCTTCTTTTTTCCCCTCTTTGCTTTTGTGTGTTCTGTCTTTGTTCCATCGCCGTTCGCTGATCCCCTATTTCCTATCTAAACTGTCCCCCTCTCATCCGCCTCAACTGCCTCCACTTTCCCTTCCCTGTAACCAGTGTACTATCGCGATAAGAGGCTATTCCCGTGCTCCCGACTTTTTTTTTTCCTTTTTTGAGTCCCATAGTCGAGTTACAAGCAATCCTTCGTAGTCTCCCTTAGAAATGTCTTATTACCCACGTTAAAGGTTGGCGAACTTTTCTTTTCCCCATTATTTTTTCGATAATCATCCCCCCCACTC
>Ga0179593_1455931_pt1 | contig 13273 bp, 11 predicted proteins | sample CZODoug2_1_08_16_FD_185931 | JGI IMG/M metagenome (GOLD analysis project Ga0179593, IMG submission 185931) | Vadose zone soil fungal communities from Angelo Coast Range Reserve, California, USA - CZODoug2_1_08_16fungal (PacBio error correction) | ecosystem: Environmental > Terrestrial > Soil >... | reverse complement strand
TCCGTGACCCCACGTTGATCCCCGCTTCTTTTTTTTTGTCGGTTTTAGGGTCTCCTTGAATTAGTCCAGTGCGAGGATGTTGTTTTTTCAGTTTTCTTGGACGGTATGTGTTTTTTTTTTTCCTTTTAGCGCCCCCCCTGTTTTTTTTCCGTCCTTGAGCCTTTCTCCCGGTGTTCCGCTGGCCTTCCCTCAGCAGTCACGCGATGGCCTCCGTGATGGTTTTACGTCGTACCATTTACTTCGTAGGTTGGCGCTGTCGTTCCTCGTGGTGTGTTCCCTTTGCGCGTCCTTGGGGATAGTTCCTTTCTCGTTCCCGACCCTTTCCCGCGTTTGGAAGACAGTTGTTTTCACCGCATGTCCCGTTGTTTAGGTCCGCCCTGCTTCGTGACCTGCCCCCTCCTTTCTGGATCCTTCGTGCAGCTTATGGCCCCCATGTGGCTGTTTTTTTTTTTTTTTTTTTTTTTTTTTTGTTTTTCCGGCCATTTTCCTTCTGTGGGGGGAGGGTTCGATTTTGGTGTCCCTCTCCCGTACTTTTTGGGTATTAGGCCAGGGCCCCTGGGTCGTTACCTTTTTCGTTTGTCACCCCTGCCAATGTTCCTAGGGACGCCTGAGTCATTTTCCGTAAATTTTTTTTTCTTGTCGACCTGCTGCGGTAGGTCCGCCGTGCCTTCTTTTTCGTATTTTGTTTCACCAGTTGACCCTTGTTTGCTTGCTTTTAGGTTGGCCCATCAATGTTTTTTCTACGCCCTTCCTTCGATTTCCTCTTGCTGTTTTGGGTGGTTAACCGTCTTCTTTTTCGTTGATTTTTGCCCCGTCTTTTTGAAGAACTCCACCTACTTTCGGTGTCCGGCCCCCGGGCGTTTTAGGTTTGACCCCATTCTGACGGTTAGTACGGGGAACGGTTTTGTCTTCGGGCAGGCACCTCCCCCCTCGTTGTTTTCAACCTGTCCGCCATTGGTCTCCCGGGTGCTTTGGGAAACCGCGTATCGCCCTCCCCCCCAAAACCGGACAGGTTTTCGTTTTTTTTTTTGACGCGGCCCGGGGTTCCTTGGTCTTTTACCTTATGACTGCCCTTCACGAACTCTTTTGATTCGTCACTATGAGGTCTGACCCCAGTTCTCGTGTTGTTTCCCCCGGGTCCCCGGTGATTGCTTTTTTTTTTTTTGGTGGCCTTTCGCCGGCGTCCTACCCCCAGAGGGCGTTGCACCTGGAGTTTTGTTTTTTTTTTTATTTTGCGGGTTGTCACTTGGGGAACTTTTCCTGGTCTCTGTCCTTCCAAGGGCCAAGCACTTTTTTCTTTCCGTTTTTTGTTTCCACCCGTTGGTTGGTCACCTTCTTTTTTCTTTCATTTTTTTGCCGTTTCCGGTTTCTTTCTGCTTCGTTTCTGATTCTTTGCTCTCCTTTTTGCCGTGCTTGTCGGGGGCTGATTGTATTTGTTCGTTGCTTTAAATTTTCTTTTGGCTTTCTGATTTTTGAGCCCGGTTTTATTCCCCCAGTCTTGGAGTTTTTCTTTGATTTTAGCGATTGGATTCCCTTTCTCTTAGTTTTTCTCTAAACCCCCCTAGCTGATTGGGTGGTGACGGTGGATTTTTTTGGACGATCGACTTTTGCGTTTTTCCCCAAAGACGGTTGCCGTGCTTCCCTCTTTTCCCCCGTCCCCTGGGAGGGTGGTGGGTCCTTGTTTGTGTGTTCTCTTGTTTGACAGTGGAGATCCTGTTGTTGTGCTTTTTTGATTCCTGTTCAGTTGTTTGTTGTTTTCTTGCGAACTCTGTCTTCCCCTCGGGTTGTGTTGTTCCGCTGGGTAGGGTTTCTTTTCTGAGGTTCCATTTTTTTGTTGCCCTTGATACTGGATGTATGGTCCCTTTCATTTCTTGACTGTTCTTGTTTGCAGACACGAGCGAAGGTTTTGCGTTACTTCTGGGTTTTTTCTTTGGGTTTGGGCGTCAAGGCAACCAGGTGGGTCGGCTTGCTTTTTTCTGGCTTGGTTCTAATTTTGCGGTCCTCCTTTCCCCGCCCCGCTTTTGGGCTGCACCCCGGTGTCGAGCCTGTGCTCGTTTCCTATGGAAGGATGTCCCCTGTTCTGTTTTTTTGAGCAACCGGAAGCGTTGTTCGCTGACCCTCGGGCTGGTTGGAAGTTTTTTCTCACTGAATCTTTCTTTGGCTTGATTTTGACCTCTTAAGGGCCTACTTTGGAGGGAGGCTTTTTTGGCAGCCTTTTGGTTGGTCCTGTACCTCGACGTTTTGACCCGCGGAACCCACCCCCCCCCTGTGAGTCCATCGTTCCCGTTTTCCGCCGGTTAGAATGAGTTCGTCGGTTACTTTTTTCTCGGTCATTTTGATTTTTTGGGTTTCAGATTAAAGGCCTCCTAGTTCTTCCCTTCCCTTGGTTCTCGTTTTCTTCCGGGTGAGGCGCCTTCCGGATAGGGACTTCCGTTTTCAAAGTGCTTCTTTGTGTACGGTACGTTGATTTCCCCTTTCTTTTTGATTTCATTCAGAGGTGTTCCACGCTGAATTCTTCCCCTTCTCTCTATTTTTTACCTCATCGTTGTTTTTTTCTTTGTCCGAGCTGTGGCAGAAGTTCTTGGAAAGTGTTTGACCCAGCCCAATTTGTGATGCCCCCCCCCCCCCCCCCCCCCCCTCCCCCCCCCCGAGCCACCCCCCCCCCCCCCCCCCCCCCCCCCCCCACCCCCCCCCCCCACCCCCCCCCCCACCCCCCCCCCCCCCCCCCCCCCCCCCCCCCCCCCCCCCCCCCCCCCCCCCCCCCCCCTGCTGCACCCCCCCTCCACCCAAGCACTTCCCCCCCCCCCCGTTCCCCCCCCCACCAGCCAGCCCCCCCCCCCCCCCCCCCCCCCCCCCCCCCCCCCCCCCCCCCCCCCCACCCCCGCCCACCACCCCCCCCCGTCGCCTGTTTGCGCGTATACTCAGCGAAGATAAAACTTTCCCCACCTGCTGACCCCCCCGATTCCTTCCCATTTTGGGGCTTCCGGACCTTTTTTGTTTGAGCGCTTCCCCCCGTCATCTCTTCCCACATGTGGCCTGCACCGTGGTTCGGAAATCCCCCGTTTTAACTCAGCGGACCCCGTTTCCCACGTTTTCACGCTTCTTCCTTTTTCCCGGGTAGTTACCTTGCGTTCCCCTTCTCCCACCCCCCCCCGTTTTTACACCAGCTCAGGCTTTTTTCCGGCGCGGCCTGACACCGGCTTTTTTCCCCAGGCCGAGTCGAGCTCATGCAACATCCCCGCAAGGTGCTTTGTCTCACTTTACGGTTCACCCCGGGCACTTTTTTGTCCATTTTTTAGTACCCAAGTTGTCGGGTTTTCGTCTTTTTACCCCAGCAGTCCTCCCTCCCGCCTGACCTGTCCCCTTCTCGCCCCTTGTTCCCATTTGTTCAGGTCTCAAGTTGCGGGTGCCTTTCGCCCCTGATCATTTTTTCCTTTGCCCCCCTTACCTGGCCGCCCCACTTGTTTTTTCCCTGGTAACCCCCCAGTCCGACACGCCCACGCACGTTCCCCCGACAAATTTTTTTTTGACGCCTCCGGCTCTTTTTTGTTTAGGCCTTTCTTTTACTTCAACCCTCGTTCTGATGACCCGGCACACAGGACCCCCGCAGCAGCTTTCATGACTTTTTTGTTGACCCGACCACCCGCTGGACCCCCTTCAGTCCGCCCTTAGGTGGCACAGTGCAACCCGGAGCCCCATTCCTCCTCCATCATTAGCTTTTCGCCCCCACTAACGCTGGTTTTTGAGGAACACCCAGGTTTCCCGCGCGTTGCTTCCATTGTCCTTCTTTTTGGCGCGTTTTTCCCCCCTCGCCCCCGTCCATGCTTCCCCTTCTCCCCGCCACCTCTCCTTTCTTCGTGAGTAGTTTTTTTCCTGCTTTTCCGAATCTTCCGTTTGTTGTTCGGCTTTATCTTAACTCCCTGTTTTTCTGGGTGGTTGAATCACGTTTTTATCTTCCACCCGCCGACTCCCTTCCTTTGGGACTGCTGAAACCCTGACACCGTCCTCAGCGGGGATTCCTCCCGGAAGTGCTGACTCCCCCCGACCGACAGTTTATTTACCAGAGCCCCCTCCATTCGTTCTTTCCATTTCCTGTTGACCCCACCCCTTGGCTTCGTGACGCCCTTGAGGCCGTTTGTCGCGGTGGCCTCCGCACCCTTCCCCATGTTCCCCCGCCCATTAGTGCCATCAGGCCGGCAGCGCCCTCCCCCTCGTTTTTCGCCCCGCTGATCGCCTCCCAACTTCCCCCCCCCCTCTCATCGTTGTCAAGTTCGGTTGTTGCATCAAGGCGTCTGCCCCCCCTTTTTCTAACTGAGTTTTTGTCAATTCGCGGGTTTTTGTGTGTGCTTTTACTCCCCACCAGTGCACTTTTTCCCCCCCCCGGCTGCCGTCATGCCCCGCCTCAACACCTTTTGTCCGGGGGTCCCTCTCTCCGGGTAACTAACCCCTCTAAGACTTAGCGTCCCTTTTGAGGCCACGGGGATTCTTAGTTGGGGGGCCGCTTAGTCCCATTTCCCGTATCCTAAGCTTTATCTGGGTTGTTCCCCCTGAACCCTTCCCTTTTCCCCGGCATCTAATTCTTGGTCATAAGTTTGGGTGTCCTCTGACGGTCATTCACGCCGGTGCCGTTTTGTTCGTGACCACACACATCGTCCTAGGCCTTTATTTGAGGGGAGTAACTACGCATTTCCTGTTTCCTCCATCTTCCTCCTGGTTTCAATTTGACCGTGTACGTTGCCTTTTTGTTTACGGCTCGTCCCCCCCCCCGGCTACGTCACCCCCCCTCCCTTTTCCCCCAGGTGTAAGGTTTTCCCCCACTGTGACCCCCCCCCTGGTTACTCCCAGGGTTTCCCCCTGGGATTGATCGTTGATCCGGTTTTTTCTTTTGACCTTCGCCCCCCCGCCTGAGGATGGCCCGTTTTCTTTTCTTTTTTTTTTTAAGTTTTCCTCCCCCCATGTGACCTCTTCTTTTTTGGGTCCTCGATTGTCTAAGCTTTTGTCCCCATGCGTTGCACTGTGCGTGCCACTTCTTTTCCTCCTTTTTTCACCATATTTTTTTTTTTTTCCCTGACCCGCGCACAGACGGCCGGACGCCGTCCAGGGTCTCGGTGCTGTCCGGGGGAGATTTTCCTACCATAACGGAACCCCCCCTTCCCATCGGAGTGTATTTTGCTGCCATTTTACTGGCTCCTTCTTTGCTTTTAAGGGCCGTTCCCCCCGACGAATGCGGGCCCCTTACTTCCCCCCCCGAGGGACAACCATCTTACAACTCCCCTTACCCCTTCTCTTTGCTCTTTTTCCCAATGTTGTTTGGTGGCCTTGAATCTTCCTCCTCCCTCCTTTTTTTTGGGTTTTGTTTTTTTGCGGAGATCTTTCCTTCCACCCGCCCCGGGATCCCCTTGTGGTCCGGGGTGATTTGAGTGTTTCTTTTGTGGTGGTCCCGCCCTGTTACGTAGGACGGCACTTTCTTCTAGTTTTGGTGTCCTTCGCCACTCGGTGGCTATTCCCTTCTCCCCCGTCCGCCCCCATCAAGAGGTTTTGTTCCGGCGTTTTTTTGTTCCTTTATGTTTCTTGGAAACGCGACACGTGCGCGCTCCCCTTGCGTTTCGGCCGTGTGGTCGCCTGGCGCCTTGGGTTTTTGTTTTTTTGGTCCTGGTGAGCGACGCTTGCGTTGGTTTTTCTTCTGCCCTGTTTCTCGTTGAGGTAACATTTTTCTCCGCCTCCCCTGCACGCCGAATGGGACCCTGAAACCTTTCGACACTTTTTTCCACCTCCTTTTTTTTGTGAGCCCCTCTTCTGCCCCGGAGTTTTCCCCCTTCCTGCCCCTCCTTCTATGGGGAGACTTTTTTTCTTCCCGCTCCTACTTCCCTGGGGACGTCCCCCAGTTTCCGGGTTTCTGTGTGGTTTGAGTACGCCTTTTGTTTCCCCACTTTACCACCTGGCGCGGGGTTCGACAATGACGTACTGACCCGCCTTTCCTGGGACTCTGTTCGTGGTGTTTATTTTTTCCCCCCGCCGTCCTGTATTATTGCAACAGTTTTTGAACCAGGTAAGGATGCGCTGTCCCAGCCCCTGTGCGTTTTTTTCTTTCTCTTCCCGTAGTCATCTTACGTCGCGCTGTCGGTGGTTGTTGGGTGTGGGTTGACCGGCATTTTTGGGGGGCCGGGGTGAGTGATTACCCGTCCCCCGTTCTGACGACCCCCCTATCCTCCCACGTCTCGGATGCCCTTTCGGGTTGTTTTCAGGGTGGTCCCCCACAAGTTTCCGCGGTCTTTTTGGTGACGTCTTCCCTCGCACCCCAAACTCCCGTCTCCCCCCCTCATTGTTCTCAAAGTTAGAGAATGGCCTATGTTTTTCTCCCCGCTTTTTCCCCTTCTCCCCAAAACCTTTTAGTGTGTTAATTTCCCTTTCCTCCCAGTGAGGGTCTTTTTGGGATTGACTTATTTTGAGCCTTTCACTGCCCCCTCGATTCTTCACCTCTTACGGGTTTTTTTGGACGTTCCGTTTGGGGTTTTTCTTCCCCCTTTTTTGTGACCCTGCTTTTTTTCGGCGTTGCCGTCCTTTTCCGCCGTCTTACTTCCAGAGGGGCGGCCGAGGTCGGCTCTTTCCCTGTTGGGCACTTCGTTGCTGTCAACATTTTTTTTTTTAACGTTGCGCTTTTCTCGCACCCATTTTTCAAGCTTTTCCGTTTGAAGGGGGCATTGGGTTTTTTTCCCTACGGCGGATTCTTCGGGGCGCGGTTTTTTTTGCGCTGGTGTTTTTGTTTTGACTTTCATTTGCGCTCTTTTCTGAGCTTTTTCTCCTCCTCTTTGCTTGTATGCTGTGTCCGGTGTTGCGCCTTCCTGATTCCGTTTTTCGTGGCTGTCTGGACTTTCACCTTTACATTTTTTTTCATTCTGGCTTTTGGTTTCGTTCGTATTCTCCGTCTGACGTGCGCTGATTTCTGGGTTATTATAGAATGCAACCTGTTTTAGTCCTGGTTTTTGTTCCCTTTCTGAGTTGGATTGTGTTTCACATTACTCTCTTTGACCTTTTGGGTTGACCCCTGAACCTCGCCCGTTGGGCCGGGTACTAATTGCATGGACATCCTTTTCCCGGGAATTTTTTCTTTTTTTAGGATGTCCCTTTTTGCTATGTGTTGCTCATTGATGATTGATTGACTTTTGTTCCTTTATGATGCTTCCCCCCTCGTCTACCTGCGGTTTGATGGTTCAACATTTCTTGGGAGGTTGATCGTTAGGGTGTTCCGCTTCTTTGGCGTTTTGCTCCTTTGTGTTCGGGTTCAGGGCCTAGGGAGTCCCTGTCTTTTTCCCCTTCCCCACCCGAGCGTGACATTAAGTAGATGTCGTGTTCGGTAGTTTGTGCTGCTTTTTTTTTTTGGTTGTTGGTTAACTGCCCACCCTTTTGCGGTTTGTGTTTGTCCCGGTTTTTTTTTTCGGTCTTCTTTTTCCTCTCCTTCAACCCTTGTGTCCTTTCTCCCCCCTTTTCGCTTGACAGTCTTCGTGGAGGCACCCTTGCTTGTTTCTTGGGCGTTTTGGACGCGCCTTGTACCTGCTTTTGCCCCCAATCCGGAGAGTTTTTGCCGTTTTTTGTCTCAAGCTTGCTTGACCCTTTTATTGCTGCCCCCTTCTTGCTACGTGGTGCGCCCTCGGTTTTTTTCTTGGCTAGTTTCGTCTTTTCGCTGCCCTGTTCGTGTTACCGCGGCCTTTTGATGTCGTTTCCGTGCCGGAATAACCCCCCCCGGGACTGTGGTCCTCCATTTGACAGTTTGACGTTTTCATTTTAAAGTCGTTTGGTTTTTGTCTTGTGCCCTTCTTTTTTTTTTTTTTTTGGGGGGTGCTGTGAATCTGATGGTTCTCGTCGAACGCTTTTTCTTGCAGGCCCCCTCCCCCCTGGCGTTGATTAGTTTTCGTTTATTTTTTTTTCTGTCAGCTTTTTTCCCACGCTTCTCTCTTTCTCATTTCTTGTTTACGTGCAGAGTTTCCCCTTAGCTCGCGCTCATTCAGGCTTTTTTTTCCCCAATTCCCTCCACCAACTCTCTCTCCTCGTTTTGTTTTTTCCGCGGAGTTGTGTCTTTTTGCAGACCCCCGTTGGCCCCTCCCAGTTTTCGGGTGTCATTCAGCTTTTAACCTCCGCGTACACCTCTCGTTCTGATTTTTCCTTCCCTCCCCTCATACTCCGTCAGCCCCCCCGAACGGCCCCGTGTTTGTTTCGGAGGTGTCCTCTTGGCTTCGCAAAACAGATAAACCTTCTGGCCCCGGCAGGCCCCCCCCCCCCCGTCTAATCCAGCGCCTCCCCGTGCAGGGCCACGGTTTACGATGTATTCCCGTACCTTTTTTGTACTTTCCGTTTTTATTTCCCGGGCCCAACCCCGCCTGTACACTACCCGTCAGGGTTCTCGTGGCCTCCTTCCTTCCCGCCACGGAGGTTTACGTTGCCGACAACAAAGTCGAGGTCAGTGTTGAACACGCTTTTTTGTCGAGACTTTGTCGAGGTTTTTTTTTTTCCCCCCCCGGACTTGAACCCCTCCCAGCATTGTCATTCCGTCCCCAACGATTCCTGGTCTCCCGGCACCCCCCGACTTGCCCTCTGCAGCCGATCCCTGTATCGACCCAGGTGGTCCCTCGCTACGGTGGTGTTTTATAAGGGGACTTCCCCCATTTACCATCAGGAGACCGTTCACCCCCAGAAGTCCGTCCCCCATTGAAACGGGTCCACAATTACTCCCCAAAAGGCTCTGAAAACTTGACGCATCTGTCGGTGCCGGATAGAGTGCCCCCCCCCCTTCCCCCGGCCTGAGCGACACTACCGAACTTACTCACCGTTTCCCCCGTCAACTTGTTTCCCCACTGAATCCAGTACCCTTCGAAGTACCATCACCCACAAACACCTCAGGTTCCCTCCCCCCTAACCCCTCCTCCTTGGGGCGCCCTAGGGCACGGCAGAACTACCCCATGAGTACAGCCCCTCAACAATGCTTCCCTCCCACCTGTAATCCCCGAGAACCCCCCCCACTGGGCCCGTCCAGGGTGTCCGCCTCGTACTTTTTTGCCACTGCCCCTTCCCCGCAGCGCCCGCACGCGCGTTTCTTTCACCCCTTCCACCTCGGACCCCCCACCTCTCCCGAGTTACTTTATCCAAACTCAGGAGTTCCATTCCCCTGTTCGCCCTTACTTAGAAACTCCCCCGATGTTCTTCCCCCCTGTCTTCAGATCCCGCGCTATTCAGGAATGTGCGAAACCCAACACTTCCCCGCCGGTCCCCCCCCATAGCCGTTTTTCTTTTGAGCTGCACCTTTGGAAAGTGCGACAAGGAGCGCAAGTTGCCCCCCCCCAGCAGACCCCCCATAGTCACCTATTTTTCCCTTCGATAGGTGTACCACCGCAATTTGTTTCCTACGAGTGGGTTCTTTTTCCCGTTTTGTGCAATTTTCCACTAGCCCAATCGACTTACCCTGTCCCCCCCCGAAAGAGTTGCCATCAGTCCCGGTCAAGCGGTCCGTCCCTTTCCGTTCTTTTTGACCTTTTTGCGACCCCCAGGTTATCCCGAATCCTTCGCGGGGTCAGACACGTCAGTTTTTTTTTTTTTTTTTCCTTTTTCTTCCCTCTCTGTTTGTTTTGCTAATAGCGGATAGTTTCGTAAGCCCCCCAAATCAGTCCTGACACTTACCCCCCCCCGGGCCCCGCCGCTGTCTGACCGTGCACCCCCTCAACCCTCTGTTTTTTTGAGTCGGTATTTTTCCTTGTTCACTAAACCCCCCTTTCCCGCACGGAGGCGCATTGACGGTTATCACGGCTTTCAACGTACTGGTTGACTGGTCTAGGTCTCCCTTCTCCCCCTCCGTGCCCGCTCTCTGGTTGTAACACCCACACAGGTCCACTTTCCTCCTTGGTTCCCGACTTGACTTTTTTTTTTTTCATTCGTGTTTCGTCCCGTTGGAAGGTAATTCCCCCCACAGCCGGTTGGTCCAACACCCCCAGAAACCCCCCCCCTTTTCCCGGTCCTCTCCTATGAGCCCTTTTTTATGTGGATGGAAAGAAAAAGTAACACCTACGGACGGAAGGCTGTTTTTTAATAGGCGAATTCCCTGTTTTTCCCTGTTACCCCATTGAACTTCCCCAGCAGTTCCCGGAGTCCCTTTTCCCCCCCTGACCTCCCCCCATGACAGCTCTTTCAAGTTCCTCCCCTTCACCTCCTGTTCTTCATGACCAGTGTCTTTGCCCCCCCCCGGCCGGGCGTCAACTCTTTTTGACCCCCCCCCTTCTTACTCCCCAGTTCTCCCGGGGACTCCTTTTGAGTACTCCCTTTTAATCAGGCTGGCGTGCCGGGCCCAAAGGGGTCCTCTTTTGTTGATCATCTTTTTCTCCCACCAGTCTTTTTTCCTCGAGCTGTCTCGTGAATCCCTTCGAGTGCACGTTCCGAGTTCACCGGTCTTTAGTTATGATATCAGTGGCGCGGCCTGTTTCCTTCGAAGCGCTTTTTTTTTCGCCAGCATTACCCGCGGATACGTTTTCTGCGTTGCCTTTGCGCGTCCCCTCCCATTACGGGTCACGCCCCAGCGTGTTCTGTTTTGCACGGTGATCATGTCTTTCTGCCCCGCCCCCCCCTTTTTGAAGGTCGGTTTTGCAACCCCCTTTCTCCTTAGGACCTCCCCCCCCCCTTCCTAAACCCCTCCACCTGGTCCCGTCAGCGGGATTTATTCTGGTGTTGTGGCCCCCGTTACTTTTTTTCCTCCTCCTCGTTTTTTGGTTTGATCTCTCTTTTTTTCCTGAAACGTAATTAAAGCTGTTAAGTTTTGTCATGATTGTGAGCGGTGGATTTGTGTTCCCTAGGTTCCCTTTTTTTTTGGCGGACTTGGTCTTTAGTTTCCGGCGGTTCTCCTAGGGCATTATTTCGGCCGGGACGAGCATGCCCGTAAGACCCTCCACCGCGATGACCCGTTTACCTTTTCTTTGTCTGGGTCCCGCTGCCCCCCCCATTTATCTTCTGCTAGGGATTTGATATGGACGGCGGCGTTTTCGCGCGGCAGTATCCGAGGTTCGTTTGTATCAGAAGGTTTTTCCTCGTGATACCAGTGGTCCCCGCCCGCAAGATATTGCATCGTGCACGAATTTTTCCACCACTTCGAAGATTTCTTTCACGCGGTCCCCCCCTTACTGTTTTTGTCCTTTTTCCCTGATTGAGTTAGTGCACCTGTGCGGCCGGGCATCCTTTTTTTTTTTTTTTTTTTTGTTGCGATTTTTTCTCCCTCCCCCTTCCTGGGTTCCTCCTTTTTTTCCCCCCCCTTTTGAGTTACTTTCCTGGGTCTTTGCCTGACACAATGGGCGCTGGAGACTTTGGTCTTGTTATCCCCCTTCTGGGACTTTCTATGTCTGGCGTTCTTTACCGGGACGGAAACTTCTTGGACCCTTTCCCACTGGCTTTGCATATTTCCCCCCCACCCTTGACCTCTTTGTTTCCGCACCCCCCTGCGCCTTTTATTTTCCCTGCGTGATGGGGATGGGTTTTTGCAGGCTTATGTACCTTCAGGTTACCCAAACCGGTGATGACACGGATTTTCCGATGTTGCCCTTTTCCACGTTCTTGTGTTTTCACCCAACTTTGCTAGACTTCTTCTTACAGGTCCAAGCTTAGTCCATTCCACTAGCCGTGCCACCGTTCGCCGACCTGGCGAGTGGTCCGTTTTTGGTTTTCAAGTGACAAACGGCCTGCCTCAAACCAACACCTTGACCCCCCCCACAGGGTTTCTTTTGAGTTCCCCATTTTCCCAGGTCGGCCGGGTATTTGTCTTCTCTTTTTTTGAGATTTTTCCAGCCTCTCCTTCACCTTTTTGAGGTGTCGTTTCCCCCTTTTTTCTCTGCTGGTTTCACCCCCCTACCCTTTTCCCATTCTCGATTTTTTGGGCCTTCGAAGGGACGATTCACTGCTGGCGGGGCCTATTCGTGGGCCCGGCCGTGATGTCACTTTTTTTCCCTTGGATGACATGGTTTCACGGTTCTTTTTTTATTTGCCCCTTCCCCCTGGCAGGCGTTCCTATTTTGCCCACTGGTGGTCAACCGCGGCCGTCATATCGGTTAATCGGTGGCTGGTTTCTAATTTTCTTTGTTCAGTTTTTTTTTTTTTATTTCATGAGGCCTTCCGATCTGGTTCAGTTCCGGTTAGGTCAGGGTTTACTGACGACATTCCTGCTCTTTGCGGGCTGACTGAGTCCACCCGGTCTTTTTTTTAGGCCCTTCATCTTTTTTCGTTTTTACTCTTCTCTCTCGGTGCTTACGTATCGTCCTAACTCCGCTTTGTGGTTATAGGTGCGTGCACTGAGCGTTTTGCGCTCGGTTCTACACCTTTGACTTTTTTTGCAAGGTGGCCGACCCTTCCCTCCTGTGCAGAACCGCCCGTTTTTCTTGCGGTGGTGGTTTTTCGGGCTTGAACGTGGGCTGATCGGGTGTCTTGTTTTGCTTATTTTATCAGTGAAAGAGCCTCTCCCCCCCGCTTTTCTTTTACCGGTTTGTTCCTGGTGTTGGTGTGCTCGATCCGCTTATTTTGACGCGATTCATGTGATTCCTTTTGAGTTTTGGTGCCGAGGCTTTCACTGTTCCCCCGGGTCCTGGAAGGTAATGAGTAGACATTTGTTCGTCCGCTGTTGTTAAGTCTTTTTTGTAAAGTGAAAACATTTTTCCCCTTTCCTGGTTAGGCTCGTTATCTGGGGGTTGGCCCCCGGGTACTTTGATGGCCACAGATGGCTGCCCCCTTGGTTCTTTGTAATGTTGCTCTTTTTTGACCGTCTTTGGGAAGTTTTGGGTTTCCCCGGGGGGCAAGGAGCCCACTCGCTTTGTGTCCCCTGGGATGACATTCTGTCGGGTGTGGGCCTTAAGGTTGGTGATCCCCTCAGGACGTTTATTTTTGCGACCACCTTACTTCGTCTACTCCGGTTGATGAGGGTCTGCACGAGCCTTCTCTTCGTGTCCTCCGGACTTTGGGTATCCTGTTTGGTTACGAATTGCAAACCCTGTTCCCCCGGAAGTAAATAGGTTGTCCCCAGCACCAGAGTCTTCAGTTCGGTTAGGCCTGGTTCATGCTGGTCCCCATTGGTATATCTAAAGGTGTAGCTAGGCCCCCCTCCCCCCCCCCTTCAGTGTGCCTTGGTAGGAGGTGTTGGTTGCTGGTCTTCTTTGATTTCCTTTTCGACCGAGTGCTGTTGATTTGCATTCGCCCCTTTTTGCTGATCTCGCGGTTTCCCTTCCTGATTGGACACTGGTTAGACCCTACCCCAATT
>Ga0179593_1290985_pt1 | contig 13273 bp, 8 predicted proteins | sample CZODoug2_1_08_16_FD_185931 | JGI IMG/M metagenome (GOLD analysis project Ga0179593, IMG submission 185931) | Vadose zone soil fungal communities from Angelo Coast Range Reserve, California, USA - CZODoug2_1_08_16fungal (PacBio error correction) | ecosystem: Environmental > Terrestrial > Soil >... | reverse complement strand
CTAAAATGGATACATCTCCTCTGACTTCCTGTATTTCGTTGATTATTTTGTGCTGGTCGCCGAGATTATCTCTCGATCTTATGCCCGCAGTTATAGGCGTGCTCCTTTTCTTTGATGACTTATTTTCCGACTATTCGTTTCTCTTGGGAAGGAGCGAGTTAGCAGGCGTCTTCCTAAAATTCACGCGGCCTCTTCCTGCACCTGGCTTGTCACGTTTCCTTCCTTCTTGGAAGATTTTACCCTTTCCCGCTCGTCTTCGTGCCTAGTCTTTCCTGAGTTTTTCTGGTTGAGAATTAAGAGCGAGGAACGTACGAATTATGAAGATCAAACTCCTCCCCCATCATGCTGAGACATGTTGACGGTCCCTTTCACTAATTCGCGGTCGCGGCTGACTTGACTCCCCACTTCTTCGTATGTCCTCTGGAAGCCACGTTTGGTGGTGTCAGTAGTATTAACAGTTGTATGTTCGGTTTGGATGCGTCCTTGTTTTTTCTATTGACAAATCGGTGATCTGCGAAGTTTATCCGGCATGCCCCCGGAGTCTCGAGCGAGGATCACCTTCTAGAAGACATCCCTTCGTTTGTTTGCGCCCGCGGCCGACTCTCGTACAGACGGTCGTACTGGCTCTTAGTTCGACTCCTCGATAGCGTGCCGACCTCGCACGCGACCTCTAGATTCTTCGATTTCCCCCTGTCTCCAAAAGACTTGTCCGCACCCCCCCGGCTTGCGCGATTGCCCCAACCCCTTTCGTTCCGTCACCCGATGTCTCCTAATAGAGAGAAAGAACAGCGTGAACCTTAAAGATGGTTCGTTTTGCAGCTAGACACTAGTTTTCCCCCCAACGTTCCCGAACCTGTCGTCGCCTGCTCCCTATACCTCCCTATCCTCGAAAAATTTAGCGCTGCCCGCCTTCTGGTGCCTTATATTTCTCCTCCGGCTGAGTGTCCGGTCACGTCGACCTTGAGTTTTTTCCTGGGCTTCTTTGCGCAAGCGATAGTTTCTCTCTCGATTTCAGTCTGAAGCCTTTATGAGAGAAGAACTCCTCTCCGGCGGTGAGGTGGAAGACCTTGGATCTTCACTGCCCCCGTTCAATAAGTAGAAGGTGCCGGTCTAATACACTCACTCTTTTTTTTGACGGCTGAAGAGGAAAGTTGAGTGTTATCGCATCATTCGATAGATCCCGAAACTGATTGTCCCTTAGTTATCTCCTCCTCAGGCCACTTATCTCTTCCTGGCCTTCTCCGTCACCTTCTCCGCTAGTTTGGAACTGGCTTTTCATAGAGCGTGCCCCTTGTCCCTTTTTGAAGCGCCCCAGCCCCCCCTTCACATTTACGTCGTCTCACCATCCTTTAATTGCTCTCTCCTTAGATTCCTCCGGTAGAGGTAGCGTCTGGATCTGTCCTTACTCTGTGACCGTTGCCCTTCCTCCTGAGTAACTGTGAGAATTGTAGCTTTTGCCGCACGTCCGTCTCGGACGAAGAGTCATTTCTTTCCTATCATTTTCTTCCCCTCGGCGGTTTTTCGTAATTTTTCTTTTTTTCCTAGGGGCTGGGTGAATAGGGGAGCGGTGCCTTCACGAGCTTTCCTTTTCTGAAAGGTTCCTCTCTTCAGAGACTAAGTCTGGTTCGGACGGGTGACCACTAAGCCTTATATTGTAGCCTCCATCTTTCTTGTTTGACTACGTCTCCCGGCCCCGGCGTCGTTTCGGTATGCTGCCGTTTTCTTAAGTAGAAGCTGCTCTTCTACGGTGGACTTCAGACCCGCGTGCGGCCAGATTCCTCTCGTTTTTAAGATCGGGTTTAGACATTTACCCCTTCTCTTGAACCACGCTCCACCGCTCCCGAGAGGAGAGCCAGCGGTCAGGCTCTTGTGATTTTGATGCCGATGCATTTCTCTCGCGCCTTCTTAGGCAGGGAGCCTTTTTCCATTGCCCTCTCGCGCCCTGATTCGAGAAGATAATTCTCGGCCAGCGCCGCGTAGGTCCGGTGGAGGTAACCACGCCTTGTTGCCCAAAATCTTCTACATCTTTTTTTGGATTTTTCTTGCAGTCCTAGATGTTCCTGCCTGGTTTGAGAAGAAATGTTGAGGAGCTCTCTGAGTTCCATTCTGGGTAGCCATGGCAGTCCGTGGATGTTACGAGCTTTTCCGGGTTACTTTTTTCGCCGGCGTTCTTTCTGGCGGCTCTTCTCTTGCTTTCGTTCCTTGGGTTTTGCTCACAATGCATATGTTTTCAAGGTTAGAAACTGTTCCCTTCTGTACTATCTTTTACTTTATCTTCGACAATAACTCCCTTGGACGACGCTAATGAAAGTTGATGACCATCGTGAGGCATAAGCTTTCTGGTTTTTCGAGGTTCCGTGGTATATGGCCCTTCCTTTCTTTCCAAGCTTCCTCTCACATAAGAATGATCGATTCGGACCAGACTGGTCTTCGAAGTTCCGCTGACTTTCTCGCATCTCTTTCGGCTTTCCCCCAAGCCGGTCAAGGTCCAACAAGTAGTCGAAGGCCTATGTACTCCCCGCTCGCCTTGTCGTTGGCTTTCCGGAGCGTCGCTGCAGAAGAAGAAGCATAAACGTCGCGATCTCCTCACCATCCTCTTTCCTCCTCCTCCGTGTTTTTTTTTTCTTTTTTTTTTCGAGACAGTCCGTGATCTGCGTCTGCTGCCCCCTCCGGCGGGAAAAGTACCTCTTCCTCGCCTCCCCTCCCTGCGCTATCCCTACCTAGCCTCTCTCTTTTTTTTAAGTGGCGTGGTCGTCCAATAGATATGCGTAAGCTCGGGCACTTCCTACTCCCTAGGTGCCATTAATCGCAGGCGCTGGCTTTTGTTTTCCGCGCCTTTTCTTTTAAGACTTGCCGCCCCAATCCCTCTTTCGTCCCCCCTCCATTCGTCTTTCATCTCATTTTTGCTTTTAACTGAATCTTCGCTTCGCTCCAAGGAATTGAGCCCATCCTATAATCCTCCCTCTATGTAAATGGGACCAGGGCTCTCACCCTGCCATTGTTCTCAACAACCCCCAAGCCCCTCAGCAGCCGAGAGAGCCTGCCTCCTACTGAGACACCCTTTTCTACCCCTTTTCCCACAAGGGCCGAGAGAACGATTTTCGGACGGCCTTGCTGCCCCGCCTGGAACCGGCCCTCAATTTTTTTTTTTTAAACCGTTATTCACCAGCTTCTAAGAGAAGGGCTTCCTTTTCTTGCCTGGGGATTGTTTGATTTCTGCGTGGAGCCTGAACTAAAATCGTCTCCTCTGAACCTCTGAGGATGCGTCCCTGACATAGGCAGCTCACACACTTTTTACCCCCCCCTTATTACACTTCCCCCCCTGTCATCCCGGGAATGAAGGTAGTCTCTCTGATGGACTCGTCACTTAAAAAATAATAGCCGACGCGCCCTAGCTCTCCTTAGTACGGGGCTCGTGGTTCATCCTCAGGCCTTTGTCCTGGCGCTATCGGTTTAGGAGTAGAGAGTCTTCTTTCCCCCCTCTTTTAGAGAGACCGGTCCAACTTCGTAAAGCGCGCTATTTTCGGAGGGAAAAAAGCCAGGCTCCTCCTTGTTTCGACGGGATTCCGCCTTTTTTTTTTCCTTCTAGATGTCGCCTTAGGGTCAGTAAAATCCCTTCACCGCCGTTCTCTCCAAGGTCCCTAAAGACGGTATCCGAGTTAAGCAGGACCGCACTTTCATCCCCTTGACCTTAACTCCCTCGGCACGCTATCTCCCACGCTGCTTTGTTTTTACCCGATACTATATCACGTAATTCTCGTCGTCGACGTCCTCACTTCCCTCGTTGGCCTACCTGTTTTTTTTTTTTTACCCTCCTCTGCCCGCTACCCCCGTTGCATGTTCTGAAACAGAGAAGACCCCCTCCCTCCCCCAGCAGAGTGCCGAAGATGCCCCTCGTCTCTTCGACCTTCTTGTCCCTTCTCGTTCTTTTGGCCGGGCTTAGTGTTTGTAGACTTCACCAAGGAGAAGCCGAGCCCCGGTGCCGTCCTGCTCTTTCCTCATGTAGGATCCAGCAGGACCTGCTGACGGCTTTTTCCTTTTTTTTTTCGTTCACCTGACCCCCAAGCTTATAGAAACCGGACCCCTACTTTTTCTCCGTATTTAAATCGTTTCCTAAGAAAACACTGTAGTCGTTTTGTGAAGTTCGGCGCATACATTTCAGTCGTGCACTCTGCATTGCTGCCTTGACCCGTAGGTCTGTTCACCCTAACATTCATGAGGAGTCGCTTCCTTGCTTATCGCCGAGAGGCGGGGCCGCGGCCATCTCGCTCGAGCTTGCTGCACGAGCCGCTCCTGTTTTCTGGCATCCTAACAGTTCGACAGGGACAAGTAACAATTCTTGCCGTCAACGAGGGACGCCCCGCCGTTTGATTCTCCCCCGGTGCGGCGAGGTGGCTTATTCTCAGCTCGACTATTTTCTCTCTTTGTCGAAGGGTTTTGCCTATGAAAACGACTCTCTATTTACGCCGGCCAGCTTGTGCTCGCGCCTTCCTATTAGCGCCGCTGGCTGTGGTTCCTTTCGTAGATCCTTTGGTGTTTCCTTTTACCGCTTTTTTTCGCGTGCTGCTATAGAACTAGGTTCCGCGGGCGTGAGTTCGGAAAGATGGATAATCATTGAGATACGTCATCCTTCCTGACCGTTCCTTTGCCTTCTCTTCCCGCCTTTTTTTTTTTCTCCCATGGATCTCTTTAAAAGGAGAATCCGACTCCAGGGCTTCCTCTTCTTGTAGGACCTATTTGAGATTTTAAACGCGATAAACCTTCTCATCCCAATCGCAGTCGCCTCATTCAGGTTAACCCCAAACCGATGCGCTGAGATAAACTTTTTAAGAAGGTAGTTTGCTGCGCTCGCCCTGAGTGAGGAGATTTTTTGACCGATGCCGTCCCCTTTTTTGTGTTTATGACTAGAGATCTTCCTGTATAGAATCCTTGTTTTTTTTTTTTTCATGCTCCCACCAGTTCGGCTAAGTCTGGCCTATGCCGCCGACTTGAGTCTTTCAGGGCCGAGATTTTTTAATTTGCCTTCGGGCGCGCCGAGGCGTCCAGTCCTCAGGTCCTTTTCATATTGATTCGATCTTGATGCTTTCATGAGAAACTGCGCTTTCTCGCCAGGCAGTGTTCCACGACCTGCTGCCAATACGACGCGCATGAAGCTCGTTCTGTGATTTTTTTCAAAACCCTATCATCTCCTCAAGAATACTTCCTCTTGAGCTGGATCTGATGTTTAGATCACCTTTTGTTGATATAGATGGACCTCGTGCTCCATCTCCTCCTCGTACGTAGTTAGGCCGCTGACTCTTTATGGCGCGAGCACCTTGCATCGTCTCCCCTTTCTGCGGAAGTAATTTCTCAGGTCCGTTTTCTGAAGCGTTAGCATAGGTCGCTGTCGGGCATCGGAGAAGGCAGAGTCGATTCCTGCGAACCGCTTCCCAGAGGCCTTCCGTCAAACTCGGCTTTTCCTTCCTTTTTCCTTTCTTCCTTCGTTTTCTGAGTCGCGCCTTTTCGGTTCCCCTTGCGACTCGTGCTTTATCGTTTTCCTGATCGGCCTCCTGTGTGCAGCAGAAGAGCTCCCGCATCAGTCCTAACTGCCCTATCCGACCATCCATCTGAGGACTCTTTTGACCTTCAGGTACACAGTCCCCCGCCGCTTCTAGACGGAGAATCAGAGCCCTACCTTCTTCTATCTGTATTTCTTATATCATCTGGAAAGTCTTGTTGGTTCACGTAGTAGTCTTCCAGTGAGATTGTTGGGGAGGATGCGCCAGTTTGAGCTTTTCCCCGCGGTGAAGTTAATGTCCGTCCAGTCCGTCGCGGGTTTCTCTCACGTTGAGCGCGGACGAAGATCTACTTTCCCATGCCGTTTGCCACCTCCGAATCATTGAGCCCCCAGTCTTTCTTTTTCTTCTGCGTAGAGACATGACTTATATCTCCTTCTTTGCTCCCTGCCAAGACTTTTCCCCTGTTCCCGCTCTTGAGAGTCCCCTTATAACATGTCCCTAGCCCCCCTCCCCTTTTGCGAACTACTTCAAAGCCCCCAGCCCCCCCGGCTAGATGTCCCCTCTCTCGCGCCCGTCCCTCTGAGCTAGTGCGGTTCCCGAGGATGTCCTGTTGAAAGAAGATAAATTTAGACACAAGCCTCGCACCCTAGTCTAAGCTGAGGCGTTAGATCGCCGCCGTGTAGCATTCTCTTTCTGCCTTCGTTCACTAGATATTCTGCGTCCCCTCACTTCTTCCCTTCCCCGATTACCGACCGTGAGATAGAAAAGTCTCGAGCGGGAAGAAATAGTGCGCGCGATGGCGCTTCCCCCCAGCCCTCGAATGCGTGCGCAGCAGCCGACGCCTCCCGCAGGTTGAGGGTCATCGCCCTTCCTCCCCCCCCCCTGTCGAATAAGTTTAGGCCACGACTCCTGAAGTTGACTGAACCCTCCACACCGCTCCAGGGTTTTTTCTTTGCGGAGGACCACTTTAGGCGTCAGGATAGCTCTCTTAGCCTCAAGGATCTTCGTGCCGCACGTTTTTTAGTAGTCGGTTCGAACTGCGTGGATGATGTTATTCTTCTACTCCCGCGTTCCTAGCCTGGATAGGGAACGTCGCGCCGTCAGAGTTTTAGGGCGACACCTTTTTCGTTTTGCACATCACTTCTCTTACCATACCGGTCGAAGGCCTCTCGATCATCTTTTTCGCCTTAGTTTCCCCCTTGTACCGGCTTCGTTCGAGACGGCGGAGAATTGTCGGCTCTGCGGAAAACTGTGAGCATCTCGAAGCCCCTCTTATAGTCACGTAGAATTTTTTTTATATCGGTCATCGGGTGCGGCCCATATATAAGCGGGGCGACTGACTGGCATCGGTTTTTATTGGATTTTCTCCCTCTGGGACGGTGGGCCCCTTTCTCCCCGCGGAAGAGTGGACGCAGTCCATCTTCCTTATTTTGAAGTGGAGTTTTTACTCCCGCTAGCCTCTATTTTGATTTTCAGCCGCCCTCCACGCCTGAGAGTCTCACTGTCCGAGGCGCCGAGGTTGATGCTGGCGTCCGAGATACATCCGCTAGCTCCCGGTTTTTCCCCTTCCCTCGCAGAGAGTTCTCCCATGCCTTCTTCATCCTCGCCGTCCCTGCCGAGAGTTGATTTCCCTTGCTGCTTCCCCCCGAGCCGTCGTTTTGCCTCACGTTTCTCCCTGATAGAGAGTGCTTCTTTCTTTGTGTTTATTAAGGACTAAGAGAAGACGCGTTCATGCTTTCTCAGGGCCGATGAACTAGACTTTTCCCCCTTTGATGTTCGTCGGCCGCGTAGGAGTGCCTTTGAACCGCTGCGACGGCGCTCTTTAGAGCGCCCCCATGTCACACCCCCCTCCCACCGATTTCATTCCCGTAATATTCCCCCTTCAGTCTGTGTGTGAATGCCTGGTTTATATAAGCACTTTGGGAGATATTCCTGTAAGGGGGGTCGCTCTAAGTACATGGCTGTCGCTCTTGCCTGTCTCGGGTTTGCCGGCCTTGTTTGGCGACTTCCTCTCTTCCTTTTTTCCCGTGATTGTTTTTTGTCAACCTAGATTTGGAATATAAGACAATGGTACAATTATATCCGGACGGCGGGGTTGCTTCATCTTTTTTCCTTCCCCCCCCAAGCAAAGGCCTCGAGAAGAAGAGTTCACTTGCTTATCCATGGCAACACTTTTTCTGGTTAGAGTGCGAAGGTCTATTGCGGAAATGTCTTCCGAGTTTCGCCCCCCCTCCCCCAGCTCCTGCTCAGTCCTTAACAAGTCTTCGGATTAAGTTTCCGCTTACTTTTTCGAGCATCTCTTTCTTAGACCCCCAGAAAAGGTCCAGAACCGATCTCGACTGTATGTGCTCAATCGCCTGGCCTCTCTAGATCTCATTTTGTTCGGCGCAGCAGACTAGTCTCACGTCTCAGATCCGCGTATATTTCATATTCGGTGTTTGTTAGAGAGATGGTCCCAGCGTGCCTCCTTTTTCCCGTCTTCTTCGCTTAGACCAGCGCATCCAATAATATACGCCGCTCACTTAGGACGCAACCCTAGCTTCCCGTTATCCTTTTTGCTTGTTCCTTGGCGTTTTTCCTCCTCCCTCCCCGATTCGCAGTGAAAGTAATTTTCACTTCCTGGATATTCCGTCCTCGATAAGGAGATGGCTGTGTCTGTCTCCTGAAGACTTCAGACCTTTCCCTTCCTTCCCTTACACACCGCCGAGTTCGTGCCGAGAAGGGCTATCACGTGCATCTTCGCTTAGCCTTCCGTTGACTTAAGACCCTTGAATCGTCAAGTATGCTGTCCTGGTCCCTTTTTTCTCCCCTCAAACCCTGCCCTTTTTTTTGATTTTTCCAAAGCACTTGTTTGGCACACCGCAGCGCGATCTCCCTTCAATGCTTCTCCACCTCCCCGTTTCAAACAAGGTATTCCCCCCAAGCGTGACAGCCCAGTTCTTCTTGACCCCCTCCTTTACTCATATCCTATCTTGCTTGTGAGAACAAAGGCATTACACAGAATATTCATGGGACCTCTCATGTAATGGTTGCGTTTTTTTTCTTGGCCTATCATCCTTTTCTCTCCATCGACCTCGTTCGCTACTCCACCGGAATGCTCTATAAGCGAGTTTCATCGGCCGTAATAAATGCTGTACGGTCCGGCTCATTTTCTTTCTCAGGTTCCCCCAAGAAGACTCATGAACCTCTTTCTTTTAGTTTCTTTCTTCCCATGCTCGCGGATTTTGTGTTAGAGAAAGGTCACGTGTTCGTAACGAAGAGCGTCGGCTCAACCTATATGAAGAGTGTGGCGAACCGTCCAAAAATAGAGCTCCTCTGGTCACCGAGGGTCCCGCGCGCGCTGATAGATGAAGCCTACCGACGCCCGTCGTCAGCTTTTTGACGGTATTTTCCGCGTGCTTATCGGTAATGCTAGTCTCTTGTGCGTCACTACGTCCTTTTTGATCACTTCGGAACATAAATAGTCTCGCTTAGCCGCGTACTTTTTTTGCCCTTTCCTAATTGAACCCCCGAGTCCCGCCCTCGCCCAACTTTTCTCTCTCCTGCCGCTACCTATGGCTGCCTTCGCCTTTAAAACTTTCTAGTAGTAGAAGTAGGGCGTCTGGGTTCCTCCCCCCCTGAGGAGCCACTGCCCCTCTTATAGACCTGAATCCATCCCCCCCACCGCTGACTCTTCTTCTTCTCTCTTCTAGAGTGAATTCCCGCATGGTTGAAAGTTATGGTGCCGGTTCTTATTACCTTTGGAGTTCCCCTTGCCCCTCCCTTCTCAGAAAAGCCAGTTGACGATCCTGATTCTTGTTAGTCCCCAGGAGTCATAAGGAAACCGTCTTTCGATCGGCTCCGACGACTCCCTTTACAAGCCTTTCAGAGCTCTTTTCTTTTCTTCCGATTTCCTCGAGATAAGTCTCCTCTTTGACGTTCCCCTAACTGAGAGTGTTTACTAGGATTCACCTTCGAAGTTTCGTGAGAGAGCCCTTTGCGTTACTCTCTGCGACTAAACCTCCCTAGGCGTATGTTCGTATTTATGAGAATAAAGAATAGGTCTGCAGGCAGAGACATGATCGCGACGGTCAATGATGCCGATCGCTTCAATTTTTTTTGAGTAACCTTCGGCCTTTTCCCCCGTCACTCGGAGCCCCATCTCTCTTTTGTTCAGACCCCTATGCCTAGCTTCCTTAGACAAGGTTTGCTGAGGTAGATTCTCAAGACAGGCTAGGTCCTCTTTTCCAGAGTGGTTGTTCTGACAGGGTCTGCTTTCGAACCTTTTGCGTTCATGCCGCTCCATCTTTTTGGCGCGACCCTCTGTTATCCTTACGCCGAGTTTTTTTCCCTACGTTTCTCTTACCGAAGCTTTTGGACAGGTAAGCGCCGCATCCCTAGACCACTCCCTTCCGGGCGAGGGGTCCTTTCCTAGCTCCCATGGGATTTCCTATCCAGAAAGCGAATGTTTGTCTTCCGATAGTTTTGTACCAAGTTCCTGGCTCTATATATTCAGTATCCTGCGCCCCCCGCTTCCCGGTCTATCCTTTCTGGTGGCAGTCTCCCGGCCTGCTTCTGAACCGGTGTTTTCCCCGCGTCCCGTCTCATCCCCCCACCTACACCCCCGTGCAATTCAACCCTTTCCTCAGATCCATCTTCGACGAAGGTGCTGAGCGGGTCCTCTCTCTCCTCGTCTGAGGCGTGTCTGACGCAACATCTAATATGGATTTTTTTTTTTCGTCTTCGGCCTTCTTCTTTTTGCCTCTCTCTTCCCCCTTGCTCACCCCTTTTCCCTCCTTACGTAGCCTGAATCTTTCCCTACGACGAGCAAGGCGGCGACCTGTTCCCCCGTCCTTCGGCCTCCCCTTTTTGTTTCTCTTAGAGGGACTCCAGGCGAGCAGAGGTGAATTTCTTTCGTCTTCTGCGATGAGGGGGTGGACTGACCTTCCCCCTCGTCCCGCCGACCTTATCTTCTCCGGTCGTCCAGCCACCCTAGAAGAATGTTTTTCCCGCGAATGAATCGTCTCTCCCCCATTTGTTAGACCTAAAAGTCAGGTACCTTCCAAGCCCTGCAGTCGGGCTCTTTGAGCAATGTTTCCCTCTTTCTTCTATTCCTATAAAAGTTTTTGTTGTTTTATAGAGATGAGTCTCCCCATGCTGCTAAATTTCCTCCCCTCAAGTACCGGTCTGCCGTCCTTTTTCCTTTATGCTCCTTGAAGCATCGCTTTGCTCTTTTCCATTCGCAGGGAGGGCTCCGGGTTCTTTTTACCTCCTCTCTTCATCTCAGTTCTGTTCCTCCTCCGCCGGAGCTCGTCTCATCACGATGAAAGCGCCGCGCCTGGTTCCAATAGGGGAGCCCCGTTAGAGTGGAAGGTCTTTTCACGCCGGAATGGAAGAACTCCGTCCCCTCCTCATACTGTGCCATTCGAATTCATACTGGCTTAACTGGATGAAGTTTTTCGAGGCCACGTCCTTTAAGTCTCTTCCCTTCCTTTTATCCTCCCATCAGATGATGAACATCTTTTTGACTTTCTCGGCCCACCATCTGATCTCTGGGAGACTGCTCAGACGCCTTTTTACGGCGCTGATAGAAGACTTTTTTTTGGACCGTCTATTCTTCCTTGTATGTTAGGGTTGGGATGCGCGGTGATCGCGTTTTACCCCATAAGTCTGAGAAGTGCCCTTTATTCCGGAACAGCCAAGATTGCGCCCTTGCGAGACGCGACCGTCCGTATTCCTTCTTTTAAGGTTTTTTTTAGCCTTCCAAACCTCGAGACAATGCGCGGCTCTGGGATTGCGGCCCTTATATATTAGCGTTTCCTCCATACCCCTCGCCCCTCGTTTCGAGATTCGGTCTCTCCTTCTCCGACGTCTAAAGAACCGATGCGACACACACCCCGCTCTTCACACGTCTTGTAACCCGGACTGTCACTTCAGATCGCAAGAAATCGAGCTCGGCAGGAAAGCAGAGGAGGCGTTGCATCGCAAGCTCACGCGAACACTTGAACATACCCCTATCTTCTTCGCTAGCCACTCTACGAGCAAAATTGAGACTTTCTGAGCGTCGAATTCGGTTCGTATTTGATCCTACGGAGATGAAGTACCGTCGACCGTGAGACTGCGCCCGACATTTTCTAGTCCTTCTCCATCCTCTTAGTTCGCGAGAGATGTGATCTTTTCCTCCTGTCAATAGGCTAGTTAGCAGCCATCTTTAGACTCGGTAATTTTTTGAAGCGCGTCTCCTGAATCAAGTTTTCGCGCACTGACTGTAAGGTGAAGGCCGAATCCCCCCCCCACGCTCTGGGGCTTAGGATCCAAGATTCTCAGATTCCCCTCCCTTCTGAGAAGCAGAGCTGGTTTAGAAGTTGTTCATTTAGTAGTTCTTGGAAGATAGCAAAGCCTTCTATGGCTGTCATGGATTCTCCCCCCGACCATAGAGTAAATATCATTATAGGAAACCTTGTCTTCGCATTCTTCAGGTGCCTGAAAGCTTAATCTCAATTTAACCAAACGTCGTCACCATGCATGTAGGCCTGTTCTTAGTCCGTTTCTCTTTCTCTTTGTTAGCGGCTCCTTCCGAATGGTCCCTCCTTGTTCGCGGATGGAACTGTTTTTTTGCTCATTTCGACCCCCTCCAGAGAAAGTCCGTCGTTCTCTAGACATTGCTTTTATAGGGCCAGGGCGGCAAGATCGAGTTTTCTTAATACTTTACCCGGTCTTGTCACTTTTTCTTGGATTCTAGGAGGGCGTCCTTAACTTATGTCCTGATCAGATTGACTTCTCGAGAAGGCTGTGCCGTTGAGTGATCCTTCCATGCTTCCTTCGATTAAGGGACGTCTCATCACGCAGTCTTAATCGTATCAGCGCGGATATTTTTTGTCTGTTTTTGGTAGGTTCCGCCAGACCCCTTTTTCCTCGTACATCGGGAAATATGAGCTTCTTCTCTGTCTGGACCGCCAGGGAGATTCGATCCTAGAGCGCCAGTACCTGTAATGGTCGATGAAAAAAGTCTTCCCGACCCGTTTTGACCTCGCGCGCCGAGCCCTCTTTGCGGCGATTTTCGGTACATTCCCGCGAAGAATTCTTCCCTTTATGGGTTACTTCTTCAAATACCTATCCCTCCCCCTCTTTGAGCCAGTTGATCAGATGACCTCTCACTCTTTCTCTCTAGATTTTGAGGCAGAAAATGAACAACATCTCCATCCAAAGATCAGATATCCTTGCCTTCCCTTCTCTTTGTTTTGAAATTTTTTTTCTTTTATAAGCCCTGAGGGTATAATTCCCGTTAACGTGAGTTTGTGATTACCTCAATTGGCTTGTAGAGCGGCTTGTCCCTTTTTTCTTGGTGTTTTGGAGCCCTGCTGGGAGGGCCCTGCGACTAGCGTTTCCTTGCCTGTTTCTGGGGTTTTGATCCAAATGGCCTCCTGTTTTAGGACTCCCTGTACCATTCGCTCTCGTTACGGCTTCACTTTTTGAACGTCAACTCTAAAGCCTTTCTCTGAATGCTGACTCGTCACTTTCTACTGACCGATCTGCCCCCTACGTCCTTCTGTGTTGTCGGCCTTGGGGTCCCTTCTGCACTCTTCTCACCCAGCTTTTGCTTGTTTAGAGCCTTCTCCTTTCAGGACAAGATCCTTATCCTTTCCGGATTCGTCAGATCGAGGAGGCGACCCCTCCTTCCCCCCAATTAAACCCCCGTAGTCTCCTTTATTTGCTTGAGGCCTTGCGTCGCCGGTCCTCTTTATGGCTAGCTTTGCATTTCAAGACGTTATAAACTTCGCGATTTCTCCCCCAAC
>Ga0179593_1545191_pt1 | contig 13274 bp, 16 predicted proteins | sample CZODoug2_1_08_16_FD_185931 | JGI IMG/M metagenome (GOLD analysis project Ga0179593, IMG submission 185931) | Vadose zone soil fungal communities from Angelo Coast Range Reserve, California, USA - CZODoug2_1_08_16fungal (PacBio error correction) | ecosystem: Environmental > Terrestrial > Soil >... | reverse complement strand
ACCTCGACCGTCCAATAGGGCAGGCCGTCCAGGCGATGGTTCCCTCGGATCTTAGCTTTCCTTCTCCGTCGCGGCAAGCGTCCCTCGCCCCCCCTTTCCCCAGCCGTCGACAAATCCCTTCAAAACCACCCCTTCCCCAGGCGCACTCCCCTTGCCCCAATTTTTTTCATGTCAGCAAAGCGCGACTCTTTCAAAATACTTTCCCTGGGGTCTTCCCCTTTTTTTGCGAAACCTTGCCTTTTCCAAGGGAATTCGCATGAGTTAGAGTCGCCGATCCCCCTATCGGAAATCCTCTCTTACTCTTCAGAGAAGCAACGAAGGATAGAGTTTTCTTCCCCTACCGCGTCAAATCCCCGGCTCGGTCTCGCAGACTATCCTGTCTTTGGTACAGGGGCCGTAGTATTTCCTTCCCCAATTCGGTATTTTTCTTTCCTCCCTCAATGCGGATCGCTTTTCTCCCCCCTTTCAGCATGCGAGAGAAGTCCCCTTTCAGCGTGTCCGAAAAAGCATGCTCCACGCGCACCCCCTGCCCCCCCTTTCCTTTCTATAAGAGAGAGGAGCCCTTTCTCCTGCATTCCTCGCTGCCCCTTTTTTCCGAGCATGATCAGGTCCAGCCGTCATCGCGGGAGAACATCCTTTCAGGTTTTTTAAGTTGCGCTCGAAATGACTTTCTCCCCACGCCTCGGTGCGCGCCCCCGTAAAACACTTCTCTTGTCGGCCACTGGCCTCTAGTCGTCGAACATGTGGTTTTCGTTTCCGACTACCCTAGCGTAACATCGCCTTCGACCTTCAAATAGGCCTGTCCTCCCAGCGGCTTCAAGTACGGACCCCATAATATTACTGATCCGTGCTTCCCACGCCCGCTTCTTGTCTTTTTCAATAGAATTAGAAGAACTCTTTCAGTGCGACCTTTTTTTCTCAGCGACCCTCCGGCGCCCTGATTTCTTTTCCCTGCTCGGAAGTGCTTCCCCATCGACCAGATGGATCTTTCTTTCAGTCTCTTCCCTTTTGAGATAGTCGGCGCATTCCCTCTTTTTTTTCTCTTCTTATTTACTCGTTTTTTGAGAGATCTTTTCCTCCAGACATCTCAAACGTCTTGTTCTCCCGCCTATCCAGCGGGTTTCGTTTTACGTCATAGAGTAGGTACACGGCTCTCCCTCTGTAGAAAGGTTTTTTCCCAATTGTCGCTTGCTCTCAACCGAAGATTTTTTTTTCCCCTCTTGATGTCGAATTCCTTCCGCTAGCAAGCCTTACAATTTTCGGCTTTAAGCACCTCCCTTTTCCTAAGATGGTGTTTTTTCCGATTTCCCTCGGAGCAGGCCCTTTCCGAGATTGACACCTTTTACGCCCGCCCGACAGGTTTGACGACTTCCCTCCCTGCCCTTTTTTTACGAGAAGGGGAGCCGGGTGTGACTTTTTTTTCGTCCGCCCTTACGCATTCAGGTCCCTCTTCCCCTAACGTCATTGTTTTCTGTCCTGACCAGGCCGTGCTTTCCCTTGACATCGTTTCGGCTTCTTTTTCTGCTCGTAAAACGGCCCCCCATTCTTGGGCGAACCTTTCCTAGGCTAGAATCATGGCTTTTGTTTTGCTCGTCCGCCTTCGCTGCACTCCCTTCCTTGGTCGGCACTTTCGTCTTTTTTTCTTAATATCGAACCCGGCAATTTCTTCCTGGCTAACCCTCCGACTTTTCTGACCCCACCCTCTCCTTCCGGAAGAGATCGATTTAGATAGACCGCCGCAGTGGTTGTTACCTTCTATCTTCTTTTTTGCGCGGCTCGATCCGGTCGCGGCTCTATGTGTGCCCTGCGCCTCGTTCCTCTGGAAAGGACGGCACTTTTTTCTCTCTCCTCAATCCTCTAATTTTTTTCCCCCCCTTTCGCCCCGGTGCCATAGCTTATCCGCTCGAAATGTCAGTCATGATCATATCAGGCTTGGCATAGGGTTGCTTGGGTTTTCCGCCTAGACGAGGGGGGATTCCCCCCTTCATGGGTTTCTTTTTGATTTCCCGGACGGCGGCCTTTCCCCGTGCCCGAGTATGTCCTTCAGCTATCTCTACATCGCCGTCTTTTTCATATGGGGAAGTTGCGTCCTGTGACATTTTTTTGAATGCTTCCCTCCGATCTCGGCTTCTTTTAGGCTCGCGACCTTCCGCATCCGGCTTTTGGCCTATCAGATGTCTTTTTTTTTTGTTTCAAGGACGACGCTGGCGTTCCCCTTTCGTCCTCCGAGTGCAGCTGATCTCGCCCTTTTTTCGTTGCCAAGCTTCTTAGCGACCTTCAGGAGTACGTCCGCAGCGGTCGATGACTTTGCCCCTTCTCTCACACCTATCCCTTTTCTTTCTCCTCGGATTAAGAGTGCATTTTTTTTGTCTGCCGAAGGCTTTTTTTTCCTTGCACCTAGAAGGCATTTTTCGATTGAAGGAGAGTGAATGCTTTCCAACCTTTTTTTTTTTTTCCACCGAAGAGTATGATGTCGGGCGACTCCCGTAAACCCTTTGTCGCTTATTTTCACGTCCGCAGTCGGCTTCGCCTGCGCGCGAACTTCTTCCACCTTTCTTTGCGATATATTTGAGGCTATGTCTCCTCCTTTTTCCCTTTCGGTACGCTGGCTCATCTGACTCTTCCGCTCGATCCACGGGTTCATCTATTGAGTTTGAGGCGGGTTCATCCTCTTCGTCTTCTGGACATCCACTATCTCCTTCGATCGGCTTCTACTGCACCTCCTCCACGCAGACACCCCTTGATGGGATCGATCTCAGTTTCCTCGTTCCTGCGGGAAGCGAATAATCTTTTTTTCCCCATCTGCCTTTTTTCCCCCTCGGCGGCTGAGATTCCGCGCTTTTTTTCCTATGAAGGCTTCCCGAGGTGGCTCTTTTGGTCTAGGGATATGATACCCCTGGATTTTCACCCCCAAGATCTCTCCCTCTAAGGTGTGGGTGTTGGAGATTCCTCTTTTTTGCTAATTCCTCCGTATCCCCTTCAAAGAAAGCAGACCCGGTTGGGATCGAAAATTCTAGCCGGTCCCTCTTCGGAGAGGATCTTCTCGTATATTTTTCTCCGGATTCCCCCCCCCTCTGCGGATCGCGGCCATATGGCATAACGGACTACAAGCTAAAGTTCCTTCAGGTTTAAGACCCCCCCCCCCCTTAACCGGCCCGTTTTTCTTCCTTTAAAGAAGCGATCTAGAAATTTCTTGGAGTATGGCTTCCCCATCCTTTACCGGGTAGGATCTCCTCCAACTCGCCGCCATAATAGATGGGTATTGAGTTGTGCTGATTGTTAGGTGAGTGGCTTCGTTCCCCCTTTGAAAGAGGAACGGCCTCCCCCCCCCTTCTTCTGGCTCTTTTCCAAGATCTTTCTCCTTCTCGGCACAGGTGTCCCACCGTGCGCGCAGGCGGCCGGATCGCGACCCGGTGGTTCTTCCGTAATACACGTTTCCTGTCTCCCGATTCCTCTTTTTTATTTCCCTGTCTGACCGCGTCGCAGAAAGCCTGAGAGTGACAGTCCTCCCAGCTTCTTGCCGGTCAAAATCCCCTCTTCCTCGAGTGCATTCTTTCGCTCCCCTTTTTTTTTCATCATCGCCGATGCCCCTTCTTTTCCACGCCCGTTCGGGACCCATCCCATCCCCCTCTCTGTCTTACTTGGAAAAGGCATTCTTTTTTTGCCGACGGTATTTGCTCACGCTTCCTCTTGGCCACCACGTGCCCATAGCGCGAGATACAGCTGCATCTCGTTTCCTTTCCCTGCCAGCTTGGCCCCATTTTCTTGGCCCTTTCAAAGAAAAACAGCTCCCGCCCCTTTCTTGGGTCACCGCCTGTCCCCACGGCCCCCTTCTTTCCTGCCTCGTTCGCCATCCTTTGTTTCTTTTCTAGACCCCCCGCCCCAAGGAATGATACTTTTCATGCAAACCCCAGGGCTTCCTCACCCTATGGTATCGCGCGAGAGTGCGTTTCCTTGTTTCCCTAGAGGCCGCACGTCTGGCAAGCCAGTTCCCGACTCAACTTCTCCTCCCTTTCTCCCCAAGAGTCGGAAATATAAATCCCCCCCCTCCCAGCGCAAGCCCTTCTTTCATGACTTCATCCCCTTCCTCCATAATGAGTTTTGGGCGACGTTCTGTTCCGGCTCGGGGGTGAAAAATCTATGGGCTCTTCTCACACTACGGCATCGCAGAGTTCGCTGGCCGATTTCCCAACCCATTCTTTTTGGATCGATCTTCTCCACGAAGGATAGAGCGTCTCTAATGGACAGCGTAAACTCCTGATAACCACTTGGCCCTGGTTTCCTTTTAGATAGAAAGGAAAGTTTCTCTTTTCCCCTTAACATTCTTTTGCCCAATTCCCCTTCCTTCAGGCAAATCCCTCTTCCGACGAGAAGCAAGGTCAGCTCTCCCACGCTTGCCTCTCCCGACTTCGAATGATCGATCCTCCTAGGCGACCACATGGTCCCTTTCGCTGAACTTCTCCGGCCAGAAACCGTCTTCAGCGCGGAAGACCAGCACTCTCTTTCGGTCCGCCCTCTCTTGAGAGAGAAAACCGTTCTTTGAGGTGCTACTGGGAGACAGTCGCCCCTCCGCAGGCTTCTCTCCTCCGTCGGAAGTCGTCTCCCCCTGGGCGTGGCGTCGATTCCATTCGATCCTTTACACATCTCTTCTTCTGAAATAGGCATGAGGCCCCTTCCCTCCCTTCCCCTGACAAACCATTACGTTCCCTATTCCGAATTTCCTCTTCCCCCTGACCGGTAAGGCTTGCCCTTTCGCAATCGCCTTCGAATCACCTGAGTCAGTGTTTTTGTTTTTTTTTTTTTGGGGGGGGGGGGGGACAATTTTTTTTTTAGCCGCAAGCCTCCCCCTTTCCCCGGCGTGCCTGCCCCGAATTGTACCTGTCTCCCTCCGCGAACATGTGTCTTTGCTGGAGACCGCTTCCAGTGGTCTGAGATCTCTTTGGCCTTCCATATAGATATTTTAATCATCCCCTTTTGTTTCTTTTGAGAGAAATCTCGCAGCCTCAAACGATCGCCTCGGTATAAAGTCCACTCCAGCCTTTGTTCGGTGCCGTCATTCTTTTAAAGGCGTTCTCTTTTCCTCACATCGGTCCTCTTGGCTCTTTTCCCTCTTGAGTGGCCGGCGACAACATCCCTGTCGCAAATATCAGCCTTATTCCGTCTTCCCCCAGCCTTACACATTTCCGGTGTTCAGAACTGACACCCCTCTTCTTTCAGGTTCGACCCGCTCCTAGGGGCTATTCAAATCCCTATTTTGATCGACCCCCGTCTCCCCCGACCCGCATTCTGAAGCCTCTTTGGACCGACGACCGCGGTCTTCCTTTGTTCCTTGTCTCTTTTTTTCGCCACCGTTTTCGCCGCCCTCAGGTCCCTCAACGTCATGTTTCTGATAATGACATTATCTGTGCTTTTCTCTTTTTTCCACTCGGAATTCTCTGTAGTCTTAGGGCAGCTATCTTTTTAAAAGGTTTCCCTCGCGGAGGATCGATATGCGGGGTTATTAGCCCTCTGCAATCGGCGTTCTTTTTCCTTACGTGACGGGCTTCTCTTCTTTCTGATTTGCCAAGCCTCCGGCCACTTTTTCGGGCTCCCCATACTGCCTTTCCCCCAAAAATATACGTCCTGTTCTTCCCCTTCCGAGATAGATTTCGGCTCTTCCCTTTTGTTGTCTTTTTTTTTTTCCTGTTTTGAACGCTGTAATTCTCGCGACCCTCCTTCCCCCTCTCTTCCTCTAGTGGCGAGCTTCCCGGTCGTCTTCCTTTTCTTTCGGCCTTCGCGCGAAATCTGACGATTGCCCTTGGAACTTGGTGCTTTTTCTAGAACAGCCCTATCTTTCCCACCCCCCTCTCCATTACCAATTCGCCCAATTTCCCCTGATTGGCGAGTTGATCATGATCAATATACAACTTCTTTCATTCGGGCTTGCTTCCTTTGCTTTTTTTTTTCTCTTTAGAAGAGGGGGTTTTCCCCCCCCTTACTGGGTTTCTGCGCTCTTCTGCTTCCTTTTCTTCGGCCTATACGTGCCCGAGGTCTGGCCCGCTTCTTTCTCGCTATGGATTTTTAGGCCGGCCCCGGTGAAGTGACCTCTCTTGACTTCCTTCCCTTTTGATGAAATCTCCCTCCCCTCCCCCTATATCGGCCGGATGTTTGACCCTGAGGCCTACTTTCCTCCTCCTGGGTGAAGATCTCCCCCTATCGTACCCAATCCCTTTTTTTTTTTTTTTCAAGGACGTTCCCTGAGCAGCTGACTCCTGCTGATGTGATCACTCTTTTCCCTCTCCCAAAACACATCGTGTCCTCTGACTTCCTCCCCGGCGTTTTTCTTGCCTTTGCCAATCTCGCCCCCCTTCTTGCGTGTGTTCCCTCACGGGTCTGATCTCCGCCTTCTCTGATGACAGGACGACCTCGGCACCCTCTTCACTCGCTCCTCTTTCCCTTTGAAGTCTGCTGGCCTCGTGAACGATTGTCCAAATCCGCTTAGCGATTGGTCTTTCAAACCGATCAACCTGGGTGGCTTCGCGCTTTTTAATTCACGTAAGCAGTATTCCTTCGTATACGCCTTTGGTCCCTTCTCAAGGCAATCGGATATTTTCTTGTCCTCCCCAGATGGGCCTGCGGTCAGTGCCGTCAACGTCCTTCTTTGCTCAAGAACGGCATCTATGAATTCGCCGTCGTATGAATCTTTTTCCCTCTATGACATCAATTTTTTCTTTTTTGCTGTTCGATTTTTTTTTTTCCCTTCCAGCGTTCGCCGCGTCGGCTGAAAAGCGGAGTTTCGTGCTCTGCTTCCATGGCCCTCTCTCCCTCTAGTCTCTTCACGAGCAGATGGAGAACGCTAGTCCTGGCTGAGATTTTCCTTTTGTTTTTTTTTGGCCGGAGACTCCCCCAATCCCGCTTTTTTTCTGTCGGTTTTTATCTTTTCCTCTTAAGGATAACCAAACCCTCCTCTCTCTCTCCTCCTAATACTTTTTTTTTTTCGGACTCAGTTTTTTTATCCATGTATCCGAGGGCTTCCTCTTCTTATAAAGAACAGAGCCACCCCCCGGTATGGGGTGACCATTTTTTCCCCGCGCCAGGCCCCCTTTGATCGCGCAGCCTTCTCTTTATCTCTTATTCCCTAAATAATCGGGATCCCCTTCCATCATTCCATCCGCCTTCCCCCCTTACTTGTCTCTCTCTTTCCCCTCAAGCTGCGTCGCGGCCGGCTCGTCCTACCAGCCCGCCGAGGAGATAGGGGATGTCCTTCTGAGAAGCGTGTTCCCTCAGCGCACCTTCTCCTGCCGGTTCGAGCGTGAGCGCCTATTGCGTCCATTTCTTTCGACTCCCCTCCAAGCTTCCTTTTCCCCCCATAGCCAGCCAAAGATCTTTCGTCCCACGAAATTGAGGCGTAGTTTTTACCCAAGTTCTCTCCAGTCCCTCTGCGATCCAGTGACTTTCCCCCCACGACATGTCGCGACTATCTCTACCATTCCGAGTTGACAGCACGATCCCGCGTTCCTTCGCAAAAGCTGAGTGATGGTTTTCCATCATTTCCCTCATGCGCCTTTTCTCGTCACCTCCCTTCCCCCTCTCGCGAGGAATGCACATTGGGCTCCCGTCCTCGCAATCGACGCTGCCTTCTCCTCCCTGCCCGTTACCTCCGACCAGCTCCTTTTTGGCAAAGGAATTCCCAGCTGATTTCCGCCTTAGACTCTTGGAGGTCGAGACCCGATGGTTTCCTTTTTTCTTGCGCTTGGCCCGCAAGCAATCCCGCCCCTCGATCAGATGGCATCGCCGACCATTTTGAGTGAACCCCGATTTTTACTCCCTGAATTGGGCCTGATTGTTTTTAGTATTTTTTTTTTTTTTTTCCGATGCGGATGTACGCCTCCGTTCGCCATCTACCGCTTCTCTTTTCGGAAGATTCCCCCGCGTTCCCCGACATTCCCTCCCTTCAAAATAGTCCGGCCGACCCATCCCCTGTTCTTTTTTCCTGAGAGCTGTCCTGACCTCTGGGACACGTAGGGCCCCTGGCAAGCCCCCGTTCGATACAGAATACCCCAGACTTGTGCCTCCCCCCGTTCGATCCAGATCCCCACCAACTTCAAGCCATCTTCCCTCTGATATGATCATGATTCTCCCAATCGCGTTCCGAGAGTGGCCTTTTTTTTTGTTGCGAATTTGGCGGTGCCCTTTTATGGATTGGCTCTTCGCCAAACAAGTTGCCGTAGTTCCCACTGTCCTCGCCATGATTTTCTTTTTCTTTCCATATAGAACTGAACTCGTTCCTTCCAGAGACGCCCTCAGGATAGACTTTCTTTCCCGCGTCAACGCCCTTTTTCCCAACGGCGGCTGTTCTCGCTTTAATCTCTTCCTTTCAGATTAGACAGATCTCTTTTTCCCCCGGAAACCTTTTTTAATCCTCTTCCTTCCGGATCGATCTCTATTCAGGCAAAATCATCCTGTCCCGTACGTACCGTCCTTCGAGATTGCAGCGACCCGCTGGCACAACCCATTTTTCTCGAGGTCCCCCCCTGTCTTTTGAATGCGATACGGGTCCCTTCTTTCCTTTTATCAGGAAGAAACGCTTTCCCCTGCGCGCGACCCCTTTGTCATCTCGGGAGATAGACCCTTTCCTTCGAAAAACTCCAGAGGCCTGCTCTCCCCATTTCCTTACAAAGGCCCCCTTCCTTCTTAGGAAACCTTTCCAGTAGTCCCTTCGGAGGGCGTCGCCCACTCGATCGCAGCGCCACATCGTGCTCCTTACCTTGCTTTTAAAGAGGACAGCCCCCAACCTTTTTCCTCCGACGGTCATTGAAAAACACCTGCGACCTTTACCAGCTTTCCCTCTTCGGAAGTCGACATATTCATTCCCAGCTTCGCCGGCAAGCAGACAATTGTTCAGCAAGCCGGCGCCGGGCCTACTCCTTCTCCCCGAAATGCCGTCAATCTGAACCCTGCTGGATTTTTTTTGAGGCGATTTTTTTTTCGGCGCGATTTATCTATCTCTTTTCCTTCCTCAGTTGTTTGTTTTTTCTCTGATTGCCTTCGCTCCGACGATTCCTTTGTCTCCCTCCTTGGGACGCATCGAGCATTCACAAGTCGTCGCGCCCTCCCAAGTTGTCGCTTCTTTTCCCTTAACGCTGGTCTGCCCCTTCACATCAGTTTTGATGCGACGGGCGACGGTTTTTTAGAAAGCCGGTCGCGGCGGTGGGTGCTTTTTTCCCCCCCTGACATTCCTTGGCTTACTTCTTTCTTTCTCGTGCCGGGAGCCTTGAGGGCAATTTCGCGAAGACCCCCGACCCTTTTCGCAGGAGATTCAGATTTATCCAACGACATGCTAAGACCCAGCAAAGTGGCCTACTCCGAAGTGGGCTGTTTTTTCCCTTGAGAAGTCCTTTCCCTTCGTTTGTATCTCCCTTCCCTCGAGACCAGTCATGTTGATGCCGACCCTGACTTCTGTTTGGTCTGTCCTTTAAATCTTTCTCTCTTTCCAAGGGCCCCTCCCTCATCTCCATCGGCGAAAAGTGTGGACAGCCTCTCTTTATAATGGTTTTTTTTTTTCTTTTGATCGCGGGCCTCCCCCAACGGTTTTCGGCACGCTGCCTTTCTTTCGTCGGCATGGGTTTTTGCCCGGGCCTCTTTCTCATAGATTCCGTCCTCTTTCCTGCAACCACTTCTTTTTTTTGCCCCCCCTCGAAAAGCTGGCTTCGAGATCGAATTGAGGCTTGACCTGCCGCCTTTTGGACGTGACGCTGTCATAATCGCGTTTTTTTTCTCTCGTTGTTCTTTTCCCTATCGGTAGAGCATTTCCCTTTTTTTTTTCTCGGAAATCGCTCGCCTCTTCTGTCTTCCATTCCCAGGCAAGTGTTTCTGCTTTCCCCCGCCATCTATTTTTCCCCCTTTTCTTTCCCCCTTTTCCCCCCCCCCCGTATGGTGCAACTGTTCTTTTGGCGAAATGAATAATTGATCCCTATCCACTTGTTTTCTTCAGAATTTGGAGTTCTTGGTTTGCCCCATATTTCTCTCTTCGGGTTAGTCCCAAGTAAGGGGTTCTTAGATGTTCGGCGACTGGAACGCTTTTGGATACCGTGAAATTTTTCCTTTCTATAGAGAGATACCCTCCTCCTTCTTTTTTCTAATCCTTTGTCTCTTCGGTCGCTGTGATATAACGGCCTTTTACGCGGCAAATCAACTCCGGAAGGATGGCGACTTTTTCGGCACTTCTCCCGAAATCAGGACTTCTTTTCCTCTCTCTCCTTTTTTCTCAATTTGTGTGGTTTCTCTTTCCACGGACCGAAGTTGGAGCAGTGATGTTCAGCGCTTCCTATCTCTTTCTGAGGATCATTTTCCATCAGCGATCCCCCCCGGTCGAGACCTTTTCGATAAAGGCGGTCATTTTCCCCCCTCTCCCCCATCTAGAATCCCCCTTCTTTCTGCGTTCAGTCTCTTTTTGCCAAGGGACTTTCCGCGGGGATTTTGACGACGAGTTGCCTCGCCCTTGTCTTTCTTAAATCACGAAGGCCCTCTCTTTGGAACTCAGGTCCTTGCTATGGGTAAACTCAAGGCCGCCTACTTCCTCTGTCGGGCTTCCCTCCCCGACACTGGGCGGCTTCCTTTTCTTGAAGGTCGCTGTCTCACGTAGCCCCCTACGCTCCTGCCCTTTCATGCGAAAGGTGGATCTTTAACTCTAATCTTCTTTCATCATTTGCGGGCTATGTCTAAGCAGGATGGGCCCTGTCTCCTGTCGCCCTCTCCAAACGTCAAACTTTCGCGCCCCCCGAAAGGAATTCGATTTTTCTTCGAGGTTCATGCCTAACGTCCTTTTAGCCGCCGGTAATCCAGATCCCCCTTAGAGAGGCATGCTTTCTATGCTGATCCACGGGATTCCCTCTTTAGTTGATGGATCGCTCCGTAACCGTAGGCTCCCAGTGATTTTATGCAATTTCTGAACGCACCGCGAGGAGTCACGAAGGTCTCCGAAGACCCCCCTAAGTAGGATCCTCTTCCCCTCGCCCGCTGGAGGCCCCCCGTTCGATTTTCCTCCGGTGGAGATTTGTTAGAGGATAGTGAACTCACGGAGTAAGGGATACCCCACCTTTCCCATCTATAGATTTTCCTTTTTTCTTAGGCTGTTTTGAATGCTATACGAGGTATCCTCCTACGCCCGCCACGCGGTCTTGGGGATCGCCTTCTCAGGCGGCGCGTGTTCCCCGACGTCTCTTTCCGGTTTTTTTCCTCCTCAGCTTATTCGCGGAACCCGCCGGCATCCAGTTTTTTCCACCCCTCAGGACTGTTCACTTTAGCCCATTAAACCGGCCACTCCCTCCTGTCGGGTCGAGAGGTCTTTTAACCAGTCCTTCTCCCTTAGAGGAGATTCTGTTTTGTCATCTCGGCGAAGAGGCATGTTCATGACCACGCTCCCCCCCTTGAGGTATGAGTCCCTTTCCTCTTTTCTTTGTTTACGTTTTTTCTTTTTTCCCTCTGAGACATCCGGACAGGATGCCCCTCCTGTCTAGCCAGCCACCCTTTCGCTGAAAATCTGCTTTTCACGGTCCCCCTTTTTCGAGCAGGTCGTCTTCAGCGCGAAGGAGGACGTGGACAGTAACCCCTCCCCCTTGAGCGACGATCCGCTCCCAGTTGTGATCGATCTGGACGCCCCTCTTTTCTTCGAACGCGCGCTCCATCCGTGTGGGTTTTCCTCGACTTACCTCCTGGTCTTAAATTCCCCCCTCGAGAGTGCCTCCACATTGCCGAGCCCGTCGTTAGTTCATTTGCTTTCCCGTAGGAGATCCGCCCCGTGAAAAAACCCGATTAGACCCCTCTTATTGGAAAAGCGAGAAGATGCGCCTCGAGCATGATTTTCCAACACGATGGTGTAGATCCGGGACCTTTTCTTTTCCCAAAGTTCTTTCCCCCTTTCAGAATCCTCGACCTTAAAGAAAGCGTTGCTCCCTTTTTGAAACAGGCTCTCACGAATTCTTGGGTACGTCTTCGGCCCCCCCCTGGCGGCGGTCTCCGTAGCTCGTTCACCCCCTCGTCGGAGATTTCACCCTGGTACCTGCATGTTCATGATCACCGGACTCTTTTTCCCCCCCCTGGCCGCAGACACTTTCCCCCCCGGCGGTACTTGGCCCCTTTCCTTGGCACGTAGTGCCGTCGCGCCGCATCCCTCCTTCAAATCGCAGAGAACACCCCTGTCCTCTTTTTTTTCTGAAATATAACTCTTAAACCCAACCCCAAACTCCCGCCCTTGACTTTTTCTGTAGCATGACACTCCACTTCCAAGTCTTTTTAGGGGTTTCTTCCTTCTTTGGGGATCCTGACATGGATCGGGGGGTTCCACCCTAGCGGCTTGCTCCTTCTCCCAAAACGTGCTTTCAGGGCATCGACATTTTTTTTTTTCCTAACCCATCCTCGACAATGACTCTCGGGGTATCGTTTTTTTCCCTGCTCCGTGCGCGCCACTAAGGTAGAGCGTCATTGCGTCACCCCAAAGGCGGCTTTCAGACATCATGGCCTTCATTCCTAGTAGAGTTTTGGTGTCCCCCAATTCCTGAGACTCTCAATTGACGGATAGATTCGCTATTACCCGCATTTTTTTTTTTTTTTCCCCTTTGCTTTAAGCGTGCCCGTTTTTCCCCGGCCTGATTGCGGCGCCCGATACACCCCCATGATAGATCCTCGATGCCCGCCAAGTTTTCATGGCTTCCCCCCTCTCCCCACTTGTCATTTCAGAGTCATCAGGCCAGAACCTCTGTTCAGGGTCTCCTTGCACCTCTTTCAGGAGCAGGAAACCCTCTTCCTCTCGACATTTCCCCACACCTTTGGCGAAGGCGCACAGCGACAAGGAAAACACCGGCAGCGTCCTTCCTCGTCCCCCTTCCGGAAGTCGTCTCCTTTTGGTCCTGGGTCGATTCCTTTCTGCCTTCTTCACATAGTCGCGCTTTCTTGAAATAGGGACCGGCCTTCTGGTCATTCTCCATACTTACGGAACCTCTTTGAACCCATCCCTTGTAAGGATGATACGCTTCCCTCGCCTTCGACATAAAGTTATTAAGGCTGCTACCATCTTTGTTGTAGCAGGACCACCTCCCCCTCTACAATGTTCGGCTCCTTTTCTTTCCTGTAATGCTCTCCACGTCAGCGAAACATTCTGGCTTTCCTTATACCCCTAGGGTTGAGATCTCTCGCGAATTCATCTAATCTCTCCCCCTCCGTTGTTCTCGAGATGCACTTGACGATCTTCAAACAGGCTTCTTCTCTCTTTTCTTTCCCCTATCCCCTTTGTCCGC